>OHMI01000115.1_pt1 | contig 42477 bp, 35 predicted proteins | sample 1569271 | NCBI WGS metagenome assembly OHMI01 (sample SAMEA3879529, study PRJEB24766) | human gut metagenome | biome: human-associated habitat; feature: feces | place: USA | collected 1985/1987
CCCGGTCCTGGCGATCGTGACCATGTTCCTGTCCACCCACATCAGCATGAAGGCCAGCGGCCAGGAAATGCAGGGCAGCATGAAGCTGACCATGTATATGATGCCGCTGATGTACGTCTTCTTCTGCTTCACCGTGCCCAGCGCTTTCTCTCTGTACTACGTTGTTTCCAACATTCTGATGACCGTGCAGAGCCTGTTGATGAAGAAGATCTACGACCCTGAGAAGATGAAGGCAGAGGTCGCCGCCGAGATGGCTGCCCGCAAGAAGGAGCAGAAGCGCGGTGTAAAGAGCACCACCATCAAGGTCACGGATGAAAAGACCGGCGAGGTCGTGGAGAAAAATATCTCCGCCAGTGAAATGAACAAGCGCCGCCTGGAGTATGCCCGCAAGCTGGATGAGGAGCGCTATAAGGACGAGCGCACCGTTCCGCTGAGCGAGCTGGAAAACAAGAAGGAGGATTGACGGTTATGATCCGTACTCAGGAAGCGACCGGCAAGACGGTCGATGAAGCCCGCGCAAAAGCCTGCGCCCTGCTGGGCGTGCAGGCCGACGACCTGAATGTGAGCTATGAAGTGCTCGAAATGCCCCAGAAAACCGGTTTTCTGGGCCTGAAGACCACCCCTGCCAAGGTGCGTGTGAGCGTGGAAGAGCCCGATGCCCCGGCCGCTCCCGTGGTGGAGGAGAAGGTGGAGCCTGAGGTGAAGCCTGTTGTGGAGGAAGCTCCCGCTGAGGAACCCAAGGCTGAGGAGCCTGCCGCTGCCCCTGTGGCAGAGGAGGCCGCTCCTGCTGAGGAGACTGCTGACCCCGCCGCAGAAGGCGAGGAGCCGGAAGTTCCCATCAACATCGAAGAGAACGCCAAGGTCAAGGCCGCTGTGGACTACCTGAAGGAAGTCATTGCCCTGATGGGCGTGGAGAATGTCACCTTCAGCGCCGTGCAGAAGGGCGAGGCCACCATCATCCGTCTGGATGGCGAGAAGCTGGGTGCCCTGATCGGCCGCCGCGGCGAGACCATGGAGAGCCTGTCCTATCTGGCAAGCCTGGTGGCTAACCGTCTGGAAGGCGATTACATCAAGCTGGGCCTGGATGTGGCCGGCTACCGTGACAAGCGTGAGAATGACCTGACTGTGCTGGCACAGCGCATTGGCAACAAGGTGCGCAAGACCGGCCGCAGCTTTGCCATGGAGCCCATGAACCCCTACGAGCGCCGCATCATCCACTCTGCCATCGGCAAGATGGAGGGTGTGCGCAGCGAGAGCAAGGGGGAAGGCCGTGACCGCCGTGTGGTCATCTACTCCACTGCTCCCGATGCCCAGACCGACAACACCTACGGCGAGCGCCGCCCGCGGGGCAATGGCCGCCGCCCCGGCGGCAACCGCAATGGCGGCTTCCGCGGCGGACGCGGCAGCAGCTCCCGGAATGGCGGTCCCCGCAATGGCCGTCCCGCAGGCAGCCGCGGTCCCCGTCCTTCCAGCGTGCCTGAGCGCACCTATGCTCCCCGTGACGCAGAGACTGCCGCACCCGTGGCACCCAAGCGCACCGAGCGCGTGGATGATTTTGCCGATTTCAGCTTTGGCAAGATCGAGCTGTAAACTCCGCTGAGTTTTGCACAATGCTGCCCCCTTCCGGTGGAAAACTGGAAGGGGGCTTTTTGTCTCTTTCCTTTTTCGTCGCTTCGTGATACAATAATTCTGATTTGAGAGCGGAGGGAGAGCACCAACATGGAACATTCAACGATCGCGGCCATTGCAACCGCGCCCGGCGCAGGCGGCATTGCCGTGGTGCGTCTTTCCGGCCCGGAGAGCTATGCCGTGGCGGCAAAGGTGTTCTGCCCGGCCAACCCGGCAAAGCGGGTAGAAGATGCCAAGGGCTACACCGCTCTGTTTGGGCATTTCATGGAAGGGGAGGAAGCCTTTGACGAGGGCGTGGCCCTCTTCTTCCGGGCACCCCACAGCTACACCGGCGAGGATGTGGTGGAGCTTTCCTGCCACGGCGGCAGTGCGGTGGCCCGGCGGCTGGTGGAAAGCTGCATCGCAGCCGGTGCCGCCCCCGCCGCCCCCGGCGAGTACACCCGCCGTGCCTTCCTCAACGGCAAGCTGGGGTTGACCCAGGCCGAGGCCGTTATGGACCTGATCTCTGCCGATGGCAGACAGGGTGCGGCGCTGGCCAATGCCTCCCTGAACGGCGCGCTGGCGAAGAAGATCGGGGCTGAAAAGGATGCCCTGACCGCCCTGCAGGCCCATCTGACTGCCTGGGTGGATTTCCCCGAGGAGGACGTTCCCGCACTGGAGGATGCCCAGCTGGTATCCACCCTGACTGCCGTGAAGGGAGAGCTGGACACCCTCATCCGGAATTATGATGCCGGTGCTGTCCTGCGGGAGGGTGTGGACTGTGCCATCGTGGGGCGGCCCAATGCGGGCAAGTCCACCCTGCTCAATCTGCTGGCCGGGTTCGACCGGGCCATCGTCACCCCCGTGGCGGGCACCACCCGGGATGTGGTGGAGCAGGCCGTCCGGCTGGGGGACATCCGGCTGAACCTGTTCGACACGGCCGGTCTGCGGGAGACCGAGGATGCGATCGAGGCCGAAGGCATCCGCCGCAGCTGGAAAAAGCTGGAAGAGGCGGGACTGATCCTGGCGGTGTTCGATGGCTCTGAGCCCCTGACCCGGGAGGATCTTGCGCTGGCGCAGCGGTGTGCCGGCCGCCCGGCCATTGCACTGGTCAACAAAGAGGACAAGCCCACTCAGTTTGACGCAGAGATCATTGCAGGCGATTTTGCCATGGTGATCCCGGTCTGCTGCCAGGAAGAGGGGAGCCGCAGGGTGATCGCCGCTGCCGTTGCCCGCCTGCTGGGCACCAACAACATCGACCCCCACGCTGCCAGCCTCTCGGGCCAGCGCCAGCTTGCCGCCGCCACCCGCGCGCGGGATGCAGTGGCCGGTGCGCTGGATGCGGTCAGCGGCGGGTTCGGGCTGGATGCCGTATCGGTCTGTGTGGACGATGCGCTGGATGCTCTCTGTGACCTCACCGGCGAAAATGCGTCGGAGAATGTCATCAATGAAGTGTTTGAACGGTTCTGCGTGGGGAAGTAATGAGGAATGTTCTCTTTTGCGTGCCAAAAGAGAACCAGAAAAGCACCCGCTACTTTCGAAGCGCGGGAGGCACGAACCAGGGGCTGCTCGCCCCTAGTGACCCCAAAGAAGTGAGCTCCAAACAAAAATGCTGGAGATTCGCGCTCCCGCGCGAAGATCTCTTAACCGCATTTTTGCTTTCCACCGATTTGAAGTCGCTGCGCGACGGGCTGTGTAGGTACAGTTTCGATTGTTCCATTGACAATAGAGGGAATCCGAAAAAGTTATGAACCATTTAGGAGATTATGATGTGATCGTAATAGGCGCGGGCCACGCTGGCATTGAAGCGGCCCACGCTGCCGCCACGCTGGGTGCCAGAACGGCGGTGTTTACCATGAGCCTGGATGCCATTGGCAACATGCCCTGCAATCCCAGCATCGGCGGAACGGCAAAAGGAACGCTGGTACGTGAATTGGATGCACTGGGCGGTGTGATGGGCCTTGCGGCGGATGCCACCTACCTGCAGAGCCGGATGCTGAACAAGGGCAAAGGCCCTGCCGTTCATGCCCTGCGCGTTCAGACCGACCGCAGGCGCTACCACGAATATATGAAGCACGCCCTTGAGCTTACACCTGGCCTTGCCATCCATCAGGCCGAGGTGGTGGGCATTGAGGTGGAGAACGGCCATGTCAAGGGCGTTGTGACCCAGCTGAACGGGGAGTACAGCGCAAAGTGTGTGGTCATTGCCACGGGCACCAATCTGGGCGGCAAAATTTTTGTCGGTGATGCGTGGTATGCTTCCGGCCCTGACGGGATGCATGCCGCCAATGCCCTGACCGAAAGCCTGAAAGCCGCCGGTCTGCCCCTGCGGCGGTTCAAGACCGGTACCCCTGCCCGTGTCCACCGGAGAAGCATCGACTTCTCCAAGCTGGAATGCCAGCCCGGCGACCCGGACAGCGAGCTGCAGCCCTTCAGCTTTCTGACGGATGCACCCATGCACAACAAGGTCGAATGCTGGATCGCCTATACCAACCCTGAGACCCACCGGATCATTCTGGACAACATCCAGCGCAGCCCGCTCTATGGCGGCATGATCGAGGGGGTTGGCCCCCGGTACTGCCCCTCCATTGAGGATAAGGTGGTGCGCTTTGCGGGCAAGGACCGGCACCCCATCTTTGTGGAGCCCTGCGGCGAGAACACAGAGGAGATGTATCTGCAGGGTGCGTCCAGCAGCCTGCCTGAGGATGTGCAGAACGCCTTTTACCGGAGCATTCAGGGCTTTGAACACATTGAGATCATGCGCCCGGCCTACGCCATCGAGTATGACTGCGTAGATCCGACCAGCCTGGAAGCCACGCTGGAGAGCAAGGTGGTGCGGGGCCTGTATGGTGCGGGCCAGTTCAACGGCACCTCCGGCTACGAGGAAGCCGCCGCGCAGGGTCTGCTGGCCGGTCTGAACGCTGCCCGCAGTGCAAAAGGGGAGAGCCAGCTGATCCTGGAACGCCAGACCAGCTATCTGGGCACCCTGGTGGATGACCTTGTCACCAAGGGTGTCATGGACCCCTACCGCATGATGACCAGCCGGAGCGAGTACCGCCTGACTTTGCGGCAGGACAACGCCGATCAGCGGCTGACCCCCATTGGCCGGGAGTATGGTCTGGTGCAGGATGACCGCTGGGCAAAATACCAGCACACCCAGAGCATTCTGGAAGCGGAGCGCCGCCGCCTGCACGAGACCCACCTGCGCACCGCTGACCTGCGCGCTGCCATGGAAGCAGCCGGGCTGACCCCTGCCGCTGAGGGCGGCATTGCCGAGGAGCTGCTCCGCCGCCCCGAGATCAGCTATCCGCTGTTGGCGGGGGTGATCGGCTGGGGCGAGGGCATCACCCCCATGCTGGCCGAGCGGCTGGAGACCGAGATCAAGTACGCAGGCTACATTGCCCGGCAGGATCGGATGATCCGTGACGTGGCCCGCCACGAAAAGACCCTGATCCCCGCAGATTTTGAGTATGCTGACCTGACCGGCCTGACGCTGGAGGCCCGTGAGAAGCTGACCCGCATCCGCCCGAAGAATCTGGGGCAGGCGGGCCGCATCCCCGGCGTTTCGCCCTCCGATGTGGCGCAGCTGAGCATTGCTTTAACAGTCAGAGAGAAAACCTGATGCACTGCCAAGGCCTCCCCTGGTAGGGGAGCCATTGGTAGAAAGATAAAAGAATTGCCTAAAACGAAAAGGGACAGATAAATGATCGACAAGAACAGACTGGAACAAAAATGTTCCATGTGGAACATTGCGCTGACCGGGGAACAGCTGGACCAGCTGGATGCCTTTGCGCAGATCCTGGTGGACTACAACCAGAAGGTCAATCTGACCGCCATCACCGACCCGGAGGGCATTGAGGACAAGCACTTCCTCGACAGCCTGCTGTTTGCCAGCCAGCCCGAGGTAGCAGGGAAGATGGTGGACGTGGGTGCCGGTGCCGGATTTCCGGGTATCGTGACAAAGATCTACAAGCCCGAGTTGGAGCTGACCCTGATGGAGCCCACCGGCAAGCGGGTGGAGTTCTTGAAGTATGCCTGCGCTCAGCTGGGCCTGACCGGGGTGGAGTTTGCCAAGGAGCGCGCCGAGGAAGCCGCCCGCAAAGCATGGCGGGAGCAGTTTGATCTGGCCTCTGCCCGTGCGGTGGCGGCTCTGCCCATGCTGGCCGAGTACTGCCTGCCGCTGGTCAAGGTGGGTGGCAGCTTCCTTGCCATGAAGGGCGCTTCCGGCGAGGAGGAGCTGGCTGCAGCCCGCGGTGCCATCCGGAAGCTGGGTGGAGAGTATAAGGAGACCCGCACCCTGCATCTGCCGGGCGGCGATACCCGCACCCTCATCCTCTGCAAAAAGATTTCGCAAACTCCGACAGCCTACCCCAGAAACGGTGGAAAGATCGCAAAGTCTCCGCTGAAATAACGCAAAACCGCAAGATAAATGCCAAGCCCTGCCGAACGATTCTTCTGGCAGGGCTTTTTGATTTCTGGTACACTGGAACTGCAATGAGTGAGTTTTCCACCGTTTCCCGGGAAACAGTGGAAAACTGTGTCACATTTCAGCGAAAGGGGAAAGAATCATGTTTGAATGGAAGAAATCTGCCGGAAAGATTTACACCCTGCCTGTGGAAAGCATCCGCCCCTCGCCGTTTCAGGCTCGGACAGTTTTTGATGAAAAGGAGCTGGCGGGGCTGGCTCAGAGCATCCGGGAAAACGGTCTGCTTCAGCCCATCTCGGTGCGGAAGGTCGAGGGTGGTTACGAGCTGGTGGCAGGGGAGCGGCGGCTCCGTGCCTGCAAGCTGGCCAGGATGGAGACCATTCCGGCCATCCTCTGTGACTGCGGCGACCAGCGGACTGCGGCGCTGGGTCTGCTGGAAAACATCCAGCGGGAAGACCTGAACCCCTTTGAGCAGGCACAAGGGCTGCGGGATGTGATCGCCCTTTGGGACTGCACCCAGGCCGAGGCGGCCAAGCGGCTGGGCATGGCACAGCCCACCCTTGCCAACAAGCTGCGGCTGCTGCAGCTGACCACCGACCAAAGGCAGTTCGTGCTGGACAATGGCCTGACCGAGCGCCACGCCCGGGCTGTCCTGCGCCTGCCCGAGAACCGGCGGAGCGAAGCTCTTATCACCATTGCCAAGCGGCGGATGAATGCCCGGCAGACCGACCTGTACATTGAGCAGGTGCTCAATGCCGCCGCCCCGGGCAGACACCGCATCTCCATGGTCAAGGATGTGCGCATCTTTGTCAACACCATCGACCATGCCATCCGGCTGATGACGGACAACGGTGTGCCTGCCACGGCCCACAGGGAAGAGCGGGACGGCTATATCGAATACACGGTGCGCATTCCAACCGCAGCCGCGCAAAGATAAAACGCATCGCAATTTTCACAAAAAATGCAATTCCACAGGGTTTTTACGCAAAATAATCGGGAAACCGGTTCAAAAAGCCGCGCTGATGTGCTATACTAGTCTTTAAAGGGGCTTTGCTGGTGGGAAAACAGCGGAGCCCGGCCTCGAATGTTCCACGTGGAACAAATAATTTTCCCGGGAGGAAACAAAGAGCGTGGCTAAAATCGTTGCAATTGCAAACCAAAAAGGCGGCGTGGGCAAGACCACCACGGCCGTGAACCTTTCGTCCTGCGTTGCGGCTCTGGGCAAAAAGACGCTCATCGTCGATCTGGACCCGCAGGGCAATACCACCACCGGTTACGGCATTCCCAAGCGGAGTGTCGATGTGGGTACTTATGAGCTGCTGATCGGTGAGGCGGAGGCAAAGGATGCCATCCGCAAGACCGAGTTCCGCACCGATGTCATCGGTTCCAACACCCGGCTTGCGGGTGCGGGTCTGGAAATGATCGACCTGCCGGGCCGCGAAAGCCGCCTGCGCAAGGCGCTGGCCTCGGTGCAGAAGGACTACGACTTCATCTTTGTGGACTGCCCGCCCAGCCTGGATCTGCTCACCCTGAACGGTCTGTGCGCCTGCGACAGCGTGCTTATCCCTATCCAGTGTGAGTATTACGCACTGGAGGGCCTGTCGGAGCTCATCAGCACCCTCAAGACCATCCGCAAGAAGTACAACCCCTATCTGGACATCGAGGGTGTGGTGTTCACCATGTTCTCCGGGCGGTTCAACCTGACGCTGCAGGTGGTAGATCAGGTCAAAAAGTATTTTGGCTCCAAGGTCTACAAGACCACCATCCCGCGCACCATCCGCATCTCGGAAGCGCCCAGCTACGGCCAGCCCATCAATTTCTATGAGCCCAAGGGCAAGGGCAGCGAGGCCTATATGGATCTCGCCATTGAGTTCGTAAAGAACAACCGCCCGCATGAACCGGCACGCCGCCGCACAAAAGGGAACAGTGCCCCCGCCGAGCAGAAAAGCGCACTGGAACAAGTGAAGCAGGGGGAAGCGTAACCTATGGCAAAAAAAAGAGGAGGACTGGGCCGGGGCCTGGAAAGTCTGTTTGAGGACACAGCCCCCAGCTTTGAGTCCGATAACCGGATCGAGACACTGCCCCTGCGGGAGATCGAGCCGGACCCGGCTCAGCCCCGCAAGACCTTTGATGAGGAAACGCTGGCAGAGCTGGCGGCCAGCATCTCAGAGCACGGTTTATTGCAGCCCATCGCGGTGCGGCCCCACGGGGTAGACCGCTATCTCATCGTGGCCGGTGAGCGCCGTTGGCGTGCCTGCCGGATGGCGGGCCTGACCGAGGCACCCGTCGTCGTGAAGGATGTCACGGATGAGCAGGCCATGGAGCTGGCGCTGGTGGAAAACCTTCAGCGCGAGGATCTGGACCCGGTGGAAGAAGCACTGGGCATCCGGGAGCTGATGACCCGCTGCGATCTGACCCAGGAGCAGGCCGCCCGCAAACTGGGCAAGAGCCGCAGTGCGCTGGCCAACAGCCTGCGTCTGCTCAACCTGCCCGAAACGGTGCTGGAGCTGCTGAAGAGCGGTTTCCTTACCACGGGCCACGCAAAGGTGGTGCTGGGCCTGCCCACCCCGGAGCTGCAGGAGCAGGCGGCACAGATCATTGCCGACCATGAGCTGAACGTCCGGCAGGCAGAGGCCCTGTGCAAGAAGCTGGCCAAGCCCCCCAAAGAGCCTGTGGAGTCCGTCCCGCGCGGCACCCTGCCTGTGGAGGTGGAAGAGAGCCTGAAGCAGGCACTGGGCAGTGAGGTCAATGTGGCCTACCACGATGGCAAGGGCAAGCTGACCGTCCATTTCTACTCGGATGAGCAGCTGAAGGCTTTTGCAAACCTGCTGGGGCAGTATGAACAGGAATAAACCTCTCAGGCGCTTCGCGCCAGCTCCCCTAATAGGGGAGCCAAGTCACACGCTGATGTTTTTTGCCTCTCCTGCCAGGAGAGGCGGCAATGCGAAGCATTGACGGAGAGGTTTAATAAATAGCGTATCAGGGCTTACCTGCCCGTGCGAACCGAAATAGAGTAAGGAGAGTAAATCATGCTTGATATCAAATTTGTCCGTGACAACCCGGATGCTGTCAAGGAAAACATCAAGAAGAAGTTCCAGGATGCCAAGCTCCCTCTGGTGGATGAAGTCATCGAGAAGGACGCAAAGTACCGCGAGTGCCTGAAGGAAGTTGAGAGCCTGAAGGCTGCCCGCAACAAGCTGAGCAAGGCCAACGGCCCCCTGTTCGGTCAGCTGAAGAAGTGCACCGACGAGGCCCAGAAGGCCCAGCTGCAGGCACAGATCGATGCCAACAACGCCGCCGTCAAGGCCGACGCAGACAAGATGGCAGAGCTGGAAGCCGAGGAAGCCAAGCTGGCTGACCGCATCCAGGAGATCATGTACACCATCCCCCAGATGATCGACCCCAGCGTGCCCATCGGCCCCGATGACACCTACAACGTGGAGGCTCAGCGCTTTGGCGAGCCTGTGGTGCCCGATTTCCCCATCCCGTACCACACCGAGATCATGGAGAGCTTTGACGGCATCGATATGGACGCTGCTGGCCGCGTTGCCGGCAATGGCTTCTACTACCTGCTGGGCAACATTGCCCGCCTGCACGAGGCTGTGCTGGCTTATGCCCGCGACTTTATGATCAACAAGGGCTTCACCTATGTCATTCCTCCCTTTATGATGCACGGCAACGTGGTGCAGGGCGTGATGTCCTTCCCTGAGATGGATGCCATGATGTACAAGATCGAGGGCGAGGATCTGTACCTGATCGGTACCAGTGAGCACACCATGATCGGCCGCTTCATCGACCAGACCCTGGACGAGGCCACTCTGCCCCTGACCCTGACCTCCTACAGCCCCTGCTTCCGCAAGGAGAAGGGCGCACACGGCATTGAGGAGCGCGGCATCTACCGCATCCACCAGTTCGAGAAGCAGGAGATGATCGTGGTCTGCCGCCCCGAGGAGAGCGCCGACTGGTACGAGAAGCTCTGGAAGAACTCCGTGGAGCTGTTCCGCAGCATGGAGATCCCCGTGCGCCAGCTGAACTGCTGCTCCGGCGATCTGGCTGACCTGAAGGTCAAGAGCTGCGATATCGAGGCCTGGAGCCCCCGCCAGCAGAAGTACTTCGAGGTCTGCTCCTGCTCCAACCTGGGCGATGCACAGGCACGCCGCCTGCACATCCGCGTCAAGGGCAAGGACGGCAAGACCTATCTGGCCCACACCCTGAACAACACCTGCGTGGCTCCTCCGCGTATGCTGATCGCCTTCCTGGAGAATCATCTGCAGGCCGATGGCTCCGTGACCATCCCCAAGGTGCTGCAGCCCTACATGGGCGGCCTGGAAGTTATGGTTCCCACCCACAAGAAGGGCTGAGCCTGAGCTTTTCCACAAAGCACTCATAAAATGTTGAAAACCCCGCCGTCCGCGTGATGCAGACGGCGGGGTTTTGTTGTGTAGAGAAAACAAAAAGAAAAAAGCTCCTGATTTTTCAATCAGAAGCTTTTTGGTGACCCGTACGGGAATCGAACCCATGTTACAGCCGTGAAAGGGCCGTGTCTTAACCGCTTGACCAACGGGCCTTACAAATACAGAGCTTCGCTAAAACCTCCGACTTTCATCATCCACTACTGCGGACGACCGTCCCCCTTATCTTAGCGAAACTCTGTAACGTGGTAGCGGTAACTGGATTTGAACCGGTGACACTTCGGGTATGAACCGAATGCTCTAGCCAACTGAGCTATACCGCCATATTTATTTTGTGCACTTGAACAGTGCTTTATTATTATATCCAATCGACCGCGATTTGTCAACAATTATTTCGCAAAAATTCAAAAATTTCTGAAATATCTCCTTTCATGGCGTAAAAAAGACGCTGTAACAGAAAAAACGTTACAGCATCTTGCATAAATCATTCCCGATATTTCTCCATCATTTCCTTGAACAGCACAGCCGGAGAGGGCGGCGTGTAGGTAATGGCGTTGGCACCCGCCGCAATGGTGGCGGAAATGCTCTCGCCGGTCTTGCCGCCGCTGGCGATGATGGGCACATCCGGGAACCGCTCCCGGATCTTTGCCACCACCCGGGGCGTGTCGGTGCTGCAGGCCACATTCAGGATGGATGCCCCGGAATCAATGCGGCTCTGGATGTTGGTGTCCTCTTTTGTCACTGTGATGATGACCGGGATGTCCACCACCCGCGAGACCGCCAGCAGGTTCAGGTCAGAGATGGGGGAATTGAGCACCACGCCCATGGCACCCTGACTCTCCACGTCGCGGGCAAGGTTCAGGGTGCGCACGCCGTGGGTGGTGCCGCCGCCCACACCGCAGAACACCGGGATGTAGGATGCCTTGATGATGGCATCGCTGATGGCCTGCTGGGGCGTGAAAGGATAGACCGCGAACACCGCGTCCGCGTCGCAGTTGCGGATGATGGCAAGGTCGGTGGTGAATACAAAGCTTTTCAGCCGCCGCCCGTTGATGACGATGCCGCTGGCGGCATACACCTCCTGGGGCATTTTCAGGATGTTGTGGCGCAGGCGGCTCTCTACGTTGGGGGAAGTTTTCTTTTCAGCTGCCATGGGCAAGTCCTCCGTTTCTCAATTGTTTCAAATAGGAACTATATTATAGGAAAACAGGGGAGTTTATGCAAGAAACATCCTGTGAACAGTCTGCAAATAAAAATCGACCCTCTCCGTCCGTGCTTCACAGCGCCGGAGAGGGTCGTTCCTTTAATGTGTTCTAACGTATTCTAAAATATCCTCAGGCACACCGGCCAGTGCATCGGCTCCGGCAGCAGTCAGCTCTGCGCGGCCCCGGAAGCCCCACAGCGCCCCCATGGCAGGCAGACCGGCATTGTGCCCGGTCAGGATATCTACATCGCTGTCGCCCACAAACAGGGTGCTGGCAGGGTCTGCGTGCAGGTCCTGCATCAGGCTGTAAACACCGGTGGGGTCGGGCTTGGTGGGCACGCCCGGGCGGCTGCCCCGCACCAGAACAAACCGACCTGCCCCGAAATAATGCTCGATGATCTTGCCGCACAGCGGGTCAGCCTTGTTGGAGAACACCGCGCACTGCACGCCTGCGGCGTTCAGCGCGTCAATGAGGGCAGCAATGCCCGGGTAAGGCGCGGTCTTGTCCTCCTTGTGGGCATCGTACCGGGCGGTAAACTCCGCCAGCGTAGCGGCCAGCTGCTCCGGTGTGCGGGCATCGGCGGGCGAAAACCGCTCCACGAGCTTCGGGATGCCGTTGCCCACCATGTGTTTGAACTGCTCCACCGTAAACTCCGGCCACCCGTGCTGTGCGCACACCCAGTTGCCTGCATCGGCCAGGTCGTCGATGGTGTTCAGCAAAGTGCCGTCCAAATCAAATAATACCGTATGAATCATAACAATTTTACTTCCCCTAAAAACAATAACGTTATCTTTATGCCAAGGGCTCCCCTTATTGGGAGAGCTGTCGCCGATCGGCGGCTGAGAGGTTTAATTCGTTTCCATAAATCTGAAAAATTTCTCCGCATCCCGCAGCGGCACGCTCCTCACCTTGAGTTTTACCCAGCCGGGAAAGGTCAGGGTCAGGTTGGTGCGGCCCACACTGGCAGCCCAGGGGCTTTGTGCTGCGGTCAGGCAGACATCCGGGTGAAACACACAGATGCAGTGCAGGTAGAGCCCCTGCTGCCGCCGCAGGGTCATGCGGCCCTCCCGCAGCCAGAGGCCCTCCCGCCGGTAGCCAGCCGCGGCCCCGGCCAGCAGTGCCCCAAAGAAGAAGGTGGGGATGAGCAGGGTCACGGTCAGCTGGGGCAGCACTGTGGCCGAGACCAGCGTCAGCAGCAGGCAGAGGGCAAAGGGAATGCCTGCCGGTGCAAAAAAGATGAGACTGCGCTGCTCGGTGCGGGCCAGCAGGTCGGGCGGCATCCGGAACTCCGGCAGCAGTTCCCGGAACAATGCCTCCTCGCCGCTGCGGTAGACAAACAGCGGCAGCTCGGGTGAGCAGCCGCCCGCCGTTACAAAGACCGGCCAGCGTTTCATCAGCCAGGCGGCGGGGGAGATGCGGACATCTGCAAAGCTGATCTCGCTTGTCCGCACCCGGCACTCGAAGTGCCCCAGCCAGCCGCCCCGGCTGCCGATCTGGTCGGCCGTGTGCCAGACAGTGTAGTGCACGGTCTGGGCAAAGCTGCGCATCAGGCTGGCCCCCAGCAGAAAGCCAGCGGCCGCCAGCAGCCATGCCGCGCCTGCAGGGAGCCACCGCGCCGCGAATCGGGCCAGAAAGCTCACCTGGATCTGGGCAAAAACGGCAGGGTTCCAGTCCGGAACATCCCGGGTCTGGCGCACGGCCAGCACGAACAGGGCCAGCGTGGAGAGGCCGTTGGGCCCCAGAAAGCCCAGCGCCGCCCGCTCCCCTCCGGCGGGCCGGTGCAGGGTAGGCTTTACCAGAGGCATCAGCTGGTCTGCCACCGCCTCGGCATCGGCTTTGGGCAGGCAGACCGAAAGGGTGTGCTTTTGCGCCGCGCCCACCGGATAAAGGGTCAGGCGGCTTGCCCCGGCCATCCGGTAGAGCAGGGGCCGGTCGATGGTCAATGCAGCCAGCATCTCGCCCCGCAGGGCACGATCCAGCCGGATGCCCAGCCGCCAGTGCAGATGAAAGACTCCGGTGTCATCCATGCTCCAGCTGCTCACATGCAGGATTCCCCAGCTCACTGCGCAGAGTAAAAGGAACAGCAGCGCATCCTGCCGCAGAGCCGTGTGCAGGGCTGTCCAGTTCCGCTCAAACAGCACCTGAACCAGCGGCAGCAGATAGACCACCAGCGTCTTGCGCAGAAACCGCAGGACGGTAAAGGGGTGCAGGCGGCGTTCATTCATCGGATCTCCTCCGCAAGGGCATGGGTGAGGGCAGCGGCCTGCTCTGCCGGGACCGCCGGTAAAATAAGCCGCGTGCCCGGTGCCGTGATGACGACCACCGATCCCCCTGCCAGCCGGAGCAGCGGCGTGCGCAGCCGGAACAGCCCTGTTATGGCCCTGCGTCGGATCGCCCGCCGCAGCGGGAAGACGATGCCGGAGTACACCGTCAGGGTCTCCGCGCCCAGCGCGGCGGCATAGCTGCAGGCGCGCTGGTACACCACCGCCACCAGTGCGGCCCAGAGCAGGCAGAACACCATCCCGGCGGGCAGGCTCTGCCAGAACACAAAGGGAGCCGCCAACAGGCCCGGGATGGCGGCCCAGCAGCAGAGCACAGCCCGGCCCCGGGGCGGGATGATGAGCGCCGTGCGGCGCAGCTCCCGCTCCGTCACTTGCTGTTCAGCTCCCAGGCATCGGTCAGCAGGTGCAGGGTATCGTCCTGCGTCAGCACCAGGATGCGGTCCCAGGGCAGCAGAACGGTGTTGCCGTGGGGGATGATGAACTCGGTGTCGCGGGTGATGCTGACCAGAATGGCATCGCCGGGAATGGGCACATCCATGATGGCCTTGCCCGCAAACTTGAAGTTCTCGGGCAGCAGGATCTCGTTCAGGCTGGCTGTGCCGCCGCCCAGGCTGAGCAGCTGGCGGATGGTATCCGTCTCGATTTCCCGCTCCAGAATGTGGCTCAGGTTGTCGGTGCCGCAGACCACGGTGTCCACGCCTAAGGTGTGCAGCAGCTCCCGGTTCTTGGGGTTGGAGGCCCGGGCCACGGTGCGGTCCACGCCGAACTCCCGCTTGGCGATCTGACAGGCCACGAGGTTGTCCTCGTCCGAGCCGGTCACGGCCACAAAGGCGTTGCAGCTGCCAACATCGGCGGTGCGCAGGGTGTCCACGCTGATGGAATCGCCGCAAATCACGGGGATGTCCAGCGAATCTGCCAGCATCCGGCACTGGGCCTCAATGGGTTCAATGATGACCACCGAATGGTGGTTCGTCAGCAGGCTCTGGGCCAGATACCGCCCAACACGCCCGCCGCCTGCAATACAAACTTTCATATTGATACCTCGTATTACTTTGGGTAAAACTTCTCCTGAGCTAAACCTCACTTCGCCAGCGAACGGAACACTGCCTGTTCTGTCAGGATGGTGGGGCAGATCGTGTCCAGCTCGTAGGTCTTGTGGTAGAGCACCTGCAAATGCGGGTCAGAGACGCGGCAGATGACCTTTTCGCGCCGGAAGATGTTCTTTGCGATCTGTGCAGCCATCAGGTTCACGGAGTCATCCTCGCTCACGGCGGCCACAGCGTCGCAGTTCTCCACGCCGCCCTGCTTGAGGATGTCGGGATCGGTGGGGTCGCCCACAAGGGCTGTGCCGCCAAAGGAATAATCATCAAAGCTGTCCAGCCGCTTGAGCTGCTCGGGGTCCTTTTCGATCAGGGAAATATCATGGCCGATGCGTTCCAGATCCCGCACCAGTGCCGCGCCCACCTGGTCGCAGCCGATCACCAGAATATTCATGGATGTCACCTCATTGTTCAAAATCTGTTGTTGTCTGGCCCGGCAGTCCGTGTCAGAAGGAAACACAGGGAAAAGCGTTGTGTCCAGTATAGCATATTTCCGGCGGCAGATAAATACAGAAAAAGCAGACAGTGCTCCTGTATAAAATTTGTGATTTTTCGTGCGCAGGCTCTCAGAATATGATATACTGGAAAGCGAACCCAATCTGAATGTGCGCAGAGCGCCTGTGCCGCTTTGCAGGGAGGAGAACCCATGTTTCTTGAAATACTGAAAGCCATCCTGATGGGCATTGTGGAGGGCATCACCGAGTGGCTGCCCATCTCGTCCACCGGTCACATGATCCTGGTGGAGCAGGTGGTCAAGTTCAACGCCAGCGAGGAGTTTATGTCCATGTTCCGCGTGGTCATCCAGCTGGGTGCCATTCTGGCTGTGGTGGTGCTGTTCTGGAATAAGCTCTGGCCCTTCGGCCTGCGCCATGGCCGCGTCTGCTCCAAACCTGCCGTCTGGCAGCTCTGGTTCAAGGTGGTGGCCGCCACCATCCCGGTGCTCATCATCAGCCCGCTGGACGACTGGTTTGAGAACCGCTTCTACAATTACATCACGGTCGCCGCCATGCTGATCCTGTATGGTGTCCTCTTCATCCTTGTGGAGAACCGCCGCACCGCCCCGCATGTCACCCGGCTGGAACAGATCACCTACCGCGAAGCCTTCATCGTTGGCGTGTGGCAGATGCTGGCCATCATCCCCGGCACCTCCCGCTCCGGTGCCACCATCGTGGGCGGCCTGCTGCTGGGTCTGTCCCGTGCCTGCGTGGCCGAGTTCACCTTCTTCCTCGCCATCCCGGTTATGGCGGGCGCGTCCCTGCTCAAGGTGGTCAAGTTCGTCCTCTCCGGCGCTGCGATGACCGGCACCGAGATCGCTGTTCTCGTGGTGGGCTGCGTGGTCGCCTTTGTGGTCAGCCTTGCCGCCATCCGCTTCCTGATGGATTACGTCAAGCGCCATAACTTCAAGTTCTTCGGCCTCTACCGCATCGTGCTGGGCCTGATCGTCCTGGCCGTGGCCGCCATCACCGCCATTGCGTAAATCGCCCCCGACCCCCCAGCCGCCCGCCCGGGCGGCTTTTTTGCGCCCTGGGGCAATTGCACCGGCCCCGGCCTTGTGTTATACTGGAGCCATAAAGAGAGAACCCGGCGGCGGGAGAGTGCCGCGCCTGAAATTGTCAAAAACGGAGGAGATCCCTATGGAAGCATCGACTGTATATTACACCGACTTCCGGTGTCCTGTGGGCACCAGCCTGACCGAAAAGCTGCGCCGCCTGTGCATTGCGGCAGGCATCAAGAGCATTGATATGGATGGCAAGTTCGTGGCCATCAAGATGCACTTTGGCGAGCTGGGCAACCTGGCTTTCCTGCGCCCGAACTACGCCAAGGTGGTGGCAGACCTGTGCAAGGAGCAGGGGGGCCAGCCCTTCCTGACCGACTGCAACACGCTGTACCCGGGTAGCCGTAAGAACGCGCTGGAGCACCTGAGCTGCGCGCAGGAAAACGGCTTCTGGCCCATGACCACTGGCTGCCAGATTATCATTGGCGATGGCCTGCGCGGCACCGATGAGCTTGAGGTGCCCGTGCCCAACGGCGAATACTGCAAGACCGCCAAGATCGGCCGCGCCATTATGGATGCCGACATCTTCATCAGTCTGACCCACTTCAAGGGCCACGAAGCGACCGGCTTCGGCGGGGCCATCAAGAACATCGGCATGGGCTGCGGTTCCCGTGCGGGCAAGATGGAGCAGCACTCCTCCGGTAAGCCCGCCGTGCAGGAGGAGCTCTGCCGCGGCTGCCACCGCTGCGCCAAGGAGTGCGGCTCCGACGCCATCCGCTACAATGAGAACAATAAGGCGGTCATTGATTACGAAAAGTGCAAGGGTTGCGGCCGCTGCATCGGTGCCTGCAACTTCGATGCCATCTATTCCATCGACAGCAGCGCCAACGAGGAGCTGGACCGCAAGATGGCAGAGTATGCCGCTGCCGTCTGTGCAGACCGCCCCTGCTTCCACATCAGCCTGGTGCAGGACATCAGCCCCAACTGTGACTGCCACGGCGAGAACGATGCCCCCATCCTGCCGGATATCGGCATGTTCGCCTCCTTTGACCCCGTGGCGCTGGATCAGGCCTGTGCCGATGCCTGCCTGAACGCACAGCCCCTGCCCAACAGTCAGCTGGGCCAGAACCTTGCAAAGCCCGGCTGGAACTGCCACCACGACAACTTCAAGGATTCCAACCCCAATGTCGAGTGGAAGGCAACGCTGGAGCAGGCCGAAAAGATCGGCATGGGCACCCGCCAGTACACCCTGAAAAAGATCTGAACATAAAAACAAGCCCGACAACGTCGGGCTTGTTTTTATGTCTCTTGCATTCAGGGGCAGACGGAACGCTCAATACTCGCTGGAAGCCGGGACCAGTACGTCAATGACATCGGCCAGGGCCTTCCAGTTTTCCTCGGAACAGCCGGGCAGCTCTTTGGCATCCAGACCGGCATCCTCGATGCGGCCGGTCATGCTGTCCTTGTCGGTCAGCAGGGTCTCGGCATCGGCCTTGATGAGCGGCCAGGCATCGGCAAAGCTCTGCTGGTCATCGGCGCTCAGGCTGTCGAACCACTGGGTATAGGCATCTTTGATGTCGCTGACCGGCTGGATGCTCATGTTGCAGCCATCGGCCCATTTCAGCAGGGAAGCCGCCGCAATGACGGATTTCAGCGAGCAGCCGGACACGCCGGGGCCCCAGCCGAGGCAGGGGGCAAAGGCATCGTCCGGGTCAGAGAGGGAGAACAGGGAGTTCTCGTCTGCGTCCAGCGGGCCCACCTTGCCGGTGTCGGCGGTCACGGTGGAAGAGGGGATGCTCTCGCTTGCAGAAGCGGAAGAGCTGGAAGCGGCAGTGCTGCCGGAAGAGGTGCTGCAGCCTGCCAGCACGCCGCACAGCAGGGCGGCGCAGACCAGCAGGGAAAGAATACGCTTGCGAATCATAGGAAAGCCTCCTTTTATCGTGTTCCGGCCCATCTGCCGGAGAAACTGCTCTGGTACATTTCTAGTATACTGTTCTGCCGGGCTGTTGTCAATCGGCGTGCGCAGGACGATTTTTCACCCCGGCTGTGCAAACTATACAAACTTTTGTCGTTTTTTTCTCAGTCGGGCGGGATTGACATTTTTTGCGCTGGCGCGTATAATCCGGCCATGGTCAAACTGGGAGAAACGGGTGAAGAACCGGAAAAAGGGGGAGAAACGGATGCAGAAATTTCTGCGGCGGCTGGAACGCTTTTCACAGTCGCTGCTGTCGCCGCTGTCTTATCTTTCGGCGGCGGGCCTGCTGCTGGTGCTGGGAGCGCTGCTCACCAGCAAGCCCTTGTGTCAGGCGCTGCCGGTGCTGCAGTGGGCTCCGCTGCAGCTGATAGGGCAGCTGCTTTACAACGGGATGATGGTGCTCATCAACAACCTCAGCGTCATTCTCTGCGTGGGGGTGGCTGCCGTGCGCGCCAAAACCGAAAAGCAGGATGCCGCCCTGCTGGCGCTGATGGCCTACCTTGTGTTCCTCACAGCCAACCACACCGCGCTGGAAGCGCTGGGACTGCTTGCCCAGCCGAACGGGATGACCGGCCTTGCGGGCACGGGCCAGACCACCATTCTGGGCATTCAGGTGGTGGACACCGGCGTGGCAAGCGGCATCGTGCTGGGCTTTGCGGCGGCGTGGCTCTTCAACCGCACCTGCGAAAAGCAGTTTTATGGCATGATCACCCAGCTCTATTCGGGCCTGCGGTGGTCGTTTTTGTGGCTGTCGGCGCTGGCGGTGGCACTGGGGCTGGGGTTCTGCTTTGTCTGCCCGCCGCTGCAGCGGGCGGTCAGCGCCCTCACGGGCTGGATCGCGGCTTCAGGGAACGCGGGTGTGTTCCTTTACGGCTTTCTGGAACGGCTGCTCATCCCCACCGGCCTGCATCACCTCATCTATATGCCCTTCCAGTTCTCTTCGCTGGGCGGCAGCCTGACCGTAGGCTCTGTGACCTACACGGGCGCTTACGCCGTCTGCATGACCGAGTACACCATGGGTCTGCCCCTCTCGGACGGCATCGTCTGGATGTACACCGGCTTCACCAAAACCTTTGGCTATCTGGGCATTGCAGCGGCCTTCATCTTCACGGCCCGCAAAGAGAACCGTGCCCGTACTGCCGCCGCTATGATCCCGCTGGCGGTCACGGCCTCGGTGGCCTCCATCACCGAACCCATTGATTTTCTGTTCTGCTTCGTTTCGCCCCTGCTCTGGGTGGCCCATGCGGTCATTACGGGCGGCTTTATGGTGCTGCTCCATGTCCTGCACGTCCGGGCCTTTACCTCCAACCTGCTGGGGTCGCTGGTGTTCAACCTGAGCGCCGGGGAGCAGCTGCAGAACATGCCGCTGCTCTATCTGCTGGGCCTTGCGGAGACCCTGACCTACTTTGCCGTGTTCAGCATCCTCATCAAGGCAAAGGATCTGCCCACCCCGGGCCGGGAAGCAGCCCTTTCCACAGACCAGTCCCCGTACACCGACCCGCAGGAGGTGTGCCGGTTCATCGCCGCGCTGGGTGGGCCGGAGAACATCGCCCAGCTGGGAAACTGCTTCACCCGCCTCCGGCTCACGGTGCGGGATGCCTCGCTGCTGGATATGGGGGCTCTGCTCTCCCTGCCCCATAAAGGTCTTGTGGTGCAGGGCACCCGGGTCCAGCTGGTCTGCGGCCTGCACGCCGCCCAGCTCCGCCATGCGCTGGAACAGCAGCTTGCCGAGATGGCCCCGGTGTGATTGCATTTTGATAAGAGAAACGGTATAATTGTGGCGAAACCTCTCAGTCGCCTGCGGCGACAGCTCCTCTAACAGGGGAGCCAAGAAAGGCCCCTGCCTCTCCTATTAGGCAACAACAACAACCGCCGCCAGTGGCGGATGAAGGGAGTTGTTGTTGGGGCAGCGGCCAACAAGGCACAAGTGCAATACTTTGCACGAAGTGAATGTTGGGAGCCGCAACCCGGACAAGTGGCATTGCGAAGCAATGACGGAGAGGTTTAGCAATGGATAACCTAAAAATAAAGGAGAACATAAAATGCAGAATAACACCTTTTCCGTCGAAGGTCTCTTCGACTTTCTGAACGCCGGTGTCAGCGCCTTCCACTCCACGGCTGCGGCTGTGAAGATCCTGGAGGAGAACGGCTACCAGAATTGCCCCGAGAGCGCAGCCTGGGAGCTGGTGCCCGGCGGCAGATATTACACCACCCGCAACGGCTCTGCCGTGCTGGCATGGCGGATGCCCAAGGGTGAGCTGACCGGCTGGCATGTCACCGCCAGCCACAGCGATTCTCCCACCTGGCGCATCAAGCAGCTGGACGGCGGCAAGGACGCAGTCTTTGCCAAGGCGGAGACCGAGGGCTACGGCGGCATGATCATGCCCACCTGGCTGGACCGTCCCCTGAGCGTGGCGGGCCGCATTCTGGTCCGCACGGAGAACGGCATCCGGAGCCTGCTGGTCCACCCCGACCGGGCGCTGGCTGTCATCCCCAACCTCTGCATCCACTTCAACCGTGACCTGAACAACGGCATGAAGTACAACCCTCAGGTGGATCTGCAGCCCATCTTTGGTGAGGCAGGCTCCACCCTGCGGGACGCTCTGGCTGAGGAGGCCGGGGTCAAGGCTGAGGACATCGTGGATGCTGACCTGGTGCTCTGCACCCGCGAAAAGGCCGAGCGCGTGGGCCTGAAGGGCGAATACTTCATGTCCGGCCGCATTGATGACCTGGAATGCGCCTACACCACCCTGTGGGGCTTCCTGCAGGGCCGCGGCGAGGAGGAAGGCCGGGGCGATATGTGGGTCATGTTCGACAACGAAGAGGTGGGCTCCTCCAGCCGGCAGGGCGCACAGGGCACCCTGATGGCCAATGTGCTGGCCCGCATTGAGGAAAAGCTGGGGGTCACCCGGGAGCAGAGCATCCGTGCCTGCACCAACAGCCTGCTGTTGAGCGCCGACAATGGCCACGCCACCCACCCCAACCACCCCGAAAAGAGCGATCCCGCCAACGTGGCGGTCATGGGCGGCGGTGTGCTGCTGAAGTACAATGCCCGCCAGACCTACACCACCAGCGGCTTTACCGGCGCTGCTTTTGCCGAAATCTGCAAAAAGGCCGGTGTGCCGGTGCAGATCGCCGCAAACCGCGCGGATGTTCCCGGCGGCTCCACGCTGGGCAACCTGCTGGGCCACCAGATCCTGATCCCCATGGTGGATATCGGTCTGGCACAGCTGGCCATGCATTCCGCAATGGAGACCGCCAGCTGCAAGGATGCCGAGTACATGGCAAAGGCCGTGGCCGAGTTCTATAACACGCCCATCTCCCAGCCTGTGGACGGCGAGTGGAAGCTGGGCCTGTGAGCGCTGTGACCGGGCGCTTTGCCCCCAGCCCCAGCGGGCGGCTGCATCTGGGCAATCTGGCCTGCAGCCTGCTGGCCTGGCTCAGCGCCAGAAGTCAGGGCGGGCGCATCGTTCTGCGCATTGAGGATCTGGATGCCGAGCGCTGCCCCCGCAAGTATGCCGATGCACTGGAAGAGGATCTGCGCTGGCTGGGCCTTGTCTGGGACGAGGGCGGCAGCAGCGGCGGCCCCAACGGCCCCTATTACCAGAGCGAGTGCGCCGCTATCTACACCGAGAGCTATAACAAACTGGAAGCACAGGGCCTTGTTTACCCCTGCTTCTGCTCCCGTGCCCAGCTCCATGCCGCCAGCGCACCCCACACCTCCGACGGCAATGTGATCTATCCCGGCACATGCCGGGGGCTGACGGTGGAGCAGATCGCCGAAAAGCGCAAAAAGAAGGCCCCGGCCTATCGTCTCATGGTGCCCGATGAGGACATCACCTTCACCGATGGCTGTATGGGCCCCTACACCGAGAACCTGCTCCGCGACTGCGGGGATTTCTACCTCCGCCGTGCCGATGGCGTGTTTGCCTACCAGCTGGCTGTGGTGGTGGACGATGCCCGCATGGGCGTGACGGAGGTGGTGCGGGGCGCGGACCTGCTCTCTTCCACCGCGCGGCAGCTTTATCTTTACCGTCTGCTGGGCCTGCCCGCCCCAAAGTTTGCCCATTGCCCGCTCCTGCTGGCTCCCGATGGCCGCCGCCTGTCCAAACGGGACGGGGACCAGAGCCTGGAAAACCTGCGGGCAAAGTATACGGCGCAGGAGATCGTGGGCAGGCTTGCCTTTGCCTATGGTCTCCAACCTGAACCGGCCCCCCGCACCCCGGAAAGCCTGATCCCAGACTTTTCCTGGGACAAGGTGCCAAAGCAGGACATCTGCCTGCCGGAAAATCTGTTTTAAGCAAACCCACGATTTTTGCCATGCCTGTGCAAAGATTGTGGGTTTTTATTTACAAAAAAACAATCTATGGTAGAATATAACTAGAGATTTTGCCGAAACAGAAAGGAGCCCTGCTATGCGTAAGATATTAAAAGTTTTGAGCCTGCCGATCTGTGCAATGCTTTTGTTCAGCGCATGTGCAAGCTCTTTGAATCTGGGACCGGGACCTTTCCGTTCGGAAATGCAGGATGTTTTCGTTCAGCAGACGACACTTACGGTTCCGGCCAGTCACGCCGAGCATGGGGAGGATTATGTCATTGAGTGGCAGGACCCTGTGATGGAAAAGCACGTCCGGAAATGGCTTGACCGCCCGAAGGGAGATATCTATCACAGCGATGTCTGGGATTATCAGCGGGTCTCGATAAATTCCGGAACCGGCGTAGGGGATCTCATCGTCAAAGATGCACCGGATGGGGTGGACATTGGAAGAAACGTCAACAGCAATGAGCAGCTGGCAGCCTGCGCAGTCAGCGTAGAGGGAACGTATGATCCGGTGACCTCTCTGGCAGACCTGCGGCATTTTGACAGCTTGCAGGTATTGTCGGTCAATAATAGAAGGGGAGCCCCACCCATTACAGATCTGACAGGTCTGGAGGAATGCAAAAATCTGATGCTTTTGAGTGTGCCCAGTGTGGAGAGCAGCGCATTCCCGACCTTTGCAAAGCTGGATTCTGTGGTAGAGCTGAAGTATGGCAGTGACGGGATCCGGGCGGATTCCAATGTCTCCGACCTTTCGGCGCTGGCGCAGATGAAGTCGCTGAAGATGCTGTGGATCACCGGCAGTGAGGTCGATCTGACCCAGCTGGCCGGAGCTGACTTGCGGGTCCTGAGACTGGACGTGACCCGGATCGGTTCGCTGGAACCGCTGAAGCAGATGGAAAATCTGAGCTTTCTGCAGCTGTGCCAAGGGCCGGAGATCGACAGCTTTGCCCCGCTGGCGGAGAGCAGTGTGCAGTATCTGAGTATGTCCCTCTCTCAGGGTGCACAGGAAGCCTACAAGGACATGGATTATACTCCCCTGACCCAGATGCCGCAGCTGATCTGGCTGGATCTGACCAACAACATCACGTTTGATACGGAAACCTGCAAAAAACTGCTGGCAAACGATACGGCCCTGAAATATCTGAAAATTTCCTATACATCAGCGGCCAAAGATGCCGAGGAGCTGGATACAGCGCACCTGAAAGAGTTCACTGCCCCGGCTCCGTAATGCCCCAAAATGCAAAAACACCTCTGTCGGCCGACAGAGGCGTTTTTTCTATGTGGATTCACAGCCGCTGCAAGGCTCTTGCGTCGCTGCGTTCCAGTGCGGTCATGGCCGTATCCAGAACCATGGCCAGCAGGATGCCCAGCAATACATCAATGCAGCTGTGCTGCTTGAGCAGGACCGTGGACGCAATGATGGAGACGCAGAGCACGGCGGAGGCGGGCCGCATCCAGCGGCGGCCCGGCGTTTCAAAAATGCGGCTGCGGTAGTAGGCCATCATCAGGGTGACGGAGTTGAACACATGGATAGAGGGGCAGACGTTGAGGGGCGTGTCGGTGGCATAGAGCATCCGCACGGCCTGAGCAAAGAGGTCGCTGCCGTATACCCGGTAGGGCCGCAGGTCAAGGCCGGTGGGCAGGATGACATAGCAGGCCAGCGCAATGGTCATGCCCGCAAACAGGGGCAGGCAGAGCCGCCAGAAGTCAGCCCGGGGCGCTTTCCACAGCAGGTAGAACAGGGTGAACGGGATCCACAAAAACCACGCAAAGTAGGGCACGATGGCATATTTGCAAAAGGGGATCAGGTCGTCCAGATGGCAGTGCACCAGAACATCGGGCACGGCAATATGGACTTCGAGCCAATGGAACGCCGAAAGGTAAAACAGGAGATAAAACGCCATGAACGAAACGGGATGGCGGGAAAACCAGTTGCGCATGGAACACACTTCCTTTTCTGGAATGGGGGCCGCAGCCCCGCCTAAAGTTCTTTGCAGCGTATGATTATACCGCGCAAAGACGAAGAAAACAAGACAAAAAGCTGACAAAATCGTGAACACATCCGCGCGGAATTTGGTATGCTTTGGGGAAGCGGATGCAGGGGAGAGAAGCTTCTGCCTATTGATACGAGACAGGATGCAGGTTTCCTGCACAAAAAAGGCCCTCCCCGCCAAAACTGCAATGGCGGAGAGGGCCGGATATACGGAAACTCAGATCACCTTTTGTTCCATCCACCTGCCGCGGACAAAGCGGACGCAGAAGAACAGCGAGCGCATGGCCCAATCCAGGAACATGCCCATCCAGATGAACAGCAGGCCGCAGTGGAACTTAAGCACCATCAGGTAGCAGAAGGCCACCCGGAACACCCACATGGAGATGACGCTGACCGTCATGGTAAAGGCGGCATCTCCGGCGGCGCGCAGGATGTTGGGCAGGGTGAAGCTGGAGGGCCACAGGATCAGCGATACAGCGTTGAACCAGACCATCAGCTCCAGTGCCATGCCGTAGGCCTCCGGCGAGAGGTTGAACCAGGAGAGCGCCAGCTTGTTCAGGAAGAACAGGCCGGAAAGATTCATCAGCCAGTCCCCGGCGTAGGCGGTCAGGAGCAGCAGGCGGGAATAGCGCTTGGCCTGCACCTTTTCCCCGGCACCCAGACACTGGCCCACAACGGTCAGCGCGCCGATGCCCACGGCGGAGGCGGGCACGTTCAGGAAGCTGGAGATGTTGCCTGCCACGGCGTTTGCCGCAATGGCGGCGGTGCCCAGCGTGCTGGTCAGGCTGGAGACCGACAGCTTGCCGATCTGGAACATGCCGTTCTCAATGCCGGCGGGAATGCCGACTTTCAGGATGCGCTTGATGAGGTCGAGGTCAGGCTTCAGGTCGGTGAGGTGGTCGATGCGCAGCGCACAGTCCGGCTTCTGCAGCAGGAACATCACGGTGAAGCAGGCGATCATCCGGCTCACGAGGCTGGCAGTGGCCGCACCCATCACTCCCAGGCCAAACCTGTAGATCAGGATGGCGTTGCCGCCAATGTTCACCACGTTCATCACCAGGCTGGAAAGCATACTGATCTTGCTGTTGCCCTGGGCGCGGAACAGGGCCGCACCGGCATTGTACACGCCAATAAAAGGATAGCTCAGGGCCGAGAGCAGGAAATAGGTCTCGGCGTAGCGCATCACATCCGCGTCAATGGAGCCGAAGATGCCCCGCAGGATGGCATGCCGCCCCACCGCCACGATGACGGCGGTGACCACGCTGAGCGAGATCATAATGAACATGATCTGTGCGGCACTGGCCTTGGCCCGTTTTGGCTCCCGGTGGCCGATGTACTGGCTGGCGACCACCGCGCCGCCGGTGGCCAGTGCGCTGAGCAGCTGGATCATCAGTACGTTGAAGGAATCCACCAGGCTCACGCCCGAAACGGCGGCTTCGCCCACCGAGGAGACCATCAGGGTGTCCGCCAGACCGATGGAGATGCTGAGGGCCTGCTCTGCCACCAGCGGCAGGAAAAGTGAAATGAGCTGTTGACGGTTGAACAGCGGTCTTGATGTGGTCGATGCGTCTGTCATGGTGTCCTCCCTTGGCGCGTGGATTCAAACACACCCATGATAGCGCGGAATGACGTGAAAATCAAGACGTTGTATCCAACAAATCAAAAAATCAGGCGAACTCTTTGCTGGGGGTCAGGCTGGTGCCGTAATAAACAATGTAGTCGTAGGGGATCTGGGGGTTGTACGCAGCCAGATCGCCGTACTTGGCCAGAATGTCGTTCCGCAGGTTCTCCGGGGTGTAGGGCTGCCCGGCAGAAAGGGAATCGGCGCAGACAGCGTTCCACATGCTCTCGGTAAAGGCGGCGCAGTTGAAGTAGGCCGACCAGTGGTCAGATTTGGCAAGGTTGCGGTTGACCACGTCCAGCTGGCTCTGATCCAGTGAGGTCTGGACAGCATAGATGTTCTGGTAGTAGGAATCGGCCAGATAGCGCTTGTAGTAGCCCTCCAGATTGTACCAGATGCCGGTGTGTTCCCAGCGGTTGCCGCGGGGGCTGAAGGTCATCTCGGTGTCGGGCGCGATCCGCAGGCCGCCCACCTCGATGTCATGGTCCGAAACGTTCCGCACCGAGAGGAAGGAGTGGCCGCTGGAATTGATGGAGGCATCGCCCCGGTCCTCGGCCCGGGCGTAGATGCGCAGCAGGGCCACGGCACCCTCGGCGGGTTCTGCACCGTAGGCCTGCACGACAGATCTATGGTCGGCCTGTTCAAAATCGTAGGGGCCGCCGGTGCTGGTGGTAAAGCCGACGATGTTGCGGATCTGATCCTCAAGGGGGCTTACATCGGTGATGACACGTTCGTCCTGGGGGGCGGGCGTGGCGGCGGGAGCCTCGGCCAGCGCGGCGGTGCTGCAGAACACGCACAGGGCCAGCGTCAGGCAGAGGGAAAGGGCGCGGAACAGCTTTTTCATGGGGTGACCTCCAAAGAGAAAAAATTCAGGTCAAGGATAGACGATTTTTGGGGCGCTGTCAAGAAAAAGATATCTGCCGACTTTACCCCCGGGGCCGGTTGTGTTAAAATGGAACTGGCAGCTGTGCCCGGTGGTTTGGGGCATGGGGCCGATCGGAAGGTAAATGAATCTGACCCAGAGAGGGGAACAACCTATGCCAAAAGAAGCACACAAGGTCGTGGTCATCGGGCACCGCAACCCCGATACCGATTCCATCTGCTCCGCCATTGCCTATGCGGAGCTCAAAAACCGCACCAGCACGCTGGTCTGTGAGCCGCGCCGTGCCGGTAAAATGAATCAGGAGACCGAGTTCGTCCTGAAAAAATTCGGTGTCACGCCGCCCCGGATGTGCACCGACGTGAACCCCAAGATCCGGGACGTGGATTACCGCGAGATGCCGGGCATCCCGGGCTCCACCAGCCTGCGCCGCGCATGGAAGATCATGCGCGACCAGCAGATCGACACCCTGTCCATCACCAGCGCGGACAACGAGCTGGAGGGCATCATCACCGTGAAGGATCTTGCCACCGCCAACATGGACGTGTTCGATACCGCGGTGCTGGCCAAGAGCCGTACCTCTTATAAGAACATCCTTGAAACGCTGAACGGCACCATGGTGGTGGGCAATGCCGACGCGGTCTGCACCACCGGCCACATCAAGATCGGCACCGCCACCCCCGAGATGTTGGAAAGCAGCGTGGAAAAGGGGGATATCGTCATTCTGAGCAACCGGTACGAAAGCCAGCTCTGCGCCATTGAAAAGGAAGCCTCCCTGCTCATCATCTGCAATGGGGCCAAGGTGGGCCGCACCATCCAGCGCATTGCCGATGAGACCGGCGTTGCCATTATGACCACCCCTGTGGATACCTACGCAGCGGGCAAGCTCATCAGCCAGTGCGCCCCCATCTCCTATTATATGACCCGGGACAACATCCTCAAATTCACCCTCGTCACCCCCGTGGCCGATGTGCTGCGGGTGATGGCAAAGGTGCGCCACCGCTATTTCCCCATCCTCGATGAGGAAGGCAAATACTGCGGCATGGTCAGCCGCCGCAACGTCATTGCCCTGCGCAAGCGGCGCATCATTCTGGTGGACCACAACGAGGCCACCCAGGCCGTGGAGGGCTTTGATCAGGCCGAGATCCTGGAGATCATCGACCACCACCGCATCGGCAGTCTGGAGACCAGCGGCCCGGTCTACTTCCGCAACCAGCCCGTGGGCTGCACCGCCACCATCATCACCCAGATGTACGATGAAAACGGTGTGGACATCCCGCCCCAGATCGCGGGCCTGCTGCTGGCGGCCATCCTTTCGGATACGCTGGCCTTCCGCAGCCCCACCTGCACCCCCGTGGATGAAAACGCCGCCAAGCGTCTGGCCAAGATCGCAGGCGTGGACATCGAAGAGTTTTCCACCGAAATGTTCGAGGCTGGTGAAAAACTGGACGGCAAGACCCCCGAAGAGGTCTTTTTGCAGGACTTCAAGGTGTTCATGTGCGGCGATATCCGCTTTGGCGTGGCGCAGGGCAGCTACATGACCCGCAAAAACCTGCAGGCCGCCCAGGCGCTGCTCCAGCCCTATCTGGAGGAGGCCCGCAACAAGCAGAACGTGGAGGACCTCTACATGCTGCTGACCGATGTGCCCAAGGAGGAGAGCGTGGTCATCTGCACCGGCCGCTACGCCGCCGAGGTGTTGAGCAACGGCTTTGAGAGCCGGCCCGCCGCCGACGGCAGCTGGACGCTGCCCGGCGTGGTCAGCCGCAAAAAGCAGTTCATCCCCGCCATGATGAGCGCCTATCAGGAGCTGTAACCCCCCGATACAAAACACGAAGCCCCCGGAACCCTGCATGTTCCGGGGGCTGTTGTGTTTTGTAAGGGAGCGTCAGGCTGCGACTTTTAAGGGAGAGTTATCAGTCCAGATGGTGCCATCCAAAAGCTTTGTTACGGCCAGTGTGCCGTTCACGCTGACCCGCGCGGGGTCCAGCGCATAGAAATCGCTCTCCCGCAGGTTTTCGGGGTCTGCCGTGGGGGAGATGCCCACCACGCACACCCAGTGTCCGTAGGTGCTGCTGGTGGCGATGTGGGGGTAATTGACCTCTTTCCAGCCAGAGCCGGAGAGGTGGTATTCATAGCTTGTCACGCGGTTGGTGTGCTTGGACACGCCGCTGACAGCGGTGTTTTTCAGATGTACGATGACGGGCCGCCCGGCCTGCAGCTCTTCATACAGGCGGGAAAGGCAGCCGGAAAGGGAGCCGCTGTAAGCGTAGTACCCGGCGGCAGACCATACCGCGCCGTTCGACCACATCCCGCTGCCTGAGCAGGGCTTGCCATCCAGAATGGTGCGGGCGTAGCGCAGGGCGTACCAGCTGCACCGGCCCGAGGTCTGGTTGCCGATGGAGACGATCTGCTGGCTGTCGAAGGACAGCAGCGTGATGCCGTTCACATCCTGCAATTGTGCCGCCGCAGCCTTTGGCGCGGCCAGAAAGCTCAGGCACAGCAGAACTGCTGCCATGAAAACGCGCACCGGAGCGCGCAGGGAACCATGCTGCATGGGGCAAACTCCTTTTCCTTGTTCAGGAACGGCACCCGGCGGTTCCCATTGCCTTAAGTTTAGCACCAAATCGTGGTAGAATTGTGTAAACGCCGGAAATATTTTCCGGTTTTTGCCCCGGGTGCGGCAAAGGATCTTTGCGAAGATTCGTCTTGGAAAAAATAACAAAAGCAGGAGAAAATGTTTGGTGAAGCTGGCAATTGACAAAAGCGACAGTCGTTGGATAAAATAAAGCCAGAAGGGGCCCTGTTTCAAAATGGAAAGGCACCCTGCATATTATGAAAAACACAACAAAACGACTGGAGGTCCCGACATGAAAATGCTGAAAAAACTGGCCGCTTTGATCCTGGCGGCGACCATGGTACTTGTTCTGTTCACCGCCTGCGGCGGTGATACCCCATCGACCCCTGAGGCTCAGGCGGAAAATCAGGTAATGAGTGCAATCAATGCAAATCGCCCAGAGGGAAAGAAACTGGAAAACAACGCACAGTGCAGAGCGATTGCAAGCCAAAGTATTGATGAGGCAGCAAATGGAGATTTGAACTTCTCGCTGAATCTGTTTGGCTATTCGTCTAAGGTTTGGTTCAAAATTGATGGCCCCAAAGATGGTAAGTGTGCAGCTACATTTGTGACGACATTTGACTATGATGGCACAAAGCTGAATAAGTTCGTTCAGAAAATTGCCGAAGGCGGCAATCTTGGAAACGTGAATATCGCACAGAGCACGAAATGGACACAGGTTGGCGTTGTTGTCAAAGCTGTGAATGGCCAGACCTACATGGCTATCTCGGTGGCTATTGATACAAATGCCTGAACAAAACAAATTATATGATTTTATCCCCGGAGCGTGGCTGAAAGGCCGCCCTCCGGGGCTTTTTGTATTTGTGGCAAAATCCTTCTGATTGTGGTACAATAAAAGATAGATTTTATCGAAAGAAAGGAACCTTTGGATGCAGCTGTTTGAACTGGTCAGCCCGCGGCTGTTCCGCCCGCTGGCGGGGCCCAACCGGGCGTTTTATGCGGAGCTGCTGCTCCTGCTGTGGGAGGAGTGCCGCCACACGGCGGATTACTCCATCTCCCGGGCAGAAGCGGTGAGCCGGGCCGAGGATTATTTTGCGGCGCTGGCAAAGCCGCTGGCGCTGGATGCCGATGACGCGGGCGACGAAGCCGAACAGCCCACCCGGGACCCCCATACCCTTGCGCTGGGCTTTCTGCTCCGCCTGCGCCGCACTGGCTGGCTGGAAGAGCAGCCCGGCAGCTATGAGGAGGAGCCTGCCCTTGCCTTTGTGCCTGAGGTGGCCCCTCTGCTGGAAGCGCTGGAAGAGATCCTGAACCCGCGTGTTGTCACCTACACCGGCAAGCTGTACAAGGCATGGCAGCTGCTGCAGAACATCGGGGAGGAAAAGAGCCCCTATGAGAATGTTCTGCGGGAGGTGGCCTCCGATCTGGAAGCACTGAACAAGTCCCTGCGGGCGCTGAACGCATCCATCGGGCATTATATCGACCGGCTCACCCGCAACCGCACCCCGCAGGAGGTGCTGGAGCTCTTCGACCAGTACGAGGAAAAGGTGGTGGCCGCCGCTTACCACCGCTTCAAGACCAGCGATAACCTGTTCAACTACCGCGCCTATCTGGAGGAGGAGCTGGACGACTGCGAGGCAAATCATCTGCCCCGGCTGGCGCTGGATTACGCCCGGGTGGAGCACTGTGCCCCCGGCGAGGCAGCCCCTGCCGTGCGTGCCCTCATCCAGAAACTGCGGGATTCGCTGGAAGAGATGAGCACCCTGATGCGCCAGATCGACCAGAGCCACATCCGCTACCGCAAGCGGGCCGTGCAGCGGGCCCAGTTCCTGCTGCTGAGCGACCGCTCCTCGCAGGGCAGTGTCACCGCCCTGCTCCGCCGCTATGCCGAGGAGATCAAAACGCCCGATCAGCTGTTCGCGCCGGATGACGGCCCGGTGGCAAAGCATCTGCACCTCTACCCGGCGGCAGTGTTCGGGGCAAAGCCCCTCTACCCGCCCGCCGCGCCCCGCAGTGAAACGCCGCTGGCCCCGGTGCGGCAGGCCGGGCTGGATGAGGAGCAGCTGCGCAAAGAACAGCAGCTGCTGCTGGATTACGCCCGGATGGCCGTGACCGAGGAGAACGTGGGCCTGCTGGCAAAACAGGCCCTTGCCGCCCGCAGTGCGGTGGCCGCTTCCACGCTGGCGGAGGAATACCCCCGCGATTTTGCCCGCATCATCGGCCTGCACACCTATTCGCAGTCGCCGCGCCGGGCTTACGATATCACCCTTACCGGAAACTGGGTCGAACGGGGCGGCTTCCGGTTTGAAGAGTTTATTCTGACACCCCGCAGGGAGGACGCTGACCATGGCCGAACCGAATAAAATGCTGGAAGAGACCGCAAACTATCTGCTCAACCACTGCTTTGTGCTGGGCGGCGTGGAGGATCAGCGGGCAAAATACCTCTATGTGCAGGATCATCTGCCCGAGGTGCGGGCCGTGTTTGCGCCGCTGGGCTATGCGGTAACGCTCTACCCGGCTCCGCTGCAGGCTGCGGCGCTGGTCAACGAGCATGAGGGCAGCCAGGCCCGGCTGCTGAAATACGAGAGCATCCTGCTGCTGGTGCTCCGCCTGCTCTACCTGCAAAAGCGGGAGAGCCTTGCCGCCAGCGCCGATCAGGTGCTGGTCACGGTGGAAGAGGTGCAGACAGAGCTGCAGAAGATGAACCTGCCCCGGCGGCTGGACCAGCGCACGCTGGAGGAGCTGATGCGCACCCTGCGCAGGTATAATCTGGCCCGCCCGGTGGGGCGGCTGACCGGTCTGGACAGCCGCATCGAGGTGTTCCCCACCGTGCTGCTGGCCCTGCCGGACGCAGACCTTGCCGATGCCGCCGCCGAGAGCAGCCGCACCCGGGAAGAGCTGGCCCTCTACGAGCGGCCTGACGGAGATGCCAGCGGGGAGGAAGAAGAATGATCGAATTAAAGCGCCTGAAGCTCATCAACTGGCACAACTTTGAAAATGTCACCTTTGATTGTGCCCGTCTGACTTATATGATCGGTGTCAACGCGGTGGGCAAGACCACCATTCTGGATGCCATCCGCTACTGCCTGACCACCAACCGCAATTTCAATGCCCTGGGCAATAAAAAGAGCGGCCGCACCCTGCAGGGCTCTGTCCACGCCAAGCAGCGCGGCGAGAACGCCTACCGCCGCCCGGGCCGCACGGTGGCATACATCGGTGCCGAGTTCTGGGATACCGTCAAGCGGACAAACTTTGTCATCGCTGTCCGGGTGGAATCCGAGGGCCCCATGCAGGAGCTCCACCCCGGCGACCAGACCTGGTACATCTCCGAGGACGGCATCACGCTGGAAAAGCTGCCCTTCCTTGATCCGCGCACCGGTGCCCCCAGCGCCAAGGAGGACTTCAAGCCCGCCGTGGGCCGCCTGTCCTACACCCGCAGCCCCAGCGAGGCCCGGGACCGCATCTGCCGTGCCCTGGGCATTGGCCGCGCCTCCAGCCCGCTGGGCAAGAAGTTCAACGAAGTGTTCCAGATGGGCACCAGCATGGACGAGATCCCCAACTTCCGGGAGTTCCTGTACCAGTACATCCTGCCCCAGCCGGAGCTGGATCTGGAAGCGCTGCAGGGCGACCGGGTGGAGCTGGAAAACCTTCACGCCGTTCTGGCCGAGGCCCAGACCCGTGCCGCCGCGCTGGAACAGATCGTGGCGTATGGCCGGGAAGCTGCTGCCAAAGAAACGGATGCCCTTGTCAACCGGGGCGCGGCCCTGCTGGCCCGCGCCGAAGCGGATGCCGGTGAGGATGCCTCCTGGCAGAGCCATCTGGATGCAGGCCGCCGCCAGCTGGCCGACCTGAACGCAAAATACGAGGCCGCCAAGAACGCCGAAGCCGAAGCCCGCCGGGCCTATCTGGCGGCCCACGGTGCGGCCGGTGACAGCGGCGCGGGCCGGGCACTGGATGCCCTGACCGAGGAGCTGGCCCGGAAAAAGAGCGCGCTGGATGCAGCAACCCGGACAAGGAATAGTCTGGAAGCAACTGCGGATACCATCACCGGCCTGCTGACCCAGCTGAACCGCAGCGGCTTTGCGGTGGAGAAGGAGCTCTGGCCCCAGCGCCTGACAGCGGAGCATCTCCCCGCCCTGACCGAGGCGCTGGCCCGCATCGAAAAGCCGCTGGAGGAGCAGTATTTTGCTGCCCGGCAGGCTTCGGCGGATCTGGCAAAAGAGCAGGAGGCCCTGCGGGCCGAGCTGAACGCCGTGTCCGGCGGCAAGTGGGTCTACCCCCACGGCGATGCCGCCACCAAAGTGCGGGATGCCGTGAATGCCGAGCTGAAAAGCCGCGGCATGACAGCGGATGCAAAGATCTTCTGTGAGCTGCTGACCGTGGCCGATGAGAGCTGGCAGGATTGTGTGGAAGCCTGCCTGGGTGACCGCCGGTTCGATATCCTTGTGCCGCCTGCCCACTACGCCGCCGCCAAGAGCGCCTTTGTGGCGCTGGGCGACCGGGTGGGGCCCATCAGCCTGCTGGATACCCCGGGCATCCGCAAGGCGGACCGCCATGCGGAGACGGCCCCCGCCGACAGCCTTGCCGCCCAGGTCACCAGCGAAAACCCGCTGGCTGCCCAGTATGCGGACACCATCCTGCGCCGCATCGTCTGCTGCGACACCCCCGATACGCTGGAACATTTCCCCGACAGCGCCACCCGGGACCTGCTGCGCCACCATCCCTTCCGGCTGGAACGCCTGCGCAGGCCCCAGCGTTATATCGGTCTGGATGCCCGCAGGGAGCGTGCCGAAGCGCTGGAAGCACAGCTTGCCGCTCAGGCCGACCGCTGCCGCGAAGCCGCCCAGACCGAAAAGACCCTGAAATCTGCCTACGACCAGTACCAGAACGTCCTGCGGGGCCATGCGCTGGAACAGCTGGCCGAACTCTGGGCCAGCCGGGCCGCGCTGGATGCCGCCCGTGCCGACTACGCCGCGCAGGAGCAGAAGCTGGCGGACTGCCGCGAGAACCCCATGCTGCAGCAGCTCTACCGCGAGGAAGAAGCCCGGGAAACTGCATGGGAGACTGCCCGCAAGGCCGTGGAGCAGGTGGGCGGCGATATCCGCGTCTGCGAAAAGCAGATCGCATCCTGTGAGGCGGAGCAGGGGAAGGCGGTGGAGACCGCCGCACAGAGCCGGGAGGCGGCAGAGGCATTCTTTGCACAGCACCCGCTGCTGGAGCCTCTGGCACAGGAACGCAAAAAGGGCCTGATGACGGGCGGGCGCACGGCCCGTGCCGCCGCACAGACTGCCGAAAAGGCACAGACCAGGCTGGACGATGCCCTGCGAGCTTATCTCACTTCCACGCTGGAACCCGCCCAGAGGGATTACAACGAGCACTACGTCTGCGATTATCCGCTGGGTCTGGCCGGAGTGGAGCAGTACCGCGCCCAGCACGACAGCCTTGTCCGCATTGATCTGGAACGCTACGCCGCCCGGCTGGAGCAGGCACAGCGGGACTGCAAGGACCGCTTCCGCAAGGATATCCTCTTCCGGATGAAGGATGATATTTTCAACGCCCGCCGCCAGTTCCGGGAGCTGAACAAGGTGATGGAGCAGCTGACCTACGGCGAGGAAGTCTACCGCTTTGAGCTGGAACCCAGCCGGGACCCCCAGCTGGCCGCCTTTTATCAGGTCATTGTGGACAAGGGCAACCAGCAGATGACCGACGGCGACTCGCTGGACAACCTTGCCGCCACCGCCGACCCCGTCTACGAGCGGCAGGTGGACGCGCTGATGGAAAAGATCATGGCCGATGTGGATGAGAACACCCGGGCCCGGCAGGAGGGCCGCACCACCTCCGGTGCCACCCTCTCGGATTATGTGGACTACCGCACCTATCTGGACTATGACATCAAGGTGACCAACACCGTCTCGGGCCAGCAGGCCTATCTTTCCCGCGTCAGCCGCGATTCCTCCGGCGGCGAGAACCAGGCTCCCTTCTATGTGGCCATCTGCGCCAGCCTGCTGCAGATCTACCAGAAGAGCGAGAACAGCATCCGCCTTGTCCTGCTGGACGAGGCCTTCAGCAAGATGACCAGTGACCGCATCCGCCCCATGATGGAGCTGTTCCGCCGCCTGCAGCTGCAGGTGCTGCTCATCTCCACCGTGGAAAAGAGCACGGCCATCCAGCCCTACTGCGACATTACCTATTCCATCGTGCGCCACGGCGATGCCAACGCCATTGCGCCGTTCTACCGGGCCGGCACCCTTGCCGATGCCCCGGAAAAGGAGACTGAATATGAATAACACCCTTGCAAACATCTGGCTCTTTGCCACCCACTGGACCAAGCTGGATGCTTTTGATACCGAGGAAGAGCTCAACGATGAACTGGAGCTGCTCCAGCGCCAGAGCCTGCCCACCAAAGTCCGTCAGGTCACGGACAAGGAAGGCAGGGAACAGTTCCTCCTTTACGTCAAACAGGCCGACCGCGATTACGCCCGCTATTGCACCGGCTGGCGGCCCGGCGGGATGATGTGATCCACCCCTGTAAAAAGGAGAATCCATGTCAAAACAGAAAATTCAACTTTCGGATCACTTTGATTATTCACGGCTGATCCGTTTTGTGCTGCCCTGCATCGGCACCATGCTGTTTACTTCCATTTACGGCATTGTGGACGGCCTGTGCGTCTCAAACTTTGTGGGCAAAACGGCCTTTGCGGCAGTCAATCTCATCATGCCCGTGCCCATGCTGGTGGGCACAGTTGGCTTTATGCTGGGCACCGGCGGCAGCGCCATTGTGGGCATCACGCTGGGTGAGGGCGATAAAGCCCGTGCCGACCGCTATTTCAGCCTGTTTATGTCAACGGCGCTGATCGCCGGCATCGTGCTGTCCGTGCTGGGAATGCTGCTGCTCCGGCCGGTGGCCCTGATGCTGGGTGCAGAAGGCGAGATGCTGGACTATGCCCTGCGCTATGGCCGGGTGCTGATGCTCAGCCTGCCCACCTTTATCCTGCAGAATATGTTCCAGAGCTTTTTTGTCACCGCCGAAAAGCCGCATCTGGGCTTTTATTTCACGGTGGGCGCGGGCTGCACCAACATGGTGCTGGACATGCTGCTGGTGGGCATCCTGCACTGGAGCGTGGAGGGTGCCGCCATTGCCACCATGCTCAGCCAGGTGGTGGGCGGCCTGCTGCCGGTGTTCTACTTCCTCAACCGGAAAAACACCAGCCTGATCCACCTCTGCCGCCCGCAGTTTGAGGGCGGTGTGCTGCTGAAAGCCTGTGTGAACGGCTCCTCTGAGCTGATGACCAATCTTTCCATGTCGCTGGTGAACATCCTGTACAACTATCAGCTGCTCCGCTTTGCGGGCGAGGATGGCGTGGCCGCCTATGGTGTGATCATGTACGCGTCCTTCCTGTTCGTGGCAGTGTTTGTGGGCTACGCCGTGGGCAGTGCGCCCATCGTCAGCTACCACTATGGTGCCAATAACCGCAAAGAGGTCAACAACCTCTACCGCAAGAGCCTGAAGCTCATCGGCGTGGTTGCGGTGGTAATGACCATCGGCTCCATGTTCATCATCCCCCATGTGGCCCGCTTCTTTGTGGGCTATGATGAAAACCTGCTCATTCTGACCACCCGGGCCTTCCGGCTCTATGGCCTGAGCTTCCTCATCATGGGCTTCAACGTCTATGCGTCCTCCTTCTTCACGGCCCTGGGCGATGGCGTGACCAGTGCGCTCATCTCGTTCCTGCGCACCCTGCTGTTCCAGGTGGCGGCGGTTCTGCTGCTGCCGCTCCTGCTGGGCATTGACGGCATCTGGCTGGCCGTGACAGCCGCCGAGCTGGCCGCTCTGCTGGTCAGCATCGGCCTGTTCATCACCAGAGACCAGCAGTTCCATTACCGCAAGGCAGAATAACCGCAAACAAAGAAAGGACCCGCCGAGGGTCCTTTCTTTGTTCAGAATGTAAACTCCACGAATTCGCAGTTTTTGATGCCTGCCGCCGCGTACTCCTCGTTGGTCATATCGTAAAAATAGGACTGCACCACCCGGGCAATGCCGTTGTGGGCCACCAGCAGGTAGGTCTTGTCGGTGTTGGCCCGGAGCTCGTCCAGCAGATTGTAGATGCGCTGGGCCAGCTGCATCATGCTCTCGCCGCCGGAGTAGCGGTCAGCAAAGTGGGTCTTGGAGATGCGGAACTCCTCGCCGTCCCGGGGCGTGCCCTCGTAGCGGCCAAAGCACTGCTCCCGGAGCCGGGGCTCACACCGGGCAGGAATGCCGGTGGCCTCCGCAATGGCCCGGGCGGTGTCGGCGGCGCGGGACAGGGGAGAGTACAGGATCTCATCGATCCGGAGACCGCTGGCCCGGAGTTTTTCGCCCAGTTCCCGGGCCTGGGCGCGGCCTTTTTCGGTCAGGGGGCTGTCGGTCATGCCGCAGATCTTGTTTTCCACGTTCCACACGGTCTCGCCGTGGCGGGTGAAATAGACCTTGTGCGCCGCCTTGGTCAGCCTGTGATCCCGCAGGGTGACGGTGCTGCCCTCGTTGATGTCCAGCCGGGTCAGCTCGGCATCCGGGTAGGGGAGAACCCGCTGCGTGCCGTCGGCAGCCTCCAGCAGGACATCACAGAGCACGGGCTGGCCCTCGGGCAGCTCCTCGCAGCCATAAAGCTGCTCCTCAATGCGCAGAACGCGGTAGTTTTTTTCTTCCATCCTCTTCGACCTCTTTCGGGCAGATTGTTTCTTACATTATAAAACGGCAGCGGGGCCCCGTCAACGCTTGACAGCCCCGTGTGCCGCCTGATAAACTAGGCGCAAGGGATAAAAACGCCAAAAGGAGAGAAAAAGTTGAACATTACAGAACTGCGGTATCTCGTCGCCATCATGGAATGCGGATCTGTGAGTGCGGCGGCAAAGCGGCTGTATGCCGCTCAGCCCAACGTGAGCAAGGCGCTGAAAAATCTGGAAGAAGAATACCATCTCCGCATTTTTGAGCGGTCATCCACCGGCATGATCCCCACGGAGCAGGGGCGGCACTTCATCGAGCAGGCCGAGCGGGTGCTGCGGGAGGTGGACCGGCTGGACCGGAGCGTGCAGGAGGAGCAGGAGCGCTGCGCCGAACTGCGGGTAATGATCCCCCACGCCACCTATGCCTCCTATGCGGCGGTGGATTATCTGGAGCAGGCGGCCTCCATTGAGCGGCTCCACATCCACATCCGGGAGGGCGGCTCCATGGAGGCGCTGGATCATGTCCTGCGGCAGGGGTATCATCTGGCTCTGCTGCGGTACGCCGTGGAGGATGACGAGCACTATACCCATTACTGCGCCCGGCGGGGCCTGAAAATGGAACCCATTATGGATTTTGAATACAGTCTGCTGACCAACCGGGACGGCCCGCTGGCCCGGAAGGCGATCCGCGACCTGTCTGAACTGGACAAGTATATGGAGATCCTCCACGATGATTTCCAGCTGCCCGGCGAGGAGGGCGGCGACGGTGTGCGCTGGCATGTCAACCCGGAGCGCCGTATCCATGTGTATGAGCGGTGCAGCCAGTTCTCGATCCTGCAGCGGCTGCCCACGGCCTACATGTGGGCATCGCCCATGCCCCGCAGGGCACTGGAGCAGTACCATCTGGTGCTGAAGAAGTGCCCTGCCCAGCGCCAGCAGATGCGGGATGTGCTGGTCTACCCGGACAAGGGCCGCCTGCGCCCCGAGGAGCAGGCCTTTGTGGATCTGCTCCACAAGGAAGCGGCTTCCACCGTGAAATAAAGGGGCTTTCCGGCTAAGGCACGGCAAAGGTTGCTCCCTTCGGAATTGACAGAAAAACCAATAAATGGATGAAAAACCGGGCGGAAATGAGCGCCCGGTTTTATTTTTGCTGATAAATGGTCAAAAAATAAACGGAAAAACGGCAAAAATTCTTTGCAGCTATATCGGAAACTATATGGCCCCATGCCGGAAAGATATTTCTCCGCTGGAAAAAAGTGTGCTACCATGAGGCCAGAAAAGAGCCCCGGGTATGCGGCAGAATGGGGCCGCGGCCGGCAGGGGCAAAAAGGAGGTTTCTGGTATGATTAGTTTCCTGCTCTGTCTTGCGATCCTGGTGGGCGGATACTTCGTCTATGGCAAGATCGTGGACAATACCTTCGGCCCGGACGACCGTGAAACGCCTGCTGTGCGCATCAACGACGGCGTGGACTATGTCGTGATGCCCCAGTGGAAGCTGTTCCTCGTCCAGCTGCTGAACATTGCGGGCCTTGGCCCCATCTTTGGTGCCATGCAGGGCGCTTTGTGGGGCCCCGTGGTGTTCCTGTGGATCACCTTCGGCACCATCTTTGCCGGTGGTGTGCATGACTACTTCTCCGGCATGATGAGTGAGCGCAACGACGGTGCTTCCATCGCGGAGATCACCGGCAAATACTTAGGCCCTGTGATGCAGAACGTGATGCGTGTGTTCTCTGTTGTGCTGCTGATCATGGTGGGCACCGTGTTCGCCGTCGGCCCTGCCGGTCTGATCGTTGAGCTGTGCAGCCAGAGCGGCGCATCCGGCGTGATGACCTCGCTGCTGTTCTGGCTGGTCATCATTCTGACCTACTACTTCATCGCGACCTTTATCTCCATCGATGCGGTCATCGGCAAGATCTACCCCGTGTTCGGCATCTGCCTCATCATCATGGCCATCGGTGTCATCTTTGGCATCTTCACCAACCCGGCTTATACCATCCCCGAGATCTGGGATCACTTCGGCAGCATGCACCCGTCGGGCACGCCCATCTGGAGCTTCATGTTCATCACGGTTGCCTGCGGCGCGATCTCCGGCTTCCACTCCACCCAGTCGCCTCTGATGGCCCGCTGCATGAAGAGTGAGAAGCAGGGCCACTTCGTGTTCTATGGTGCCATGGTCTGCGAGGGTGTCATTGCTCTGATCTGGGCCGCTGCAGGCTGCTCTCTGTACGAGGTCACCGATGGCCTGAACACCGGTCTGGCACAGGCACTGGCAATGGGTCAGTCCAAGGCCATCTATGATGTCTGCTCCAAGACCATGGGCGGCGTGGGCATCGCACTGGCCATGATCGGCGTGGTCGTCTGCCCCATCACCTCCGGCGATACCGCCTTCCGTTCCGCCCGCCTGACCCTGGCCGACTGGTTCAAGATTGATCAGGACAGCTACGGCAACCGCCTGAAGCTCTGCATCCCCGTGCTGGGCGTGGGCGCTTTCCTGGGCATCGGCAATGCACTGGGCTTCATCAACTACACCGTGATCTGGCGTTACTTCAGCTGGACCAACCAGACGCTGGCCATGATCGTTCTGTGGGCCGCTTCCATGTACCTGTTCAAGGAGAAGAAGAACTACTGGATCACCGCAGTGCCTGCTACCTTTATGAGTGCCGTGTCCGCTACTTACTTCGTGCTGGCTCCCGAGTGCCTGGGCGGCCTGCTGAACCATAAGACTGCTGAGGGCGCTATCGTCTATAACACCGCAGTTGCTTACCCGGTGGGCATCCTCTTTGCGATCGCCATGCTGGCGCTGTTCATCTATGCGACCAAAAAGCAGACGGTGAAAAAGACTGCATAATTGACATTTCCCCCTCTTCAACCTTCTCGAAACCCATTCACAACCGCAAAAGCCGCCTGCCGGGCCGTCCGGCAGACGGTTTTTTCTTGTGCAGAAAAACAACGAATTGCGGCAAAAAGAACAGGAATGCAGACAAGATGCACAAAAATATGCCAAAAAGTTTGGCAGGGTGTACTAAAAACGGAAAAACACCCGCTGAAACGATTTCGGAAAAGAAGTTTTGCCGAGGATACGTTAAAAAATATTTGCCGGGATTCCCGGGAACGGCTGACTTATATAGTTTTTGATATAAGGGCCATTCTGGAAGGATATTACCAGATTTATGAAGATTGTGTTAATATAGGGCCAAGGAATGGCCGTGACGGGGCAGAATGGGGCTCCGGGCACGGACGATAAAAGGAGGTTTCTGGTATGATTAGTTTCTTACTCTGTCTGGCGCTCCTGATCATCGGCTACTTTGTCTATGGCAAGATCGTTGACAATACGTTCGGACCGGACGACCGCGAAACTCCTGCTGTGCGCATCAACGATGGCGTTGACTACGTTGTGATGCCCCAGTGGAAGCTGTTCCTCGTCCAGCTGCTGAACATTGCAGGTCTGGGACCCATCTTTGGTGCACTGCAGGGTGCTCTGTGGGGCCCCGTGGTGTTCCTGTGGATCACCTTCGGCACCATCTTTGCCGGCGGCGTGCATGACTACTTCTCCGGCATGATGAGCGAGCGCAACGACGGCGCTTCCATCGCTGAGGTCACCGGCCGCTATCTGGGCCCCGTGATGCAGAACATCATGCGTGTGTTCTCTGTGGTGCTGCTGATCATGGTCGGTACCGTGTTCGCAGTCGGCCCCGCAGGCCTGATCGTTACCCTGTGCAAGAACGGCGGTATGTCCGGCGTGCTGACCACCACCCTGTTCTGGCTGATCATCATTCTGGTGTACTACTTCATCGCAACCTTTATCTCCATTGATGCCATCATCGGCAAGATCTACCCCGTGTTCGGCATCTGCCTGATCATCATGGCTGTGGGCGTTATCT
>OHMI01000136.1_pt1 | contig 38176 bp, 32 predicted proteins | sample 1569271 | NCBI WGS metagenome assembly OHMI01 (sample SAMEA3879529, study PRJEB24766) | human gut metagenome | biome: human-associated habitat; feature: feces | place: USA | collected 1985/1987
TCCACGAAGAATGGCGTACACGCACGGGAGCCATGATGCGTATGTATGAAAAGACATTCCCAACTCTGTACAAAGACAGCAAATACGGTTATCGCTTGCCTATCGGAACCATGGAAGTGGTAGACAATTTCCCACACCAGGCACTTCGGGACTACTACGAGAAATGGTATCGTCCGGACCAGCAGGGAATCATTGTAGTAGGTGACATTGACGTAGACAAGATTGAAGCTAAAATCAAGAAAATCTTCTCACCGATACAGATGCCTGCCGACGCAGCCGAACGCACTTATTTCCCGGTACCGGATAACGAGGAACCGCTGATTGCCATTGCGAAAGACAAGGAACAGCAGGTGCCCATCATTTACATCTTCCACAAACATGAGGCTTTTCCGAACGACCAGAAAGGAAATGTAGGTTATCTGGCGGTCAACTACATGTCTTCCATGATAGCCAATATGCTGAATGCCCGTCTGAACGAAATCATGCAGAAGCCGAATCCTCCGTTCATCCAGGCCCTCGCTGAAGATGGGGATTATCTGGTATCCAAGACCAAAGGAGCCTTCACCGGTATTGCGGTAGCCAAAGAAGACGGTATTTTAGGAGCAACAGAAGCTTTGATGCGCGAAATAGAACGTGTCCGTCAGTTCGGATTCACAGCCAGTGAATATGCCCGTGCCAAGGCAGACTACCTGCGTAGCCTGGAATCAGCTTATAACGAACGCAACAAGCAGAAGAATTATACCTATGTCAATGAATATGTCCGTCATTTCATCGACAACGAACCGATACCGGGTATCGAGAACGAATATGCCATCATGAACCAGCTGGCACCGAACATTCCGGTAGAAGCCATCAACGAAATGATGAAACAGTTCATCGGTGAAAAGAACATTACGGTTGGTATTTTCTGTCCTGAAAAAGAAGGTATGAAGTATCCTACAGAAGCCGAAGTAAAAGCCGTCATCAATAAAGTGAAGGCCGAAAAGCTGGAGGCTTACGTCGATAAAGTATCCGATGAACCTTTATTGAAAGAAAAACCGCAGGGTGGAAAAGTAGTGAAGACAGAACAGGGAGCTTTCGGCTCTACCGTCCTGACTTTAAGTAACGGCGTCCGCGTCATCATGAAACCTACCGACTTCAAAGCCGATGAAATCCACATGCAGGCATTCAGTCCGGGTGGAAACTCTTTGTTCGAGGACAAAGATGCGCTTCAGTTCTCCCTGATGAATGAAGTCGTTGATTTGGGTGGTTTGGGCAATTTCAACAACGTAGACCTGGAGAAGGTACTGGCTGGAAAAAGAGCTTCGGCTTCTTCTTTCGTAAATACTTATTCAGAAGGATTGAGTGGAAGTTGTTCACCGAAAGACCTGGAAACCATGATGCAGCTCGTTTACCTGCGCTTCACCGCGCCACGTATGGACCAGGACGCATTCACTTCTTTCATCACCCGTACGAAAGCTGCTTTGGTCAACCAGGCAGCCGACCCGATGGCAGCCTTCCAGGATACACTGACCGTAGCTCTGTACAATCACCATCCGCGTGCCATCAGCCTGAAGGCCGAACACATGGACCAGGTAGATTATAACAAGATTATGGCTCTGTATCAGGACCGTTTCAAGGATGCCAGTGACTTCACGTTCATCCTGGTAGGAAACATCGATCCGGCTACTGCCACTCCGATGATTGAACAATATCTGGGAGCATTGCCGACCATTAACCGCCAGGAAAATTTCCGTGATACGAAAATGAATATCCGCCAGGGCGAATACAACAACAATTTTACCAGAGTACTGGAAAATCCGAAGGCAAGTATCCTGATTATAAACAGCGGAAAATGTACGTACGACATGAAGACCCGTCTGCAGATGAGCATGCTCAGCCAGCTGCTGGACATTCTCTATACACAGACTGTCCGTGAAGACGAAGGTGGTTCCTATGGAGTAAGCTGTAGCGGTTCCATCAGCAAATATCCGCAGCCGAAAGCCGTTCTCCAGATTTATTTCGACACAGACCCGAACAGACGGGACAAGATGATCGGACTGATCTACAAAGGTATCGACGATTTCATAGCCAACGGTCCGAAAGCAGAAGACCTGAACAAGGTAAAAGAATACATGCTGAAGACCTACCAGCAGAACCAGAAAGAAAACGGATACTGGTTAAACATCCTGAACGAATATTACTGGGACAACCTGGATATGAATACCGGTTATGAAAACATGGTCAACAGTATTACCGCCGACGACCTGAAAGAATTCGCCAAGAATTTCTTCGGCCAGGAGAACCGGATTGAAATCAGCATGAGTTCACCCGACAACCAATAAGACCAAGAGCCGTGTTATACACTGATATACGTAAACTTCAGAAACTTGACGCAAAGCGGAGTCCGATGTTCGACAAGAACCGCTTTGCCAAGTTCCTGATGTATTTCGCCGTCGCATTCTGGGCAGCATACCTCATTTTTTTCGGGGTCATGCTGTCCTTTGCTTTTGAAGAGGATTCCCCGAACATGGAACCCTATCATGTATTGAACCAAGGTCTGATCATCTTTTTGATTCTGGACTTCCTCATCCGCTTCCTGTTTCCAACACCCGTGCAGGCCATCAAGCCTTTCCTGCTGCTTCCTGTTCCGAAACGGAAAATCATGAGTATCCTGCTGATAGACTCCGGATTAAGTCTGTTCAACCTTTTCTGGCTGTTCTTCTTCGTCCCGTTCGCCCTGATTACTGTCACCCGTTTCTACGGACTGACCGGTGTAATAGGCTATGCGCTTGGCATCTGGCTGCTCATGGTCTTCAACAGTTACTGGAGCATGCTCATCAAGGTACTGATCCGACAGAAATTCCTCAATATCCTGTGGGTCGTTCCGGTATACGGTATACTGGCACTCATCGAGTTTCTGCCGGAAACAGGATGGCTGAGCACATTCACCATGAATCTGGGCGAGGCTTTCATCCTCTGGAATCCCCTCTCCTACCTGGGTGAACTGATTGCCATTTTCCTGATGGCCTACATCAACTATCGGGTACAGTTGAAGCTTATCCACAACGAACTGTCACGCAAGGAAGATACCCATGTCAGACACATCAGCAGCTATAGTTTCTTCGACCGTTACGGCAATGTAGGCGAATACATGCGTCTGGAGCTGAAAATGCTCTTCCGCAACAAATCACCGAAAAGCCAGTTCTGGATGCTGATGGTCTGCGTCGTCATGTTTGCCTCATTCCTTACTTTCAATGTCTATGGAGAAAACAGCCTGATGAACGATTTCATGTGCCTCTACTGCTACATCGTTTTCGGTATCATGACACTCATCCAGGTAATGGCCATCGAAGGGAACTACATCGACGGACTGATGGTACGGAAAGAAAGCATCTACAACATGCTGCGGGCCAAATATTACCTGCAATGCATCTTCCTCCTGATTCCGTTCCTGCTCTGTCTGGTTCCTGTCATCAAAGGTTCCATGTCTTTACTGATGTCACTCAGTTACCTGTTCTTTACCATGGGACCGGTATTCGCCTGTCTCATGCAGATGGCGGTCTACAATGACAGGACCATGCCATTGAACGTAAGCATGATAGGGAAACGACAGAACAACAACAAATATCAATCAATCGTTTCCATAGCAGTCATGACCATACCCCTCCTTATCAACCAGGTATTGACTTCCATATTCGAACGTAATACAGCTTACATCATCATGATTCTGTTAGGCTTGGCAGGTTTCCTGACACACCGTTACTGGATATACAACATCTATGTACGGTTCATGAAACGCCGTTATCAGAACATGGAGAACTTCAGAAACACCCGTTAACGAAAGATTAGACTTATGGATATTTTTTTAGAAAAACTCAAGAAATGTTATGGCAGCCATGTGGCTCTGGACATTGACCAATATACCCTTACCGGAGGCGAAATTGTAGGATTGGTGGGGAACAACGGTGCCGGAAAGACAACCCTCTTCCGACTCATGCTCGACTTGCTGAAAGCAGATGAAGGTCACGTATGTATCGGCGACATCGAGGTAAGCCGCAGCGAAGAGTGGAAGGAGTTCACCGGTGCATACCTGGATGAAAGTTTTCTGATAGATTACCTGACACCGGAAGAATACTTCCACTTTATCGGCAAGATATGCGGACTCGATGCGGCCACCGTAGACGAACGGCTGTCTGCCTACGAACGTTTCATGAATGGAGAAATTCTGGGACAGAAAAAATTCATCCGTAACCTCTCTGCCGGAAACAAGCAGAAAGTCGGGATTCTGGCAGCCCTGCTCAATCGTCCGCAACTGTTGGTATTGGACGAACCGTTCAACTTCCTCGACCCGAGTTCCCAATCAGCCTTGAAACACCTGCTCCGGGAATATCATCAGGAAACCGGTGCCACCATTCTGGTGTCCAGCCACAACCTGAACCATACGGTAGACATCAGCTCGCACATCATCCTGCTGGAGCACGGCGTAATTATCCGTGACCTGAAAAATGAAGAGGGCAATGCCGAAAAAGAGCTGGAAGCCTACTTCGAGATCGAGCAGTGAACCAGTCGGTGAAAACCGCTTTGCCGGCAACGGATTGGAAGATGCATAGCCTGAAACACTCTCAAGTCAGCCTGATTGGCGTGCCAATCAGGCTGACTTCTTCTATCCAAGGATTAAAAAATCTTTGATAAACGGCTATACATTTAAATAACCCAAATTTGCCAGACACTCTTGGCAACAGTTTTCCCTTTTATCGTATATTTGTTAATGAATGAAGACAGAATTGCTTATGCACTATAACACATACATACCTGGCAGACTTCTGATAATGGGAGCATTCATCACACTCCTTTTATCTTCCTGTGGAACGACACGTACTCCACACTATAATTTTCAGGAACTGGCCCGTGCTGCCATCCGCCTGGAAATGGACATCGATGAAAAAGACAATCATGCCCTTTACGTGGAATCCTCCAAATGGCTGGGAGTCCCCTATCGGTACGGTGGAACCAGCAAACGAGGTACAGACTGTTCCGGTCTGACTTATTCCATTTACAAGAAGGTATACCATAAGAAACTGCAACGCAGCTCGGAAGACCAGCGCACCGAAGACTGCCGGAAAGTGACCAAGCGCAACCTGAAGGAGGGCGACCTGGTGTTCTTCCACAACGGGAAAAAGAAACGGAAAGCCAGCCATGTAGGAATCTACCTGAAGGAAGGAAAGTTCATCCATGCCAGCAGCAGCCAGGGAGTGATTGTCAGCGCACTGGACGAGCCTTACTACCGCAGATGCTGGATGCAAGGAGGAAGAATATCCGATTAATTCCGACACACACTCATGAAACATCTGCACATACACGCATTACGTCCCTGCATGCCTTTCATCTTATGCAGCGCCTCCATCCTACCGGCGGCAGCCCAACAGGGGCAAGACCAAGAGCTGAAACTGAACGAGGATGCCATCAAGATGATTCAGTTTGACTTTACACGTCCTACGGAAGAGATAGCCAAACCCCTGGAGTCACCGCTGGAAAAGAAATGGATGGAATTCCGCACCGACATCAAGATGCCCCGGAGCCTGACGGATACCACCACTGTCAAGAAAATCATCGGTTACATCCGGGCGGAGCCCTATACCATCTGGACCAAATTCGGTGAAGACCCGGTATACGATGTATTGGTAACCGGACGTCCGAAAGAATGGAAAATCTATTGGACACTCAACCCGTTTGGACCTAAGCCGGAAGAGTACGGACGGAGCATGCCTGTCATGCCGGGAGCCAACTACGCCCGAATGGTAGCCCCCATCGGCCCCAGTGCGAGTATCAGCGGAGATATCAACGGATTCCTTTATGATGTGCTCAGTCCACGTGGACGCATGCTTGCCCACAACCGTAAACATGCCAATGCCTGGAAAACCTACAAAGACTACCAGCCTACCAAGGAGGACAGCCTGAAGTTCCCTACCTATATCCGGCATGAAAAGGATAAGGTAGAAACAGTGGCCGAGCCCGTTCTGGCAACCCGTTTCGCAGGAGACCAGACCCTCCCCATCTACCAGCATTCTGTTGAAGAGAATGACTCACTGACCCAGGTCCTTATGGATTCCTTGAAGGCAGAAACAGCCCAGCGCAAGGACTCCACTGAAGCGCCCAAGCCGCAATCGGGAGACAACGTAGCCGACTGGTATGACGAAATGCGCCAACAGAAGGTTCAGGATTCCCTACGCCGACTTGAATTCTTCCGCAGGGACAAGACATACCGGAATCAGTATGATGTAGAAAAGGAACAGCGCCGGTTCAAGGAAAAGCAGAATTGACGGAATATTCCCATCAGATATACAGAAAGCCGCCTCATCGAGACGGCTTTCTGCACATGTATCTGAAGGATTAATTACTTTTTGAATACAAAATAAACGGCCAGAATCAGACAGACAAAAGCTGCCAGATGATTCCATTTCAACTCCATCTTGAAAGCGATGACCGAGAAGACGGTAAAGACTACCAGCGTAATCACTTCCTGAATCACCTTCAACTGCATGATGTCGAACGGTCCCCCGCTGTCACGGAATCCCAAGCGGTTGGCAGGGACCTGCAGACAATACTCAAAAAAAGCAATGGCCCAACTGAAGGCTATGACCCCAATCAGCGGCAACGATGCAAACCAGCTGAATTCTTCCCGCATCTTCAGATGACCATACCAGGCGAAAGTCATGAAGATGTTTGAGAAAATCAGCAATACTACTGAATAAATACCATTTGATAGCATATCTCTATTTCTTTAATCATTCTTTTTTATACCTTTTCTTGTTCTCCGACCTCCACCGGCAACAAATCAGCCTGCACGTTGTTCATGCTACTCCATAGACTGAATCTCGCTTCAGGATTCATCGCCTCCAGCCGTTTCAGCACGTCCTTCATTTCCGAACGGTGCGAATCCTTTTCATACGGACAATTCTTGATTTGCTTGCGATACCCTCTGAGGGCAGCCATTTCCACCAGATCCGATTCATGCACCAGACACATCGGACGGATAATCGTCATATCGAACTTGCGCATCACCAACCGCGGAGGCATCGTACTGAAAGCCCCTTGAAAAGTCATGTTCATCAGCAAAGTCTCCAGAATGTCATCCATGTGATGCCCCAAGGCAATCTTGTTACATCCCTGCTCTTTGGCCACTGTAAACAAGGCTTTCCGACGGTTCCAGGAGCAAAGGAAACACGGAGACTTGCGGTTGTCCGTCGAAGGGTCGAACGATGTCTCGTAACGGACGAAAGGGACTCCCAATCCTTCGGCATACGTACGCAGATAATCCATATCCGACTCGTAGGCAATGTTCGTCATAACTACATGGACAGCCACCACAGAAAACCTCGGCTTATAAATCCGGGAACGGCGGGCCAACAGCTCCAGCAGGGCCAGCGAATCTTTCCCTCCCGACAATCCCACCAGAATCTTATCCCCTTCTTCAATGAGACCGTACTGGACAATTCCTTTCATAAAACGCTGTTCGATGCGGCGCATCAGCTTTGCTTCTTCCGTCAGTTTTCCCATAAGCTTTTCAAAATCGGCTGCAAAATTACATGAAAAGAATGATTTACTCAAGAAAATGAAAAATAGAATCTGCCAAAAGAATGAAATTCCAATATTCTTTGTATTTTTGAATAAATTTCTGACAAAATCTAAACTGAACCCATCATGATGAAAAATAAAACATATATCTTGACTTTAAGCGGACTCCTCCTGGCCGGAGGATTATCGGCACAAACACTCAGCGAAGCACAGAAAATGTTTCTGAACGGAGAATTTGCCCAGGCCAAACCGGTATTCCAGCGTCTGGTAAAACAATCTCCTTCGAACGCCAACTACAATTTCTGGTATGGAGCCTGCTGCTACGAAACCGGAGAACTGCAGGAGTCCATCCCCTACCTGGAGAAAAGTGCGGCAAGAAAAGTCATCAATGCCTACCTCTATCTGGGCAAAGCCTATTACGATACGTACCGTTTCGACGAAGCGGTAGACAACCTGGAGGAACATATCTCCTGGTTGGAGAAGAAAAAGCGGGATACAGCAGAAGCAGAAGAACTGCTGGAGAAATTCCGGATCGGCTCACGTATGTTCCGCGGAGTAGAGAAAGTGGCAGTCATCGACAGTTTTGTTGTCGACAAGACAGATTTCCTGCAGGCATACAAGCTAAGCCCTCAGGCCGGTGAAATCAAATTTACCGGCGAAGGTACCTGCACCAGCTTCACCAACGAGATGGGTGACAAGATGCTGTTGGCCAAGGAAAACGAAGAGGGACAGACCCAACTGTATGCCCAAAGCATGCTCATCGACCATTGGGGAGACCCTGAACGGCTGAACAGCCTGAACGAGACAGGTACGAACCTGAACTATCCGTTTGTCGATTCAGACGGCATCACGGTCTATTATGCGGCACAAGGAGGAGACAACCTGGGTGGATACGACATCTTTGTAACCCGGTACGACTCGGAAGACAACACCTACCTACGGCCGGACAACATCGGTATGCCGTTCAACTCGCCGTACAACGACTACATGTACGCCATCGATGATTTCAATAACCTGGGCTGGTTCGCTTCCGACCGCTTCCAACCCGAAGGGAAAGTATGCATCTATGTATTCGCTCCTAACGATTCGAAAGAAGTGTATGACTATGACCTGACCGGTGAAGAACAACTGGCTACCTACGCTTCCCTGAAGAACATCCAGGCGACCTGGGGAAATGCTGACAAGGTACGGCTGGCCAAACAACAGCTGGCCAAAGCCATGTACCAGCAACAGCACGAACAAAAGGCAAAAGGTGATTTCACCTTCATCATCAATGACGGAATTACCTATCATGTGCTGGACGATTTCCAGTCCAAGGAGGCACGGAAACTCTATCAGGAGCTGTCGCAGAAGCAGAAGGACCTGGAGGCGATGAAGCGTTCCCTGAACGAACAGAGAGACACTTACGCCTCTGCCCAGAAGTCAAGAAAAGACAGCATGACTCCGGCTATTCTGGATCAGGAAAAACGCATCCAGGAGCTGTACAAGGAAATAGAGAAATTGACTTTTGAAGTACGTAATACCGAATTGAAAGCCCGTTCATAAGGCTTTCAATTCCTGATTAATCACTTTTTAAACCACTGGTTATGGATATACTGATTCTATTTGTCTTGATTATCGGTGGACTGCTTCTCTTCATTACCGAGGTATTTCTGATACCGGGATTCGGTGTGGCAGGCATTGCTTCTGCCGCCAGTCTGCTGTATGCAATCTATTTTGCGTTCGACACCTTAGGCACCCAAGCCGGATGGATAACATTGGGAGTGGTATTTCTGGGAATCGTCGCCATTACCACCTGGTTCGTCCGCACGAAAACGGTAGACCGGCTGGCAGTGAAGAAAAGCCTGGATTTCCGGCCCGACCCATTGGCAGGCACCGGCCTGAAGGTAGGCGATACGGGAATCGCCCTCACCCGTCTGACCCTGATCGGCAATGCCGAAATCAACGGACACCAGCTGGAAGTCCAGTCGGCCGACGGTTTCATCGACGAACGGACCCCGATTCAGGTCAGCCGCATCAGTAACGGTGTGGTATATGTACAGCGTATCAATCATTGATTTTTATTTACCTTAAATCACAATGCTTTATGGACCCCATGTATTTTCCGATCATCGTCGGCATTGCAGCCGTTGTTTTTCTGGTGATTTTCTTCCATTATGTACCTTTTTTCCTCTGGCTGTCGGCCAAGGTATCAGGCGTACACATCTCGTTGGTACAACTCTTTCTGATGCGTATCCGTAATGTACCTCCTTACACCATTGTACCGGCCATGATTGAAGCCCACAAAGCCGGACTGAGCAACATTACCCGCGATGAGCTGGAGGCACACTACATGGCCGGCGGACACGTAGAGAAAGTGGTCCATGCCCTAGTATCGGCCTCGAAAGCCAACATTGAACTGTCTTTCCAGATGGCTACCGGTATCGACCTGGCTGGCCGTGACGTATTCGAAGCCGTACAGATGTCGGTCAATCCGAAAGTCATCGACACTCCTCCGGTAACAGCAGTCGCCAAAGACGGTATCCAGCTGATAGCCAAAGCCCGTGTCACGGTCCGTGCCAACATCCGCCAACTGGTAGGTGGTGCCGGTGAAGACACCGTACTGGCCCGTGTAGGAGAAGGTATCGTATCTTCCATCGGCTCGTCCGAAAACCATAAGTCCGTACTGGAAAATCCGGATTCCATTTCCAAGCTGGTACTCCGCAAAGGGCTGGATGCCGGAACAGCTTTCGAAATTCTCTCCATCGATATCGCAGACATCGACATCGGCCGCAACATCGGTGCTTCCCTCCAGATAGACCAGGCCAATGCAGACAAGAACATCGCACAGGCCAAAGCCGAAGAGCGCAGAGCCATGGCAGTAGCCTTGGAACAGGAAATGAAAGCCAAAGCCGAAGAAGCACGGGCCAACGTCATCCAGGCAGAAGCGGAAGTACCGAAAGCCATGGCCGAGGCTTTCCGCAACGGAAACCTGGGCATCATGGACTATTACCGGATGAAGAATATACAAGCCGATACGGACATGCGTTCCAGCATTGCCAAACCGGACAGTCATCCGGCCAGCAACGAACCAATCGGTAAATAACCCCTATAAATGCTGCAATTATGAAGACTTATTTTGCTCCTTCGGAACTGCTCATCAACGAAGACGGTTCCGTTTATCACCTGCATGTCAAGCCCGAACAGTTGGCAGACAAAATCATCGTGGTGGGCGACCCCGCACGTGTTGACCTCATTGCATCGTATTTCGATGATGTGGAATGCCAGATTGTCAGCCGTGAGTTCCATACCACGACAGGGACATACCGGGGAAAGCGCATCAGCATCATCTCCACCGGTATCGGTTGCGACAATGTAGACATCGTATTGAATGAAATCGATGCGCTGGCCAACATCGATTTCCAGACCCGCGAGACCAAGGACCGGTTGCGCTCCTTCGAAATCGTACGCATCGGTACCTGCGGTGGACTCCAGCCAGACACTCCGATAGGAACCTACATCTGTTCAGAAGTGTCCATCGGTTTCGACGGGCTGCTCAATTTCTACCAAGGTCGGAACGCCGTCTGCGACCTGCCGATGGAACGTGCCCTGCTGAATCATCTGGGATGGAGCGGTAACATGTGCTGTCCGGCTCCTTACGCCATCCATTCCGACAAGGAACTGGTGGAACGTATCGCCCGTACCGACATGAAACGAGGCATTACCGTAGCCTGCGGCGGTTTCTTTGGTCCGCAAGGCAGACAACTGCGTATTCCGTTGGCCGACCCGCACCAGAATGAGAAGATAGGCAGTTTCGAATACGACGGCCTGCGCATCACCAACTATGAAATGGAAAGTTCCGCATTGGCAGGTTTGTCACGGTTGCTCGGACACCGTGCCACCACAGTCTGCCTGGTTATCGCCAACCGCGTAGCCCAAGAAGCCAACACCGATTATAAGAAATTGATGAACAACCTGATACAGATGGTTCTGGAACGCATCTGACAGATTCTTTTTACAATGACATGGAAGCAAGTTTTAAACTAGACAACTCCTGCAGCAAGGAGACCCGTTATCAGACATTTCTTGAACAGTTCGTTCCACTTATACAGGACGAGAAAGAAGAAATCAGCGTATTGGCCAATACCTCCGCGGCCTTGAAAGAAGCTTTCGGTTTCTTCTGGGTAGGATTTTACCTGATTCGCGACGGACAGCTTGTACTCGGTCCGTTCCAGGGAAGTGTGGCCTGCTACCGCATCCGAAAAGGAAGAGGCGTATGCGGAACAGCCTGGGAGCAGCAGACTACCCAAGTAGTACCCGATGTAGACCAGTTTCCGGGACACATCGCCTGCAGTTCCCTCTCCCGTTCCGAGATTGTAGTCCCCATCATCAGCCGTGGAGAAGTGAAAGGAGTACTGGATATCGACAGTGATCGGCTTAACTCATTCGACGAAACAGACCGGGTATATCTGGAGAAACTCGTCAACCTGTTAACCGATACACTCTACTGATGTCTTTACCTGAAGCCATTGAATACCTGTCAAACAGGTAAAAAGACAAACGTTTGTTTTGAATCAAACGAACGGACGAACCAATCAATCCGTCCGTTCGTTTACAGTAAAACTTCGTTCGTCTTTTAACCCCGTCAATGATATCGGAAATTTCCAAAGAAAAAGAGTGAAGAATCCTGCGCTTCGAAGCAAGTCAAGATTCTTCACTCTTCTTTTTATATACTTGTTCAGTCCGAATTATTTCTGAGCTTCCTGCTGCTGTTTCAGTTTTGCCTCAATCGGGTCTTTATACTGCGTCTGCAACTTCACCAGTTCAGCCTTCAGCTCTTCCGTAATCTTTTCATATCCCGGCTGGCCGAAGAGGTTATGCATTTCGGTCGGGTCCTCCTTCAAGTCATACAGTTCCCATACATCGATATCGTTGTAGAAATGAATCAGTTTGTAGCGGTCTGTACGTACACCGTAATGACGTTTCACCATGTGTTCTGCCGGATACTCATAGAAATGATAATACAGAGATTTACGCCAGTCGGCCGGTTTCTCACCCTTCAGCAACGGAACCAGCGATACCCCCTGGATGTCTTCCGGTATCGGAGCTCCGGCCAGTTCCAGGAATGTCGGTGCATAGTCGATGTTCTGTACCATCTGCGGAATGTCTCCCTTCGCCTTGAAATCCTTCGGCAGATGCATAATCAACGGTGTATGCATGGATTCCTCGTACATGAAGCGTTTGTCGAACCAGCCATGTTCACCCATATAGAAACCTTGGTCGGAGGTATAGACCACCAGGGTATTGTCCAACAGGCCCTTTTCCTTCAAATAGTCCAATACACGCCCTACGTTGTCGTCCAATGATTTCACCACTTTGGCATAATCGCGCATGTAACGCTGGTATTTCCATTCCGCCAGTTCTTTTCCCTGCGGATTCTTCTTGTAGAAATCTTCAATCAGCGGCTCGTAGAAGGCGTCGTATACCTTTCTTTCTTCCGGATTCAACCGGCCTACATACGCCTCGTAAGCCCCTTTCAAGCGCGTATCCTTATCTTTACGATACATCTTGGTATCATAAATAATATCCATATCTTTCAGGATATTCATCTCTTGAGCAGCTGCAGCCGGACGTCCCTCATAATCGTCGTAAAAATTATCAGGCATCGGGAATGTCTTGTCTTCATACAGCGACAGGTACTTCAGTTCCGGCAACCAGTTGCGGTGGATGGCCTTGTGATGGATGAACAGGCAGAACGGCTTACTCTTGTCACGCTGGTTTTCCATCCAGTCGATACTCATATCCGTAATCAGATTCGTAATGTATCCCTGCTTCTGAATGGTATCGTTATCCATGGTTATGAAGTCCGGATTGTAATAATCACCCTGTTCCGGTACAATCTCCCAATGGTCGAAACCGGTAGGCAGGCTGATGAGGTGCCACTTACCGATGATGGCAGTCTGGTAACCGGCCTTCTGAAGCAGTTTCGGCATAGTCTGCTGAGAACCGTCGAACACACAGGTCGTATTATCCGTAAAACCGTTGGCATGGCTGTGCTTACCCGTCAGCATACAGGCACGGCTCGGTCCACTGAGCGAATTGGCTACAAAACTGTTGGTGAACTTGACACCATCGTTGGCGATACGGTCCAGATTCGGTGTTTCGATATACCGCGTATCGTAACAGCTCATCATCTGCGCCGTGTGGTCATCTGTCATGATATACACGATGTTGTACTGTTTGGCAGGTGCTTTCTTTTCGGTACTGCACGAAGCGGTTGTAGCGGCCAGTGCAGCTGCCCCCAAACACAGAATCTGTCCTCCATAGGACTTACTAAATAAATGTTTCATGATATGTTTAGATTTAATTCATGGTCTTCTCTCCTCATTATTTCACACCGGTTGGCGAGTGAGGAGCTATTAGATTTATAACAACTCTAATCAACAGAGCAAAGATATGAAATATTTTAAAAAAACACGGGTTTTAAAAGAAAATTATTTATTTTTGTAGCCGAATATAATAATATATACCATCGCTTATTATGAAAAAGACACAGTTAACGACATGGGCGGCCAGAGCCTTTCTGGTGTGCTGCCTGACTGCATGTTCGCAGAAAGAAGTTAGTCTGGGAGACCTGAATGTCATCCCACTCCCCCAAGAAATTACAGAGGCAGCCAATGCCGCTCCGTTCGTCATCAACTCATCCACCGTTATCTGCTATCCGGAAGGCAATGAAAAGCTGGAACGTACAGCCCATTTCCTGGCTTCCTACATCAAAGAAGTGACCGGTACGGAAGTACAGGTCTCCACGAAGGCAGGAAAGAACGGCATTACCCTGAGCGTGGACCCAAGCGTCGCCACCGCCAAAGACGGGTATGAACTCAATATCTCTTCCGAAGGAATTACGGTAAAAGGAAATACCGAAGCCGGTGTTTTCTACGGTATCCAGACCATCTACAAGGCACTGCCTATCACCGAAGGCAAAACGCTTGCTTCTCTTCCAGCAGGGACAATCAAAGACTTCCCGACTTATGATTTCCGCGGTTTCATGGTAGATGTAGGCCGTCACTATTTCTCGGTAGATTACCTGAAGGAAATCATCGACATCCTGGCCATGCACAACATCAACTACTTCCACTGGCACCTCACCGAAGACCAGGGATGGCGTATCGAGATTAAAAAATACCCGAAACTGACAGAAATCGGTTCTCACCGGAAAGAAACAATTACAGCTCCCGGTTCCAAAGAATTCGACGGTAAACCGGTCAGTGGTTTCTATACCCAGGAAGAGGCCAAAGAAATTGTAGCCTATGCAGCCGAACGTTTCATTACTGTTATTCCGGAAATCGATATGCCGGGACACATGCTGGCAGCATTGGCTTCTTATCCGGAACTGGGCTGTACAGGCGGTCCGTATGAAACGGCTACCAAGTTCGGAGTATTCCGCGAAGTGTTGTGCGGAGGTAATGAAAAGACCCTCCAGTTCGCAAAAGATGTCATCAATGAAATCATGGATATATTCCCTTCTCCCTACATACACATAGGTGGCGACGAATGTCCGAAATACGAATGGGAAAGATGTCCGAAATGTCAGGCAAAAATCAAGGAACTGAAACTGAAAAGTACACCGGAACACACCAAGGAGAACCAGTTGCAGGCTTATTTCATGGGTGAAGTAGAAAAAGAAATCATCAAGCGTGGCCGCAAGATGCTGGCTTGGGATGAAATTCTGGAAGGTAATCCGGCCAAGAGTACTACAGTCATGGCCTGGACCGGTATCAAGGCAGGAATCAAGTCTGCCCAACTGGGCCATCAGACCATTATCTGCCCTATCAGCCACCTGTATTTCAGTAATCCGGGTTACAACCGCCTGAAAGGAGTCAGCAGCGTAGAACGCGTATACAACTTCGAACCACGCAACGAAAAACTGACAGCCGAAGAAAAAGAAAATATCATCGGGGTACAGGGATGTATCTGGACCGAATGGACCAAAGACAGTGTCAAGATGGAATGGCAGATGATGCCACGTATCGCCGCACTGAGTGAACTGCAATGGAGCAATCCGGAGAAGAAAAATCTGGACGGTTTCCTGAAACGCCTCCGCCATCAGCTTGACCTTTATACACTGAACGGTTATCACTACAAACAGGATATCGAAGATGTAACCATGGACATCAATCCGGTAGGCGAAGGCGGTAAAGCTGCAATTACCCTGAACACTTTCGACAATGCTCCGGTTTATTACACGACAGACGGTTCGGAACCAACCGCCGCTTCACAGCAGTATAACGGACCGGTCACCCTCGATGGCAATACTGTCACAGTAAAAGCCAAGGCTATCCGAGACGGCAGAGAAAGCAATACAGTAGAAGAGACTCTGCAATACAACCTGGCGACCATGCGTCCTATCCAGTTGGCATGCACACCCGACCCGAACTATACTTATAAAGGTGCCAATCTGCTGGTAGACGGCCTGAAAGGAGACGACAACTACCGCTCCGGACGTTATATCGGTATCTACGGCGAAAATCTGGATGCCACCATCGACCTGCAGGAAGAAAAAGAAATCTCTGCTGTAACCATCGGTACTTATCTGGTTCCGGGCGATTACATTTTCGGGTTGACTGGAATCGAAGTCTATGCATCGGCCGATGGCAAGGATTTCCGCAAGATTGCTTCCAACACCATTCCGACATTGGAAAAAGGCAGCAAGAACAACGTGCTGGAACGCAAGGAAATCAAGTTCGACAAGACTCCTGCCCGTTATGTACGCATCGTCGGGAAGAATACGCCGGCTCTTCCGAAATGGCACTCAGGTGCAGGAAAGAAAGCCTATATGTTTATTGATGAAATAGAAATCTTCTGATCTTGATCAGATAACAGAAAATACCCTATCCTACTCAGAAATATACTGAACGGGATAGGGTATTTTTTTCTTCTTTCGGACAGCTTTGTTATTTCTGGACAGAATCATTAACTTTGGGGAACCTAAAAGATTCACGACCATGAAGAAAATCAGAATCACCGTTATGCGAATGGCCTGCTACAAGGACTTGATGGAAGAATACGAAAACCCGATGGAACATGCCTGCGACATGCATGTGGGACAGGTATTCATTGCCAACGGATGGGAGAAACCCGAAGGACTCTGCGAAAGCGCCTGGCAGAGTATGTCTCCCTTTGTAATGACACTGGCTCACGGAGGCACCAATATTTACGAAGGATGGATGAAGAACGAGAGATCGGCCATGATTTCGTGCAACGACGGCTTCCGGCCAGTCAGCTTTCTGCTGGAGGTGATAGAATAACCTCACTTCAATAAGCGATAAAAACAAAGCCGTGCCAACCTTTCATACAAGGTACCGACACGGCTTGAGACTTTCCCTGTTACGGAAATCAGTTCATTTCCAATGCTTTCGTTTCCCAGTTATAGGTAATCCGATAGATTTTGCCTGCTTCGATGGCTTTTCCTTCTGCATCACCGTATGAACCGGACTGCATAAATGTACCGTCTGTCTCTTCTTTGCTGGTCACCTTCAACGAGTAACTGAGGACATCCCCTTTCTGGTAATCTAAATAGATTACTTCTCCTTCCTTCAAAACAGACGTCTCTGTTGCAGTTTTTTTACCGATGGAGAAGGTATAGTCAGTAAACCAGTCCGAAAAGTTATCCGGCAGACTTAACGTAACCCCGTAATTCACCATCGGAACCTCCAGTGACAGATATTCCACCTTTCCCTCCTTTATCTCTACCGTTGTCTCCGCATAATACTTGGCAGCATTCGTCGTATTGTCTTTGTAGGCAGCATTGTAGGCTTTCACCGTACAAGTCCCTGTAGTCAGTTCTATTTTGGCTGGTACTGCTCCGGGATTGTATGTTGTTGTAGCTTTTGTATCGGTTATTTCCACATACAAATCCGCGTCTACGGCACGTGAACCTACGGAAATCTGTTCTGCCTGCTGAAGAGTCAGGTCTTCTACTGTCAGATAACCCACTTGACTGCTTTCAGTAATCGACAGTTCTTCTTGGGCACAACTGGCCAACAAAAACAGTCCTGCTATAAAGTATAATATCGTTTGTTTCATGGTTTCTGTTTTATTTATCGTAAACTAAGGAAATGTCGTCGATTTTCAACACACTTCCCATGTGTACAGTCCAATTTCCAACAACAGGATATGTGATAGTCGTACCTTTCTCAAAATCATCATCAGAAAGTGATGTCTTATTCGAAGCTAAGAACTGTACACATATCGTCGTCGGTTTTTCCGTTTCATCACTGTAATTAAAATCAACCGTAGCTTGAATATATCCATTATCTTCTTCTGAATAAGCTTGCGGCTCATACGTACCTGTTGCAATCTCTTTTTCACCATTCTTCAAAAAAATAACCACTTTAAATGCATCAGTGTTATATGGCTTATACTTATACCAGAAAGACAACGAAGTTGGACGAGAAGCAAAGCCATGCCCTTGAACTATACCTGAATTATAAGAGCCAATGAACAGACTTCCTACCATTGCTCCACCCACATAAGTGACAGGTGTATTAGCATATCCGTCTCCACAGCCGGATACATACATGAGTGCAGCTTTGGAACCTTCATGAGCATCCTCCGTATAGCTCACACATGAAGCAAAGCAACCTTCATACCAAATACCTAAAGCATAAGTTCCTCCTTGGGCCTTATCATTGTTCGTATCCCACCAAGAAGAATCTCCTGCACCTTCGGTATAAGGATGGTATGTATAATATGTTTTATCTTTAAAAGGCCATGTACCAGATTTCGTTTTAGTCTCTATATACCAGTCTTCCATTCCTGAATTCGGTAATTGTGTAGGGATTTCCAGCTCTACATCATTTGTTTCTGAAACTATTTCATCGCGATACAGGGCACGTACTAAATAGTTTTTCTTTTCAGGAAGTACATCGAAGAACTGTCTACGTGTATCATTCAGTTCTTTCCAAGAGCTACCATCATCATCACTGTATTGATATACCAGTTTCTCTTTAAGAGAATTCAAATCTCCTTTTCCTTCTTCCACAGTAATCTCTTCCACTGTAAACTCCTTTGTCCAGATATTGCCAGGAAGTACCGATACCGTAAACTCCGGCTTATGTGTAGCGATGGTATAAGTCAAAGCACCGTCTGCATTGGTACGGTCATTCGCCTTGACACTTTTCAGTGTAAAGGTATTGTTCACTACCCCTTCGTTGGTTGCCAGAAGCGCACCGGTCAATGTATTGGAGAACCTCACAGAAGGTTTATTTTCCCCAATAATTGGTATATCAATACCGGCATTGATAAAATCCAACCGCTGCTCGTTTGTTAAAGCAGACAAGGTATAATCCCCGTTCAGTGATTGCAAGTTCTCATCTGCAAAGTTTACCGAAAAATCCATGTCTTGAAGCGGTGAAGACAAATCGAAATCAATGCTTGCTTCTGTTGGAGCAGTTTCATACACATCCAGAGTTCTGTTCTCACCGAAGTCGGTCGCAATTACCTTCGGAGCAGGCAGCCACTCCATCGGAAGAGTTTCCGAAACAGTCACAGTATCTACTTCTGTCTTGACAATGGTAGGAATGATACCTGGTACCATCTCCTTTAATGCCAAAGTAAGTTGGCAATGAGCCTTGGCAGCAAATGTAGCCGGATCGCTCAGTTTCTCATCTTCCAGCTCTGCCTCCACTGACTTCCCGTTCGCTTTTAACACCCCTTTAAAGGTAAAGGTCGGCCTCGAGTCAGCCCGATAATAGGCACTTCGCTTGTCTCCGTCCCCCAGTTTCAACGAAGAATTCTCTACAGCCACTTCCACGGCATAACTGGAATAAAGTTCCTTGAATTTTTCCGAATCTTCGAAAGTAACCGAGGCCAACGCATTGGCCACAGCACATTCCACAGTGACCGAAGCGGTATCTCCCTCTTCGATGGCTATATCTTCCTTCTTTCCTTCATAATACGGAGCATCATAAGCCAATACCGCATTATCTCCGAAAGAGGCTGTCACATCATACACACCGGCAGAGGCCTTGATAATGTCTTTGGTATAGCCTGCGTCATAGATGGATTTTCCCGAAGCACTGTTTACAATCTTCAGTGTGAAGTTGTCAGTAGTCGGTTTTCCAAGTTCTTGGGGAGTGGAGCGGGTTTCAGTCTGTACATCGGCATCTGCCAATGAAATATAGAAACCTGTCTGAGAATCGGAAACCGCCCAATCATCCTGCTGACAGCTTCCGATACTCAGGCACAAAAGTCCTAAAGATAGTAGTTTAATATATTTCATTTTCTTTATTCTTAGATTATTCGTAAACCAATTCAAAGTTATCTATCAATAGCTTACTGCCTACACCTCCCGTAAAATAATCACCATATTTACTGGCAGATGCTACGACTAGAATATATTTAGGAGTACGGTTCGTATAACGGTAATCTAGTACCAAATCTTTTTGCTGGTATTGGCTGTCTGAATTCCCGCTGATGTACTCAGCGTAAGCTATAACGTGTGAATCGTTTTTATCAAACAGCTGACGTTCACTGGGACGTGTACGTATTTCAAGCGGTTGGTCCCAGTCCGTCAAGGCAATATAAATATGACAGGAGTCAGGTTGACCTTTCAAATATGATAATGCATCCTCACCTATTTTGTCAATCGTAGCAGAAGTATATTTATAATTGATACGCAACTTGGAAGGGAAAGAACTGAATTCACGACCAAAACTCAAAACGCCGTTGGTACCATCTGTACGTACATAGGACCCCGTAAAAATGTTACCTGCAGCAAGCTTCATTACAATCCATTTCGTTTCAAGTGAGGCTGCTTTACCAGTACCGTTACATGTTTCCGAAGTAGGTACACTATTACTATCTGCTATACTTGTAGCACCTCTATTTCCCGTATCCCAAAAAGAAGAAGTAGACCAAGGTTGCCATAAAGTTCCATTTGTGGCGACTTCAGACGACCAGTCATCAAAACTGCCATTTTCTAATGGAGTAGCAGCCGCAGTTGTAAAAGTCAGCTCACTACCCGCCGTTCCATCCACACTGATACGATACTTGTAGGTAGTTGATGGACTCAATCCTGTCAACGTTGCGGTAAAAGTGTTTCCTGACACACTGACATTGGCAGCAGGGACTGTATTCCACGATGCTTCATCCTGCTTGCAATATTCCACCACGGGTGTCTTACCACTTTGCACTTTACCATTCACCGTAGCTCGGGTAGTCATAGCGAAAGCATCAGTAGAACCACTGTTCGTTTCTCCGTTATCAGGATAAACGTAGACAGTCCATTCATAAGAATACTCCTCCCACGAACGTCGTACATTAAATTTAACAGGTGATGAGTAGTCTTTTATAGTGGTAGGATCAGGTGAAACCGTTCCGTATTCCCCACCCAAATTCATTTTAGTAACATTTAAGTTTGTCAGTTCCTGATCTTTAACATAAACAATAACAGTGCGTGAGTTAGCATCAATGACATAATCGGTCATACCTTCCACTTCAATATCACGTTGAATTATCTGGTTTACCGTTACTCGCCACACATAATCCTGATATGTACGCAGGGTGAAGGTTACAGGATTCGTGAAATCCATACGTGTGTCTGACGACAGAGGAATGCTGTCTAACGAAGTAAATCCCGTAGTAGGAAATTTGTCATAATTTTTACAAGCAGCAGAGTCTGCCAGCAATTCCGCTCCGGAAGTAATCTTTAAGCTGGTAATCTTCAAATTGGAGAGATCCACCCCATCATTCACATAAAGAGTCACCGTACGTGCATTCTTATTGATGATGGCGTCTGCAGAGGAATTCTGATCCGCGCCCCGTTGACCTTCCACAGTCATCGACTCAATATTTGCTTCTACAATAGGATAAGGAATATCATTCTCAATGGCACACGAAAAAAAAGTACCGGCAGCCAGTGTCAGCATGCCTAAAATAAAAGTTAAGCTATGTTTTGTCATTTTCATGTTATCAGAGATAGAAAGTCATACCCAAATTGATGGAAAAAAGATTAATCTTAAAGTTACCAGAAGAAACACGGCGTTTACCGGTTTCTATCTGATTCGTTTTCTGATCAATCCATTTGAAATCAAATCCCATCACACCCACAGAAACTTCCGCTGCTGCCCAATTCGTAATAAATGCCGTTAAACCCGGTGCGAAACCTATCTGAAAATTTTGTACAGTCTGATAAGTACCATCATAAGTTGTACCTGAGCCTGTAGAATTTTTTCCTTCTCCATAACCATAAGTGAGACGAACCTCATTAAAAAGGCCAAAAACCTTACTACGACCTACAGGAATATAAGAACGCATAAATCCAGATACTTCATATTTATGTTCCAAATAATATAGATCTTTTAAACTTATATTAAAATCTTCACCTAAGTTTAAATCAAAATTGGCTAAATCCAAATAATCGCGATTATAAGAAAAACGAATACCGGCCGACATGTTATTGCGGAAAAAATACCCTACATAAGGACTGATACTGAAATCGTAACCGTTTCCTTCTACATCTTTAATAACCAAAAAATTCAGATTACCTTCATCGTGCTCGGAATAGGAGACAGTTCCTCCTACCATCCACGTACCTTTGGGAATAAAAACACGTGACTGTACATCACGATCAATTCGTTCGATAGCCCGCTTTCCTCGCTGAGCCCATGCGTTAGTTGTCGTCACGACCGCCAGCAACATTAGCAGAATTGTTTTTTTCTTCATCTATTCTTCTATAAGAATTACTTCTATAATATTTGAGTCTGATTATTTCCCACTGAAGGGGTTAGAAACCATTTCCTGTTACAGAATGGGCTTCTACCCCCTTGGGGTGAGTTTGCAAAGATAGGAATTTTATTCCGACATTACCGGAGTATCACCATAAACTAATTCAAGGTCATCGACGTACATCACACTATTTGTACTTCCAGTGAAATAGTCACCGTACTTGCTAGCCGAGAAAACAATAATCAAGTAATATGTATCCAATGGTTCCAAAGTCTTGTACTTGAAGTTCAAAGTGAATTCTTTCCAACCGTTGGTTGTTACAGCTTCCGCGTCAGCTAATTGACCATACGCAATGATATCCCCATCATTCTCCAAATCAAGGAACGTTTCGGTTTTTGTATTGTCCACCTGCTTTTGTTTCTTTGATAAAGCTATGTAGATGGAACAAAGATCATCCGAACCTTTCTCTCCTAAGCCTTCCGGTGTGTTGTCTCCACGATAATCTATCTTACCGCTGGTATAGTGGAACCAGCCATGCAGAGCAGTAGGGCGGGATACAAAGGATTGTCCGAAATCAATTTTCGCCCCATTAGTACCTACCAATGAATTGAATTTACCTGTATACAGACTGGCGGCTGCAAATTTCCCGATACCAAAAGCACTGGCATATTGGGATTTCAATTCAGCAGATTGGCCTCCGCTTGTATGTACTGTTGTACTGTTACCTTGTGTCGGATTTTTATTAACTAAAGCGCCTGCTCCAGTGGTTGTACCCGGATTACTGGAATCCCAGAAAGAACCGGAAACTTTGTAATCGTTTTCCGTTACTGGATACCAAGTCTTTCCGCTCTTGTACCAACTGTCCAGGTTTCCGTTAGGCAACGGAGTTTGTGCTTCCGTAGTAAAATTCACCGTCTCGCTCGTAATACCTTCTTCAGTTCCATCATTGTAGTAGAGACGGTATTGATAGGCAGTAGCGGGTGTCAGTCCGGTAAGTTTGGTAGAGAACTTCTTATCTTTCTCTTCCACAGTAATGTCTGTTGAAACTTTAGTCCATTCAGCAGCATCGGCTGTTTTGTATTGAAATTCCAGTTTGCTTTGATCAAAGATATCCGCAAACGAAGGAACTTCTGCCGTCAGGTAGGCAAAGGAACTCCAGGCATTGGCCGAGGCAACCAGGGTACTGGTAGCTGTCACAGGTACCCCAATGGTGTAAGTATACGTCTTCGTGGAGTCGTCTACAGTAACGCCGATGTTCGACGAACCGCTGGATGCAATGCGATAACGCAGGATGACGTTCTCTTGGGCTTTGATGCCGGTGATGGTATCTTTCTTGCTGTGCAATTCACCTTTGTAGTTGGATACAGTCAGGTTGGATATCAAGTCTGTCACAGGAAAATAAGCCTTACCTGTTTCGCTGGCTTGGCGCATCTCGAAAGTCACTTTGTTGTCACTGTTGCTTTTGTCTGAGACGCCAACCACGGCGCTCTGGAAAGCGGCTCTGAAGTCATTGCTAAATTCTACGGTCACCAATACATTGGCCAGTTTGCAGGTAATAGATTTGCTGGTATTGGTACCCTGCTTAATGTCTACAGTGTCCTTAGCAGCATAGTAGGGCTTGTCCCATCCTGCCGTCTTTCCGTCGAATCCGGCGGAAGAAGCTTCGATGGTATAAGTACCTACGGGCAACTCAATAGCTTCAGTCCAGGTAGTGCAGTCGTCCGTCTCCTTTACCGTTTTACCTGCGGAGTTTACAATCTTAACGGCAATCTGTTTAGGATTGTACTCATCTTCTGCCCTGGTTTGGGTCGTTTTATCCGTCCCTACTTCCAACCTCAGGTAGCCAATAGCATTCTGTCCCAATTCTTCGTTTTGGCACGAGCCAAGAGAAGCAAGGAAAAGACAGAAAGTCAGAATAGTGTATAGCTTTTTCATTTCATTATTCGGTTATAGTGATGGTTAACACATCGCTTACAGTTACATCTTCGTTATCCGTCAAAGTGATGTGAAACTTATGTTCGCCAGTAAACATGTCTAAGAACGTAAAGAATGCTCCGACAGGGAACTTGTATTCTGTTACTCCCGGTTTCGGTGAACGGTCTTCCAGTCCTACTCCGGTAAAGAGATCATCAATACCGGTATTATTCACCAGTTCTACTCCTTCAAGCAGATTTCCTCCCATATCGACATCTTCTAATGTAGCCTCAAATGCAGGACTTGTAGTTTCAATCTTGACAATTGCACTCTTTAATCCCGCAGGTGTTTTGAGCCATGCGTCAGCACTTGCTGGTTTACCGTCTCCAGTACTTGCTGAATACGAAAAGTCTGCAGGTAAATCAATAGTGGGAGCTTTTTCATTTCCTTCTCCTTCATCGCCACCATCTTCGCCTGTTCCAGGCTCTTCTGTATCACCGCCATCTGTACCCGGATTAACAGGAATCTCCACGTTTTCGTTCTTTTCAGAGTTGAACAAAGTAATGGTTATCTGGATGCCTTCTTCCAGAATACCTGGTGTAGAACCTTCCACTTTTACAGGAGTAAAGTCTATTTTCAGTTCATCGCCACCAACAAAAGACGTGTCGTCACCTTCTTCAAACTCCGGCAAGTTAGATTTCTTGGCAGTACCTGAGATGGTCACGTCTTCACCTCCGTTCGTTTTGGCCGTTCCATTGATGTAAATGGTTTCCACACCTTCATCCATTTTCCAATAGACAGGAGCAGGAGTTTCGCCGTCTTTGGCTTTTGTATAGGTTTTGGCGTGTCCATTCTGTTTTTTGTCTGTCACAGTAATGGTCCAGTCCTGGTAAGTAGCCAGAAACTCATCGGTCAATTTAATCGATATTTTCACATTCTGCATGGTACAGACCACTGATGTTTCAGAAGTTACATCCTTCTGAATCTTCACTTCTTGCTCACCTCCATAAAAAGGCTCGGTCATTTCACTTTTGAATTCTCCCGGCGAACAGGCTTCGATGGTGTATGTACCTACGGGAAGCTTCACCTTTCCGGCCTGCTTCAGTTCGGCATAACTATCAAACTTTTTGGTATATTCTACATCTTTACCCGTAATCACTACAGGAAACTGGTCTACCTGATCAGTGGTTCCACGGGTGACTTTTCCTGTTTCTACAGACAGGCTCAAGGTACCCGTATCGCCTGTCATCGGGTCTCTCCCGAGAATTTCATCTTTCATTTCGCACGATGCCAGTCCGAACAGCAAGGTTACAGCCCACATCCATTTATTCATTGTTTTCATCGTCTTTATTGCTTGTTTAGGATATACTAAAATTATGCCCACTCAGAAGGAACTTCAATATCTACCGGATGCTCTATAACGGTATCGTCTATTTCAATGGTGATACTCAAGTTACCCGAACCGATTACCGGTGTAAGAGTCATTTTCATCGCATCAGCAGGACTCAGCGTATAAGTCTTCTCAATGGAAGTATCAGCGCCAATACCTTCCTTGGGTGTCAGTTCAATGGTCATCCTAACCGTTTCATTCTGCTTTACCCGGAAATAAACCGGTCCTGCAGTTGTTTTCTCCCACGAATAAATTGCGCCATTCAAAGCCGCAGTCTTGATATTCACCTTATATGCAGAGAAGTATTCATCCATCTTCTCATCGAATACAATATTTACACGTGCAGAATTAGGCTTACAAGCGACCTCTACATTTACCGAATCGTTATTTATTGTAAAACCTTTAGACCCCAACACACAAAGATCGTCGGTATAGTGAGTTTTCGTACTGTCGCCACAAACAGCAGACAAGACATAAGTACCACTGGGTAATTCAGTAAATTCAGGTATCTCACCGTATTTCCATTGTTGAATAAGGGTTCCTTTCCCGCTTTCCACGATTGTTACTGTATAATTCTCCAGATTCTGATAGTAAGATTCATCCACCGCTCTGGATTCAAACTGTGTATCGGTTAAAATATTCAGACTGACAGTTCCATAACCATCGTTATTCATTGGGATGTCCTCCGTCGAGGAGCAGGAAGCCATCAAAGAGAGCATCGCACATACTCCCATGGCATTTAAAAAGACGTTTCTCATCATTATTTAAATTTTCTCTATTTTCTCAGTTTTTTACGGTGCAAAATAACGACAATCCATTCATCCCTACAAGGTCTGTTTTTTTTATTTTTCGCCAATTTTTCGAGAATCTACCCACGAAATCAGGAGCCCGATTGTTCCATTTTTCATTTTCGGGGATTTTCAGACAAGAGCTCTCCACACAAAAGAACCGGACCCTCTGCTATTTGAAAGAAACATTTTCCATCGACTTTCAACATCGCAACATCCCCCTATTCTTTTTCAACCGGCTGTTACAAGCTGAACAGGTCCAACCACTTAGCCAGCTGTCAATCAGAGTATTTTCATCGCTATCCATGCACAAGCTTCCGCATCGGCCAGTGCATGGTGATGGTTCTCCAACCGGTAACCACAAAGAGCCGCCACCGTATGAAGCTGATGATTCTCCGCCTTCGGGAAGGCACGACGGGAAGCCCAAAGGGTATCGTAGAACGTATAATCGGGATAATCCATGCAATAACAACGGAACACCGCTTTAAGGCAACCTTCATCAAACGATTTGTTGTGTGCTACCAGTGGAAGTCCTTCTATCAGCGGAGCGATCTGCGCCCAGACCTTCGGAAAAACCGGAGCAGAGTCGGTATCTTCCCGGCAGAGTCCGTGCACCCGTGAACAGAAATAGGTATAATAGTTGGGCTCCGGCTGAATAAGGGAATAGAAGGAATCCACTATTTCGCCGTTACGTACTACGACTACGCCTACGCTACAGACACTCGTCCGCTCGCTGTTGGCGGTTTCAAAATCAATCGCTGCAAAGTCTTTCATCGTTTGGTATTCTTATGTATTAACGTTGCTGTAAAAAACAACAATCATAATTCCGGCTCTATCACATGAAAAAAGCTGTATTTCCATAATAGAACCGCAATAACAAGAATCATATACTTCCGGCCTTAGTTTTGAGGCGAAAAAGCGAAGAATCGTTTTCCGGCGAATAGAAACGCAGGCTGTCTGAGCGAAGCGAGTTCCTGCGTTTCCGACGGAGAACAATTCGTAGCCGCCTCAAAACGGAAGCCGGCGGTTTTTCTTTTTGTTATCTTTTTCTTTTGGCCGCCCAAAAGAAAAAGTAAAAGCATTCACCGACTGTTCGTCAAAAGTAACGAATAAAAACGGATTTATCAAAGAGAAAAAGCTGACACAGAAGTTTTTTTCATCGGAGAAATTGACACTTTCAGAGATTCTGAGTACTTTTGAAAAACTTAAAATAAAAGAATCATGCTAGCCTATACCTATATCGAACACGGCAAATTCTCCCTGCTGGAGAAACCCGTTCCTCAACTGAAAGACCCGAAGGATGCTCTGGTACGCGTCACCCTGGGAAGTATCTGCACCAGCGACCTCCACATCAAGCACGGAAGTGTACCGCGTGCCGTACCCGGCATTACGGTAGGCCATGAAATGGTGGGTGTCGTGGAACAGGTCGGTACAGACGTACACAACGTAAAACCCGGCGACCGGGTAACCGTCAACGTAGAAACCTTCTGTGGAGAATGTTTCTTCTGCCGGCACGGATACGTGAACAACTGTGAAGACCCGGACGGCGGATGGGCCTTGGGTTGCCGCATCGACGGAGGACAAGCAGAATATGTCCGTGTTCCCCATGCCGATCAGGGACTGAACCGCATCCCCGACGAAGTAACCGACGAACAGGCGCTTTTCGTAGGCGATATCCTGGCGACCGGATTCTGGGCGGCCCGCATCTCGGAAATCAAGGAAGAAGATACGGTACTCATCATCGGAGCCGGCCCTACGGGCATCTGTACCCTACTCTGTACCCTGCTGAAACATCCGGAACGCATCATCGTCTGCGAACAATCGGAAGCACGTGCCCGCTTCGTCCGGGAACATTATCCCGATGTTTCCGTAGTCGGACCGGAAGCCTGCAAGGAATATGTCCGGCAGCACAGCCGCCACGGAGGTGCCGATGTTGTCATCGAAGTGGCCGGAGCAGCAGATACATTCCAGTTGGCATGGGAATGTGCCCGTCCGAATGCCATCGTCACCGTTGTAGCCCTCTATGACCAGCCACAGATACTTCCGCTACCGGACATGTACGGCAAGAACCTTACCTTCAAGACCGGCGGCGTGGACGGATGTGATTGTGCCGAGATTCTCCAGCTGATAGCTGAAGGGAAGATTGACACGACTCCTCTCATCACCCATCGTTTCCCACTGGCTGATATCGAAGAGGCTTACCGTATTTTCGAGAACCGCCTGGACGGAGTGATTAAGGTTGCGATAATGGGGGTATGATTTTACTTTTTCTTTTTGGTGTCAAAAAGAAAAAGCTAACAAAAAGAAAAAACACCGGCTTCCGTTTTGAGGCGGCTCCGGAACAGTTTTCGTCGGAAGCGCAGGAACTCGCTTCGCTCAAACAGCCTGCGCTTCTTTTCGCCGAAATCCATTCCTACACTTTTCGCCTCAAAACTAAGGCCGGAACCTTTTGTCTTTTTAAGCGATTCCCAACAGTTCGATTTCGAAAATCAGAGTCGAACCGCCGGGAATACCGGGTTGTGAGAACTTGCCATATCCCATTTCGGAAGGGATGTAAACTTCCCACTTATCGCCAACGCACATCTGCTGCATGGCAATAATCCACCCTTCTATCAAGTCACTCAACCGGAATGCGATGGGAGCTCCACCCCGACTGCTGTCGAACTTCTTGCCGTTGATGGTCCAACCGCTATAATGGGCTGTCACGATGCTCCGGGGAGTAGGATGCTTGCCATCGTCGGCTCCCTTCGTCAATACCTTATAATAAATGCCTTTGGGCAACGGTTGCACCCCTTCTTCGGCAGCCTTTGCCGCCAACCAATCCTTGTTGGCCTGGATATATTCTTTCTTTGCCATATTTGAATAAATTGAAAAACGTGGATAAAGATAGGCATTTTTCACTACCTTTGAAACTGGAAGACCTAACGAATATTGAAACCAGAAAGAAAATCCATGCGGATGGTCTGTCAGGTTTCCCCGTCAACTCCCTGTTGAGAGTCATCGGATACGGGCTTTACATGTCTTTTAAACGACGAATAAAAACCTTTTAAATACAGTTTCTATGAGAAAGAATTTCGGATCAAAAACCTGGTTGTACCCCATGCCTGTATTCATTGTGGCAGCGTACGACGAAAACGGTGTCCCCAATGCCATGAATGCAGCGTGGGGCGGTATCTATACAGATAATGAAGTGGGCATCTGTCTGGCCGAAGAGCATAAGACGACCCAGAACATTCTCACTACCAAGGCCTTCACCGTAAGCATGGGCACGGCTGAGTTCGTGAAAGCCTGCGATTATGTAGGCATTGTATCAGGTAATAAGGAAGCGAACAAAATAGAAAAAGCAGGCTTTCACACCCAAAAGTCGGAATATGTCAACGCTCCCCTCATCGAGGAACTGCCGATGACACTGGAATGCGAACTCCTCTCGTACGATCCGGAAACCTGCCAGCTGGTAGGAAGCATCGTCAATGTATCAGCTTCCGAAGAAATCCTGGATGAAAACGGGAAAATTGACCCGACAAAACTGAAGCCGATTACATACGACCCCATCCACCACAAATACCTGATACTGGGCGAACAGGTAGGCAACGCTTTTGCCGACGGGAAGAAACTGGTCTAATCCTTTTTCGAATCATTACTTTTGAAACTGACCGAATATGCCATGCTACCTGTTGAGCAAGGACGAGCAAAGCCATACCCACGTCGTTCCGTTATTGACCCGTAAAAAATAAACAGATACATGGAAAACAGAAGACTGTCGGCTTCCATAGCCCGAAAAATCCTACGGATGCTGGAAGGAGAAACCCTCCCTTCCAGTACCCTTCCCTCCTGGATAGCCCAGGAACTGCTGGAAGAGGGGTTGCTCAGTGTATTGTCCAAAGGCAGCCGGAAATCTTACCGCCTCATTGATGCGGAGGCTTGCATGCAGTACATCGGCAACCGGTATACCGGCGGAGCGACGCTGTCCCGATGGATAGAAGCATTTCGGCGATTTCGACCTGGCGGGTATCCACATCTACCTGACTGAATTCTATCGGTTCCTGGGAAACCGGGCCTCGTTCTTCGTACCGACAGATTTGGAAGAAAGGCTGAAGAACGGCAACAGTACATTGTACAATAAGCAGTACGCCTACTATAAAGAGATGAAAGTCACCGATCCTCGTCTGGAACCGCTTGTAGAAATGATCCATCGCTACCGGCGGGTCTACGAACAGGAAGGTTACCTGGAATAAATGATGCCCGGACATTGGCGGAATCTCCCCAACAATCCGTACCTTTGCCTCCTCATGCGATAAACTTATGAAACTGACCTATCTTTTCCATAGCGGCTTTGCCCTCGAGACAGACCGGTGCATCTTGGTATTCGACTACTGGATGGACCCTGCCCACGTCGTCCCTCGGCTTCTGAAGTCGGATAAACCGATGTATGTCTTCTCCAGCCACTTCCATGAAGACCATTTCAACCGTGACATTTTCTCCTGGAAAGCCGAAAAGTCCAATATCCGATACATCCTTTCGAAAGACATCCTGAAACGGCGCCGCGCGCGGAAGGAAGAGGCCGATGTGTGGCTGGCCAAAGGTGGAACCTGGCAGGACGAATGCCTCCACGTAACCGCTACAGGCAGTAACGACAGCGGTGTATCATGGGTCATCGAAACGGACGGACGCTTCGTCTTCCATGCAGGCGACCTGAACAACTGGTATGCCCGCTTCCTGACCGACGATTATCAGGGAGGCCTCATCCATAGTCCCGAGTTCGGTACGGACATCGACCCGGAAAAGGAAGAGAAACTGTTTCTGGGAGAGCTGAAGGATATCCGGAAACTCACGGACCGTTTCGACATAGCGATGTTTCCCGTAGACGGACGCATCGGCAACGGTTATACCCGGGGCGGACGACAGTTCATCGAACGCTTCCAGGTAGGATTGTTCGTTCCCATGCACTTTGTGGCGAGCGGTTTCGAATCGGCTGCCCGAATGAAGGAATTTACTGATGCCCGTAACATTCCCTTCTGGAGCATCGACAAAGAAGGAGCTTCCATGGAATACTAAACACGAATAAAAACAGAACATGAAACAGATAGAAGTAGTAGCGGCGGTCATCTGCCACAACGGAAAATTTTTCGCCACCCAGCGCGGTTATGGCGAATTCAAAGACTTTTGGGAGTTCCCCGGAGGAAAAATGGAACCCGGTGAAACGGGAAATCCGCGAAGAACTCGATACGGAAATTTCAGTCGATACTTTCCTCACCACGGTAGAATACCCCTACCCTGCTTTTCACCTGACCATGCACTGCTTCTTCTGCTCCGTCCGCTCCGGTCACCTGGAACTGAAGGAACATGAGAATGCAGCCTGGCTACGGTTGGAGGAACTGGACAGCGTAGACTGGCTACCGGCCGATGTGGAAGTGGTGAAGGCGATAAAGAATCATTGATGCTTCTCCTGATATTCATTCTGCGAATTCTGATTTCCGGCCTCAGATGGATAAAGTCACTGATTTTTTCACCTTAAAACAGCAAACCAAGTTTCTTTTGCTGATGAGTCATCGTTCATGGTAGGGACGGGGTCAGCCTGCCCGAATGCATCCATATTACTGAACAACCCTAAAATCAATTTACCACATTTCCTACCAATTTTCCTCCCAAAAATCACCCTTCATATCATTATATTTTGTATTTTCAGCCGATAAATCCGATTATTATGCTGAAGAAGGGGATATACGAAAACATCATCAATCAGAGAATGGAGCGGGAAATACACACTGCCGAAACGGAAAACCTGGTTTGTGTACGTGAAGAGATAGACAATACCGAAGCTCCACAAATGCTGGCGGACTACCTGGCCAAAGCCATCCGGCAGAAGCTTCAGGAAACGGAAGACCTGCAGGACCGCATGGCAATCATCAACCGCATTCTGACAGAGTACGGACTGATAGAAGATGTACAGATCACCGACACCTCGAACCTGCTGATGGAAGTGATGACACAAGAAAAGAACCTGCTCCAGCAAAACAGCCGTTCCGAAACAATCCGTCCCCAATCAGGTTTCCGGGTAAGCAACCTGTTTACCGGCGGAAACAGTGCCCTGTCACTGGGAGAAGAAATCAGGCGGGAAATAGCCAGTGCGGATGAAATTTACTTTATCGTCTCTTTCCTGAAAGTGTCCGGTCTTCGTCTCCTTCTTGAAGATCTGAAAAAATTCTGTGAACGCGAAGGGACCCGCCTGCGTATCATTACCACAACATATTGCGGTGCCACCCAAGGCAAGGCCATCGAGCAGTTGTCCCAACTTCCTCATACCGAAATCCGAATTTCTTACCAGACCGAAATCGAACGTCTGCATGCCAAAGCTTACATCTTTGTACGGAATTCCGGTATGCATACGGCCTACATCGGTTCATCCAACCTGTCCAAGTCCGCCCAGACCGACGGACTGGAGTGGAACATGCGCGTCACCAGCGTAGAAAATCCGCACATCATCAAGACCGCCCTGGCCACTTTCGATATGTATTGGAACAGCCCGAATTTCGAGGACTTCCGCATCGGAGGCATCCGGAAATTCAACGAAGAACTCCAACGGAACAGCTTTCGGGAAAAAGCCGATAACCTTGTCTACCAACGTTTCTCCCTACTTCCGCATCAGAAAAAAATACTGGACCGTCTGAAAGTGGAACGCGAAGAACGGCAGAATTTCCGGAACCTGATTGTGGCCGCTACCGGAACCGGAAAAACCGTCATTTCCGCTTTCGATTACCTGACCTTCCGGCGACAAGCTGTACAAGAAAACCGTAAGAGCCGCATCCTTTTTACTGCTCACCGGGAAGAAATTCTTCGTCAATCCCTGAAGACTTACCGCAGTGTATTACAGGATACTAATTTCGGCTCTTTGTGGGTGGGCAACTACCAACCGCAATCGGCAGAAGACTACGGACATCTCTTCGTATCCATCTCCATGTTCAATTCCCGCTTCGAACAGCTGTTCGCCCAATTACCGCCGGATTATTACGACTACATTGTCATCGATGAGGCCCATCACAGTCAGGCAGACAGCTATCGGAAGCTTCTCTCGCACTTTCATCCACGGTTACTCATCGGTCTGACCGCCACTCCGGAACGTATGGATGGCAAAGACCTCCGACCGGACTTTGGAGGACGTATCAGCGCAGAGATACGTCTGCCCCAAGCTCTCCAAGCCGGTCTGCTCACGCCTTTCCAATACCTCTGTATTGCCGATGATACCGATCTGAGCGATGAATCACTCTGGAGCGGACAACGGTACATCACCGAACGTCTGGCCGACAAGCTCTGTCTGCCGGAACGGGCCGGACACATCGTAGAAGCCCTGCACCGTTACCTGGCCGACGAATACACCTGCCGGGCTCTGTGTTTCTGTGTCAACAAGCGGCATGCGGATTTCATGGCCGAACAATTCCAACGGTACGGATTCAACGCCCGAAGTCTGACCAGCGATACTCCACAGCCACAACGGAAGCAATTGGCCGAAGACCTCCGTAACAGCAGGATACATTACCTCTGCGTAGTAGACATCTTCAACGAAGGTGTGGACATCCCCGAAGTCGATACGGTATTGTTCCTCCGCCCCACCGAAAGTCTTACCATCTTCCTGCAACAATTAGGTCGTGGCCTACGCCTGTCCCCAGGTAAAACGGAACTGACTGTCCTCGATTTCGTAGCACAAGCCAATCAGAAATACGATTTTGCCGGCAAGTTCCGTGCCCTCTCCCTTCGACCGGAAAAGAACATTATCCAACAGATAACAGATGGATTCACCTTCCTGCCCGCAGGATGCAGTATCATCATGGAGAAGGTGGCCCGTGAACATATCCTGAACAACATCCAACAGGCTATCTACAACAAGTCACGACTGATAAAAGAAATAAACACATATCATCAGTTGCCCACCCTCACCCAGTTTCTGGAAAACAACGGACAAGACATCCGCATCCTATATACGCAGAACAAATGCTGGACTTCGCTCAAACGTGCGGCTGGACGAATCAGTTACCAAGATACTCCGACCACCCGTCGACTGGAAAAAGGAATGGGTAACCTGGTACATCACAATACATCCTCCTTCCTTCACTTCGTGAAAGACTTTACCCAAGGGAGCAAGGAATATCTGAATAAGAAGAACTTATCTTACACAACCATGCTCTACTACGACCTGTATCAGGAACGAATCGACAAGACCGAGTTCAAGGACGCAGGCATGTATAAGGCACTGGACATCTTACACGAAGAAGAGTACAGATACTTCAAGCAGGAAATAGAGGAAATCGTTTCCTACCGTCTGGAAAATCTGGAGATCACCACCTCTCCGTTAGGTGATACCGTCTTACCGGGTATAGAGTTATACGGATGTTATACACGTGAGGAAATCTTTACACTCACCGGTCGCCAGACTGAAAACCGAAGGATGCAAGGTTCAGTATCAGGAGTATTCACCCTACCGGAGTATAACACAACCTTGCTGTTTGTGACGCTGAACAAATCGGACAAAGACTTTTCTCCTTCCACCCAATACGATGATTACATCATCAACAAGGATTATTTCCATTGGCAATCCAAAAATACGGACGCACACAACAATGCGGGAGGCCAAATCTATACCCGACAACCGGAGAAGCACAACAAGATTGTGCTGTTCGTACGCGAAGAAAAGAAAGATGGTTTCGGAAATACTACACCTTTCCACTGCTTCGGTCTGGTAGATTATGTCTCTTCACACGGCAATTTTCCGATGAACATCACCTGGAAGCTGCATCAGCCCGTTATGGCACAATACCTGAAAGTAGTATAACGCTTCCCTATCTGTAGCTGTTGGAATCCTCGAATCACCTACGGATAACCAACATGCCACGAGCTATCATTCTATCACTAAACAAAAGGAATATCCGACATTTTTCCCATAATTCACCCAAATCACCAACCTGAGGTTCATCCAAAATCCATCAATCAGTACAAGAACGTTAATATCCAGTTTCCCGTAGCTGCAAATATCAGAAGTATAATAGCATCATCTGTTAAACACACACATTTAATTAACATATCCAGCAAAGTTTCTCCCACGGAAAACGATTAGACAGATGCGGTCAAACGTCTAATTCTTTCCGCTTAAACCCGAAGAGACATGCAGTCAAACATCCGGACGTTCCGGAATAGAAGCAAAATGAAGGGAATCCGGAGCTGGAACAAGCAGATCTCCGAACTTTCCTCAAATGACATTTTATCGCATATACAACCACAAAGCGAGCATACTTACATTATTTTCTAGCCGTTTATCGGACATCATCTATCAATACATCCATTTACCTATCTTTTCAGCAATACACCAATTCATGAGAATACGATTTTCATATGAAGCCTTGAGGTTGGATACGAATTTTGGACGTACAAAGTAGGTAGAATTAACAGAATGACAGAACGACATATTACCATACAACTGTTTTTACTACCCTAACCAATAAATAAATCAAACTGCCTCGCCTGACAAAAAGAAGAAACATAAATTTCTGAAGGAATACATCAAAATATTAAATCCTTGTCCAAGTAAAATTTGGACCTTTTTTCAAACAATACAATCTTTTCTTGCTACATTTGTACATATCATCACATGTACCAAGTTACTGGCCAGTTATTGTAAAAAGGATGATTGAAAAAACAGAATTTGTTACTAACCAAATAGCTACAGGTAACCAGATTAGCAGGACAGATAAAGGGCTGGTAGAAAAAGAAGAATCCACGGATTTTATTTACCAGAAACAGAAAAAGATGCAGAACGGGGAACAAACCACATCTTACGCATTCTATCAGAAACAGGAAAAGAATATAATTTACGCTACTGTATCACAGACAACCGCTTCGATGACAGGAAGTATGTTTACCCAAGAAGTGTATTATAAAGGCAAACAGATGGGATGGTACCTGTTATTCAACGAAACAATTGACATGGACGGAGCCGTACAAAGCCAACTGGAACAACCGGTCATTGTTTTTGCCAATGGTTCACAAGGAGTAATCATAAATGGAGAAAGCTATAAAAAGGTCAGCAATAGTTTCTGAAAATCTATGCTTCTCAATATGAGAAAACCAATATCCGTTCCGGCTTTGATTTACCAGTCATCAGCCGGAACGGATTTTATATACCCTATTCGATTAAGAGATACGACAACAGCAGTGAGTCTTCCACATCCACATGAACCGAAAACCACGCTACAAAGGAGATGTACCTGATTCGAGAGACAGAGAACACGAAGTCAACAAGCAGAAGTATTGAGAGAAAAAAGATGCTACACATCCATATCCGAACTACATAAAAACATATGCTGACACATGATTTTTCTGTAGGAAGATGTATCTTTGTGGGACAACTTCCTGGGATAAAATGTATATGCCGTGCGTAAAGGATTATACATCAAGACCTAGCAAGTTGAGGATTCAATAGACATTAACCACTAAACCAACATAACTGACATGCGAAATTTCATTACGACACGAGCCGGTGCCTCATTTTATGCAGGCGAAAGGTATACTTTCGTAGTCCGGCAAAACCACCTGGAGCTGGTAATTAAAGTCGGAAAAAATCTGTACGGTGTGGTCTGTATACTGCTTACCGGTCCGGAAACCGTCAGTCTGACATGTAATTGGGGGCATTTCTTTGACCGTGTATATAGTCACAAGGAACCGGAAAAGCTGTTGTCCATGTTACAGAAGACCTGCCCTACTGTTTGTGAACTCTTCACCGGAGAAACGCCATACGACTGCATCACGCTACCCGATGAAGACCAGCTGGATGCAATATCCATCAGCCTGAAACGGAATATGGAACAAAAGAGTATCTTCTCCCTGCTGGACAATAAAGAAGTGCTGCATGAAGCCGAAAAGCTGTTTGATTTCTGCTGTAAACTGTACAACGAAATCAAAGAGAAATGTCCGTTTGAAGGATGGAAGAAAGGATTGATGGAAATCTGAAACAGGGAACAGACTCATTCCGCCACCACATATAAACAATCACCCAAGACATCAGCAATATGACAAATATAAATTCAGAGAATCTTACCTCAATCATCGAGGCATACAAGGTCTATTTCAAAGAGTATTTTTCCTTTGAAATCTATAAATGGAAAGCGGTGGAATACTTTCAGACGTACTGGAATATTGAAGCCGTCAACTTCAAAGAAATGCTGGTACAGGCCTTTAGCAAGACAAAAAATCTGCTGAGTTCGATGAATAATTATCCTCAAAAAATGCTGCAGGAATTCTGTGAAATAGACGAAACAAAAGTACGCGAAATGTTTCGGATGTTGTTTGACGAAAGCCAGCAGGTCGTATTCCGGATAAGCCAATTCCGTAAAAGTGCTGATGAATTGTTGAAGCAGTGGGGAAAAGGTAAGCAGCATTATCAGACGCTCAATGCAATGACCACGTATCTTTGGCTTCGTTACCCAGACAAGTACTACATCTATAAGTATTCTTGCGCCCAGAAAATGGTGAGGGAACTGACTCCGTCAATGGTACTCAAGAAAGGAAGCGGAGCAGAAGAAGCTATCAAAGTATTTCAGTTATATGACGAGGTTGCTGAAGTGCTTCGGAAGGATAATGAGATAAAGTCAATGCTGTCCAGCATTCTAACGGACGATTGTTACCCGGACAAAGAACTGAGAACAACTGTTGTGGATTTGGCATATTTCGTAGGACGGTTCTACCATCCCAAACATGAAACACAGCCTGTTCCAGGGACGAAAGTACAAACCTGGATTTATTCTCCAGGAGAGGGTGCCCGTAAATGGAATGA
>OHMI01000262.1_pt1 | contig 23312 bp, 18 predicted proteins | sample 1569271 | NCBI WGS metagenome assembly OHMI01 (sample SAMEA3879529, study PRJEB24766) | human gut metagenome | biome: human-associated habitat; feature: feces | place: USA | collected 1985/1987
CAGGCGGTATGTATTTCGGTGAAAAATACCAGGATAATGACAAGGCATACGATACCAACATGTATACCCGTCCGGAAATTGAACGCATTCTGAAGGTGGGCTTCGAATATGCCATGAAACGCCGCAAACACCTGACCGTAGTCGACAAGGCCAATGTATTGGCTTCTTCCCGTCTGTGGCGTCAGATTGCTCAGGAAATGGCTCCGAAGTATCCGGAAGTACAGACCGACTACATGTATGTAGACAATGCTGCCATGCGTATGATTCAGGAACCGACTTTCTTCGATGTCATGGTAACGGAAAATACGTTCGGTGATATCCTGACCGATGAGGGGTCTGTTATCAGCGGTTCTATGGGATTGCTTCCTTCGGCTTCTACCGGCGAAAGTACTCCGGTATTCGAACCGATACATGGCTCATGGCCGCAGGCTAAAGGCTTGAATATTGCGAATCCGTTGGCACAGATTCTGTCGGTAGCCATGCTGTTCGAGTATTTCGACTGTAAGGAAGAAGGCGCACTGATCCGCAAGGCGGTAGATGCTTCGTTGGATGAATGTGTACGTACTCCGGAAATTCAGGTAGCCGGCGGTGCCAAGTACGGTACCAAAGAGGTTGGTGCCTGGATTGTAGATTACATCAAGAAAGCATAAATATCACTTAGGGACTATTTCGTAAAAGCTGCCTCCTTCCGTACTTCGGGAGCGAGGCAGTTTTTTTAGAGGTACGGAGTCAGAATTTCCGGATGCGAATGTGGCAGTACGGTTCTCCTCCGGTCTTGTCGTAATAATGTTGGTGATAGTCCTCTGCCGGCCAGAAGGTAGAGGCGGGAGTCAATCGGGTATTTACTTCATGTCCCTTGCTGCGTAGCAGGTCAATTACGGCCTGTGCCTCCTGTTCCTGGTTTTCGTCCAGGTAGAAGATTTCACTGCGGTACTGCGGACCGATGTCCGGGCCTTGACCGTCGGTCTGTGCCGGGTCATGGATTTCGAAGAAAAGCTTGCACAGTTCTGTGAAAGAGGTTTCTTCTGCGTCAAATTCTACCAGGGTAGCTTCTGCATGTCCGGTGGTATGTGATTTCACTTCCGGATAGGTAGGATGGTCTTTATGGCCGCCGATGTAGCCTACCGTTGAGCGGAGGACACCGTGGGCACGTTCAAACTGATGTTGGGCGCCCCAGAAGCACCCGCAGGCAAAAATGGCTTTTTCTTGTTTCATGGTTGGTTCTTTTAAGTGATGCAGGGCTGATGGTAATGTATTATAGTGTGTGATATACTGTACCGGCCAGTCCTTATCGAAATGGATGTTCAAACATACAAAAAGTTTTTAATATAGCCGTACTTCGGACGATGGAAACCATTATTCCATTACCTTTGTCGAAAAATTGATACAGGACGATATGAAATTTGTATATATATTCATTTGGTTGGGAATGATGGCAAGTACCTTGTGCGCCCAGTCGTATACGGAAGTAGTGGAACAGGCCATGGAATGTACGCAGAAAGACAGTTTGAGGCAGGCCGAAGCCTTGTTCCGGAAGGCACTGAAAATGGACCCGAAGAATCCGAGAAATGCCTTGTTGTTTTCTAATCTGGGTACTGTACAGAAACGGATGGGAAAAACCGATGAGGCCATTGAATCGTATTCGATGGCACTGAACATTACGCCCTATGCTACAGCGATTCTGTTGAACCGGGCTGCACTTTATATGGAGCAAGGATTGTTGGATAAAGCTTATCTGGATTATTGTAACGTCATCGACCTGATTCCGGAAGAGCAGGAGGCCCGTCTGTTCCGGGCATACATCTACATGCAACGCCGCCAGTATGCTGAGGCCCGTATCGATTACAATGTCATTCTGAATAAGGACCTGAAGAATAAGCCGGCCCGTCTGGGGCTTGTCCTGCTCGATGAGAAGGAAGGTCGTGTTACCCGCGCACTGGATGCCCTGAACTTGTTGATTTCCGATTATCCGCAGGATGCCTCGCTGTTGAAAATGCGTGCCAATATGGAGGTCGACCAGCAGCAGTGGGAATTGGCTTTGCTGGATGTGGAGGCGGCCATCCAACTGGAAAACCGTGATACGGAAAGCTACCTCATGAAAGGGAATATTTGTCTGGAATTGGGAAAGAAGGCTGAGGCACGTACTGCTTTCGAACAGGCCATCGCCTTAGGGGTACCTCGTACCGAACTGCAGGAAAAACTGAAAGCCTGCAAGTAAGTCAGACTTTCAGTACATGACGGATAACGGTGATGAAATCCTTTCCGTATTTTTCTTTCTTGTATTCACCGATACCACTGATTTCTCCGAACGCCTCGATGGTGGTCGGCTTGAGGGTAGCCAGCAGGTGGAGCGTCTTGTCCGTCAAGACGATATAAGGAGGTATGGCCTGTGAATCTGCCAGCTTTTTGCGCAGTTGCCGGAGTTCTTCGAAAAGTCTGTCGTCTTGATTCTCGCTGCCGGTCTGTCCGAAAAGCGGAACCTGTTCTGCCACGTGGCTTTGGGTATTTTTCTTTGTCTTGGCAGACTTTTCTTCCCGTTTGATAATGACGAGTTGAGCGGTCGCTTGTCCAAAAAGAACCTTCTTCCCGGCTTCTGTAATTTTCAGGTGGTTGTTCTCGTTGTAGGCTATTTCAAAGTAGCCCAGGTTGAGCATTTGCAGCAGGTAGTCCTGCCAGTCTCTTGCGGGGATTTCTCTGCCTGCACCGTAAGTCTTGACCTTATCGTATCCTTTTTCGATGATTTCTTGTGACGCCGAACCTTTCAGGATGTCAATCAGGGTGTGGGTTCCTATCTGTTGGTTGGTGCGGGCGATGGCACTCAGTGCTTTCTGTACGATGATGGTTCCGTCGAACCGTTCGGGAGGATTCCGGCAGACATCGCAGTTGCCACAGTCATGGTCCATCGTTTCGCCGAAATAATTCAGCAGGATACGCCGGCGGCAGATATCCGTTTCGGCATACTGTTGCATCCGGTTCAGTTTCTCCAGGTTGATTTCCTGCTGTTTGCTGTCGGCCGCAAATTTGGATAGCAGGATAATGTCGCTGAAAGAGTAGAACAGCAGCGTATCGCTGGGCAGTCCGTCTCTTCCGGCACGGCCTATCTCCTGGTAGAAGCTTTCGATGCTTTTAGGCAGGTTGTAGTGGATGACCCACCGCACATTCGACTTGTCGATTCCCATGCCGAAAGCGATGGTGGCGCAGACTATCTGTACACGGTCGTTGATGAAATCATCCTGTGCGGCTTCGCGGACAGGAGTACTCAATCCGGCATGGTAGACCGCTACTTTCAGTCCGTAGTCGCTGAGCATTTCGGCCACTTTTTCAGTCGTATTCCGGCTCATGCAGTAGATGATGCCGCTTTCCTGCGGATGTTTCCGGATAAAATTCAGGATGGTACGTATCTTGTCTTTCTGCTGGTATCCCCGACGGACTTCCAGATTCAGGTTCGGGCGGTCGAAAGACGAAATGAATATCTGCGGGTCTTTCATGTCCAGCTGTTTCAGGATGTCCTGTCGTGTAATTTTATCGGCTGTGGCAGTCAGGGCTACAATCGGTACCTGAGGAAACTGTTCGCGGAGGATTTTCAGTTGGGTGTATTCCGGGCGGAAATCGTGTCCCCATTGTGAAATACAATGAGCCTCGTCGATGGCGAAGAGGGAAATCCGGATATCCTTCAGGAGAAAGTTCAGTTCGGACATCAGCCGTTCGGGGGAAATGTACAAGAGTCTTACTCTGCCTTGACGGCATTCGAAGCGTACGTTGGCATTGGTCGTTTCGTCGTTCGTACTGTTCAGTGCCCGGGCTATGATGCCGTTTGCCTGTAAAGATTCCACTTGGTCCTTCATCAGCGATATCAGTGGAGAGACCACAATGGCCGTTCCTTCCATCATCAAGGCCGGTAGCTGGTAACAGATGGATTTTCCACCTCCGGTGGGCATCAGAACGAGGGTATCTTTTTTAGCTAAAATGCTTGTAATGATTTCTTTTTGTAGGGGTCTGAACTGGTCGTAACCGAAGTAGGACTTTAACGTTTTCAGCATATATTTTTCTTAAAAATCTCAAATTACTGAACAAATATAACAATTCTTTGGTATTAATAGTAGTTTTAAGTTTATTTGTTTATAGAAATGGAACAATTGGTTACATCGTTAAATTGGGAGAATTTTGGAAAAATAAGGACGATTCTTTTGTTAATTACAAAAAGAACTCCGATTTTTGTAAAACCTATTTATTGATAATCCGTAATCTAAAATCAAAAGGAAAATGATGGAAAATGAAAAACCAGCAGTAGGACAAGAGCAGGCATCTGTAAAGACACGCTACAATTTGCGTGAGAAAAAAGAAAAGAAAGCTGCTTACCGTGACATGATTCGTGCAGAACTTGCCGATGAGTTGTATGATAAGATTCTGAATCTGATTGTGATTCAGAAAAAGTATAAGGACCCTAATTATTCGGCCAAGGATTTGGCGAAGGAATTACGGACGAACACCCGTTATTTGTCGGCGGTCATCAACTCACGCTTCGGGATGAATTACTCGTGTCTGTTGAATGAATATCGAATCAAGGAAGCGTTGCACTTGCTGGTTGACAAGCGGTACGCGGAAAAAAATGTAGAAGAGATTAGTGCATTGGTAGGTTTTGCGAATCGTCAATCTTTTTATGCTGCATTTTATAAAATTATGGGTGAAACGCCCAACGGTTATCGTAAACGCAATGAAAAATAAAGGGATGGGGTTGGGATAGCCGCTGATGGTTCTATCTATTATATTGTCATTCAAATAAGTAGGTCTGTTTTTGATTCGTGAACTGACGGTTGGCGGCAAACAGGTACTTGTTTGGATGACATGTTTTTTTATGATGTTTTTGAAAGAGTAGATATACAATGAGGAAAGAAGAACATATATTCAATTACGTGGTCGACCAGTTTGCCGATCTACAGGTACTCCGCTACCGGGTGGCTGGATTCGACTCCTTGACCCTCCAGCAGAAGAAACTGGTGTATTACTTGTCGGAGGCTGCCTTGCAGGGAAGAGACATTCTGTTCGACCAGAACGGAAAGTATAATCTGCAGATTCGTCGTCTGCTGGAAACCTTGTATGTACATTTCACAGGAGACCGTACGGAAGAGCCTTTCCTGGCTCTGGAAGTCTATCTGAAGCGGGTCTGGTTCTCGAACGGAATCCATCACCATTATGGGTGTGATAAGTTTGTTCCCGGTTTTTCGGCCGAATATCTGAAGAATCTGATTCTGCATACCGACGTATCTCTGCTTCCGCTGGAATCCGGAGAAACGGTGGAAGCGATGTGCGACAAACTGTTTCCAGTCATCTTCCATCCGGAGGTGATGCCGAAGCGGGTCAATCAGAACGATGGGGAAGACCTGGTGGAAACCTCGGCTGCCAATTATTACGAGGGGGTGACCCAGCAGGAAGCCGAAGCATTCTATGCCGCACAGAAAGCACAGGGCGATGCCGAGCATCCGGTGATGTATGGCATGAATAGCCGTCTGGTGAAAAAAGACGGTGTGATTCAGGAAGAAGTCTGGAAGGTGGGAGGCTTGTATGGAAAGGCCATCGAGAAAATTATCGGTTGGCTGCATCGGGCAGAAGAAGTGGCCGAGAATGACAGCCAGCGTCAGGTTATCCGGTTGCTGGTAGCATTTTATCAGACTGGTGACTTGAAACTGTTTGATGACTACTCTATCCAATGGCTGAAGGATACAGCTTCGCGGGTAGACTTTGTCAATGGCTTTATCGAAAGCTATGGCGATCCGTTGGGAATGAAGGCCAGTTGGGAATCGATTGTCAATTTCAAAGACCTGGAAGCTACCCGTCGTACCGAGCTTATCAGCAGCAATGCGCAATGGTTTGAGGACCATTCTCCGGTGAATCCGTCGTTTAAGAAGGAACGGGTGAAAGGGGTATCTGCCAAGGTCATCACCGCGGCGATGCTGGCCGGAGACCTTTATCCGAGTTCGGCCATCGGTATCAATCTGCCTAATTCCAACTGGATTCGGAGTGTTCACGGCTCGAAATCGGTGACTATCGGAAATTTGACCGACGCTTACAACAAGGCCGCGCGTGGAAACGGATTCCGCGAAGAATTTGTATACAGTGAAGCGGAAAAGGAACTGCTGGATAACTATGCAGACCTGACAAGCGACCTTCATACGGATTTGCACGAGTGTCTGGGGCACGGTTCCGGGAAACTCTTGCCGGGAGTAGACCCCGATGCCTTGAAAGCTTACGGTTCTACCATCGAGGAGGCTCGGGCTGATCTGTTCGGCCTGTATTACATGGCAGATGCCAAACTGGTGGAATTGGGACTGCTTCCGGATAATGAGGCCTACAAGGCTGAGTATTATTCGTACATGATGAACGGATTGATGACCCAGTTGGTCCGTATCGAACCGGGGGCTCAGATTGAAGAAGCGCATATGCGTAACCGTCAGCTGATAGCCCGTTGGGCGCTCGAAAAAGGACGTGACGGACAGGTTGTGGAATGGGTGAAGAAAGCGGGAAAGACTTTTGTCCGCATCAACGATTATGTCCGTCTGTGCGAACTGTTCGGTCAGCTGCTGGCCGAAATCCAACGTATCAAGAGTGAAGGCGATTTCGAGGCTGCCCGTGCTTTGGTTGAGAACTATGCCGTGAAAGTGGATGCGGCGCTTCATGCTGAAGTGTTGGAACGCTACAGTTCCTTGCATCTGGCTCCCTATAAAGGCTTTGTCAATCCGGTCTATACACCGCAGGTGGACGAGAACGGTGAGATAACAGACGTAACGGTTTTGTATGACGAAGGTTATACCGAGCAGATGTTGCGTTACAGCCGTGATTATTCTAACTTATAACAGGAAAACTATGAATGACGTACATGAAACCATCAAAGAAATAAAAGCCAAGTTCCGTCTTTACATGAACGGAGTCATCTCTCAGAGCATGCGGGACAAGGGAATGGGGTATAAGCTGAATTTCGGTATCGAGTATCCCCGAATCAAGGAAATCGCTGCCGGCTATCAGCCCGACCATGAACTGGCGCAGGCGTTGTGGAAGGAAGATATCCGTGAATGTAAGATTATGGCCGGATTGCTGCAGCCTGCCGATACCTTCTACCGGGAAATCGCTGAAATCTGGATAGAAGATATGCGTTATCCCGAATTGGCCGAATATACCGTGATGAACCTGTTCCAGCGTCTGCCTTACGCATCGGAAGTGGTGTTCTGCTGGATGGCCGACGAACGGGAATATTTCCAGTTGTGCGGTTTCCTGCTGATGGCCCGTCTGCTGATGCAGGGAATGGTTCTGAACGAACGCTCCGAAGAGGAATTCCTGGACCAGGCTCTGACAGCAGTGGAAGGAGATACTTCGTTCGTACAGCGGGCAGCGGCTACGGCTTTGCAGAAATACGGTCAGCAGTCTCGCCAGAACATGCGCAAGTTGAGCAAGCCGTTGATTATGCTGAGTAAATCCGCTCGTGCTGAGGCGCATGCTTGGGCTGCGGAAATAAAAAATGCGATAGAATATTCCATGTAACTTTTCTAAATTACATAAAAAAGATTATCTTTGACGGCTGAACGGAATTTTTCAGATGGAAGAGCATACAATCAAAGAAACGGTAAAGCAGGTTCTTACAGAGTATCTGCAGAAGAACGGACATCGAAAGACGCCTGAACGGTATGCTATACTCGAAACTATCTATTCCATCAAAGGTCATTTCGACATCGATAGCCTGTATAACTACATGGCCGAGAAGGAGAAGTTCCGTGTCAGCCGTGCTACCTTATATAATACCATCATTCTGCTGATTGATGCAGGACTGGTCATCAAGCACCAGTTTGGTAACACATCGCAGTACGAACGCTCATACAACAATGAAACCCATCATCACATGATTTGCACTTCTTGCGGGAAAGTGACTGAATTTGAAGACGAGAACCTGAAGCAGGCCATCGCTCAAACCAAGCTGAAAGGGTTTCATGCGTCACATTATTCGTTGTATATCTATGGATTATGCAGCAAATGTGCGTGGGCAAGGCGAAAGAAGAGTAAATAACTATAAAAATAGAAGAAATCATGAAAGTAGATGTCTTGTTAGGTTTACAGTGGGGAGACGAAGGTAAAGGTAAAGTTGTCGATGTCCTGACTCCGCATTATGATGTTGTTGCCCGTTTTCAGGGAGGTCCCAATGCGGGTCATACGTTGGAATTTGAAGGTCAGAAATACGTCCTGCGTTCCATCCCTTCCGGTATTTTCCAGGGAGATAAGGTGAATATTATCGGTAACGGTGTTGTGCTGGATCCGTCTTTGTTCAAAGCCGAAGCCGAAGCGTTGGAAGCAAGCGGTCATCCCTTGAAGGAACGTCTGTACATTTCCAAGAAGGCTCACCTGATTTTGCCGACTCACCGTATTCTGGATGCGGCTTACGAAGCTGCAAAGGGTGCTTCGAAGGTAGGTACTACCGGAAAGGGTATCGGTCCTACTTATACGGATAAAGTAAGCCGTAACGGTCTGCGTGTAGGTGATATCCTGCATAACTTTGAAGCGAAGTATGCGGCTGCAAAAGCTCGTCATGAACAGATCCTGAAGAGCTTGAACTATGAATATGACATTACAGAACTGGAAAAACAGTGGATGGAAGGTATCGATTACCTGCGTCAGTTCCACCTGGTAGACAGCGAACATACTGTCAACAACCTGTTGAAGGAAGGCAAGAGTATCTTGTGCGAAGGAGCTCAGGGTACCATGCTGGATGTAGATTTCGGTTCTTATCCGTTCGTGACTTCTTCCAATACCATCTGTGCCGGTGCCTGCACAGGTCTGGGACTTGGTCCGAATAAAATCGGTGATGTATTCGGTATCATGAAAGCTTATTGTACTCGTGTCGGTGCCGGACCGTTCCCGACAGAACTGTTTGACGAAACCGGCAAGACAATCCGTGATTTAGGACATGAATACGGTGCTGTTACCGGTCGTGAACGCCGTTGTGGTTGGGTAGACCTGGTAGCGTTGCGTTACGCCATCATGCTGAATGGAGTTACCAAACTGATTCTGATGAAGAGCGACGTCTTGGACGGATTCGATACCGTGAAGGCTTGTGTGGCCTATAAGGTCAACGGTGAAGAAATCGATTATTTCCCGTTTGACATCAACGAAGGTGTAGAACCGGTTTATGTAGAACTTCCGGGTTGGAAGACCGATATGACGAAGATGACCAGCGAAGATGAATTCCCTGAAGAATTCAACGCTTATATCTCGTTCCTGGAAGAACAGCTGGAAACTCCGATTAAGATTGTTTCTGTAGGTCCGGACCGTGCTCAGACTATTGTCCGTTATACAGAAGAATAAATCTGCTTCCTGTTTCTGAATCAAATACCTTCGGAATATCTCTGAGGGAAAAGCATATAAAATCCTGATTTCGTTTGAAGTCAGGATTTTTTTTATTGTTCGGATGAAAAGCGTAGAATGGGCTTTCATCCGATTTTTGGTTTTATTTATCTATGGCCTTTCATCGGCTAAAAAATATATATATTATGTAAGTTTGAACAAAAAATCTCTTTTTCTGTTATTTTTAGAAAGCTGTTCATGAAAATTAAAACAGCTTGCCAGGAAGCTTCTGAAGTATGGATCCGTTAGCTGGTGCAGATGTCCCGTGATACAGGATAAAGACTTAACTAAACTCTATACATTTTACACTAAACTAAACGAAAATTTATGAAAAAGAGGTTTCTATTTATGCTGTTTTTCCTGTTTTTTCTGATGGGAATCGCATGGTCTCAGACGGGAACGGTGAAAGGGACAGTAACTTCCGGTGAGGATGGTCTTCCGGTTCCGGAACAAGTATCGCTACAGCCCGGCTGAACAATCGGGGTGTCAATGAGCGTGAAGGTATCAACCGGGGTGGAGGTGTATACGTTACCGGTGTGGACGAGACAACGGGCGAAAAGGTTTCCACTATACCTTCGGCTCGGATAATAATCCGGATGTTCCTTCTTACAGTTGGATGTATTATGTCGGAAATCCGGACTATGCGTCGGCCAATCAGAATTGAAGCCTGGTCCGACTGGCGGCGGTATAACATTCCGGAATTGCCCATCGAGCCCGGACAGGCCGATGTCGGTATTACGGTTTATCCTTATCGGATGCAGTATTCCGATGCCGACAAGCAATACAACGTAGCGAATGCCGAGGCGGCTATCCGGACCTATCTGAACGGAGATGACAGCCGGTGGCAGCGTGTCTGGTGGGACGTAGCCGACAATGATTGAGCAGCACCGGAGCATTCGGCTCCGGCTTCAACTGAACTAAACAGAATAGATAAATAAACTAAACTTGATTTGACTAAACTAGATTTGATTCAACTAAACTGACACATGAATAGGCATTAATAAATCTCTCTTAATTTCATTTTATGTCTGGAAGGCTCTCTTAGTGATAAGGGGGTCTTTCGTTTTTCAAAACACTTTTCGTTTGTTGTAAGTTATCAATGAGAATTTGATTATTTGAAGGAAACAGTAGATACCATATAGGCATAAAAAAAGGAGTACCGCTGTACTCCAACCTTTGTTAACCTTAAATCTAATACTATGAAAAACACATTGCAAAGGTACGGATTTCTTCTATCTCTGCAAATGTTTAGCCGGAAAAATTCTGCTCTATAACATAGTTTAAGGAATTGTCCGTTGGGTTATGGGCTTGTTAACAACTTGGTATCCGTGTTGTAATATTTTAAGCCTTCGGAGTGGTAAGGGTTATTGAAAAAATGGTAACTTTGCCGGCACTTTGAAAAGTTATTGCGCATGATTTCCATAGAAGGACTGAAAGTTGAGTTTGGTGTAACACCTTTGTTTGAAGATGTTTCTTTTGTCATCAATAAGAAAGACCGCATAGCCTTGGTCGGTAAAAACGGTGCCGGCAAGTCTACCATGCTGAAGATTCTGGCGGGTGAACAGCGCCCTACCGAGGGTACGGTAGCTGTGCAGCGGAACATTACGGTAGGCTATCTGCCTCAGGTGATGGTGCTGAGCGATTCCCGTACGGTGATGGAAGAGGCCGAGATGGCATTTGAACATATCTTCGAGATGCAGGAGCGTCTCAACCGGATGAACCAGGAACTGGCCGACCGGACCGATTATGATTCGGAGAGCTATCAGGAGCTGATCGAACGCTTTACGCACGATAACGAGCATTTCCTGATGATGGGAGGTACCAATTACCGTGCCGAAATAGAGCGGACACTCATCGGACTGGGATTTGAACGGAGTGACTTCGACCGTCCTACTTCCGAGTTCAGTGGCGGTTGGCGTATGCGTATCGAACTGGCCAAGCTGTTGTTGCGCCGTCCGGATGTGTTGCTGCTTGACGAGCCGACCAACCACCTCGATATCGAGAGTATCCAGTGGCTGGAAGGATTCCTGAAAGTCAGTCCGGGAGCTGTCGTTCTGGTGAGTCACGACCGCGCCTTTATCAATAATGTTACGAACCGCACCATTGAGATTTCCTGCGGACATATTTATGATTATAAGGTACCTTACGATGAATTTGTTGTCCTAAGGAAGGAACGTCGTGAGCAGCAGCTCCGTGCTTATGAAAATCAGCAGAAGGAAATCAAGGATACGGAAGATTTCATCGAACGTTTCCGTTACAAGGCTACCAAAGCCGTACAAGTACAAAGCCGTATCAAGCAGTTGGAGAAAATTGTCCCTATCCGGATTGACGAGGAAGACCATTCTACCCTTCGCCTGAAATTCCCGCCTGCCATACGTTCTGGCAATTATCCTATTATCTGCGAAGGAGTTAAAAAGGCTTATGGCGATCATGTTGTGTTCCACGATGTCGATATGACTATCCACCGCGGAGAGAAGGTCGCTTTTGTAGGAAAGAATGGCGAGGGAAAATCTACGCTGGTGAAATGTATCATGGACCAGATACCTTTCGAGGGGAAACTGGTGATCGGTCATAATGTACAGATCGGTTATTTCGCACAGAACCAGGCCCAGTTGTTGGATGAGAATCTGACGGTGTTCGATACCATCGACCGGGTAGCGCAAGGCGATATCCGGCTCAAGATACGCGATATCCTGGGTGCCTTCATGTTCGGTGGCGAGGCTTCGGACAAGAAGGTGAAGGTACTTTCCGGAGGAGAACGCAGCCGTCTGGCCATGATTCGTCTGTTGCTGGAGCCGGTGAACCTGCTGATACTGGACGAGCCGACCAATCACCTGGACATGCGTTCGAAAGATGTGTTGAAGGATGCCATCCGCGATTTCGACGGTACGGTGATTGTCGTATCGCACGACCGTGAGTTCCTGGACGGACTGGTTACCAAGGTATACGAGTTTGGCGGAGGGGTCGTGAAAGAACATATCGGCGGTATCTACGATTTCCTGCAGAAGAAGAAAATGGAAAGCCTGCAGGAACTGCGGCTGACCCAGTCGTCTGCACCTGTGGCGAAAGAAGAACCGGTTCCGGTGAGCGAGAACAAGCTTTCCTACGAGGCACAGAAGGAACTGAACCGCAAAGCCCGTAAGTTGGAGAAGCAGGTTGCTGCCTGCGAAACCCACATCGGCGAACTGGAAGCGCAGGTGACTGAGATAGAGAACCGCATGGCTACTCCCGAAGGGGCGGCCGACCGTTCGCTCTATGAACAGTACCAGGCGCTGAAGAAAGAGATTACCGCGGCAGAGGAAGAGTGGGAGAGTATGCTGATGGAACTGGAAGAACTTCAGCAGTAATTAATAATTAATAATGAAGATGGACACTGGGGCTTGTTCTCTCTTTCTGAAACCTCGTTAACTTGATGAGTATAGAACTATTTTAATATATATATCAAAATGAAGACAAGACAATGTATGGCTGTTGCAGCCTTGATTTTGACTGCAATGACCGGTTGTACCAGCCAGAAGGAAGTGAAGAGTACTTCAGGCCTTGACTTGACCAACATGGATACTACCGTATCTGCCGGTCAGGACTTTTTCCAGTATGCTTGTGGCGGATGGAACGAAAAGCATCCGCTGACTGCTGAATATTCCCGTTTCGGTACTTTCGACCTGCTGGCCGAGGACAACCAGAAACAGATTCGTGAACTGATAGAAGGACTGGCTGCCCAGAAGAGCGAAGCCGGAACTGCCGCTCAGAAAATCGGTGACCTCTACAACATGGCCATGGATAGTGTAACACTGAACAAGCAGGGGTATGAACCTATCAAGGCACAGTTGGAAAAGATTGCTGCCCTGAAGGACAAGAGTGAAATCATCCCGATGATGACCGAGCTCAGCATGCAGGGAATCGGTACCTATTTCAGCAGCTATGTATATGCCGACCCGAAGAACAGCAGCCTGAACATCTTCCAGATGGGTCAGGGAGGTATCAACCTGGGTGAAAAGGAATATTACCTCGATACCGACAGCGTAACTGCGAATATCCGTGAACAGTATAAGAAATACATCACGAAGCTTTTCACATTGGTAGGATGCTCTGAAGCCGAAGCTACGCAGAAGATGAACGATGTAATGGAAATTGAAACAGCCATTGCCAAGGTTTCTCGCAGCGCTACGGAATTGCGTGATCCGGAAGCCAACTATCACAAGATGACCTACGCCGAACTGAAGAAGCAGATTCCGGGCATCGACTGGGATACTTTCTTGAAAGGACTGGGTATCGCACAGGTGGATGAGCTGAATGTGGAACAGGTGGAACCGATTGCCGAGGTAGCCAACCTGATGAACACCCTGCCGCTTTCCAAGCACATCTCTTACTTGCAGTACAACCTGATTGACGCGGCTGCCAGCTGCCTGAGCGACGATTTTATCGCTGCCCGTTTCGATTTCTACGGAAAAGTTTTGTCCGGTCGCCAGGTGAACCAGCCTCGCTGGAAACGTGCTGTCAATTCAGTAAACGGTCTGCTGGGCGAACTGGTAGGACAGATGTATGTAGAAAAATATTTCTCTCCGGCGGCGAAGGAACGTATGGTGAACCTGGTAAAGAACCTGCAGACTGCACTGGGTAAACGTATCCAGGCACAGGAATGGATGAGCGACAGTACCAAGGTACGTGCTCAGGAAAAACTGGCTACCTTCCATGTAAAAGTCGGCTATCCGGACAAGTGGAAAGATTATTCAGACTTGAAGGTAGAGAAGGATTCTTATTGGGCCAATGTCTGCCGTGCCGCCGCATGGGAGCGTAAGGACAACTACAGCCGTCTGGGCAAACCGGTGGATAAGGATGAATGGCTGATGACTCCGCAGACGGTCAATGCCTACTACAACCCGTCTACCAACGAAATCTGTTTCCCGGCCGCTATCCTTCAGTATCCGTTCTTCGATATGGCTGCCGATGATGCGTTCAACTACGGTGCCATCGGTGTCGTTATCGGCCATGAAATGACTCACGGATTCGATGACCAGGGTCGTCAGTTCGATAAGGACGGTAACCTGAAAGACTGGTGGGCTGCCGGCGATGCAGACCGCTTCAAAGAACGTGCTCAGGTGATGGTGGATTTCTTCGATAAAATAGAAGTATTGCCGGGTCTGCATGCCAACGGCACCCTGACTTTGGGTGAGAACCTGGCCGACCACGGTGGTCTGAACGTAGCTTATCTGGCTTATAAGAACGCTACTGCCAACGCTCCGCTGGAAGACAAGGACGGTTTCACTCCGGACCAGCGCTTCTTCCTGGCCTACGCTACCCTGTGGGCAGGCAATATCCGCGACGAACAGATCCGTGTATATACCAAGTCCGACCCGCACTCACTGGGCAGATGGCGTGTAAACGGTGCCCTGCCTCACATCCAGGCCTGGTACGATGCGTTCAACATCACTCCGTCCGATCCGCTTTACCTAGCTCCTGAAAAACGGGTGAATGTGTGGTAATTGACCGATACGAAAAAATGAACGTTCGTTTGTAGTAAGGCGAACGTTCGTTTGGATGAAAACGTCCTCATGTTTCAATCAAAACATGAGGACGTTTTTTGCGGGTATGTATGTTAACTCTTTTGGTTGTTTTTATTCTTGATCTTCTTCTGTTTGTTTTATCGTACGACTGATAATTTTCTCCGTTATGTTTTCATTATTCTGAGAATTTTATTTCTTTTGTAGGTTGTTAACTGATGGAGAAGTCTGAGTTACATATTTTGGCAGAAATCGGAGCCGGAAACATACACGCATTCGAACAGCTGTTTTTTCAATATCAGCCGAAACTGGTCTGTTTCCTGACGGGCTTGACGCATGATCCGGAATTAAGCCGGGACATAGCGCAGGAGATGTTCTTGTCTATTTGGCAGAACCGGAAAAGGTTGTCGGAAGTCAGGTCTCTTTCTGCTTATCTGTATCAGATGGCCCGTTATAAGGTGTATGATTATTTTGATCATCTGGAAGTGACCGAGCAATATGTAAAAGAGTATCTGGAAAATACGTCAGAGGCTAAGTCGGAAGAAGAACAGTTGTTCGCCCGTGAACTTCAGGCCATGATTCAGAATGCAGTCCGGCAGATGTCTCCCCAACGCCAGCAGGTCTATCGGATGAGCCGTGAGGAAGGTTTGTCCAACCAGGAAATTGCTGACCGGTTGGGAATCAGTAAGCGGACAGTAGAAAATCACCTGACAGCAGCATTGGCTATACTTCGTAAAATCATTTATCTCTGGCTGTTGTTGACTATCCGATAGTTTATAATTTTTTCCAGAAAAACGTTGTTTGTTTTGTGTGTGCATACCTTTTAAACCTACTTATAGGTACAAGTACTTAAATTTATAAAGGTGTAATACACAAAATATGAAAAAAGCAGTCATTCTTATTTGTCTTCTGGCCTGTAGTATGGGGAGTGAGGCTCAAGAGAAAATTTCGTTAAAGAATCTGGACTTGTCCAAAGTCTGGCAGGAATATGGTACGGTCATTACCGAGGATGATACCATCAAGTTACATGCTCCGTCAGTGGCTAAAATCAGGTTGGATGGAGAGGCGGAACGGTTCCAGACGCAAGTGGGTATATTTTCCACAGATATCGGGAATGATGATGCTTCTTTATTGGTCCAGCCTTTGGTGGACGGGACCAAGCTGCTTTTCCGCAAAGAAGGCGAAGGTAAACGGTTCCTGGGATTGACCGGAACCGACGGTAACATCGGGGAAGGTTCTGTCGAGGTGATTCTGAAGGCAGATGGTAAGGAAATCTATAGCAGCGGTGTCATCCGGCAGGGGGACGCTCCGAAGCAAATCGATGTATCCTTGAAGGATATACGGATGCTGGAAATGGTTGTCGACCCGACGGCCGACGGGGCGAGCGGTGATCAGGTGTTATTGGTATCTCCGGTCATCGGTTATCAGGGGAAGATGCCGGAGATGGTGGATGTCCAGTCAGTCGGGGAAGGACCCAGGCAAAGTGAAACGGTCATTGCACGGTTGGAGCAGCAGATAGGGAAACTGCCTGTGTGGGAGTCCCGGCTTTCGGACCGGACACCGTTCGACTGGCTGTTGACTCCGGAAAAGTCGGAGGCGGGGATTTACCGTTCGCCGGACGGGAAGAGTATTGTGATTGCCAATGGTATGGTGGCCAGGACATTCCGTATCTTTCCGAATTTGGCTACCACACATCTGACGAACCGGATGACGGGCGAAAGCATGATACGTGCAGTCAGTGGCGAGGGTTTTTTACAGATTGACGGAAAGAAGTGGAGTATCGGTGGTTTGGCAGGACAACCCGAAAGAGCTTATCTGAAAGAAGAATGGATAGATAAGATGACCACAATACCGGAATCGTTTCTGGTAGAGGATTTCGAAATCAGGTCAGTGGGGGAAACACTTCCTTGGGCACGTAACCGCTGGGCACTGAACAAAAAATCGGCTACAGGAAAGGAACTGGTCTTTACGCTTCGGGGAGATAAGGAGTTGAAGGATGTGGTGGTGAAGCTCTGTTTCGCTGTCTATGACGAGATTCCGGTTATCCGGAAACGGATGGAAGTGGAGAATCAGTCGTCTGTTCCCTTGAATATTGATGCTTTCAAGCTGGAATACCTGGCTTTTGCCGAGCCGGAATCGCCGGGTGACGGTAATCCGGACCTGTTTCGTCTTCCTAATATCCACATTGAAAGTGACTATGCCTGTAAAGGTACCTTTACGGAACGTGAAACGGACATTACCGAGAAATGGGTGATGGACCCGGAATACACTTCGCAGCGGAATTATCCGATGGAAACCCGCTGCATATTGGATGTTTCTCCGGAGATGGGGCCGGACCAGCTTCTGCAAGCCGGAGAGACCTTCTGCACTTTCAACGTTTATGAAATGCCTTTCGATAGCGATGACCGTGAACGTAAGGGGTTGTTCACCCGAAGGTTCTATCGTGCTGTGGCCCCTTGGCTGACAGAAAATCCTATATTCATGCACCTTACTTCCAGTGACCCGGAGACGGTCAGAAGGGCAGTCGACCAATGTGCCGAGACCGGTTATGAGATGATTATCCTCAGTTTCGGTTCCGGTGCGAATGCCGAAGATATATCCGAAGCGAATATTGCCAAATTCAAGGGACTGGTAGAGTATGCCCGTAGCAAAGGTATCGAGATGGGCTGTTATTCGCTTCTGGCTAGCCGCTGGATCAGTGAAGAAGTGGATGTCATCAATCCGAAGACCGGTAAGCGGGGAGGTATGAGGTTTGGCAGTTCGCCTTGTCTGTGCAGTGACTGGGGATATGAATATTTCAGTAAAATCAGAACTTTCTTTGAGAAGACCGGCATGACCTGTTTTGAACACGACGGTTCTTATCCGGGCGATGTCTGTGCCTCCACTTTGCATACACATCATAAAGGATTACAGGATTCACAATGGAACCAGTTCCACAAGATTACGGAACTGTATCACTGGATGCGCGAGAAAGGTATTTATCTGAATGTGCCGGACTTCTATTTCCTGAACGGTTCCACGAAAACCAGTATCGGTTACCGGGAAACAAACTGGTCATTGCCGCGTGACCGTCAGTTAATCCATACCCGTCAGTTGAACTATGACTGTACATGGGAACGTATTCCTTCTTCACTCTGGAGTTTTGTTCCTTTGGTAGAATATCATGGGGGAGGGGCTGCAGCTACATTGGAACCGCTCAGTGAACACCTGTTTGAATACAAGATGCTGATGGTACAGAATTACGGGGCAGGAATCCAGGCTTGTTATCGGGGACCCCGTCTGTATGATACACCTGAGACAAAAGCAGTTGTGACGGATATTATACGCTGGTATAAGAAGTATCGGAATATCCTGAACAGTGATATTATCCACCTCCGTAAGCCTGATGCACAGGACTGGGATGGTATTATGCATGTCAATCCGCAGGGGAAAGAAAAAGGATTCGCCTTATTCTTTAACCCGACAGATGAGGCTATTACACGTAAGATAGACCTTCCACTCTATTATACCGGTCTGACGGAAACTGCCCGGATTCGGGAACAGGAAGGCAGCAGTGTGGAATATAGGTTGGGAAGAGACTATTCGGTGCAGTTGGATGTGACTATTCCGGCAAACGGGTATACTTGGTATGTCATCGAATGATTGGTGGATTTTTAATCAAGACTACCAAAGAATAGAGATTAAGCCAATAACGTTTTTTGTAAGTCTGTAATATCAGTGTACTATGTTGAGCAAACAGAAAGTTTTGTTTTTGTTAGCTGCGTTTGTCTGTTTGCATATTTATGCACAAGATAAACATTTCTGGAACCGGGTGGAGTTTGTGAACGGGTAAATTTGTCTGATTGGGAAGGAAAAAGGAATGTGGGCGGAAATTTATTTGCTTCTTGTGCCTGGGTAGAAGTGGCAGCTATGCTTACAGTAACACAGCTTCCGAGTATTTATGTACAGAAAGATAAAGGTTTTATCGAAGTATTTGATCATCTGAACGTAAAGATACTGGATCAGGATGATGAGAAAATGGAATTGCAGTTATTTAATTCTACCCGATACGACGCAGAAGTGAAAATCTATGTGGAAACTTCTGAAGAAGCTTGCCGGAGTTTGTATTCATTGAAGGATTCATCAAAGGTCAAGGTTGTTCATGTGAAAGGTAATAGTTCAGTAATCATAAAATTGTAGTAATATGAAAATATATCTGTTGCTTGCTGTGATTGGGATAGGGTTGTCTTGTGTGACTTCTTGTTCAAATAGGAGTGATGAGGTTTATATCTTATCTTCTCCAGATGGCAGATTATCGTTGACTATTCAAAAGGATTCAATAGGTTTATGGGAATATTCGTTTATCGGAAATGGAGAAGAATTGATTAAAAATTCTCGTTTGGGGTATGAAAGTGTGCAGGATGAAATGATTCCATCCGGAGATTGGTCAGTTTCTGTTTCGGAACGGAGTCATGATGGAATATGGAAACCTGTTTGGGGAAAACGTGAACAGGTGAAAGATTTGTATAATGAGTTGACATTGTCATTTGTAGCTCCAACCGATCAACAAGGTCTGAAGGCATTTGAAATGGTTTTTCGGGTATATAATGATGGGGTTGCTTTTCGTTATATGGTTCCTGATAGTGAGAAAAAAATTGTTGGAGTAAAGCGGGAATTGACCCAATATGATTTTGCGGGAAATTATACGGCCTGGTTTTATAACGGTGAACATCATAATTTGGGACCTGATAAGTTAGCAGAGGTAGAGGGCAGACGTTATCCTGTCATGACTGTGCAGGCTGGAGAGAATCAGTTTATGGCAGTTCATGAAGCAAATCTGATGGAAGGAGAACCTTTGGTCTTGACTTCTCGGAAAGGAGAGTTGCTGTTTGAAGTTTCTTCCAAACCTTCTGAATTGAAAGCCGGTAATGTTTCGGCATGGAGGGTTCTGCTTTATGGAACAGCACCCGGTAATTTGGTTGATTCTCATCTGATAGAATTGCTGAATCCTGATCCGAAAGATGATTTTTCATGGGTGAAACCAGGACTTGCCGTGTGGGACTGGCGTATCAATGGAGCTGTTACGGATGATGGCTTTAGATATACGATGTCTTATCCGTCATGGATTCGTATGGTAGATTTTGCTGCAGAACAGGGATTCAGATACTTGGTATTGGATGCCAATTGGTATGGCCCGGAATTTGAAGCAGATTCAGATCCGGTTACCGGCGCAAAAGCAAAAGATGTCCAGCGTCTGCTGGCTTATGCTAAGGAGAAAGGTGTTGGAATCTGGTTGTATTTGAATGATGTCGGTGGTAAAAAATATCCGATAGAGAAGACTTTAAGGCAGTATGGAGAGTGGGGAGCGGCTGGCATAAAATATGGATTTATGAATGGTACTCCTGAAGAAAAGAATCATTGGACCCAAAAGATTACCCGGCTTTGTGCCGAAAATAAATTGTTGGTGGATTTTCATGATGGTCCAGTTCATCCGTATGGTCAGATGCGTACTTGGCCGAATGCTGTGACTCGTGAATTTTGTCATGCCCAATTGGATGCTCATCGGGTTTTTGAACCGAAGACTTTCGTCACAACTGTTTTTGTCAATATGCTGGCCGGACCTGTGGATATGAATAACGGAATGTTTGATTTACGACAAGGTCCTACTACTCGTATAGATGAGAGTCAACCGGTTCCTTCCACACTCGTATCGGAAACAGCACGGACTTTGATTACCTTTTCCGGGGTGACGATACTTCCTGATATACCGGAAATGTATCATAAATATCCAGAATTGTTGAACTTTATTTCTGCGGAAAAGATGCCTTGGAAAGAAAGTAAGACCTTATCGGGTAAGATAGGTGAGTATATAGTGATGATGCGTGAAACGGCAGATGATTATCTGGTAGCTGCAGTAACGAATGAGGAAGAGCGGACTTTATCGATACCGTTGTCTTTCTTGCCGGATGGTACATATCATGCCCAGCTGATACTGGATGGTGATGATGCGCACTATCTGACGAATAGAGAATCATATCAGGTAAAGGTACTGAAAGTGAAACCGAGTGACAATGTTTCCGTAAAACTGGCTGCCGGGGGAGGGGCTTGTCTGAGAATCAGTAAAAGATAAGTAGTATTGCTGTGTATAAAAAGATTAATATTATGGATATAAAAAAGATTTTGTTTTTATTGGTTACAGTTTGTAGTTTTTTGACTCTGTATGGACAGAAAGTACATGAACTTGTTTCACCTGATCATACAATCCGGGTGGAAATAACAGTTTCTGATGGGATTTATTATGATGTCTTCTGTAAGGAGCATCTTTTGTTAAAGCATGGGACACTACAAATGCAGATGGATGATAAAACATTAGGTCTTCATCCGAAACTGATAGGGAAAAAAAGCAAAACCGTGAACGAGTCTTTAAAACCGGTAGTGCCTTTTAAATTTTCTACGATAACCAATCATTATAATCAGCTGCTCTTGAATTTCCGTGGTAATTACTCCGTAGAGTTCCGTGTATTCGATGATGGAATAGCTTACCGTTTCATTACTGATAAAAAAGGAGAAGTTGAAGTAACAAATGAACTGTTTCAGGTAAGTTTGCCGGAGGAATATTTGCTGCATGTACAGCAATCGGATGGTTTTAAGACAGCTTATGAGGAGCCTTATAGCCATTTACGTCCAGATGAATGGAACAGGTCTGCAGACAAATATACTTTATTGCCGGTTCTGATAGAGGCAAAAGACAATTACAAGATTCTCATCAGTGAATCCGATTTGGCAGATTATCCGGCTATGTTTCTGACTTCCAAGGGAGGTAAAGATAAACTGACTTCCGTGTTCCCAAGAAATCCGATAGAATTCGGAGAAGATGGAGACCGTAGTGTGAAATTATTGAAAGAAGCCGGATATTTGGCAAAAACACGTGGAAAACGTAATTTCCCATGGCGATATTTTGTCATAACCAGTGATGACGGTCAACTGATTGAAAATACGATGACAGCCCGATTGGCTGAATCTTGTAAGATTGCTGATCCTTCATGGATTAAACCGGGGCTTACAACCTGGGAATGGTGGAATGGAGCAACACCTTATGGTCCGGAGGTGGATTTTGTAGCCGGATGTAATACGGATACTTATAAGTATTTTATAGATTTTGCTTCGAAGTTCGGAATAAACTATATTTTGCTTGATGAAGGTTGGGCGCAGAGTACTCGTAATCCTTATGTTCCAAATAAGGGACTCGACCTTCAGGAATTGATACAGTATGGAAAACAGAAGAATGTGGGAGTTGTTCTTTGGTTGACTTGGCTGACCGTTGACAATAATTTCGAACTCTTTAAAACTTTTTCCGAATGGGGTATAAAAGGTGTAAAGATTGATTTTATGGATCGGAGTGACCAGTGGATGGTGAATTTTTATGAAAGGGTAGCAGCTGAAGCTGCTAAATATAAACTGTTTGTCGATTTTCATGGAGCTTTTAAACCAGCCGGTTTAGAGTATAAATATCCGAATGTATTGTCTTACGAAGGGGTTAGAGGTATGGAACAGATGGGAGGTTGCCGTCCGGAAAACAGTATTTTCCTGCCTTTCTTGCGTAATGCGGTCGGTCCTATGGATTATACTCCAGGAGCGATGCTCAGCTATCAACCGGAAACATACCGTGCCGAACGTCCGAATTCGGGTAGTATCGGTACCCGTGCCTATCAGATGGCTCTGTATGTCCTGTTTGAAACAGGACTTCAGATGATGGCAGACAATCCGACACTGTACTACCGGGAAGAAGATTGTGCCCGTTTTATGGCCGAGATTCCTGTCGAGACAGACGAAACGGTTGCATTGGCCGCGAAGGTCGGTGAATATGTAGTTGTAGCGAAACGGAAAAAAGATAAATGGTATATAGGAGGTATCACCAACGGTAATGTCGATGAACGCGTTTTTGACTTATCTTTGGATTTTCTGGATGCTGACCGGGATTATCATATAACTTCGTATGAAGACGGAGTCAATGCCAACCGGCAAGCCATGCACTACGTAAAGAAGGAAGGAAGGGTACGAAAAGGACAGATTCTACGGATTAGAATGGCTCGTAATGGTGGATTTGCTGCGGTAATAGATTAAACCATGTAGAAGTTAAAGCTGATGAGAAGCTGTTTGAAATATCTTGAATAAAATCTTGAACAGCTTCTCTTTGGTTTGGTATAGGTTAGCATGAAGGTTTTGTTATTATCTTGAGCTTTGTGGGTGCTTAGAATTGTAAATGAATGTATTTTCCTGTTTATCAATTCATTTTTACTCATTAGTCAGTTGTCTGAAAGAGAATTTGAATTTAATACATTTTTTAGATGGGTTTGTGTGTGTTTCTGGTTTAAACCTACTTATGTATAAAAGCAGGTAAAAATGGGAACACACGAATCAATCAAAATTTTATAATATTCTATTATG
>OHMI01000272.1_pt1 | contig 22763 bp, 20 predicted proteins | sample 1569271 | NCBI WGS metagenome assembly OHMI01 (sample SAMEA3879529, study PRJEB24766) | human gut metagenome | biome: human-associated habitat; feature: feces | place: USA | collected 1985/1987
AGAAGGAGCGTTTCTTCAACGAGGAGGATTACATCCGCCTGAAGAACAGCTACATCCTGACCAGCGAAAAGATGGCCCTTGCCAAGCCTGAAATGGCAGTGCTGCATCCCCTGCCCCGCGTGAACGAGATCGCATTGGATGTGGACAACGACCCCCGTGCTGCCTACTTTGAGCAGGTGCAGAACGGCGTATACATCCGCATGGCACTGATCATGACGCTGCTGGGTCTTGCTGACCCCAAGGCACCGAAGGAGGGCAACTGATATGCTGAATATTGACGAGATCCAGAACGGCATTGTGATCGACCACATCAAGGCAGGCACCGCTGTGGGCCTGATGGAGCTGCTGGGCATCACCGGCAACAAGACCGCCAACGTGGCACTGATCCAGAATGCGCGCTCCCACAAGGCCGACTGCGGCCGCAAGGACATCATCAAGGTCGAGGGGGATGCCTCCTGGCTGAACCTGGATGTGCTGGCCTACCTTGACCCTGACATCAGCGTGACCGTGATCGAAAACGGCAAGGCTGTGCGCAAGGAAAAGCCGAAGCCGCCCAAGCGTCTGGTGAACATTGTGCGGTGCCGCAATCCCCGCTGCATCTCCTCCATTGAAGAGGAATGCGACCAGATCTTTGAGATGAGCTCCAACGGCAAATACCGCTGCATCTACTGTGAGCAGGAGCTGCAGGTGAAGCCGGAATAATCGGTACAAAAGCAAAAGGCAGTGCGTCCCACGCGGCGCACTGCCTTTTTTTGTTTGTTACACGAAATCCTCCCGCATCGGAGTGAAGATATCCAGCAGGATGCCCGCTTCCGTGCAGGTGCAGCCATGCTCCACACCGTCCTCCTTGAGGATGGTGTCCCCGGCGCGGACCGTTCTGGTCACACCGTCCACCGTGAACGCAAACGCCCCCGACACCACATAAGTGATCTGAGTATGCGGGTGGTGGTGCAGTGCTCCCACCGCACCCGTTTCAAAGGTGTTTTCCACGCACATCAGGCCATCGGTATAGGCCAGCACCCGGCGGGTGACCCCTGCGCCCGCGGGCTGGGGCAGAGCGTCCGCATGAAAGACCCAGCGCTGTTTCTTTTCCGGCAGATCCATATCAGGTTCCTTCTTTCTTGTTTCTGGCAAAGCCATTTTCCCCATTATAAAAGACCGGAGCCTCTTTGACAAGGCTCCGGCCCGATCTCAAACAAAAAAAGCCCGACAAAGCTCCCTCTGGCAACACCGCCCGGCATCCCATTCCCACATACGATGCCGTGCAGGTGCAGTGCATTCAGAAGGTCTCTATCTGCAGCAATCCCCCAAGATCGCCATTCAGAGCTTCGTCAGACTTTTTATTCGTAAAGACGTTCCGGCCCACGCACACACGCCTGCGTTCCCGGATGTTCCTTCCTCTGTCGGCCGCAAACCATACAGCGGGGAGGCGCTCCTGCCTTTAACTTGATTTCATTGTAGCAGATTCCGATGAAACTTTCACCCCAAATGTCATATTCTGCAGGGTTTCATGTCATAATTTGCGGAGCGGGATGGTGCAGGTAAAGCGGAACCAGCACCCCCGGCAGCTGATGGTATATTCGCCGCCGTATTTTTTCAGCACATCCCGCACGTTCCACAGCCCGAAGCCGTGGCCCGCCCCTTTCTGAGAGATGCGGGGCAGCTGACCGTCCACGAGATTCAGGTCCTTTTTCACCCGGTTGCGGACAGAGAGCACTACCTCGTCCTCGCTCTTCCGCATCCGCACATAGACCTCCGGCGGATCAGCCTGCGCGGCGGCCTCAATGGCATTGTTGAGCAAATTGGAGAGCACGATCACAAGATCCGTCTGGCCCATGGGCATATCCCGCAGATCGGGCAGATCAAAATAGACCATGACCCCTTTTCGGCTGGCTTCCTCGTACTTTTTGCTGAGCAGGGCATCCAACAGGGGGTTATGGGTGTTCATAATGGTGGTATTCGCCGCAATGGTCTTTGTGAGCGTGGAAAGGTAGGCCTTTGCGCCCTCGTAATCGCCCTGCTGAAGCAGCAGAGCCAGTGCATCGGTGTGGTTGGTAAACTCATGGGTCAGCCGCCGCTGAGTCTTGTAGGATTCCAGAAGAGCTTCTGCGCTCTTCTTCTGGCGCACAGCCTCCACCATCAGTGTCTGCTGCAGCAGCATCTGGTCGTTGACCATCTGCACGATCCCCAGATGGATCAGCACTGCTATGGTCAGGCCAAAGGTCAACATCATGTTCATCATGCTGGGCACTTCACTGCCGCCGGATACCATCAGCACGATGTTCAGCGCCACAACGATGCCAGGAAAAAAGGACATGACCAACATCTGCAGCGGGGTCAACGCCTGCTCCCGCCGCCAGCGCCGGATAATGTAGGCTGCAAGCAGGCCAGCCCCCACAACAGCAGCTACCAGCAGGAACAGACAGCTGCGGTAGCGCCAGACCTCCCGGACCGGAATGTGCTTACACCAGGCAAAGGTGTAGCTGACCGTGTTTTTCGTCAGCAGGCACATGATGCCGTTGACAAGGCAGGCCGAGAGCTTCTGGTTCCAGCTTCCGCCGAAAAAGAGCATCGTGACCAACAGGTAGATAACATTCAAAATCACAGATTCAACATTGAAAAAGCCAATGTCATGCCGGATCGAGGCCGCCAGAAATGCTGCTGCCAGCAGGGCTGCCCACAGGCAGGGGAAACGGAATCTCCTGCCGCGGCCCAGAAATGCATGGTCCACCATGATAAAGGCCGCCCACTGGCCAATGCAGACCAGATGCCCCATCAAGAGCATTTCCTTAGTCATCCCCAAACTGCCCCTTCCATTCCAGATAGGTGCTGCGGATCTCAGCATAGCCGTTCCGGCTCACGCCCAGCTTGACCCCATTGCGCAGGGTGACCATATAGCTGCTGATCTGCCGGATGTACTTCATATTGACCACCGCGCTCCGCCCCACCCGCAGAAAGCCGTTCTCAAACAGGGCCTGCGGCAACTCGTTCAGCTTGCCATAGTAAGAGCACAGGGGCTGGTGGGCCACATCCCCGTAAACGTTGATCTTGCGCAGGTCGCTTTCGAGGTAGTAGATGCTGTCGTAGGGCAGCTCGGTCTCGGTGCGGTTCTGCCGGATGGTCAGGGTCTTGGGAGCCCGGTGATCCTGCTCGTGCAGAATGGCATCCAGACAGCGGGGCAGCTGGCAGTCCAGATCGCGCTTGAGGATATAGCGGAACGCATTCACGGTGTAGCCCTCCGGGGCAAATTCCAGATAGGCCGACACATACACCAGGCAGATCTCCGGGCTGCACTGGCGCAGCTGCTTTCCCAGTGAGATGCCGTTCATGGTGTCCAGATCCACATCCAGCAGCGCCACCTGATACAGATCAAGGTCCCGCCGGGCCAGTGTCTCTTCCCCGCTGTGGCAGACGGTGCATTCCACCTGCAGACCCCGCAGCGCAAAGAAATCCCGGACGAGCGTTTCCACGCGGGCAGCAAATACCGCATCATCATCACAGATCAAAATGTGCATTGTGTCCTCCAACAAAAACGCCCTCTCCGCTAGTGCTTCCGCCTCTCCCAAAGGCGAGGCAATTGCTGCTCCGACTTCAGGCTGCGCAAGTTGCTTCCCCATCAGATGCGTTGCCCTCCTTGGGGAGCTGGCGAGCGAATGCGAGACTGAGAGGGTTTATTTCCTTATGCAAAGAACTTGTCGTAGATGCCAAAGGCGAAGATGAACAGCACGATCACGGGCAGACCGTAGGTCAGGTAACCGCGCATCCAATCGTGGATCTTCAGCCCCTCGCCGGTGTTGACCTCTTTCTTATAGTTGTCCCAGCCCCAGCCATAGCGGGAAACGCAGAACAGCAGGTAGACCAGGCTGCCCAGCGGCAGGAACAGATTACTGACAAGGAAATCCTCGAAGTCCAGCACTGCACCGCCAAACACGGCAAAGCCATCCCAGGCCCAGAGGTTATACCCCAGCACGCAGGGCATGGACAGCAGGATGATGAGGAACAGGTTGACCAGACTGGACTTTTTACGGGTGCAGCCGGTCAGCTCCATGCCGCAGCAGATGATGTTCTCAAACACCGCCAGCACGGTGGACAGGGCCGCAAAGGCCATGAACAGGAAGAACAGGCTGCCCCACAACCTGCCCAGCGCCATGTTGGCAAAAATATTGGGCAGGGTGATGAAGATCAGGCTGGGGCCTGCAGTCTGATCCACACCAAAGGTAAAGCAGGCCGGGAAGATGATGAGGCCGGCCGTGATGGCCACAAAGGTATCCAGCACCACCACACGGACGCTCTCGCCCAGCAGGGAGTGCTCCTTGCCGATGTAGCTGCCAAAAATAGACATGGCACCGATGCCCAGGCTCAGGGTGAAGAAGGCCTGATTCATCGCACCCACCAGGGTGTTGACGATGCCAACCTCCTTCATGCGGCCAAAGTCAGGCACCAGGAAGAAGGAAAGACCCTCCTTTGCGCCGTCCATGAAGAGGCTGTTCACGGCCAGAATGACCATGATGAGGAGCAGGGCGATCATCATGCCCTTGGTCACACGCTCCAGACCATTCTGCAGGCCCTTAGCGCAGACCAGAATGCCCAGAACGACCACGAACACCATCCAGAAGGTCATAATGCCGGGGCTTGCCAGCATCTCGGTGAACTTGCCCGCCACCTCGTCTGCGTTCAAACCGGAGAGCTTTCCGGCGGCGGTCATATAGAAATAGTGCAGCATCCAGCCTGCAACGGTGGTGTAGAACATCATCAGCAGGTAACAGCCGATCAGGGTGAAGTAGCCGTGGATATGCCACTTCTGACCCGGCTTTTCCAGCACCTGATAGGCGCGCACCGGGCTTTTGCGGCTGGCACGGCCCACAGCAAATTCCATGGTCATAATGGGCAGCCCCAGAATGACCAGGAACAGCAGGTAAAACAGTACGAAGGCTCCGCCGCCGCCCTGGCCTGCCATATAAGGAAATTTCCACACGTTGCCAATGCCGATGGCACAGCCTGCCGACAGCAGGATGAAGCCCAGCCGCGATTTCAGCGTTTCACGTTCCATAATAAATTTGTCCCCTCCAATAATTTCAGCCGCCCGCCTTCTGCACGAAAAACAGGCGAAATCAGTTTATTATATCACAAATTGGAAGAGAATGGAGTGCTTTTTCGTATTTTCCCTTGCAAATTTCTTTCATCTTATATAAAATAGACAAGATGAAATGTGTACAACACGGAAAGGAACAACCGGATGGTCTCAGACGAAACAGCCTACCGGAAGTATCTGGCCGGAGACGAAGCTGCCGCTCAGCTGTTGGTGGAGCGGTATGGCGACGCGCTGACCCTTTACATCAACGGCGTGCTGGGCGATATCCACGAGGCAGAGGATCTGATGATCGAAGCCTTTGCCCATATTTTTGCAAGAGAGCGGCCCATTCAGGATGGCTGCTTCAAGGCTTACCTCTATAAAACCGGGCGCAATCTCGCATTGCGCTGCAAGACCCGGCGGCGGTTTTTTCTGCCGCTGGAGGAACTGCCTTTTGAACTGCCGGACGAGGCATTGGCCGAAACCGGGCTGTTCCAGAACGAACAGCACCAGCAGCTGTACGCCGCACCGGGCAAGCTCAAAAAGGAATACCGGGAGACACTTTTTCTGGTCTATTTTGAAGAACTGAGCTACCGGCAGGCCGCACAGGTGCTGGGACGCACCGAGCAGCAGGTAACGAACCTTGTGTACCGGGGCAAGCAGCAGCTGAAACAACTTTTGGAACAGGAGGGATATCAGTATGAAAACTGATGCCGAACGGATGGCGCTGATCCGCCAGCGCACGGCCCAGCTGCAGCGTCAGGCGCGCGCACGGCAGATGCTGCTGATCGATGCAGGCTGTATGGCGGCCTGTTTGGCGCTGGTGGTCTGCCTGGGCCTTGCCATGCCCGGCTGGGCAGGCACATCGGTCGCGCTGCATGTTTCCCCCACCGGCACCGCCGGGATGCTGAGTGAGCGCGGAGCCGACGGTTATATCCTGGTGGGCGTACTCTCGTTCCTGCTGGGCTCCTGCGTGACCATCCTGCTCTACCGCCTGCGCCGCAGCAGTGAAAAGAAGCACACGAGGGACGACGATGAGCTTTGAGATCATTGACAACACCTTTCAGGTGATCGTGCTGGCTGCGATGGCGCTCCTCGCCTTTATCCTCGCCTTCCGGCGCAGCAGCCGCTCCTGCCTGATCCTGGCGTTCGGCTACGCCAGCTTTATGATGGGCACTTTGTACTACCTGCTCCATCTGATCATTCTGGGCCATGGGCCGCAGGTGTTTTATGTGGCCGAATGCTCCTGGATGGCCTCGTATTTCTTTTTTCTCTCGCTGGAGATCCTCTATTGGGAGGGCCTGCGTCCGCCGTTCTCGCCTTTTGCGCTGGCAGCTGGGGTGGTCTTTGCCGGAGTTGTCATGCGGGTGCAGGTGTTTGGCCCTTCGCCGCTGATGTCCGGTGCGCTGGCGCTCACCTTTGGCGCATTGGCTTACCTCTGTTTTTCGGCTCTGCAAAAGGAAAAACGGCTCCGGCCTTATGAGATCGCACTTTTGTTTGAAATGTCCTTGCAGATCCTTCTGTTCGTTGCCTCCGGGTTCATCCGTGATTACACCCGGTTCAGCCTTTACTATGCTGTGGACATCCTGTTGACCCTCACGCTGGTCAGCTTCCTGCCCCGTATCCTGCAGGAGGAGCCCCATGACCTACATTGAAAACATCTTTTTGTGCCTGGCGCTTCCCATGCTGCTCTCCCTGCTGTTCACATCGGGCAGCCCCCGGCGCTTTACCCTGTTCGTGGTGCTGGGCATGGCCACCTGCCTGCTTTCGGCTTATGTCAGCAGCTTTTTCATGGGGCGGCACCAGTGCAGTGCCGTGACCACCGCCATTGAGATCGCACCTGTCTGCGAGGAGATCCTGAAGCTGCTGCCTCTGCTGCTCTACTTTTTGATCTTTGAGCCGGATTCCCACAAGCTGACTCCTGCGGCCATTGGCATTGCAGTGGGCTTTGCTACCTTTGAAAACGTCTGCTACCTGACCGAAAACGGTGCAGGAAGTTTTGTTTTCCTGCTCATCCGCGGCATGTCCGCCGGGGCCCTGCATCTGGTCTGCGGCATCCTGACCGGTCTGGCACTGGCCTATGTGTTCCGCCGTCCGTGGCTCACCTGCACCGGCACGGTGGGGATTCTGGGGGTCTGCATGGTGCTGCACGGCATCTACAACCTGCTGATCACCGCCGACGGCTTCTGGCAGATGGTCGGGTACTTCTTTCCCTCTGCCATCATCGTCACCCTGTTTGCGGCAAGGCTGCTCCACAGGGGCAGGCACACTGTTTTTCACTGACCGTTTCCCGCTCTTTTCCGGAGCGGGAAATTTTTTTGAACTTTTTTCAAATTTGGGTGAAAGGAATCGGCGCGAACTGTATTATAGGAGATAGAGAGGACGGAAAGCAGCCGCTCTGATGATCTCTCAAAAGGAGGGACTGTCCATGACCCAGAAGGCGAGTGTTCGTATGGAGGAAATTCGCCGCCGCACACGCAGGCTTCGTCAAAGGCGGGCACATCGAATCAACTGCGCTCTCTCCGCAGTTTGTCTGTTTTTGACAGTCGGCATTGCGTCCCTGCTGTATCAGGAGCATGTTCCGGGTCTTTCCATCGTTCTGGCCGGGTACGGCTCGGTGCTGCTGCACAGCGGCGCTGATGCCTATATCGTGGTCAGCGTCGGCTCCTTTGTCACCGGCGTTGTATTCACGTTGCTCGGCATCCGGTACAGGCAGTACAAAGCACTGCACCGCCCCTTCTCCCCGGATGCTGCAGACAAGGCTTCCTCCCAAAGCCTCTCTGACGACCAGTAGCGCCCTCCATGCTCTTCTCCCACACACTTTTCTCCATACCCCGAAAAGGCTCTGCCGTTTCTCCCGGCAGAGCCTTTTCCCTTTTAACCAAAAACAGCACGCCGAAACCGAACGGCGTGCTGTTTTTTCTGGTTCTATGGTTATCTGTCCCACTTGTCGCACAGGGCGTTGATCTGGTCGGCAAACTTGGCAAGATCCTTGTTGGCCCCGCCCTCGTTGTGCTCGATGACGCGGAGCAGCCGCTTGCCGGCGCTGACCAGCCGCTGGAACACTGTTGCGGCGCGGGACGCGCCCTCACTGGGCTTGTGCTCCAGCCGGACACGGGAGCCTTCCTGCAGGCAGACCGCACCCTCGGCCCCAATGGCCCACTGCTCCCCATTATATGGCGCACAGGCGGTAAAGCCCTGCTCGGTCAGGGTCTGGGCAAAGATGTTCTCCACCTCGTCCTCGCCATGGATGATGAACACCCGCTTGGGCTTGGGGCTGAACGCATTCACCCAGGCCAGCAGGCCCTCGCGGTCGGCATGGCCCGAAAGGCCCGTCAGCTGACAGATCTCTGCCTGCACGTCGATGGTCTCACCGAACAGCTTGACATTGACGGCACCATCGATCAGGGTGCGGCCCAGCGTTCCCACGGCCTGATAGCCCACAAAAAGGATCGTGCACTCCGGCCGCCACAGATTGTGCTTGAGGTGGTGGCGGATGCGGCCTGCCTCGCACATGCCGCTGGCCGAGATGATGACCTTGGGCACCCGGTCGGCGTTGATCATCCGGGACTCATCGCTGGTCACGCTGACCTGCAGCCCCGGGAACTGGATGGGGTCGATGCCCTGGGCCAGCAGCGCCCGGGTATCCTCGTCAAAGCAGTCGGGGTCGGTATCTTTGAAGATGCGGGTCGCCTCAATGGCAAGGGGGCTGTCGATGTAGACCGGGAAATTGCCGTGGCCGGTGACCAGACCCTCTTTTTTGATCTCACGGATAAAGTAGAGCAGCTCCTGGGTACGGCCCACCGCAAAGCTGGGGATGACCACATTGCCGCCCCGGTCAAAGGTGCGCTGCAGGATCCTGCTCAGCTCCCCCACATAGTCCGGGCGGGGACCGTGGCTGCGGTCGCCATACGTAGACTCCATAAACACATAGTCCGCGTCCCGGATCGTTGTCGGGTCTTTGATGATGGACTGATGCTGGTTGCCGATGTCCCCGGAAAAAACCAGCTTGGTGGTGGTGCCGCTCTCAGTGACCCAGATCTCGATGCTGGAAGAGCCCAGCAGATGGCCCACATCGATGAAGCGGATCACAAGGCCCGGGGCCAGTTCGATCTTAGTGTTATACTCCATGCCCCGGAACAGCTGCATGGCCGCCTCGGCATCCTGCACGGTGTACATCGGCTCCACCGGCTCGGCACCGGCACGCTTCGCCTTGCGGTTCTTCCATTCAGCTTCAAACTCCTGAATGTGGGCAGAGTCCCGCAGCATGATGCTGCACAGCTGAGTCGTGGGCTTGGTGGCATAGATCCTGCCCCGGAAGCCGTTGCGCACCAGCAGCGGCAGCTGGCCTGTATGGTCGATATGCGCATGGGTCACCAGCACGCCGTCAATTTCACCCGGTGCCACAGGGAGGGGCTGGTTTTCGTAGACATTCTTGCCCTGCTCCATACCGCAGTCGATGAGGTAGCGCTGCCCAGCTGCTTCCAGCAGGGTGCAGCTGCCCGTGACCTCGTGGTTGGCTCCCAAAAATGTGAGCTTCATAGATACACCTCCCGGTTCAGTTTTGCACCCTTAGTATAGCACAACTCGCTGCATCCATCTGCCCAAATCGTGTGAAGAGTTATCGGGCAAAGCGCCGAAATTTTGAAAAAGTTTTTATACAATCTTGACAAACCACCCTGTTCTGTTATAAACTTAGGATTGTATGACGTTCGTTCGTATTTTATGAGTCTTTTTAAATAGAGAGGTAGAAATTTATGGTTCGTAACGATTTGCGCAACGTCGCCATTATCGCTCACGTTGACCACGGCAAGACCACGCTGGTGGATGCCATGCTGCGTCAGAGCGGCGCTTTCCGCGACAATCAGGTCGTGGCAGAGCGTGTCATGGACAGCGGCGATATCGAGCGTGAGCGCGGTATCACCATTCTGGCCAAGAACTGCTCCTGCACCTACAAGGGTGTCAAGATCAACATCGTTGATACCCCGGGCCACGCCGACTTTGGCGGCGAGGTCGAGCGCGTGCTGAAGATGGTCAACGGCGTGCTGCTGCTGGTGGACGCTGCTGAGGGCTGCATGCCCCAGACCCGTTTTGTTCTGCAGAAGGCTCTGCAGCAGAACCTGAGCCTGGTGGTTGCCATCAACAAGATCGACCGCCCCGATGCCCGCATCAAGGAAGTCATCGACGAGGTGCTGTACCTGCTGATGGACCTGGGCGCTACCGACGAACAGCTGGACTGCCCCATCCTGTTCTGCTGCGGCCGTCAGGGCACCGCAAGCCTGGACCCCGATGTGCCCGGCACCGACCTGATCCCCCTGTTCGACACCCTGCTGGACACCATCCAGCCTCCTCAGGGTGACCCCGAGGCTCCCTTCCAGATGCTGGTCTCCTCTGTTGACTACAACGAGTTCGTTGGCCGCATCGGCATTGGCCGCATCCAGAACGGCGTTGCCAAGGTCGGCGAGGAAGTGGTCGTGTGCGATTGGCACAACCCCGACCTGAAGATGCGCGGCCGCCTGACCAAGCTGTACGATTTCCAGGCCAATGGCCGCCAGCCCTGCGACAACATCACCGCAGGCGATATCGTTGCATTCTCCGGCCTGCCCGATGTCACCATCGGCAACACGCTGTGTGCTCCCTCTCAGGTTGAGCCGCTGCCCTTCGTGAAGATCAACGACCCCACCGTGGAGATGACCTTCTCCGTCAACGACAGCCCTCTGGCCGGCCGTGAGGGCAAGTACGTCACCAGCCGCCAGATCCGTGACCGCCTGCAGAAAGAGCTGCTGAAGGACGTTGCTCTGAAAGTGGAGGATTCTCCCACCACCGATTCCTTCCGCGTCATGGGCCGTGGTGAGATGCACCTGTCCATCCTGATCGAGACCATGCGCCGTGAAGGCTACGAGCTGCAGGTCTCTCCCCCGCACGTTCTGACCAAGGTCATCGACGGCAAGACCTACGAGCCCATGGAGCACGTTGTCATCGACGTTCCCACCCAGTATCAGGGTGCTGTGATGACCGGTCTGGGCCAGCGCAAAGCCGTCCTGCAGCAGATGGAGTCCCTGGGCACCGACCGTGTCCGCCTGGAGTTCCGTATGCCCAGCCGCGGCCTGTTTGGCTACCGCAACCAGTTCCTGACCGATACCCACGGCGAAGGCATCCTCAACCAGATCTTTGATGGCTACGATGTCTGGGCCGGTATGATCGCCAACCGTTCCACCGGTTCTCTGGTCAGCTTTGAGACCGGCGATGCCGTTACCTACGGCCTGTACAACGCGCAGCAGCGCGGCACCCTGCTGGTGGGCGCTGGCGAAAAGGTCTACGAGGGCATGGTCATCGGCTACACCGCTTCCGGCGAGGATGTGGATGTCAACGTCTGCAAGACCAAGCACCTGACCAATACCCGCGCTTCCGGTTCCGATGACGCTCTGCGCCTGATCCCCGTCAGCAAGCTGAGCCTGGAGGGCTGCCTGGAGTTCCTGGCACAGGATGAGCTGCTGGAGGTCACCCCTGAGAATCTGCGCATCCGCAAGCAGATCCTGAACCACGACCAGCGCATGAAGGCAAAGAGCAAGCTGAAGTAAGCTGCTTTCCTTCCCGATCAACATAAAAAACGGCATCGCAAACCAATCGGTCTGCGATGCCGTTTTGTGTTTCGCGCTTTATTCAGCGCTGTATGCGCTGCCCATGGTCCAGGAGTTGGAAGCCGAATACTTTGCGTGGTTGCGCAGGTAGGTGACCCAGGCACCATAGCCGTTTCCGGCCGAGAAGTGGACCCCATCCGGAGCCGCCAGCATCTCCTTCAGATTCCCGTTCTCATCGGCAAAGGTCTCCCACAGGTCAAGGTAGACACAGCCCTTGTCTGCAGCCAGCTTTGCCAGCTGCTCGTTCACAGAGCGCAGGACATCGGACGCAAGACCGGGCTTTTCCGCAGCGGCCTGGGGCCGCACCGGCGGGATGGACTGGACATAGATGACGCAGCCGGGCAGGGCCTGCCTGAGCTGATCCAGCATCTGGCCATAGTAGGCCAGAAAGCGGTCTGCCGCCCCCAGCGTGGTCAGCGTGTTGGTGCCCAGCAGGATATAGAGCTTTTTCGGCTGGGCCGCTGTCAGCACATCCATTGCCACCTCTGAGCCGCGCACGCTGCTCTTGACCGCGCTGCGGTTCACGATGGCATCGGGGCCCACGCCGGTATAGCCGCAGATGAGCGCCCCGCCCAGGTTGATGCTGTAATCGGAAAAGCCCACGGTCAGGCTGTCGCCCAGCAGGGCCGCATCCGAAAAATAACTCAGATCCACCTGCCCACAGTTGGGCTGACGGATCACGCTGCTGTCATACGCCTTGACCTGATAGGCCCCCGCTGCCTGCCGGGCGGGGCCGAACTGTTCCAGCGTGACAGCCGCCGCATCGTCGGCTTCACTGCCTTCCCCTGCCGTACCGCCGGCGCTGTCTGCCGCAGAGGCTCCCGTATCTCCCTGCATGGGCAGCGGAGCCAGGATATTGGCCGCTGTGCCCGCCGCCGGGCTTTGCTGGACAGCCTCGCTCTGCTTTTCGCCATTTTCCAGAATGGCCGTGATGGCCAGCGACAGCAGCAGGATTGCTGCAATGACCCCCGCCAGCCGCAGGCCGGTGCCTGCCTTGCTGCGCCGTCTCCGGCCATGGGTGGAATGATATTCGTGTGAGATTCCCATTCTCTTTCCCGCCTTTCCCTGTTTTCTTTTCTCTATCATTACGGTCAGTATCCCCGAAAAATTGCAGAGTTTGCATTCTGCACTCCGACCGACCCTATGTTTTTGTAGGATACGCCAAATATTGTATCATAATTTTTTTGCCCGTGCAACCAATCAGGTCTTGCATACAACAGAGAAATAGTTTACAATAGTATTGTTGCAGGAATTGCACAGTTTTCATTGAATCAGATGCACATCCTGCATTCTTTTTGTACGACTTGCGGCGCGCATCCGTAATCTCCTTCCCCGGGCAGTGCAGGGCTCTGGGAGGACACAGAAGGACTTGCCGCGCTTTGCAGGACGTGAAATGTTGTTCTTTTGGATAAGGAGGACGTATGTCAAAAAATGTCATCATCGGCCAGAGCGGCGGCCCTACCGCCGTTATCAATTCCAGCCTGGCAGGCGTATACAAAGCTGCCTGCAGTCTGGGGGCCGATAAAGTCTACGGAATGAAGTACGGCATCGAGGGCCTTTTAAAGGAAGAGATGCTGGAACTGAATGTTCTGCTGGATGACCGCATGAGCATCGAGCTGCTCAAGCGCACCCCGTCCAGCTATCTGGGCAGCTGCCGCTACAAGCTGCCGGACCCGGACGTGGACTCCACCCCGTTCATCAAGCTGTTCACCCTGTTTGACAAGTACGATATCTGTGCGCTGTTCTACATCGGCGGCAACGACTCGATGGACACCATTGCAAAGCTCTCCCGTTACGGTGCCCAGGTGGGCAGCAGCGTCCGGTTCATCGGTGTGCCCAAGACCATCGACAACGACCTCTGTCTGACCGACCACACCCCCGGCTACGGCTCTGCCGCCAAGTACATTGCCACCATCCTGAAGGAGGTCATCCGTGACTCCTCCGTTTACAACATCCGCAGCGTAACGGTGGCCGAGATCATGGGCCGCCACGCAGGCTGGCTGGCCGGTGCGGCCTGTCTGGCCGGCGGCGATGACTGCGAAGGCCCCGACCTCATTCTGCTGCCCGAAGTTCCCTTTGACCCGGACAGGTTCCTGACCCGGGTGGACGAGCTGCAGCGGGTCAAACCCAATGTCATCATTGCAGCCAGCGAGGGCGTTAAGACAGCCGACGGCACCTATCTGTGCGATCTGGTCTCCACCGCCGGGCAGCTGGATGCCTTTGGCCACAAGGCCATCCTCAGCGGCACCAGCCGGTACCTTTCCGATCTCATCCACGACAACCTGAACTGCAAGAGCCGTGCCATCGAGTTCTCGACCTTGCAGCGCTGCGCCAGCCATCTGGCCAGCCGTACCGATGTGAACGAGGCCTACGCCGTGGGCGGCGCTGCCGCTTCCGCTGCCTTTGCGGGCGAGACTGGGCGGATGATCTCGCTCAAGCGCATTTCCGATTACCCCTACCAGTGCATCACCGAGTCCGTGGATGTCCAGCAGGTGGCAAACCTGGAGAAAAAGGTGCCGCTGGACTGGATCACCCCGGACGGAATGCAGGTGACGGCGGCATTTGAGGAGTATGCCCGCCCGCTCATCCTGGACGAAGTGACACCGGTCTATGTCAACGGTACCCCGCGCCATATCTGCCTGTAAGTTTCATTTGCGCGCTTCCTCCCCCCTCCCTCGTGGTCTGTTTTCGTGCTCCTGCACGATAATATAAAAGCCGAAACAGAAGAAAAGGAGAAATCATCATGGGTAAAAATGCAATCGTTGGTCAGTCTGGCGGCCCTACCTCCGTCATCAATGCAAGTCTGGCAGGCGTATTCGAGAGCTGCAAGAGCCGCGGCGCTGAGATCGTTTACGGCATGTGCAACGGCGTTGCCGGTCTGCTGGAGGAGCGCGTGGTGGATCTTTCCACCGTGCTGACCGATGACCTGGATATTGAGCTGCTCAAGCGCACCCCGTCCAGCTTTCTGGGCAGCTGCCGCTATAAGCTGCCCGATTGGCACGATGACGAGACCGTTTACAAGAAGCTGTTCGCCATCCTGGAAAAGCTGAACATTGGCTACTTCTTCTACATTGGCGGCAACGACTCCATGGATACCATCGGCAAGCTGGCTGAATACGGCAACCGCATCCAGAGCGACATCCGCTTCATGGGCGTTCCCAAGACCATTGATAACGACCTGATGGTGACCGACCACACCCCCGGCTACGGCTCTGCGGCAAAGTACATCGGTGTGGTGATGAAGGAGATCATCCGCGATGCCACCGTTTACGGCACCAATTATGTCACCGTGGTCGAGATCATGGGCCGCAACGCCGGCTGGCTGACCGCTGCTGCCTCTCTGGCCAAGAGCGATGACTGCGAGGGCGTGGATATGATCTGCCTGCCCGAAGTCCCCTTCAACGTGGAGCACTTCATTGAGAAGGTCCGCGCCATGCAGGAGAAGAAGCCCAGCATCGTGATCGCTGTTTCCGAGGGTGTCAAGCTCGAGGACGGCCGCTACGTCTGCGAGCTGGCCGATGATGTGCACGCAGTGGACGCTTTCGGCCACAAGGCACTGACCGGCACCGCACGCTATCTGGCGAATGTGGTCGCCCGCAATCTGGACACCAAGACCCGCTGTATCGAGCTGTCTACCCTGCAGCGCTGCGCTGGTCACCTGACCAGCCGCACCGATATCACAGAGGCTTACCAAGTGGGCGGCGCTGCTGCCAAGGCTGCCTTTGAGGGTGTCACCGGTCAGATGGTCGCCCTGAAGCGCATCTCCAACAGCCCCTATCAGTACATCACCGAGCTGCACCCCATCAGTGAAGTTGCAAACCTCGAGAAGAAGGTTCCCCTGAGCTGGATGAACGAGAATCACACCCAGATGACCGAGGAATTCCTCGAGTATGCCCGCCCGCTGATCCAGGCTGAGCTGACTCCGCTGTACATTGCAGGTCTGCCCCACCACATCTACATGAAAAAGTAATTTCTCCTTTGAATCCTTCTAAGGCATAGCAAAACTCCCGCCCGGATGCGCTCCGGGCGGGAGTTTTTTGCTGTGCGGCTTATGAATTACTGTTTGCCCAGCTGCCAGAACGCCACGGCGCTGGCGGCGGCAACGTTCAGGGAATCGACCCCGTGGGACATGGGGATCTTGACCGTGTAATCGCAGGAAGCGATGGTGGTATGGGAAAGGCCGTCTCCCTCCGTGCCCAGCACAATGGCAAGCTTCGGCTCCCGGGCAAGGGCTTCGTCATCAATGCTGACCGAACGGTCACTCAAGGCCATGGCAGCCGTCTTGAAGCCCAGGGCATTCAGCTGAGCAAGCCCCTTTTCGGGCCAATCAGCAGGCGTTTCGCCGATCTGCGCCCAGGGCACCTGAAATACCGTGCCCATACTCACGCGCACGGCCCGGCGGCAGAGCGGGTCACAGCAGGAGGGATTGACGAGAACAGCGTCCATGTTCAGCGCTGCCGCGCTGCGGAAGATGGCACCCACGTTGGTGGAATCCACAATGCCCTCCAGCACGGCCACCCGCCGGGCATTCCGGCAAAGCTCCTCCACGGTGCGGGGCTTCGGACGTTGAAAAGCGCAGAGCACGCCCCGGGTCAGCTCGTAGCCTGTCAGTGCAGCCAGCAGCTCCCGGTCAGCAGTATAAATGGGTGCATCCCCGCAGCGGGTCAGGATCTCCGCCGCAGGGCCGGTGATCCGCCTGCGCTCCATCAGCAGGGAGACCGGCACAAAGCCTGCATCCAGTGCCCGGGAGATCACCTTGGGGCTCTCGGCAATGAAGATGCCTTTTTCGGGTTCCAGCCGACTGCGCAGCTGGTTCTGCGTCAGGCGGGCGTAGGGGTCCAGCTCCGGCGCGTGAAAATCCGTGATCTCGATGATATTGGGCATGGGGAGATTCTCCTTTTTCTGTATGAATGGTCTTATTGTAGCACAACCCGGATGCAATTGCAAAATACATGGCAGGCATATTCGTTTTACATAGTCAAAACCGCCAAAAACCACCTTTTGTTTTTGACAAATCCGTCAACCCGCGTTATAGTATAGGGGTAAAAAATCAGAGGGGGAATTTGCATGAATTCCAAGAAAAAGCGCCGCGGCCAGATGTCGGAAGCCTTCTGCACGGCAATGTTCCTTTCACTGTCCGGCGGCCTGCAGGACGTATACACCTATCTGTTCCGGGGCAAGGTGTTTGCCAACGCCCAGACCGGCAACATCGTGCTGATGGCTGTCCATGCCTTTGCCGGGGAGTGGGGGCGTGTGCTGCATTATCTTGTGCCCCTGTGCTTCTTTGCACTGGGCGTGTTCGCGGCAGAGCTGATGCACCAGAAGCTGCAGAATCTGCAGCGGCTCCACTGGCGGCAGCTGGTGGTGCTGTGTGAGATCGTGATGCTGTTCGTGGTGGGCTTTTTCCCGCAGGAGTGGAATCTTATGGCCAACGCACTGGTCTCGTTTGCCTGTGCGATGCAGGTGCAGACCTTCCGCAAGGTGAACGGTTATGCCTTTGCCAGCACCATGTGCATCGGCAACATGCGCAGCGGCATGGACTCCCTCTGCAGCTGGGTGCTCAACCGCAATCCTGCCGCCCTGAAAAAATCCCTTTATTACTGGGGCATCATCCTCCTGTTTGCGCTGGGCGCGGGCCTGGGCAGCCTGGCGCTGGATCTCTGCGGCGCAAAGGCCATCTGGTTCTCCTGCCTGCTGCTGGCCGTCAGCTTCTGCCTGATGTTCCTGAAAGAAGATGTGGAAGAGATCAAAGAAGATCTTGAAGCACTGGAAGCAAAACATTAAATAAAACATTAAATCAAGGAGTTCCCCTCAGTTTCACGCTGTTTACCGCCATGCCAAAGGCTCCCCTGGTAGGGGAGCTGGCGAGCGCCAGCAAGACTGAGGGTTTATTTTTCTCCGGATCTATCCAACACTTCCCCGGTCTCCTTCGTCTTACAGGCAGAACGACGCAATGAAAGGAGGAAGCCCCATGTGGGAGCTGCTGTACGAGACCTTCTGGGACAGGCTGGAGCATTTCTGTTTCAATCTCTGCCGGGACGAAGCCCGGGCGGAGGATCTGACCCAGGAAGTCTTTCTGCGGGCACTGCAGAACCGGACCCTTATCAACAGCTTTACGGAACGGCAGTGCAAGGCCTGGCTGTTTACCACTGCACGGAATCTCTACTGCGACCAGCTCCGCCGGACGGCAAAGGAGGAGCAGCTGCTCAGCACCTTTTTCCCGGAAGAGGACAGTGCTGAACCGGATTCCGCGCTGGACACAGTGGAAGCCGCCAGTCTGCTGGCTCTGCTCACCCCGGAAGAACGGCGGCTGTTCACCCTGCGCTATACAGCGGGCTACAATGCCAGCGAGATCGGTCAGCTGCTCTGTCTCCCGCCCGGCACGGTCCGCAGCCGCCTTGCCCAGATACGCCATCGCCTCAAAACTGAACTTACGGAGGATTAAATGATGAAAAAGAACCTGAACGTGGACGCTATGATCCTGGACCTGCGCAATGTGCAGGAGGATTTTCTTGACCGCTATGAGCAGATCAAGCTGGACTGCATGATCGCGCTGACCTCGCCCCGGGTGCAGGCGCTCCTGAGCCAGCACAACATTTCTCTGGATTCGATGCTCTGCAAAAATGTCCCGGAGGAGGTCTCGGTGGGTGTGGTCAATGGCAAGGTCACGCTGAGCTCTGCCAGCCAGACCGCCGCCGGGCAGGTACTGGTGGTCAACGGCAAGCTGATGATCACACCGGATGCTGCGGAGGTTTTACAGAAATACGCCTGCATTCTGGTCAACGGTATGATCTACTGCCCGCAGTGCCTCTCGGCAGTGGTATCCGCCCGCTGCATCCTGAACGGAAAGCTGGCGGTCTACCCCGATGATGCAGTGCTCCTGCCGGGAAGCTCCATCAAGCTAGACAACACCTTCCTGCTGCGGGCACAAAGCCGCCTGTACTGGAATGAACATCGCTTCCTGGCGGTTGACCCCAGGCTCGACACTGCCGCACTGGCCGCAAAGGGCTGCAGCTTTTCCGCTCCAAAGGCCATCCTGTGCGCAAGCCTTGCGCCCGTTCTGGCCCCGCTCTTCCCGGATTCCACCGAGCTGATCATCGTGCCGGACGGCACCGCCGTGGTGGAAGACGACCTGGAGCTGACCGCCTCTTCCCTGCGCCGGTATGGCACCCGTCTCTATGTGCTGGGTGATGCTGTCATCCCCGCAGAGAGCGCAGACCTGCTGGCTCAGATCGAATTCCTGCATGTTACCGGTGAAGTAGAGCTGCCTGATGCTCTGGAAGCGGCCTTCTTTGCCATCCCTGAGCTGGAATTCGGCAAAGTAGTCCACGAGGACGCTCTGCCCAAACAGACCCGCGCCAAAGCAAAGGATGAGGAGCCCGATCCGGATACCGTGACCCTCAGCGGCATCCAGCTGACCCTGTAATCCGCACTGTTCCTCCCTGCCCCGCTCTTTCCGGCAAAAGCTCTCTGCTGGAAGGAGCTGGACTTTTGTTGATTTTTTATTGCACCCGCTCCTCTGATATGATATACTAATTTTTGTATTGTGCAATTCCCCGGGCACACTTCCGCTGTGGAACCCGCTGCCCGGGCAGGATATGGGAACCGAAATCAGGAAGAGGAGCAACGAATGAAAAAAGGATTTGACAACGACAAATACCTGCAGATGCAGTCGGAGCACATCCGGGAGCGGATCGCGCAGTTCGACAACAAGCTGTATCTGGAATTCGGCGGCAAGCTGTTCGATGACTACCACGCCTCCCGCGTGCTGCCCGGCTTCCAGCCCGATTCCAAACTGCAGATGCTGCTGCAGCTGAAGGATCAGGCCGAGGTCGTTATCGTCATCAACGCTGAGGACATCGTCAGCAGCAAGGTGCGCGGTGACTATGGCATTACCTATGATCTGGACGTTTTGCGTCTCATCGACGCATTCCAGGAGCGCGGCCTGTTTGTGGGCAGCGTATGCGTGACCATGTACACCGCTGCCCCCGAGGTGGAAGCCTTTGAGAAGCGGCTGAACAGCCTGGGCATCCGCACCTTCCGGCACTATAAGATCCCCGGCTACCCCAACGACGTTGCCCGCATCGTGAGCGACGAGGGCTATGGCCGCAACGAGTACATTGAGACCGAGCGCCCGCTGGTGGTCATCACGGCCCCTGGCCCCGGCAGCGGTAAGATGGCCACCTGCCTGTCCCAGCTGTACCACGAATACAAGCGGGGCGTGAAGGCCGGTTATGCCAAGTTTGAGACCTTCCCCATCTGGAACATCCCCCTGAAGCACCCGGTCAACCTGGCATACGAGGCCGCTACCGCCGACCTGAACGATGTGAACATGATCGACCCGTTCCATCTGGAGGCCTATGGCAAGACCGCGGTCAACTACAACCGCGACATTGAGATCTTCCCCGTGGTCAACGCCATGTTTGAGCTGATTGCAGGCAAGAGCCCCTACCACTCCCCCACCGACATGGGCGTGAACATGGCCGGCAACTGCATCGTGGACGATGCGGCCTGCTGCGAAGCTTCCCGCAACGAGATCGTCCGCCGCTACTTCAAGGCCCTGTGCGACCTCAAGAACGGCGCACAGATCCAGAGCGAGGTCTACAAGCTGGAGCTGCTGATGAATCAGGCCGGACTGACCCAGGGCAGCCGCCCGGTGGAGCAGGCCGCCCATGCAGTCTCTGAAAAGACCGGCGGTGCCCCCGCTGCCGCCATTGAGCTGCCGGACGGTACCGTTGTCACCGGCAAGACCGGCCCCCTGCTGGGTGCCGCTTCCTCCGCTCTGCTCAACGCGCTGAAAAAGCTGGCCGGTATCGACCAGGAGCTTGACCTCGTTTCTGCCGCCGCCATCGAGCCCATCCAGACCCTCAAGACCAACTATCTGGGCAGCAAAAACCCCCGTCTGCACACCGACGAGATCCTGATTGCCCTGTCCAGCTCGGCCGCGCAGAATCCCACTGCTGCAGCCGCCCTCAAGCAGCTCTCCCACCTGAAGGGCTGCGATATGCACTCCACCGTCATCCTGTCCAGCGTGGATATGGATACCGTGAAGAAGCTGGGCATGTATCTGACCTGCGAGCCCACCTATGAGGAAGCAGACCGGATGTACCACAAGAAGTAAAAAATAATGACCCTCTCTGTCATTGCTTTGCACTGCCGTCTTTCCCCCAAGGGCTAGGCGGCCGCATCTGCGCGACGGAGAGGGTCATTTCTATTTCCGGGTCTGTTCCCAGTAGGCTCCCATGCTCTGGCCGGGCTGGTCTGTGACATCATCGTTCAGATAGTCTGCAAGGCCAAAGGCTTCCGGCTTCCAGCTGCGGGCGGCATCCACGGTGGGGTATTCCACCTCAGCGTACCAGAACGCAGTGGGCTGGCCCTCATCCACATAGTTCACCTCCAGCACAAGGCCATCGGGCAGGGCGTAGCTTCTGCGGATCTTCCCGATCAGGGGCTTACCGATGATCTTTGTTTCCAGTTCATCAAACAGTTTCTTGTCGATGGGGCGCTCGATCTCCTCCCGTGCAAGCCCGCTTCCGGACTTGAAGCAGAGGATATAGGCCGTCTCGCCGCCTTTGAGCGCCTCCTCCCGGATGCGCACGGTGGGCCGCACGCTGATATATCCCTGCCGCATGGCAAACTCTTCCTTGAGCGGCAGAGCCGGGAGGTTTTCGCCCTCCGGCCAGCCGTTCACCATCCATTTGCGTTCGATCTCCATGACGTTTTCCTCGTTTCTGTGTTTTTGTATTTATTCTAGCACGTTTTTATGTTAGAATAAATATCAGTATGAAATTTTAGCATCCTCACCCTCTCAGTCAATGCCTGACGGCATTGCCAGCTCCCCCAAAGGGGGAGCCAAGAGCCGCTCTGTATTCAAGCTTGATGAGACTAAATCGAAAATCGCCAAAGGCTCTCCCTTTGGGAGAGCTGGCGAGCGGAGCGAGACTGAGAGGGCGAGCCAGTTATAACAGGAGCAACTATGAAATCTTCTCGCAATTACCCCGTTTACACCGTCAACAAACACGCCGAGGGCCTGCTGGTGGGCGGCCACCCCTGGGTGTACGAAAACGACATCCTAAGTTCCCCGGAAGCAGAGCCTGAAAACGGCACGCTGGTCGATGTGGTCAGCACAAAGGGTGCCTATCTTGGCACCGGTTTTCTCTCGCTGAAAAGCAAGATCCGGGTGCGGCTCATCTCCCGCAACGCCAACGACACCTTTGATGCCGCTTTCTGGAAGCGTCGTGTCGAATACGCCTGGGCCTACCGCAAGACCGTGCTGGAGCCCGCCGACCTGACCGCATGCCGTGTCATCTTTGGCGAGGCTGACCAGTTCCCGGGCCTGACTGTGGACCGGTTCAACAATATCCTTGTCACCCAGACCCTGAGCGTGGGCATGGAAAAGCTCAAGCCCATCCTCTTCCCCCTGCTGGCAGAAGTCCTGCGCGCTGACGGACAGACCATTGAGGGCATCTACGAGCGCAACGACGAGGCTCTGCGGGCCAAGGAGGGCCTGGCACAGAACAAGGGCTGGTTTGACCTGCCCGGCGAGACGCACCCCGACAGCACCCAGACCGAGATCTGCGAGAACGGCGTGTTCTACCACGTCGATTTTGAGAACGGCCAGAAAACCGGCTTTTTCCTCGACCAGAAATACAACCGCCGGGCTGTGGCCCGCATTGCTGCCGGTCACACTGTGCTGGACTGCTTTACCCACACCGGCAGCTTTGCGCTGAACGCCGCCAAGGGCGGGGCTGCCCGGGTCACTGCCGCTGACATCAGCGCCGAGGCCATTGCCATGGCCCAGCGGAACGCCCAGCGCAACGGCCTGACCAACATGGATTTTCTCTGCGAAGACACCTTTGAGCTGCTGCCCCGGCTGGAAAAGGAGGGCCACCCCTACGACTTTATCATCCTTGATCCGCCGGCCTTTACCAAGGCCCGCCGCACAGTGGAGAACGCCATGCGCGGCTATAAGGAGATCAACTACCGCGCCATGAAACTGCTGCCCCGGGGCGGCTATCTGGCCACGGCCAGCTGCTCTCACTTTGCCACCG
>OHMI01000326.1_pt1 | contig 19921 bp, 15 predicted proteins | sample 1569271 | NCBI WGS metagenome assembly OHMI01 (sample SAMEA3879529, study PRJEB24766) | human gut metagenome | biome: human-associated habitat; feature: feces | place: USA | collected 1985/1987
GCGCGGCGGGGTCAAAAGGTTTCCTCCGCACTCGGAATTTTTGTTATTTTTCGTTGCCAGTTTTTACCGGATACCCTCCGCGAGCACATCAGCGAGCGCTTCGATCTCGGCGAGCTGCCCTTCGGTGAGCGAGGAGCGGATCGCGACGCTCTGCTCGAGCACCGTCATGTTCTTGAGCGGAGCGAGGATCGCCGCCATCTGTCGCGCGCTGACGGGCGCCCATGTGCCGTTTTCCATAAAAGCGACGGTGCGCTTCTGGAGATTGTGCGCGGCGATATCGCGCAGCAGCTCGTCCATCGTGACGAAAATGCCGCCGTTGTACGTCGCCGAGGCAAACACCAGATGGCTCCACCGGAAGCACTCGGCGATGATGTCCGAGGCCGGGGTGACGGACACGTCGTACATCGCGGTGCGCACACCGCGCTCGCGCAGCTTCGAGGCGAGGATCTCGGCGGCGTTTTCCGTGTTGCCGTAGATCGAGGCGTACGCGATCATCACGCCCTTGTCCTCCGGCGTATAGGTGCTCCAGAGGTTGTACTTTTCCAGAATATATCCGAGATCACGCCGCCAGACGAAGCCGTGCAGCGGGCAGAGCATCTGAATGTCCAGACCCGCGATCTTCTTGAAGAGATTCTGCACCTGCACGCCGTATTTGCCGACGATGTTCGTATAGTACCGGCGCGCCTCCTTGAGATAGTCGCGGTCAAAATCCACCTCGTCGGCGAAGATCGCGCCGTTGAGCGCGCCGAAAACGCCGAAGGCGTCCGCGGTGAAGAGCGTGTGCGCGCTCTTGTCGTAGGTCATCATGACCTCCGGCCAGTGGACCATCGGCGCCATGACATAGGCAAACGTGTGCTTGCCGAAGCAGTATGTATCGCCCTCGGCCATGAGGATGGCGCGGGCATCAATGTCGAAGGTAAAGTAGTTGCGGATCATGTCGCGGATCTTCGCGTTGCAGATGATTTTCGCCTCGGGATAGCGGCGCACGGTCTCCTCGAGCGTCTTGGCGTGGTCCGGCTCCATGTGGTGCACGACGATGTAGTCCAGCGGGCGGCCGCCGAGGACATGGGCAAGGTTTTCAAAGAACTGGCCGGCGACGGACTGATCCACCGTGTCGAGCAGGACGGTCTTTTCGTCGAGTAGGACATAGGCGTTGTACGACACGCCGCGCGGGATGGGGTACACGCTCTCAAACAGCGCCAGACGGCGGTCGGACGCACCGACCCAGTACAGGTCCTCGGTCATTTTCACAGTGCAGTGCATACGTTGTCTCCTCCTTCAAATGTTTCTGGTTTTCCCCGGTCTCAGCCGAGGAGGCTGAGCAGTTCTTCCTTCGGCGTCACGCCGACCTTTACGGCCGTGGCCTGACCGCCGCGGAAAACCATGAGCGTCGGGATACTCATGATGCGGTACTCACCTGCGAGCTCCGGCTGCTCATCGACATTGATCTTGCCGAATTTGTATTCCGGATGCTCGGCGGCGAGCTCCTCGACCACGGGCGCCATCATGCGGCAGGGGCCGCACCAGCTGGCCCAGAAGTCAATCAGGGTGTACGTATTTTTTGATATAAAATCAGAGAGTTTGACAGGTTTTCCCTCCGGAGAATTCATCGTAAAGTCGATGTACTTTTCGCCTTCGGATGTCTTTACGGCCGTATCTACATATTCTTTCAAGGATACGATTTCAGGATCGTTGCTATAAGCGGCAGGAATACGCTCGAACAACGGCTGAACCTTCTTCACATCGAACGACGGACCGAAAGAAGAAAGCAGGTATACGCCGGCAGGTTTGTCAATATTGGCCGATACCAGTTCGAATACCTTGGCAAGTCCTTCTTCCTGCTTCTGGTCGAGTGCCAGTTCCACGGAATCCTGTTGAGCCTCAGTCAAGGTAGAATCCTGCTGGCTCTTCTCGTAAGCCTCGTTCAACTCCTTGGAGATAGCGGCAAACGTGTCCGAGAACTGCTGGAGGATGTCATTGTTGGGAGTTCCAGACACCTTGCTGTTTTCCGGGTCCAAAGTCACCTTGATAACTCCGTCTTCCACAAAGAGCATGGTAGACATACGGTTGTCTCCCTTCATGTAAGTAACAAAACGGCTTGTCACCAGTGAATCCGGAGTTCCTTTGAATTCAAACGTTCCGTTCTTCACAACGGCTGAATCCAGCTTCACCATGTTGGTGCCGTCGAAATTCTGCAGGTAAATGGTGTCACCGTCGGCAGCACCTACCGCCGTACCCTGGATTGTAAAACCAGCTTGCTGTTGTTGGCAAGCAGCCAGTGCCATCAGACCGGCAGCTGCCCAAAAAATACTTTTTTTCATTTCAATTTGCATTTATCATTTGATAGTTCAACATATAAACCGCTCATAAAGTTCTGTGCGGCCTGCCATACCATAAAGGGAACAGACAACAGACGCAATAGATTCCTTTCCAGATGGAGGCCGGCAAAGCCAAAAACAGGTACAGGCCTGAATGCTGGAACACCGCAAAGAACTGGATGACAAAGAACAAGGTCACGAAATACTCCGGAAGGATGCGGAACAGCCCCGACATGCCCCGTACGACATCCGCATCGTTCCGGTAGAAATCGGTCACGAAACCGTATACGGCTCCCATCAGGCCCAGCCCTAAGGATACCACGTAGCAGATACCGTCCGACAACGGAGAATCTGCCAGGGTCCCCGTAGCACTCCGAACCATATTGAGCGGCCCGAAAGCCAGGAATAGCCATAGCAACAGATACACTCCTCCTGTTGTCCAGGACAGGAACAGCCCCCGGCGTTCTTTCCTGGAAAGCTTCCGTTCATGTTTCCAGTATTGCCGGCATGACTCCAGCAGGCCGGAGTTTACCCAGAGTCCGCCGCCCAGAAAAAGCAGGAGCACCGCTCCCACCAGAGACGACCGCGTAAAACAATCGCCCGCATACCGGAGCATCCAGCGCAGGCCTTCCGCGCTCAGCAGATTCTGCACCTGTTCCCAAGCAAAGATACTCCCCACCCACGATACACAGACCACCAGCAGGGTGAGCAGAAAGAATACCGTAGCCGGATGTATGAATCGCCTAGTCTTCATCCGGTTCCAGGTTATCGATGTCCAGGATACGGAGCTCGAAAGCACGTGTCACCAGGCGGCAAGCATTCACCCCTACCCGTTCGTCCGGGCGGAACAACCTGTTTATCAAATCGTTCTGCCGTTTCTCGATGGATTTCACTCCGAAAGGCATCGCCTTCAGGTTGGTGATCATTTCCTTTGTATATCCCAAGGCCAGATGACGAAGCAAGCGTTCATCGTACTCATCGATATCGTAATTGATGAAAGCCTCCTGCCTCCTCTGTTCGGCCATCACCGTCTGCTTGAAACGCTCTACAATCTTCTCCAGGATCGGATAATTGAAGACCAGCTTCTTGCCGTCCATAACGGCCTGTACATCGGTCGCCGTCAGGAGTTCACCGGTTTTCAGGATGATTCCGTCCGCTCCAGCATCCAGCGCATCCACCCAAAGCTTCTCGTTCAATACCTCACCGGTAAAAATCAACACTTTCAGTTCGGGACGTTCGCGGTGCAGGCGGGCACAGATGTCTACCCCGATGGTGGTAGAGCCCCCCAGACCTAAATCCAACAACACCAAATCAGGGGTCTGCTGCTTCAGCAATTCCCAGAATTCGGCCTCGGTCATAGCGGTACCTATCACCTCTGCATTCGGAATTTCATGGCGGAAAATCTCTTCCGTACCCTTCAACTCCAACTTCACATCCTCTACAATAATTACTTTAAACTTTTCCATACATTTTTCATTTGATTACCCGGTAAGGGATGGTGAACCATACCATGAACCCTTGCCCATCAGGCACAGATTCGGCATTGATACGGCATCCTCTCAGCCCGGCAAACTCGTCGTGGTCACGGATGATCTGCTTGCATACCAAATATTCAGTACCGGTCAGTCCCCCACCCGGACTTCCCTGTTGCATCCGGTTCTTATCCGGATAAAACAGCTCGTTCAGCTCCGACCGCGTAAAATTACGACGAGAATCAATAAAATCAAAACGAACGAACGCTTCTGTCCGATAAATTTTCAATATTAACTTTCCTTCCCGGGGAAAACGCATGGCCTCATCCAGCAGATTTTCCAGAAGGAAAGCCAGCAAGACCTTGTCGCCCGACACCCATAACGGTTCAGCCTCGACCTCCAGCGTCAAACGGAAAGACTGTTTCCGGTTCATCCGTTGCAAATAACGCAAAGCCTGGGCCGAAAGCTCTTCTACACTGACATCCGAACGCCGGAAGGTGATTCCTTCCAATTGCCGCGACGCGCACGAAGTCAACAAGGTAAATACCTCCTTGTAATATTCCACCAGCTCCGACATGGCCTCCAGCTGTTCCTGCTCCTCCCGACCGGCCAGATTCTCCTGCGTCAGGCGGTCCACAATCTGCTTGATGCGATTCGGATAATAAATGGTTTCATGCTTGATGGTAGACAAGCAATTATCAAGCACCATATTCTGTACATGCAACTGATTCTCCTCAAACGAAGTCCTCCGTGCATCATCCTGAGCCAGCTCGATGTCATGGAATTTACCCTGCACGGTCACCAACGTATGATAAAGTACACTACCCAAATAACCGGACATCAATTGTACCAGCAACTGGTCCTCCTCCTGATTATAGGGCCGGGAAGTCTGTAAAGCCAACAACCCGATGCAATGCTTCTCACCTCCCGCCTCGTTCCACAAAGGCAAAAAGCACCAGCCGGCATCGGTGGACCAGAATACCTGCTCCTTCTCGAAGGCACGTTTCATCCGTTCCTCCAGCTCCTCGTCTGTGACTTCCTGGTAATAAGCCGTTTCGAAGGCCTTCCATTCTTCGTTATAGACCATCAAAGCCAAATTGGTGAGGGGTATCAACTCGTTGAGTTCATTGAACACCCCGTTCACAAGGATGTGGGGAATGCTCGACACCGGTTCTTTCTCCGCTTCGGCCGACGCAAGGAAGAGGGCATTGTTGACCGCAAAGACCTGCTCCATGTTGTACCGGTAACGCAACTGTTTCCGGATATATAACAAGTAATAGGCAACTATTCCCCAAAGTACCAGCAACAGGAAAATGGCCAACGCTATCAGCTTGTTGTTGGCCGACTGCTGCATCTGCTTGCAATAATAATCCAGCGAATTGTCCTCACTCAACAGCTTGTAGAGGGTGGTATAGGCAGCATTGTTATAACGGTAACGGCGGAAATCCTTGACCGCCAGGCTGGCTACCGCCGCTTCGTTGCGTACATCCAGCAAGATGTAATAATCCGTATCGAATCCGTTGGCCAACCAGGTCAGTTCGGCGGCCTGTCCCGCTCCATACAGACGCGCCAGAGGTCCTTCACTATCCGCATATTGCTGATAATGTTTGTTCATGTAATAAAGTACGCTATCCGCCAAAGTCAATGCTGTGGTATAATCACCATTCACGTTGTTGTCATATACCCGGTTGGCATAGTCGTTGGCAATCGCCAACAGGCTATCGTAGGAAGCTACGGCAGAGGGAACAGGCAACGTGTCCTGACCGGAGTCTGCCATCCGCGACGTGGAAGCGTGCTGAGAACATCCTCCCATTTGCATACCGCACACAAGGATACCCATCCATATTCCCAGACGCCGGAGCCCTTTCGGCAAACGGAAGAAAAAGCGGCTTCCCTTTCCCGGAGCACTCTCTATCCGGAACGTACAGACCTGGAACAATGCGTTCGTTTTCCGGTATTTTTCAATGATTCCCTTACAATTCATCAGACCGAAGCCGTTTCCTTTCTGCTTTTGCAGGGATTGTGTGTCGATAGCTGTATCCATCCCTATCTGTTTGGAATCGTACACCTTTTCCCCTAGAATGCGGTTGACATCCGTTTCGGAAAGCCCCGGTCCATTATCGGTTACGGCTATCTCCACATAGGTTTCCGTTTCCTCTGCAGAGAGTTCGATACGTCCCCCTGCGGGAGTATATTTACGGGCATTTTCGGCAAGGGTATTGATCATGAACAACGTCAACGCCTTGTCGGCCTTCACTACCGCCGTAGTCTGAGGGACCACGAACGTCTGACGCTTCAACTCGAACGAGCGTCTGCCTTTGGCCAAGGTCTGGAAAAGTTCATTCAGCTCGAAACTTTCGATATTCAGGCTGACCGTACCCTGCCGCATCTTAATCCATAGCGCCAGGATATCATTGTATTCATTGATGCGGGTGATGAGTTCGTCGATATATTGCAGTTTCCCTGCTTTCAGGGAATAATGGGCGGAAGGCAAGGTCCGCAACTTGTTCACCTCATTCACAACCCGGTCTATGTACGGCAAGATACCGGTCACCAAAGCCAGGCATGTCTTCTTCACCTCATTCTCGCATTTGTTCTCCACCAAATGCTTCTCATGCACATACTGCTCCTTCTCCACCCTGCGCCGCTCATCGTCCAAGGAGACCAGATTCTGCCCGTTCTCGAGCGTCCAGGCCAGATAAGGCACCAGCAGTCTGACGAGTACCTTTTCTTCCTTTCGAAGGGGTGTCAGCGGATGGAGCCACAAGGTACCCACCGGGTCCTGTTTTCCGGGAGATACCAATGCGTAATTGACCACCTGTTCCGATTTAGTCCAATCGGGACGCGCTTCGGTATCGTCGCCGGCCACCTCTATCCAAAGTTCGCCGGAACGGAAAATGGCAAGCAGGTCCTCCTGCACCGTCCGGCACACGGCTTCCTTGATTTCCTCCATCCCCGATGCCTGGGGAGGGACCGAAGACGTAATCTTCCGGCAGACCTCCAGCACCCTCTTCAACTCGTTTACGTATTGGGTATTCCGGGTTCTCCAGTAACGGTTCAGGAAGACAAAAACCAGTACCAACAGGATGAAACTGATTCCCACCAGCAACAACAAGCCGTTCAATTGGCTCGATTCCGACTCCAGCATCCCGTAACGGCTTTCCAGTTCCTTGTCCTGACGGGTATAATCCAGAATATCCAGGTAAATGTTCCGGTTGAAATCCGATTCCACCTTACGGTCCATAGCCGCATACGTCCGGCTCAGCTGCTCCCGCAAGCGGGCAATCCATTCCGGTACGGTCTTGATACCTTCATCATTAATCCAGGTCAGCTCGGTAGACCGTTCCTGACCGGGCACAAAAGTAAACAACCGGTCGAGGGTATCTTCGCAATGGTAATATTTTTCATGGTGACGGTTGACATACCCCAAGGCCTCGGCCAGGTTCCGCAAGGCCTTTTCCGGTTCACCCATGGAATTATAGTAACTGGCCATGGTACGATAGGTCCCCGAAATCTGGTACCAGTCTCCGTAGCGCTTGAACAAACGCAAAGCTTCACGGGCGAAACGCAAAGGCAAAGAATCCAGCGGAACATCATTCGGGTTGACCAGTCGCATCAAACCTTCGCGCTCCCTGGAAAGCAACTCCCGATTCGAACGGAACAGCAACAGCTCGGCCATCGCCTGCAATGCATTTGCCTCGAAATAGATATACCCCTGCGCATGACTGGCCTGCAGGCATTCCACCAGGCAACTGAACTCCCCCTTTGTTATTTCGGCAGCTGTCGCTCCACGGTACATGCCACCGGACCCCTTCATGTACAGATAATAAAGCCATTGCGCCGAATCGGCCTTGATCCAATCCGGCGAAACGGCCTCTATGGAAGCCAATGATTCATCTTCCTGCTGCAAATAATAATAATAGATACCTGAAACGATATAGAACTCCGACAGGGCATAATCCATCCGCTTTCTGACGGCATCATTCTCCAGAGAAATCTGGTCCTCCCGTATCCGTCTGATCCGCCGCAATGCGCTGTTCCGGTAATCATAGAACTCCTTGTTCATCGATGTACGCTGGCAGATTTTCATCAGCCCGATATCGGCTATCAGACTTTCCACTTCGTTGTTGCTGGCCGATAAAGCTTTCCGGTACAAGCGGATGGCCTGTTCGAAATCCATACGCATAAAGGCACAGAAAGCCATGTTGTTCAAGGCTTCTGCCCGTACGGATGGCGAAGCGGCAGAATATTCATACGCCTGCCCGGCAGCCCGTGCGGCCCTGGGCAAATCCTTATAACGCAACGCGTAGGAAACCTGATTCAACGAATCGGCCGTATGCAACAAAGATTGCCTCTGACCAGCAGAAGTACAAGAAACCACCATTGACGCACACACAAGGCCCGCGCCAATCCATCCGACATATCGTTTCCGGTCCATACGCTTGTTTACCTATTTACATGCGAAAGAGATTGTATCATTCCTTATGGAAGAAAGATACAACCTCTTTCAATTACATTCAAAAGTAGAAACAATTATTTCTTGGAATCTTCCAAAGATACTTTTCTGAATTCTTTCAAGGCTTTTTCAAGTTCAAGAGATGCCTTGCGAGCACGAGTACCTGCAGCTTTGTTTCCTTTTTCAGCCTGCATTCCAGCATCAACTATAAAAGCTGCGCTGAGTTCCTTAATTTTAGCAATCAGTTCATTCATTCTACCATCAATATTAAAATGTTAAATCACTCAAAGTAAATATAAATCGCTCAATTATATATACTTTCATCCGTATTTTTTATGTTTTTTAATGTATGGAGTGCCTTTTCCTTACTTCTCCGGCCCTTTTGAGTACATTACACGTGTTTTTCGACCGAAAGTACAAGAACATTTCGGGTTTGTTCCGTCACCCTGAAGCGGTGGTCGGTACGTTCGTTCACCAGCCAGACGATGGTATCGCCTGCGGTCACCACATACTGCTCTTCTTTCTCGAAACGGGTGAATTTCCGGTCGCGCAGGTAATCACGTACCCGTTTGAAATGCTTCATGCCATAGGGGATGAAACGGTCGCCCGATTGCCATTTACGGAGCGATAGCTGCGCCGTAACCTTATCGGCATCCAAATAAGCCTTATCCGGTACGTGCGGGACGCTGAAAGGCCCTTCCACCGGGAAACGTTCCGTTACCAGCCGGTAATGAATGTCTGCCGCTTCCTTAGGCGAAAGAATCAGCAGTTCACGGTCACGCAACAATCTCCATTCCGCCGTCTGATACCATCGTCCGCAAGGACCGTTCAACCCTTGAAAAATATCTTTCAACTGGCTAGCATTGAATCCGAACGGATGAAGCCACTCGTAAAGCAACGCCTGTGGCGAGACCTCCTGCAACAAGGCCCCGATAGCCATCTGCCTGCCGTCTTTCAGGACACGCTTCAGACCTTCATCGATTCCCTTCCGATAAACGGCCTCGACTTGCGTCAACCGTTCTGACGTTTCCAAAAGGGACTCTACAAACGAAGGATTGATTTCCTGAAACTTCGGAAAGATGTTCAAGCGAATCTTGTTCCGCATGTATTCATCCTGCAGATTCGTACTGTCGGTGACGTATGCCTGTTTCAACTCAGCCAGGTACCGACGTATCTCGTCGCGGTCGACTCCCAGCAACGGCCGGACAACGGTTCCGTTGACAGGGGCGATTCCTTTCAATCCACGGATACCTGTTCCGCGCAACAAATTCATAATCAGGGTCTCTGCGCTATCATTCCGATGGTGAGCTACTGCTATGACATCGCACCCCATGCGGCAACGCATTTCTTCAAACCAGGCGTAACGTAACTCACGGGCAGCCATTTCGATGGATATCCGATGCGTATTCGCATAACTTTCCGTATCGAAATGCCTGACCTCCAGATTCACCTGCCGTTCCCGGCACAGAGCCCTCACAAATTCTTCGTCACGGTCGGACTCATCGTTTCGCAGACAGAAATTACAATGTACAGCCTGACACGAAAATCCCAACTCCAGCAGGACACGCAGCAAAGCCACCGAATCCGCGCCTCCACTCAAGGCCACCAGCACTTTATCCGCAGGCTGGAAAAGCTGCTTCTCCGTTATGTATTGATATACTTTCTCTTTAAACATACAAGCGTTCGAACATAGATTCCACCAAACACGACTACAGCACAAAGATACAGAGTTACCGGCATATATTCACGGGATACGTCTACAAAAAACAGCCTGGGAAAAATCCTTTTCCTCCGGGAATGGAAAAAACGACCGATTCCTTGGCAATCCGCAGAAATAACATTAGCTTTGCATAATAAGCTGATTTTTGACCCAAAAACATCTACAACAAAGCAGACAATTATCCTCAGTTTCTAATATGGCAGATAATCACCTCGTCATCATGGCAGGAGGAATCGGCAGTCGTTTCTGGCCAATGAGTACCCCTGCATATCCCAAACAGTTCATCGACATTATGGGTTGTGGTAGAACCCTTATCCAACTGACCGCAGATCGTTTCAACGGTATCTGCCCGATGGAAAACCGTTGGGTAGTGACCTCTCAAAAATATACTTCCATCGTAAAAGAACAGTTACCCGAGATTCCGGAACAGAACATCCTGTCGGAACCGGAAGCCCGGAATACGGCTCCCTGCATCGCGTATGCCTGTTGGAAAATCAAGCAACGTCATCCTGAGGCAAACATCGTAGTCGCTCCTTCGGACGCTTTTGTTCTTGATGTCGAAGAATTCAGACGTTGCATCAAAGTGGCATTGGACTTTACCCAAACGGGAACAGCCATCGTCACACTCGGCATGAAACCGAACCGGCCTGAAACAGGATACGGATACATTTGTTCAGGAGAAAAATTGCCCGACCAGGAAATCCACCAGGTAGAATCATTCCGTGAAAAGCCTGACCTGGAAACCGCCAAGAAATACCTGGCCGCAGGAAACTACCTGTGGAATGCAGGAATCTTTGTATGGAATGTACATACGATTACAGCAGCCATCCGCCAATATGCGCCACAAATCGCCGGAGTAATGGATGAGTTGTCCCCCAGTCTGTATACCGACCGGGAAGCCGAAGAGCTGAAACGTCTTTTCCCAACCTGCGACAAGATTTCGATTGACTATGCCGTCATGGAAAAGGCTTCCAACATCTATGTACTTCCTGCCGAATTCGGTTGGAGCGACCTGGGCACCTGGGGCTCACTGCATACTCATCTGCAACAGGATACGGATGGAAATGCCCAGGTAGGACAGGACGTGAAGTTTTTTGATTGCAAGAACTGCGTTGTACATACCAGCGAAGAGCGTAAAGTAGTCCTGCAGGGGCTGGACGGCTATATCGTAGCAGAAAAAGACGGATACCTGCTGATTTGCCGGCTGGAAGAAGAGCAACGCATCAAGGAATTCTCACAAGACTGATTCAGCCGATACAACGAAAGCGTCCTGGAAGGAACTGTTACCCAGCCATTCTTCCAGGACGCTTCGTTTATCTTACAGGAACTTACAGGTTATTACCTGTCAGCACATCGCATTGATCGGTCTTCAGCACCTCCAGGCAAGCCTGCAGGTCGGTCGGACGAATCACCACGTTGGCCTTGTCGCCTTGTGCAAACGCATACATGTATTCGATGAATACCTGATGCTCGGCCAGGTGCTCGAGGATAACCGCCAACGAACCGGCTACATTGGGACAACTGATGCAGATGACATCGGTCTGTACCACCGAGAAGTTTGCCGCACGCAGCACTTCCACCGCCCGTTCCACATCCGAAACAATCAACCGCAGGATACCGAAGTCAGTCGTTTCGGCCATGCTGAACGCATGCATGTTGATGCCCGCTTTTCCCAAGGCTTTGGTTACATCGTTTATTCTTCCGCTCTTGTTCTCGAGGAACACAGAAATCTGTTTGATAGTCATGGTAACCTCCATTTCTTTATTTAAGTTTCCGATTATCGATTACATGTTTGCCTTTTCCTTCACTACGTGGAATAGAGTTCGGCTCCATCAGCTTGACATTGGCACTGATGGACAGAACGCTCTTCAGCCGGTCGGCCAACTTCTTCTTCAGGCCCAACAGGATACCCATTTCGTCGGAATACAATTCCTTACGCAGCTCGACCTGGATTTCGAGGGTATCGAGGGTACCCTGACGGTCGACTACCAGCATGTATTGCGGCTCGAATTCCTTCATCTCGAGGATGACACTTTCCACCTGTGACGGGAAGACGTTGATACCGCGGATAATCAGCATATCGTCCGAACGTCCGATGATGCGGGTCATACGCACGCTGGTACGGCCACAATCACAAGGCTCGGCTATCAACGAAGTCAAATCCTTGGTACGGTAACGCAACAACGGCATACCGGTCTTGGTCAAGGTAGTGAATACCAATTCTCCCGTTTCACCGTAAGGAAGTACCTCACCGGTATCCGGATTGATGATTTCCGGATAGAAATGGTCTTCGCAGATGTGAGAACCGCACTTGCATTCACATTCGTAGGATACGCCCGGTCCGGAGATTTCACTCAAGCCATAAATATTGTAAGCCTGGAGCCCCAGTTTCGATTCGATTTCCTTACGCATGTTCTCGGTCCAAGGTTCGGCACCGAAGGCACCGACACGCAGGTGAAGGTCTGCTTTCGTCATGCCGTATTTATCCATGGCCTCAGCCAGGTAAAGCGCATACGACGGTGTACAGGCCAAGCCTGTCACCTTCAGGTCACGAAGCAGGTGCAGGTGCTTTTCCGTATTTCCGGTAGAAGTCGGAATTACCGTCGCTCCCAGGTGTTCCACCCCGTAATGAAGTCCCAGACCACCGGTAAACAGACCGTATCCGTAACCTACCGAAAAGACATCGTCACGGGTAACGCCGTAAGCCGCCAGACAACGGGCGGTAGCTTCTTTCCAGATGTCCAGGTCCCGGCGGGTATAACCGACGACCGTAGGATTACCGGTAGTGCCCGAAGAAGCATGCACACGGACAATCTCCTGCAACGAAGCGGCCTGAAGGCCGTACGGATAATTGTCGCGCAGATCCTGCTTGGTCGTGAACGGCAGTTTTACGATATCGTCTATTGTCTGTATATCATCCGGAGTAATGTCCAACTCCTGAAGCTTGTTCCGGTAGAACGGGGTGTTGTGGTACACCAGGTCTACCAACTTATGCAGTCTCTTGCCTTGAAGTTCTCTCATCTCTTCGCGGCTCATGCATTCTTTACTCTTGTTCCAAATCATAAGTGTGTGTTTTGTCTATGTATTAAAATTCAGGTTATTCAATCAAGCGGATGGTCCATGCGGAAAGCCTTCATCCGTTCTTCCATGACCGGATAAAGTTCTTCACGCATCCGCGAAGTGCAGGCACGTACGCCCTGCTGTTCACTTCCGGTAGTTCCCAACGCAATGCTGCTCACCCCATAATAGAGCAGTTCCTTCAGCAACTGTCCGCTGGAAAGCTTGCCATACCCCAATGTAAAGAAGAATCCGTCGCCTACCGGCTGGGTCACATCGTAATCATAGACGATGTGGAAGCCATTGTCTGTAAAGATTTTCTTCATGCGTTCGGCACGCCGGGCATACTCCCGGGTATCTGCCACGAAATCGATACGGCCTTCTACCGCCGCATCGAGCATGGCGGCATAGGCATACTGTGTGGATGCCGTACATCCTGACGTAATCATATACAGGATTGACGCGATGAGGGTCTGTCCGAAGATACCCGAGTCGCCATAACGTTCGGCCAAAGCCGGATAATAGGTATTGAACAGCCTGTCGGAAATGCAGATGACCGCCATCCGTTGTCCGGCATAGCTGAATATCTTGGAAGAGGACAACATCAGCACATAATTGTCGGTATACTTGGCTACGGTAGGCGGATAAGGAGGCTCGTACGGCTTACCCATATCCCGGCGGAAGTCCATACAGAAGTAAGCCATGTCCTCCATCACTACCGCATCGTAACGGGTAGCCAGTTCACCGATAATCTTCAGCTCGGAATCCTCCAGACAGATCCAGGCCGGATTGTTCGGATTGGAATAGACAATGGCGGCAATGTCGCCCTTGCTGAGGTATTCCTCCATCTTCGCCCGTAGAGCTTCACCACGATAATGGTAGATATCGAACCACTCCCATTTCACACCGATGATGCGCAACTGCGATTTCTGGATAGGGAATCCGGGGTCGATGAACAATACCTTATCCTTGCCCGGTATGCGCTGCGTACAGGCGATAAAAGCGCCGAACGAAGACGCTACCGACCCGGTAGTCGGTACACAGGCAGCCGGAGAGATATCAATGTCTACAAACGCCTTCACAAAGCGGGAAGCAGCCGCCTTCAGTTCTGCCACACCGGCAGCGGCAGGGTATTGAGACCCCACTCCCCTGTCGAGTGCAGCTTTCTCTGCTTCGATACCGATACGGTTGGCCGGCAGACCAGGAGACCCCTGGTCCATGCGGATGAACGGAATGCCTGTCAGCTCTTCCAGACGGGAAGCTACCAGCAGCACCTCGCCGATGGTAGCCTGTTCCAAGTTGGCCACCTTCAGCTCGTCTACGACCTGAGCGACCAACTCTTCACTGAATACTTGATGTTTCATACGTCTTCCTCCCTATCCTTGTTTGTCGGCAGCCGCATAACCGATGTCGAACGCTTTCTTGTTCATTTCCACAACAGCCGCGCCCTTCGAACCGAATACCCTGCCGATACTTTCACGCAGTTCTTCTACCGACAGGATACCCAAGAAACGGGAAGCCGCTCCCAGCAGGATGACATTGGCTGCTTTCGGCATGTTGTGTTCGTGTGCCAGTGCGTCCACGTCCACCAGAATGACATGCGGAAGTGCCTTCAGTTCGTCAATCAGTGCCTGTTCTTCGGGATAATTCGGAATATTCTTGAACGGAGCCGATGAAGTGATAATCCATCCTTCCTTGTTCAGGTAAGGCAGGTAACGGAGAGCTTCCATGGGCTCAAGCGACAAAATCATGTCTGCCGTACCCAACGCAATCAAGTCGGAAGCAATCTCCCCGTCGGAGAGGCGTAAGTTGGACTGCACATCGCCTCCGCGCTGACTCATTCCGTGTACTTCGGCCTGTTTCAGCTTCAGGCCGGATTTTGTAGCAGCCTCCCCGATAATCGTGGCAATAGAGAGGATGCCTTGTCCTCCCACGCCCGAAAGTATAATATCTGTTTTCATGATTACTGATTCTTTCTTTGTTGTTTCAACTTACGATTGAGGGTCTGGATGCATTCCCGACGCGGAATGATGACGGACACCCCGTTATACTCGATTTCCTCGCGGATGGTGCGGGTAATCTCTTCCATGTTCTTCGGAAGCGGTACCACCACCCGTACATGTTCCGGTTCCACACCCAATCCGAGGCAGATGGCTTCGAACTTGTTGGTTCCGGCCGAATCCTGTCCGCCGGTCATGGCCGTAGTCAGATTATCCGAAATAACGACGGTGATATTGGCACGGTCGTTGACCGCATCGAGCAGACCGGTCATACCGGAATGGGTAAAGGTAGAGTCGCCGATAACCGCAATGGCCGGGAAAAGACCTGCATCGGCAGCTCCCTTGGCCATGGTAATGGATGCGCCCATATCCACACAGCTGTCAATAGCCCGGAACGGAGGCAATGCGCCCAACGTATAACAACCGATGTCGGCAAAGACACGGGCATTGGGGTATTCCTTCACCACCTCGTTCAAGGCCGTATAGACATCGCGGTGACCGCAACCCTGACAAAGTGCAGGCGGACGCGGAACCAGGTTCTTCGGAGTATCGAAATAGCGCTTTGAGGCTTTCCCCATGGCAGCCGCTACACTATCGGGAGTCAGTTCGCCGGTACGGGGCAAATCGCCGGTCAGACGTCCTTTCACGACATAACCTGCACCCAGCATGGCCGGTACCTGCTCTTCCACAAAAGGTTGTCCGTCTTCTACCACCAGGATTTCCGTACTGCAAGCCGCCAGTTCCTGTATCTTGTCTTTCGGCAACGGATATTGTGACACCTTCAGGACATGATACCCTCCGGCACCTTCCTCGGCTTCCTTCACGTAGTTGTATCCGATACCACAGGCGATGATACCCAATTTCTTTTCAGGACCGTCCTGTTCCAGACGGGTATAGGCCGAAGCCAACTGTTGGAGCGCCGACTGCTTCTCGACCAGAGCCGCATACTGACGACGGGCATTCGCCGGCAACAAGACCCATGAAGACGGGTCCTTGGCAAAAGGCAAAGCCTGCAACTCCTGCGCCGTGTCCGCTACCTCGACCGCAGCCCGTGAATGCGCCATACGGGTAGTCACCCGGAGCAATACCGGCAATTTCTCCCGTTCGGAAAGTTCGAATCCGTAAGCCATCATCTGATAAGCCTCCTGCTGGGAAGAAGGTTCCAGTATCGGCATCAGCGAGAACTTACCGTAGAATCGTGAGTCCTGCTCGTTCTGCGATGAGTGCATCGACGGGTCGTCGGCAACAATGACTATCAGACCACCGTTCACGCCGGTAATGGCCGAATTGACAAACGCGTCGGCCGCTACGTTCAGTCCCACATGTTTCATGCAGACAATGGCCCGGCATCCGGCATACGACATACCCAATGCGGCTTCCATGGCTGTTTTCTCGTTGGTACACCAGCTGGAATGGATTCCGCGCTCGGCGGTCAGCGGTGATTTCTGTATAAATTCCGTTATCTCCGTACTCGGCGTTCCAGGATAGGCATACACCCCTTTGATACCGACGTGCAGCGCGCCCAAGGCAATCGCTTCGTCTCCTAATAAAAGTTTCTTATTCATGGTTATTCAGTTGTTTTTCATTTCACATAAGTTCAAAGGCATCAGCATCGTCCAATACCGGGAATTTCTGACGGAAACGCTCCAGCTCCTCCATGTCGATGTCAGCGGTCACTTCGCCTTCTTCCCCATCCTTACAGGCTCCCAAAGTATGGCCATAGGGATCAATCAGGGCAGTACCACCCGAGTACTGGCAGGAAGGGTCCTCACCCACCCGGTTGACACCGGCCACATAGCACTGGTTCTCGAGGGCGCGGGCACGAAGCAAGGCACTCCAGACCTCTACACGGGGTGTAGGCCAGCTGGCCACGTATATGACCATATCATAATCCTTGCGGTTACGAGACCATACCGGGAAACGCAGGTCATAACAAATCTGCAACAGGATACGTACCCCCTGATAGGTGACGATGACCCGTTCCTTCCCTGCCGTAAACGTCTTGTGCTCGCCTCCATAGGTGAACAGATGGTGTTTGTCGTAGGAACAATACGTTCCGTCAGGATAGACGAAATAAAAGCGGTTGTAGAATTTTCCGTTTTCTTTGATGGAGACACTTCCAGCCAACGCACATCCCCGTGCACTGGCTATCCGCTGCATCCACGCCAAAGAACCTTCACTGACATTCTCTTCGGCAATCCCCTCAGGGTCTGTGCAAAATCCGGTAGAGAACATTTCCGGGAATATATATAAATCAGCCGGTGGAAGTTCGGACAGACGTTGTTCCAATCGTTGCCGGTTGGCTTCGGGATTGGCCCAACAGATATCTCTTTGCAATAAGGTCGTTTTCATAGCATTTTATTCATAGTGTTTCTATATGAGCGACAAATATAGCAAAATAACAGAAGAAGCAAGAAGAAACCTAACAATTTATTCCGCCAAGGAAGAAACAAACGGAACTTTCAGGTCACTCCGACCTCCATTCCACGGAGGACACGATTGGCTCACGAACTTCTAACAGACTATCCGACAAACATTTATCCCCGTTAAGACCGGGTTATGTCCAGAAAACGAGTGTTTCGGAGGAACAGGGAAAAAGAGTAACGGGAATCCGCCGATTCCGGCAACAGAAGACCTCGAAGGTCATTTATCGCTCAAAAAATCGGATAAGCGATTTATTTTCTTTCTTTTACCTAGGTTTTTTCAGATTTTCTACTTACCTTTGTGATTGGAACAAAAGACCAGACTAGACGTCTAAAGCATGTCTGCATGCTAGGTCCCGATAAATCCCCATTAACCTCGGGACAAGTACCTGCCCACCTACCTACCCCGGGCAGGTACTTTTTTTTTACGTAGCCTCCATCATCCGTGTCTTTGCAGGTAAAGCTGATGGTCGATGACATCGGGCAACTCTTCCTTATAATGAGTAACCATAATCAAGGTCTTGTTCTTCCGCTGACAGAAGGCTTCGATGACATCCTTCACCAACCGGCGGTTGTGCATATCCAGCCCATGCAGCGGTTCGTCCAGAATCAGCAGTTCCGGATCCTTCACGAAGGCACGTGCCAACAGTACCAGCCGTTGCTCACCGCTGGAAAGTTGCAGGAAACTGCGGTCCTTCAAATCGGCAATCCCGAAAATATCCATCCACCATTCACAGATGGCCACATCCTTTTCCTGCTTCTTCCGGTACAGACCGATGGAATCATACAGACCGCTGGCAACAATATCGATGGCAGGCAGGTTCTTCAGATAGGCACGGTGCATTTCCGGGCTGACATAACCGATGTGTTTCTTGATTTCCCAAATGCTCTCTCCGCTTCCCCGTCTACGGTCGAAGAGCGTAATGTCACAGGCATAACTCTGGGGGTTATCGGCACAGACCAGACTCAGCAACGTTGATTTCCCGGAACCGTTATCTCCGCTCAGAGCCCACTTCTCTCCGCAACGGACCGTCCAGTCCAGATCCTTCAGGATGGTGCGTTCTCCATAACGGATGCTGACCTTATTCAGTTTCACGACCTGGTCGGCATGATACAGGTGGTCGCTATAAGGCAGGTCCAGAATCCGCCGGTATTTCTCCTCCGGCAACAAGTGGGCAGGTACCTGCTCCTGCTGATTCAAGTATTCCTGTAACGTGATTTTCGGATAACAGGTACGGTGTGCCACCGGAACCACGTGCGTGATGAAGGTAGGGATATCGTCCGTCTTCGAAAGTACCAGAATCACCTGCAACGGTGTAACTTCCGTCAGCCGGCGCAACAGCTGATGCAGCAAATCGCGGGTCTTGGCATCCAGTCCGATGAACGGATTGTCCATAATCAGTACGCGCGGTCCGGACAGCAAGGTCTTTGTCAGCTGGAATTTACGGAGTTCTCCGCTGGACAGCAGGATGATGTGCTTGTCCAGCATCTGCTCGATACCGAACAAGTCGTACAAGGTCTGTTTCAAAGTCTCGTCCGTACAGGCAGGTAGCAGGTTGCGTACGATAGGAGTCTCTTCCAGGTCCTGTGAGTTCCACCGCTGCTGGTAATAATAGTTGCCGTCCGAATCGCCGTAAGAATCGCGGAAGGTAATATACTTGATGTTATCGCAGACCAGTCTGGATGCTGAGGGCGAAAAATCATAAGCCACTTCGTTGAGGAGCAAGGGATAACGGCCGATCAACGTATCGACCAGCAGGCTTTTCCCTGCCCCGTTGTCACCTACAATAGCTACATGTTCTCCGACAGCAATCTTCAGGTTAATCGGCTCGTTCAGCCGGTAAAGCGGATGACGGGTCACGCCATTCTCTACAGAAATAATGTATTGCATGATGTATATGTTGTTTAGTTGTCTTTACTGATGTATGATAAGCGCCGAACGGGGAGAAACAACCGCCTGGTTACCCACCAGGTTGCCCAGCCCCAACACCAGGTCAATCTTTCCGTCACGGGCAGCTATCCAGTATTTCCCATTGGGGATATCCACTGTCACGGGTTCGGTACGCGGATTCAGGATGACAATCGTATTCAGCCATGAATCGCCGTTCGGACGTCCCTTCAGGCAGAAGGCCACCACATTATCAGCAGGCGTATGCAGGAATTCCAGGTGTGCACGGATTTTCTCGGCATCTCCCAGACGGAAAGCCGGATGTGCCTTCCGCAACGCAATCAGTCCTTTCACGTAATCGAACACATCACGATGCTGGTTCTTCAGTTGCCAGTTGATGGCATTGATGCTGTCCGGGCTGTTGTAGGAATTGGACACCCCTTTCTTATCGCGCATGAACTCATCGCCGGCAAAGAGGAAAGGTACCCCCTGTGAGGTGAATACAGCCGTCTCTGCCAACTTCATCAGAGCTCCCAGCTCCTGAGGCGAAGCGCCCGGTAGGGTTTTCTTGAGCCGGTCGGTGATGC
>OHMI01000338.1_pt1 | contig 19260 bp, 15 predicted proteins | sample 1569271 | NCBI WGS metagenome assembly OHMI01 (sample SAMEA3879529, study PRJEB24766) | human gut metagenome | biome: human-associated habitat; feature: feces | place: USA | collected 1985/1987
ATGGGAAAGGTAGCCATCGCATTTTTATACCTTATTTTCAACTACTGATTCAAATTATTAGCCAAATTTTTGTAAATATGATTTATAAGTGTAACTTTGCGTCCAAGTGGTTACACAGATCACGAATTATAAACATCACATAATTATGTTCAAACATTTGAAGCAAACGTTTATCCGGGTATGCTTGGCTTTCGTTGCCATCGCAGCCCTGAATGTCGCTGCTCCTTCCCTGACATTTGCCCAGGAGGCCTCGGGGGGGGTAGTTAAAGGTATTATAGCCGATTCAAACGGACCTGTTCCGGGAGCAGCCGTCATGATTCGGGACAAAGCCGGAGCGGTCGTATCCGGTATGGACGGCGAGTACACCCTCTCTGGCCTTTCCAAGAACGACGTCATCGTAGTGTCCATTCTCGGATACAAAGACGCAGAGGCAGTCTGGACAGGACAGAAGACATTGAACTTCACACTTGTAGAGGCTACCGAATTCCTTGACGAAGTCGTAGTTACCGCACTCGGTATCAAGCGCGAAGAGAAGACACTTTCCTACAATGTGCAGAAAGTGAACGCAGACAAACTTACAGCAGTAAAGGATGCGAACTTCGTGAATTCACTCGTCGGTAAGGTAGCTGGAGTGCAGATCAACTCAGGTGCCAGCGGCCCTGGAAGTACTACCCGTGTCGTAATGCGTGGTATGAAGTCCATCGAGAAGAACAACACTGTTCTTTATGTGATCGACGGTGTGCCTATGTACAACAAGAGCTTCGGCGGTTCAGGCGGTACAATGTCCTCAATGGTCAGCTCCGAGTCAGCTGCCGATATCAACCCTGAGGATATCGAGTCGGTGAACATGCTTACAGGCCCTTCGGCAGCAGCACTTTACGGTTCTGAGGCTGCCAACGGTGTAATAATCATAAACACCAAGAAAGGTGCAGAGGGCACGACCAAGGTTACTGTCAGCAACACCACCACTTTCTCAAGGGCATACATGATGCCTGATATGCAGGACCGTTACGGCAAGAGCAGCGGTTACAGCTGTTGGGGTGCGCAGCTTCCTGATTCATACAGCTATGACCCTCGCAAGTTCTTCAACACAGGTACGGATGTCATCAACTCTGTTTCCCTTTCTACAGGCAATGCCAAGAACCAGACATACATCTCCGCTACCACCACCAACACCACCGGTATCGTTCCTGAAAGCAGTTACGACAGATACAACTTCACTGCACGCAACACCACCAAGTTCGCCAATGACAAACTCATCCTCGACTTAGGTGCAAGCTTTATTATCCAGAAAGACCACAACCTCGTTTCGCAGGGTACATATTTCAACCCGCTCCCTGGTCTTTACCTCTTCCCGAGAGGCGACGATTTCAATGAGGTGCGTCTCTATGAAAGATGGAACCCTGTTACAGGTGTCAAGACTCAGTACTGGCCATATTCAGAGGGCTCTCACAATATGCAGAACCCTTACTGGGTACAGAATCGCAACAACCGCGACATGAACAAGCGCCGTTATATGTACAATGCTTCTTTGCAGTACATTCCTTTCAAATGGCTGAATATCACAGGTCGTGCTCGTCTCGATGAGTCAACATATCGCCAGACTACTAAGTACTATGCTACAACATTGACAACATTCGCCGGTGAAAACGGTGGTTACATGTTGGACAACATGACTGACAGATCTTTCTACGGTGATATCATCGCAAACGTAGATAAGACATGGGGTGACTGGAGATTGATCGTCAATGCCGGTGCTTCTATCAACGATCAGAGATATGAGATGAACCGCGCTGCCGGTGACCTTATCCTGCCTAACCACTTTGCTACCAACAACCTGAATACAGCTGTAAACTACAAGGGTAATCAGGAAGGATGGCACGATCAGACACAGGCTGTCTTCGCATCTGTCGAGACAGGTTGGAAGAACATGCTCTTCCTCACTCTCACCGGAAGAAATGACTGGGCTTCTCAGCTCGCCTATACTGACAACAAGTCTTACTTCTACTGGTCAGCAGGTCTTTCTGCAGTTGTCTCGAATATGGTAGAGATGCCTTCATGGCTTACTTTCATGAAGATGCGCGGATCTTACTCTCAGGTGGCTTCTCCATTTGACAGATTCCTCTCTAATCCTAGCTACAAGTACAACGACCAGACCCACAACTGGAGCAAGAGCGATACGTATCCTGCACACGACCTCAAACCTGAGGATACCAGATCTTGGGAACTCGGTCTCAACGTGCGTTTCCTCGAGAGCCTCTCTTTGGATGTGACTTACTATAGGTCAAATACCTATAACCAGACTATCTACGCACCGCTTTCTGCATCTTCAGGATACAAGAACTTCGTGGCACAGACAGGTAACATCCAGAACCAGGGTGTTGAGCTCGCTCTCGGATATGACAACAAGTGGGGTGACTTCAGCTGGAGCAGCAACTTTACATATACATTCAACCAGAACAAGATCAAGGAACTCGCACATGGTATTCCTGACCCTATCACAGGCATTCCTGTTGACGTGACACAGATCGAGAAGGACTGGTTGGGCGCATCTAACGTTGCTCCTCAGGTTATTCTCCGTGAAGGCGGTTCACTTTCTGACATCTATATCAAACATAGAGTAGCCCGAGACCTTAACGGTAGTGTGGCTGTTGACAACAAAGGTAATATCAAGGTTGAGGAAGTTGAGGCTTACAAAGCCGGTCAGCTCGCTCCTAAGGGTAACTTCGGATGGAGCAACACCTTCGGATTCAAGGGTGTTTCTCTCGGCGTAGTGCTTACTGCACGTGTAGGCGGTCTCGTTTACTCAGCTACCCAGGGTATCCTCGACTACTATGGAGTTTCAGAGGCTTCCGCTTCAATGCGTGATGCAGGCGGTATTCCTGTAAACTATGGTATGCTTGGAGCCAAAGACTACTATACCACAATCAGTACCGCACAGGGAGGTTATGATGCATTCTACCTCTACAGCGCTACCAACGTCCGTCTCCAGGAACTCGCATTGAACTATACCTTCCCTAAGAAGTGGTTCAATGACAAACTGAACCTTACTTTGGGTATTGTAGGACGTAACCTCGCCATGATTTACTGCAAGGCTCCGTTTGATCCGGAACTTTCAGCTGCTACAGGCAACAACTACTATCAGGGAGTTGACTATTTCATGCTTCCAAGCACAAGAAATTTCGGTTTCAATGTTAAACTCCAGTTCTAAAAACGAAGACAATTATGAACAAAATAACCAAAATTCTCGCTTTTTGCGCTATCCTCGGCGTACTTGGAGGATGTACAAAGAACTTCGAGAAATATAATACGGACCCGTATGCAATCAAGAGTTCTGATCCGTCGATTCTTATTCCGACGATGATGGAATCTCTTATGTACGTGCAGCAGAATGACTCTCAGATGATCGACCAGATGGTCGGCTCACTCGGTGGCTACTACACATTGTCCAACCGTTGGGGTGGTCAGAACTTCGATACTTTCAATGCATCTGATTCTTGGAATGCAATTCCTTATGAGACAATGTTCCTCGATATCTATGCCAACTATTTCGAGATTGAAAAATTCACAGGTGCTTCAGGTCACTATTATGCAATGGCCAACCTTCTCCGCGCAGCAGCTATGATGCGTGTCGCTGATATGTATGGTCCGATTCCTTACAGCAAGGTAACTGACGGTCAGATGTATGTGGCTTATGACAAGAACGAGGATGTTTACAAGAGCATCATCGAGGATCTTAACAGTGCTGCATCCGTACTTGCCGGCTATGCATCTGCATATCCTGACAAGAAGCCTCTTGCTGCCCAGGATCCTGTATTTGCCGGTGACTATGCAAAGTGGGCTAAACTCGCAAACTCATACATCATGCGTGCTGCAATGCGTTCCGGTGATAAGGAGGCATTTATTGCCGCTTATGAGTCTCCATTCGGTTTTATCGCTGTCAATGCAGACAACGCCATGATGGATCCGGCAACTCAGCCTAACCCTTATCAGCTCGCAAGTGCATCCTGGGGTGACCTTAGAAGCGGTGCGTCTATCGTGGACTACATGAATGGTTATGAGGATCCGAGATGTCCGGCTTACTTCACCAAATCTACTGGCGGAAAATATATCGGAATGCGTTCAGGAAAGGGCGCTTTCGAGAAATCAGCAGTTCAGAGTTATTCTATGCCTGCTTTCTCTGCAACCGACAAACTTCCTGTATTCGTAGCGGCTGAGTCACAGTTCCTTCTTGCAGAGGCTGTCCTCAAAGGCTGGATTTCAGGTAATGCCGGAGACTTCTATGAGCGTGGTATCAATCTTTCAATGGAACAGTGGGGCGTGGATAGCTATAATGCCTCTAACTACATAGGGGATGACACCAGCGTGCCTGATTCATATGAGAATGACCCTGTTGCAAGATTCCCTGACTACAGCAGAAAGACAAAGGTTACTGTCGCTTGGGACGAATCGGCATCGGCTGATATGAAACTCGAGAAGATCATCACCCAGAAGTGGATTGCCAACTATCCTATGGGTATCGAGGCTTGGACAGAGTACAGAAGAACAGGTTATCCTGAGCTTGCTCCTGTAATCGACAACCTCTCAAATGGTGTAATTACAGATAATGCACGTGGACTCCGCAGACTTCGTTACTCTTTCAACGAGAAAACATTGAATAAGGAAAATTATCCTGCAGCTGTCAGCATGCTCGGAGGCAAGGATGATGAGTCTGTAGATCTTTTCTGGGCTAAGAAGAACTAACATATAAAATTCGATAAACATGAAATTCAATATATTGAAAGCTGTCATTCCGGCACTCGCAGTATTTGCAGTTACCGGTTGTGATGACTGGACTACACCGGAACCTAAAGATTTCGATAGTCCGTTGACTGAAATCCTTAAGGATGATGCTTACTATGAGGCTCTCAGAGCTTATAAGGCAAGTGATCATTCTGTCTCATTCGGATGGTTCAGTGAATGGGGCGAGGGCGGTGTCGCTACTAACAACATGCTTCAGGCAGTTCCGGACTCAATGGATATCATTTCATTGTGGAACAATTCCCATCTTACTCCTACCAAGAAGGCAGACCTTGATTTCGTTACCAAGGTCAAGGGTACCAAGGTGCTTATCTGCTCTTTCGTACCGGAAGTAGGTTGCTTCTATTCTCCAGGTGAACTTACAACTGTTCAGGAGCGTAGAGATTACTGGGGATGGAAAGATGGCGATGAAGAGGCTATCCATAACTCTATCATCAAATGGACAAAGACTATCGCTGACTCCCTGAACATCTATGGCTTCAGCGGTATCGACATCGACTATGAGCCGGGTGAGTATGGCGGAGCCCTCTGCCGTAATTCCCAGTACTTTACATGGTTCGTGGAGGAAATGGGCAAGTATATCGGACCTCAGTCAGGAACAGACAAGGTTTTCATCGTTGACGGATATTATACATCGATGCCTAATGCGGCTGAACTTATCAAATTTTTCGACTACTTCGTAAATCAGGCTTATGCTACAACCAGCTTTGTGAGCCCTAATACTTCCAATAGCGCGAATGGTCTGGAGTCTCGTCTGAGAAGCACTATCGATGCTTTCTCCGGAGTGATGAGTGAGGAGGAGATTACCAAGAAACTTATTGTTACAGAGAACCTTGAAAGTGCTATTGACTGCTTGAACGGCGGTTTCTGGTGGTATGACTTTGATGGTTACAGATGGGACAAGAAGATTATGCCTTCTCTTGTCGGTTTTGCTGACTGGAAACCTTCAAACGGCTTCAGAAAGGGTGGATTCGGTGCATACCGTTTCAGTAACGAGAAGGTTAACAACCCTCCTTACAAATGGATGCGCAAGGCTATTCAGCAGCAGAATCCTGCTCCTGGCAAGCAAATTATCGAGAAACCGGCTGAATAGTATTGAAAATTTAAATTAGAATATCATGAAAAATATTTATAAATACGGTGCTCTTGCACTTATGGCCATGGCTGCGTGCAGCTGCAACGATGCGGAATATGGTGCGGCCGGAACTATGGGTGACAAGCTCGGAGTTCACGCATACCTCGTAGAGAGCAACTCTACTCCGGGTATTGCCAACAGTGTAGTAACCCTCGGTTCTACCGTTACCAATCTTGCCCTTACACCATCATTGACAGACAAGGAAGATGCTGATGCAGAGTATCGTCTGGTAATCGACAAGAATGTCCTGACCCGGTTCAATGAATCAGAAGGTACCGGCTATGCGATCCTTCCTGAAGAGTTGGTAAAATTTGAGTCAACAGTGAAGATTCCTGCGGGAAAGTGTTCTTCTGATCCGTTCATCATTTCAGTGGATCCGCTTCCGCTGGCTATGCTTGGAACACCGTATGCCCTTCCTCTCCGAATGGAAAAGGTTGCCGGCAATGCTGATGTTACAGGACGTACATCTTCTTATGTGTATGTGATTTCTTCTGTAATCGTAGATGATCTCCCTATGTTTGACGGCGCTTCAGGTCTTAGAACCGATGAAGCATTCAATATTCCTCAGTTCACTATCGAGATGCGTCTGCAGGTATCCAATACAGGAAACCGTAACAGAGACCTGTTCTTCTGCAATCCTGGCAGTGGTGAGTTCATGGCACGTTTCGAGGACCCTCAGAATGATCAGGATGGCGTGAAGGCTCACTCTTGGGCTCAGTTCCAGGGTATCGGCGACTACCTTAACCCTACAATCGCTATCGAGTCCAACAAGTGGCAGCACTATGCGGTTACCTTCGACGGAACTTATGTTTCAATCTATGTGAATGGTTCTTTCGCAGGAAGAAAGGAAATTGCGACAAAGGTTGTCAATGAAGGCCAGTTCCCTTATATGACTTTCATGGGTATCGGCGGCAGCAATGGTACCTGGGCTCCTGGTGACAGATGGTGGTGGGGCTGTAAAGTCATGACCAATGAAATCCGTGTTTGGGATGTGGCCAGAACTGCAGATCAGATTGCAAACAGCATCAAGTCTGTTGCTCCTGACAGCAAGGGTCTCGTAGGTTACTGGAGAATCAGCAGATCCAACTATGATGAGAGCACAAAACTCTTCAAGAACCTTGCAGGCGATCATCATCACTTGCATACGAACAAGACCTTTGAGTGGGTTGAGAACGTATCAAGTGAGGACCTCGCAACTCCTTGGAAGTAAGCTGACAATATAGTTTTACACTATAACATTCATAAGAGAAAGCCGGCGGAGTTTCCGTCGGCTTTTTTCGTTCATCCAAATCAGGAATCTGATCTGAGATATTGTCCTGCAGGTTCTTAGAACTTGTCCATTACGGAGAAGATGGTCTCGCGGACAGCATCGATACTGCCAGTGCCGTCAATCTCCTCGTACTTTCCGGCCTTCTTGTAGAAATCCACGAGCGGCTCGGTCTTTTCGTGATAGGTCTTGATCCTGTTGTTGATGGTCTCTTCCTTTGCATCATCTGCACGGCCTTCGATAGAAGCTCTGTGGCGGATTCTCTCCTTGATCATCTCGTCAGGAATCATGATGGAGATGACAGATGTTACGGCCTCATTGCCGGCAGCAAGCATCTTGTCCAGCACTTCGGCCTGTGCGATAGTACGCGGGAAACCGTCAAGAAGGAAACCGTTCACGCCCTTGACAGTCTTGAAAGCATTGTCTATCATGCCTTCCACTACTTCATCAGGAACCAGTGAGCCGGCATCGATGAGTGATTTGGCTTTCTTGCCGAGTTCTGTGCCCTCTGCTATTTCCTTGCGGAGGAGTTCGCCGGTTGAAAGGTGGCAAAGATTGTATTTCTCCACCATTGCGCTTGCCTGGGTGCCTTTTCCTGCTCCCGGAGGCCCGAAAAGAATGTAATATTTCATTGTATTCTCAATTGTTAGATATTCTACTCATCCAGGATATAGATGTCCTTGTAATTTCTTCCGAGTTCGTTGTAGTCAAGTCCGAATCCCACGATGAACCTGTTCGGAATCTCCATTGCCACATAGTCCAGCTTGACATCCTTCTTGTAAACCTCAGGCTTGAGCAGCATCGTGCATATCTTGCAGTCAGTCGCGCCTTTTTCCTTGACAATGCGGTTCAAATCCACTATCGTGTTGCCTGTGTCCACGATATCTTCCACCACGATTACTCGTTTTCCCTTCACGCTGCCTGTCATGCCCATGACTTCGCGCACGTTGCCGGTGGACTGTGTGCCGTCGTATGAAGACAATTTCATGGAAATCAGCTCGCAGTCGAAATTCAGCCGCTTCATAAGCTCGGCCGTGAACATGATCGAGCCGTTAAGTATGCACAGGAGCACAGGTGGCTCGGTAAAACTGCTGTAGTCGGCATTGATCTTCTCTGCAACCTTGTCAATGGCTTTTTCGATTTCATCATTTGAAATGAACGGCCTGAAGGTCTTGTCAAATAGGGTTATTCTTTCCATATCAGGTTTTTATGAATCAGGTGCAAAAATAGTACATTTTTATCTTTTATGCTCGTTAATCTGAAAATAATTCCTATATTGCGTGTCACAAGCAAGGACTACGGACACGACGGCCGTCAAGTATGACTGTAAAATTCAGTGTGTATGAGACGAGGAGTGACCGTTGTTTTTTTTATGGCCCTGCTGTTGTCCTGTTTCCCGGCTTCAGGCCGTGCGGAAACCGGGCCGGCGGACCGGGCTGCAGATGAGAGAGTTATCCGGGCGATACTGTTCCTGACAGGAGCGCCGGACATCGAAACATTGTCAGAAGAAGAACTCGAAAAATGGTGGGACCTTGCCGAATCCCCGTTGCAGATAAATCTTGTCCAGCCCTCCGTCATCGAAAAATCAGGACTCATGTCAATGTACCAGGCGGCATCGTTTGCACATTATCGTGCACACAGCGGTGACGTGCTCTCTTGTTCGGAACTTGCCTCCATAGACGGATTCGGAGAGAGTGTGGCGGAAGCTCTTGCTCCCTTCATCTCGCTGGAATCATCCGCACTTCCTGGCCGGAGCTCGAGGCTCAGACGCCGTCCGCGCAATTCATTGTCAGGCAATGTCTCAGAAAAGACTTCACTGGCCGATGGGAAGGCGGATGCAGTATGGGGATGGAACAGCCGTTACCGTATAGAGGCGAGCGGACGCTATGATGCAGGCATGGCGGTCAGGCGCGGATATGCTGACCGTGGGGTGTGGCCTACGTCCGTAGCCGGATATTATATGGTATATGGAAGGAAGTCTCCGTGGAAGATGGCGATAGGGGATTACTCCCTGCGGTTCGGACAGGGACTAGCGCTGTGGAACGGATTCAGTATGACCGGAGTGCAGAGTGTCCAGTCATTCTGGAAACGTCCTGCCGGGCTGTCCCCGTCGAGAGCATTGTCACCCTCCTCGAGGCTAAGGGGAATAGCCGCGGAAGTGGATATCGGCAAGTTCGTCGTGACCGTTTTTTCAGCGTCCGGGTGGCTGGCGGAACAGGATTTTTCAGGTGCTTCTGGGAAGAACCGGGGCTGGGATGTGCTTTCAGGAGGCAATGTGGCCTGGCGTTCCAGTCACGGTCAGGTCTCAGCTACTGCTTTCTGCAAGATCGGAAAAATGCCGGCCAAGACCACAGGAAGAGGGTTCGCCATAGGGAAATCAGCTTTTTTGTCTCTTTCCAAAGTCTCTGTCGATGCACGGTTCTGTCTGAAGGGAACTGAACTGTTCGCGGAGGCCGCATATGATATATGTGCAGTGAAACCTGCATTGACAGGAGGCGCGATGATTCCTGTCGTTGACAATTGGAATTTGGCGTTTTCCGGTAGATATATCCCCGACGGCTACGATATGGCCTTCTGTGCGCCTGTGAGGACATGGTCAGGCAAAAAAGGTGAAGTCGGTGCATCCTCGGGAGTGAGTTTCAGGGAAATGGGGCTGACTGTGGATTTCGGGATGCGCCCGGACGGAGGCGACAGGCAGTGGAAGGCTCTGCTGTATGTGCCGTGCAAGGCGGGTGATAACGTCTCTATGGTGTTCAGGCTACAGGAACGTCTGAGAAATTACGGGTTGAGAAACAGGACAGATTTCAGAGGTGACCTGAACTGGAAATACGGCTTGTTCGGTACCGCGTTCCGGCTTAATGTGCTGAAAGGCAGGAAGATGGCGGGACTGCTGTATGTGGAGGAAGCGTATTATGGAAGAATAGGTGCGGTGTTCTTGCGTGGCACTGCGTTCATTGCGGACAACTGGGATGACCGGATATATTGTTACGAGAGAGATGCGCCAGGCTCGTTCAATGTCCCTGCGTATTACGGAAGGGGCTATGCGCTGTCGCTTGTGGCAAGGATGAAATGGTGTTTCCGCAGTTCTGCTTTCAAGTCATACCTGCGGGCAGGATGGTCTTCCACGCCATGGAGCGATCCGGGCATGAAAAATTTCCGCCAGTCGAAGGCGGAGGTGAGAGTGCAGCTGATGTATGATTTCTAGTACTCTTTCAGGTGGCGCTGATGGGTGGGCAGAATCTGTCTGTACATTTCCAGCGTGCCGGCAGGAACGAATATCTTTTTCAGCTTAGTGCAGCCGTAGAAGACGTCTTCTCCGATGGCAACAAGACCAGCAGGCAGGGTGATTTCCTTGAGTGATTCGCAGAAGCTGAAAGCCTCGGAACCGATGACTTTAAGGCCCTTGTTCAGACGTACTTTCTCAAGTGAAAAACATTCGAAGAAAGCACGTTCTCCGATACTTGTCAGGTTTGCCGGAAATGCGGCGCTACGGAGTTCCCAGCAGCCGTAGAAGGCATTGTCACGGATGGTGAGCAGTGATTTCGGGAACTTTATGCTCGTAATCCACCCGCATTCCTTGAATGCGCCTGCTCCGATATGCTCTACGCTTGGCGGAAGGGTTATCTTGTCCAAAAACGAAACGCGGTCTTCTTCCGGGATGTCGCTGCCCAAGTGGTAGTCCTCGGCCATGTAGTCCTGAAATGAAAAGATATTGTCGCAGATGATCTGCACCCCGTCTCTGACTTTCACTTCGTCCGGGAAGTTCTCCGCGTCCAGAAGCTTGCGGCCGTCAGCGCTGTAACTGCAGTTGAATTCACTGTCCCAGTCATCTGTGGCGAGGTCCTCCGCAGTCGCTTCCGTGCTGACTGCCAATGCTTTCAGAACCTCTTCCGGAAATATGTTTCTTTCGTCTTCTGTCATATGTTTGGGCGGCATGATTTTTAAAAGAAGCTGTAGGCAGCTTTTATCGTTTGCCAATCGCAAATGTAGTGAAATAAATTGCTAAATTCGCACTGCAATGCCAGATTCGGATAAAATATATGTCTCGGTCATACTTCCTCTCCGGTTGGAGTGGGAGCCCGTCTATCGTGTCCCTGAAGAGATTGCCGGAAGCGGTTCTGTCAATGTCGGGGACAGGGTGACAGTGCGTTTTGCGGCGCGTCTGTATTCCGGCGTGGTCAGCGCTGTGAATGTGACTCCTGCCCCCCATATAAAGAAAGTGTTTCCGATAGTGTCTCTGGACAAGAATCTGGACCCCGTTTCTGTCAATGAACTGAAACTCTGGAGGTTTGTCGCTGATTATTATCTCTGCTCGGTCGGTGAGGTCTTCAAGGCGGCCTATCCTGCATTGAAAATCAACTTGGAGGAGTCCAGGGCAAGGGCTGCAGAGCGGCGTCAGAGAAGCATTGACAAGAAAAAAGAAGCGCTGAAAGCGCGCAGGGCGAAGCTGGAGGCGAGTCTGGAGCAGCGTCTTGCGAGGGCTGAGGCTGAAACCGGTCCGAAGGCGAAAGGGCGTCTGGAGGCTTCGGTGCAGCAGCTGAGGGAGAGGATAACGGCATTGACAGAGGCTGTTTCTTCATTGGAAAGTGTCGGGACTCAGGCTGAAGCTGACGTTGAGGCTCCCGTTTCATCCGGCTTTTCGCTGAGCGAGGCGCAGAAAGAGGCATTGGCAAGTATCAGGGACGGCTTTTCTTCCGGAAAGCCTGTGCTGCTGGATGGCGTCACGGGGTCCGGCAAGACGGAAATCTACATTTCACTTGCCCTGGATGCGCTTTCTAAGGGCAGGAATGTGCTGTATATGGTGCCGGAAATCGCAGTGAGCAGACAGCTGGAAGAACGTCTGAAACGCATTTTCGGAGATATGCTCCTGACGTTCCACTCCAAGGAGAGTTCCGCGTCTCGCGTGAATGTGGCAGAGGCGATGAAAAGCCGGCAATATGTGGTGCTCGGAACCCGCTCGTCGATATTTCTGCCGCACCATGATCTGGGAGTTGTGATAGTGGATGAGGAACACGATTCTTCTTATAAACAGGATGTGCCTGCTCCGCGTTACAATGGACGTGACACTGCATTGATGCTGGCCAAACTGAACCGTGCTGACGTGGTCTTGGGCTCGGCGACGCCTTCGTTGGAGTCTCTCTATAACTGCAAAACCGGGAAAATGGCATACGTGAGGCTGTCTGAACGGTATTTCGGGGCGGAAGATTCTGATGTGGAAATCATTGACACGATTGCGGAACGCAGGAAACGGGGCATGAAGGGCAGTTTTTCCTACAAGCTCATAGAACGGATAAATGCGGTGCTTTCTGAGGGCGGACAGATTCTGCTGCTGAGGGCACGCAGGGCATATTCGCCTGCTGTCCAATGTGTCAGCTGTGGTGATATTCCGAGATGTCCGCATTGCAATGTGCCGCTCAGCTACCATCGTCAGGAGGGGGTGCTGATGTGTCATTATTGCGGGTGGAGGACGCCGTTTGATGCCAAGTGCGGAAAGTGTGGCGGGGCGCTGGAACCGGTCGGAGCGGGAACTCAGAAAATAGAAGAAGAGGCGGCTGCATTGTTCCCGTCTGCGAGAATCGCCAGGCTGGACAGTGATACTGCATCTGCTGCGGGGCGGGAAAATGAGATTATCAGGGAGTTCTCCCGGAAGAAGATAGATATTCTTGTCGGTACTCAGATTATTGCCAAGGGGTTCGATTTCGACGGGTTGTCCATGGTGGCGGTCATCGGTGCTGATTCGCTTGTGGGGCAGCAGGATTTCAGGGCTGACGAGCGTTCCGTGCAGCTTCTGGAACAGTTCAGAGGACGTTGCGGAAGGCGTGGAGAGAAGGGCCTTTTCGTGATACAGACTGCCCAGCCTTCCCATCCAGTCTATAGGGTCTTTGCCCGGTCGGATGAGGATGGCGGCGATGTCAAGTCACTGATGGACAATATGCTGAGTGAGCGTTTCCAGTTCGGTTATCCGCCGTTTTCGAGAATCGTGAAGATTATTGTCAAGGATACGGACGAGGGAAGACTGGACAGGATGTCGCTCGCATTGGCCGGAGCCTTGCGTTCCCGGTTCGGCGTCCCTGTGGCAGGATTTGTGCAGGGGAGCAATGCCGGTATTACGGTTACAGGACCATTCGCTCCGCCTGTGGACAGGCAGTCGGATTCCTTTATCCGTGATATCAGAGTGAGTTTGAGGAAGGACAAGTCATTGGCTTCCAACAAGTCGGCATTGGCTTCGACGGTTTCCTCTTTCGAGGCGCAGTATTCGTATGCCGGCCATGTAGCGCTGGACGTCGATCCGCTGTAGATGGGAAAAAGTTATCAACAGGTCGGCAGAGGAAAGGAATAATTTACTAATTTTGTGAATTGTAGAACAATAACTCGATTTTCAATGGGAAAAGTCATTGCGATAGCTAATCAGAAAGGCGGCGTGGGAAAGACCACGACAGCGATCAACCTGGCCGCTTCATTGGCGGTTCTGGAGAAGAAGGTCCTCGTCATCGACGCGGATCCTCAGGCCAACACTACATCCGGACTGAATTTTTCTCCGGAGGATGACCGCAAAAGGACATTGTACGAAGTGCTGATCGGCAAGATCGGTATTTCTGATGCATTGATACAGACGGAGATAGCAAATCTCCAGATGGTCCCTTCCCATATTAACCTCGTCGGTGTGGAAATCGAGCTTCTTGAGGCTGATGACCGCGAGTCCATCATGAAGAAGGCGATAGCGCCGGTCAAGAATGACTATGACTACATAATCATTGACTGTTCTCCTTCATTGGGCCTTATTACGGTGAATTCCCTGACTGCTGCGGATTCTGTGATTATTCCTGTGCAGCCGGAGTTCTTCGCATTGGAGGGTCTGGGCAAACTGCTCCAGACTATCAGGCTCGTGCAGAACGGGGTGAATCCGAAATTGACCATCGAAGGCTTCGTGGTGACGATGTTCGACGGCAGGACCAAGGTCCATACGCAGGTGCTGAATCAGCTGAAGGAACATTTTACGGATATGGTGTTCGATACCATAATCCAGAGAAATATACGTCTGAGCGAGGCTCCGTCGCATGGAAAGCCGATTATCCTGTATGATGTGATGAGCAACGGCACGTCGAACTATTTGAATCTCGCGAAGGAAGTATTGGAGAAAAACGAAAAATCTATAGGCGATGAGCAGTAAACAGAGAGGTTTGGGAAAAGGCCTGAGCGCATTGCTCGGGGATGCCGGGAATCTGGATTCTCTCAGGAGTCCGGTAGGCTATGTGAACAAGGATGTCGTAGGGACTAAAGACCCGCAGGATACAGCGGACGTGTTGCGTATTCCGGTCAATATGATTGAGCCGAATCCGTTCCAGCCTCGTATGTCTTTCGATCAGGATTCCCTTCAGGAGCTTGCGGCTTCCATCAGGACTTTCGGTCTGATACAGCCGATAACGGTCAGGAAGAAATCCGCAGACAGATATCAGATCATAAGTGGTGAAAGGCGTTTCAAGGCCTGCCAGCTGGCAGGTATGGACATGGTTCCTGCCTATATCCGCGATGCCAATGACCAGGGAATGCTGGAAATGGCGATTGTGGAGAATATCCAGAGGGAGAATCTCGACCCGATAGAGGTGGCGATGAGTTATCAGAGGCTTATAGACGAGTGCAGCCTTACTCAGGAGCAGATGGCTGACCGTGTCGGAAAGAAACGCGCGTCGGTGACCAACTATCTGAGGTTGCTCAAGCTGCCTGCAAAGGTGCAGCACGACCTGAAGGTGGGGCTGTTGAGTGTCGGTCATGCCAAGGTGCTTCTCGGTCTGGATGATGTGGTTCTGCAGGAGAAGTTGTGCGATTTCGTGATCAAGAACAGCCTTTCAGTGCGTCAGCTCGAGGATAAGATCAAGGAGCTGCAGGCTCAGCAGCAGAATGAGGTCAAGCCTAAGAAGGAAGTGAATCTGCCTGATGAGTATTATCGGGTGCTTGAACATATCGGTAAGTTTTTCGACAAGAGCATCAGTCTGAAGAGGGCTGATTCGGGGAAAGGTACCATGACCATTCATTTCGATTCGGATGATGAAATCCGTCGTTTCCTCAAGGCTCTGGAAGATTCCAATATCTGATTCTGAACGGCCGATGTCAAGACGCATATTCCAGATATCATTATTGCTTGCAATTCTTTTCATTGCATTTCCTGACGGCGCTATGGCTCAGTTCCGTGAAGAGGCGTTCACTCAGAACTACAATGACCAGAATGATACGACCGCACGTGATTCTACGGATGCCGCCTTTACCTTCAAGGAGTTTTTCGGGGGTGTCTCCCATAAGCGTGACTGCCGTATAGGTGTGCTGTTTGCCGGTTCCACTGTCTTTGTGGGAACGCAGCAGATGTATAACAAGCAGTACTGGAAGTTGCCGGTCATCTATGGCGGCATGGCTGCGACTGCCGGCGCCGGCATATATTATCGCCATAAGTTCAACAAAGAGGGCGGCAATACGAACCGTACTGTCAGCAATTTGTGCTTTCTCGGCACGGGGCTGATATATTGGGGCGCGTTGCTCGACGGTGTATATAACTATAAGAAAGATACTTATCCTCAGGCCGGGAAGGCTACCCTGTATTCGGCGCTTCTTCCGGGACTCGGACAGGCGTACAACGGGGAATACTGGAAGATTCCGATTTATTATACAGGCTTGATGTGCTCGGCGCATTTCTTGGTTACGAACAATACCAATTACCTGAGATACAAGAGGATATATAATCAGGCTACTGCGGTGAATTCCACGTATGACGGACCCGTCTCCGCTTCTACGGCGAAGTATTACCGCGATGTGTTCAGGCGCTACAGGGACTATTCCGTGGTGGCGCTGTTGGGCTTCTATCTTCTGCAGATCATTGATGCCAATGTCTTTGCATATATGCAGGACTTTGAGCTGAGTGATGATATTTCCATGAATGTGTCGCCTACGGTCATTTCTCCGGATATGGGTTATGCCATAAATACAGGAGGAGGTTCCGGTGGTATCGGTTCTTCTTACGGTGGTGGCCCGAATGCATTCGGTTTGAGTGTGGGATTCAGGTTCTGATGTGGTTGATGTCTTTTATTCTTTAGATGAAAATGAAAATATATAAAGTTCTGATTGCCGCGTTGGCAGTATTTTCGGTGTGTCTTGATGGGGATTTGAATGCTCAGGAGAGGTCCGGGCGAAAATTGTTCGGAAGGAAGAATCCCACGAAAAAGGAGTTGGTTCAGGAAAATCAGAGGATGAGGTCAATGATAGATTCTCTTATGCTGGAGCTGCAGGCGCTGGAGGATACGGCTTACGTGGAAGAGGAATATGTGGAAGAGGGCAAGTCCTGTTCGTTGCTTGACGGCGTGGCTCCTGAGACTTATTCTCAAGAAGTTACGGACAGCCTCCTGAATATCTGGTATCTTCACAGGCAGGCCAAGAACTGTGTGGAAGGCGTCTTCGATATGGATTCTGTCCATTTTACTTCCAATGTCCCGGACAAGGTGCTGCTGGAGCGTCTCTCCAAGATGAATTCGTATATCACATTGCCTTTCAATGAGACTGTGAAGAACTACATGCTTCTCTATGCGGAGAAGATGCCGACCAAGATGGCCCACATGCTGGCTCTGGCAAGTTACTATTTCCCGATATTTGAGGAGACATTGTCCAGGTACGGGATGCCGATTGAACTGAAATATATGGCGGTAATCGAGTCTGCGCTCAATCCTGTGGCGGTTTCAAGGGCCGGTGCGAAGGGTATGTGGCAGTTCATGTACACGACGGCAAGAAACTATGGTCTGGAGATAAATTCGTATGTGGACGAGCGTCTGGACCCGTTCAAGGCGGTGGATGCGGCTGCGAGGTATATGTATGATTCCTACAGGATATTCGGTGACTGGAATTTGGCCATTTCATCGTACAACTGCGGTGCGGGCAATGTGAACAAGGCGATAAAGCGCTGTGGCGGCAACAAGGATTTCTGGTCGGTGTATGAGTATCTTCCTCGTGAGACAAGGGGATATGTTCCGGCGTTCGTTGGCGCTATGTATGCGTTTACATATTACAAGGAGCATGGCATTACGCCTGACCCGGTGCAGATGCCGGCACATCTGGATACTTTCCAGATCAGCAGGATGCTTCATTTCCAGCAGATTCAGGACCTGACCGGCATTTCTGTCCAGGAACTCCGTGACCTGAATCCGCAATATGTGCACGACATCATTCCTGGTAACATGAAGACCTATATTCTCCGTCTGCCTTTCAAGTATTCTGGGAAGTTCATCGAGGTTGAGGATTCTGTATATACCCACAGGGCCAAGGAACTGTTCAATCCTACTACGCTTCAGAATATCGCTTCTTCAAGTAACGGCAACCGTATTACGTACAGGGTGAAGCGCGGTGACTATTTGGGCAGGATTGCTTCAAGATATCACGTTTCCGTAGCCCAACTGAAGAGGTGGAATCATCTGAGGAGCAATAACCTGCGCGTCGGCCAGATTCTAGTGATCTACGGCAGGGGAGGCGGTCCTGTCTCAAATGCAGGTTCAGCGGCTGCGAAGTCGTCTGCCGGAACATCAGCGAAATCCGGTGCTGCCGGTTCGGCTAGTGCTTCTGGCTCCAAGTCGGGTTCATCGACTGTCTCCAAGTCGGGTTCGTCAGGTGTAGTAGGTGCCTCTGGTTCAAAGGCCGCATCGTCTGGCGCCGGCTCAACGAAGTCCCGCTCTGCGGAGACCAAGGCCGCATCATCCGCAGCCGCTGCGGGCTCCTACACCATCTACACGGTGAAGGCCGGTGATACGCTCTACAGCATCGCCAAAGCATATCCTGGAGTGAGTGCGAACGACATCATGAAGTTCAATGGTATTTCGACCAATATCAGGCCAGGAATGAAGATAAAAATTCCTAAACTGTAGCGTCTGCGTATCTTCTTGCAGTTCAATGTTTTCGGTCTTGGATGTGAAAATATTGATGAAAAATAGGCCAAAAAGTGTAAAATAAATTTGCAGTGTAAGGAAAAATACCTATCTTTGTAATCCCAAATGAAACGAGCAACTCTTCAGTTGCCGATTTCAGAAAGGAAAAATAATGGTGCCATAGCTCAGTTGGTAGAGCAAAGGACTGAAAATCCTTGTGTCCCTAGTTCGATTCTCGGTGGCACCACACGAAAAACAGGGAGTTACAGAAATGTAGCTCCCTAAATTTTTTGTTAGTCAAGCGTATGCTTTTCTCTAAGAACCGCACATAAACTGGTAGAAGATTATTGATTCAAGTCATTGTTTTAAGTTAAAATCGTTATATTAGCATCGATAATAGATTTTGACCATGAAAAGAGAGCACATAGTAAATCAGATAAAGGAGACATTGCATAGAGTTGCCCCTACTGCAAAGGTTATCCTTTATGGATCTGAAGCAAGAGGTGATGCCAGGAAGGACAGCGACATTGATTTGTTGGTTCTTCTTGATAAAGATAAACCTACTTATGATGAAGAAAATGAGGTCAGATGGCCTTTGTACGAACTGGAGATTAAGACAGGTGTTTCTATAAATCCTTACATAATTTCCAGAAAGTCATGGGAAAACAGGCCCTTCAAAACTCCTTTTTATGTAAATGTAGTAAATGAGGGGGTTGTATTATGAAAGAGAGTTTTGACCAAGAAAGCAGGGATTCATTGATTGCATATAGAATAGAAAGAGCTTATGGTAGTCTTGAAGAAGCAAAACTCATGACGAAGATGTGGTCATAATATGAATAGTCCTCATCAGTCACCTGTCGTGCACCCCTTTTCTGAAACGGAATGTCATGTTTTCTGAGGCATTCCTTCGCCGGCGGATAGATGTCATACCCTATGACTTCATCAGAAGTAGCCGCTGAACTTATCTCGAATTCCTCCTCACGCCGCGCATCCTTCACCATTTTCTTCATTATCATCTCCGCCATCGGGCTTCTGCATATATTCCCCAGGCATACGAAAAGTATCTTTACCTTATTTTCAGACATATTCCAGTTGCCAATCTTGTTTCTTGGCTCAAGGGTAAAACCCTGTGTTTAGGCATAGATATTCTTTAGTCTGAAGAG
>OHMI01000354.1_pt1 | contig 18805 bp, 10 predicted proteins | sample 1569271 | NCBI WGS metagenome assembly OHMI01 (sample SAMEA3879529, study PRJEB24766) | human gut metagenome | biome: human-associated habitat; feature: feces | place: USA | collected 1985/1987
ACACACTCGGGAAGATTAAATATGAATATCAGGATTATGTAAGGGAAAGGATAAAAGAAATGTTTGCCAGTTCGCTAAAATAGGTAATAAAATTAATACCTAAATATTTGTAGGTAATGATTTTATTACCTATCTTTGTTTCAGTAACCAATAAAACAAAGTTTATGCCTGAAATTTGTAGATTCTTCGGTATTATTATATTCCTCTATTGGAAAGATCATAATCCGCCACATATTCATTTTACTTATGGTGATTATGAATGTTCTATTAGCGTATTGGATCGGATTGTAGACGGTCAGGCTCCAGCTAAAGTTATTGCAAAAGTAAATGAGTGGATTAACTTGCACGAGGCAGAAATACTTTCTCTTTGGGAAAAGGCCCAAAAAGGGGAAAAAATAGATAAAATTGAACCATTAAAATAAACGCTTATGTTACGGGTTATAGATGTGGATTATATTAGGAATTACGAGCTTCTTGTTACTTTCAGCGACGGGAGTAAAAAGATCGTAAATTTGGAACCTTATCTTACAGGTGAGGTTTTCGGGGAGTTATTGGATAAGGAAAAATTTGTTCAATATGGTTTAACCCGTGCTACTATTGAATGGGCCAATGGTGCCGACCTTGCACCGGAGTTTTTATATGAAATTGGTATAGCTGCATATTTTTAGACCCTATGAATGATTGTTTAGCTATTCAAGATAAGAAGGAAGAAACTTTCTTATATCGGATTTTTATTTCTCACCCGGAACTAAATGCTTCTGCGGTGGCTCGACGTATGGGAATAAGTCAAAGCCTTATGTCTCAATATATAAGTGGAATAAAAAAGCCCTCACAAGAACGGGAGGCCCTAATAGTAAATACTATTAAAGATATCGGTAAAGAACTAACGATGATTGTATGACATACGAAGATATTTTATTTTTGATCGGCTTTTTCCTGGTAATATTTTTTTTCGTAGGATGTAAGCATAAACCGGCTACTTTATCCGGGTGGCTTGCTTTTGCCTTTCTTTCCTTTATCGTGACGCCTCTTATATCGGTTCCTCTAACCTGGTACATTTGCTGGATGATAGATCGGGCAACAATTAAGGATAAAGAATGTTTTGATCCTTCGGATTTTACCTTTAAGAGATAAAATACTTTCTTCTTAGTATAATAAGCCTGTAGAATGGTTCTACGGGCTTTTTTTGTGTCCTTTTCCGCCACTTTACACCAGGATAATTTTGCCTTATAAAATTTACTCTTATGGCAAAATTAAAACCTGACTATATCGAATGGGTGTTAACCCTGAACGCCTCCGATGCGCAGAAGGAAATACATAATCTTTCAGAAAAGAACAAGGAGCTCCGGGATAGCAATAAGGAGATAAAAAAGGCTATGACCGATTTAATCGCCACAGGGAAAGCTGGTGGTAAACAGTGGAAAAGGCTTGATGAGCAACTGAAAGAAAATAATAAGACGATCGGCGAGAATAACAAGAAGATTGCCGAATGTGAGAAACGGCTGGATAAAACCACCATGAGTGCCAACCAGCTGGCAAGGAAGGCAAACGCCTTGCGGAAAGAGCTTCGCGATACGGTGAAATCCTTGCAGCCGGAAAAATATGCCGCCCTGGAGAAGGAACTGAAAGAAGTTGAGAAAGCATACGGGCAGGCCACGAAAAAGGCGGAAGGTTTCGGCGGTTCCCTTCTTTCCCTGAATAAGATAAAAACGGTTCTGGCCGGTGTGTTTGTCACTATCGGCGCAATGATAACCGGACAGATTGTCGGCGGGCTAAGGGATGCGATCAGTACTATTATAGAGTTCGAGAAGAAAAACAGTACTTTGGCCGCTATTCTGGGAACCACGAAAAAGAGTATCAAGGATTTAACAGATGAAGCGCGCCGGCTGGGTGCTACTACTTCTTATACGGCCGCACAGGTAACGGAACTTCAGATAGAGCTTGCCAAGCTGGGATTTTTTAAAGAGGATATTAAAGCGATGACGCCTTCCGTGCTGAAATTCGCTAAGGCTGTGGACACTGATCTTGCCTCGGCTGCTACGCTTGCCGGTGCAACATTGCGTATTTTCAACCTTGATGCGGAAGATACGGAACGGGCACTTTCTACCATGGCAATAGGTACAACGTCTTCGGCCCTGAATTTTGAATATCTGAATAGTGCAATGTCTACCGTCGGCCCGGTTGCTAATTCTTTCGGATTCACAATCGAGGAAACGACCGCCCTTTTGGGAGCTTTGGCAAACAGCGGTTTCGACGCTTCATCGGCAGCGACGGCAACACGTAATATTTTGCTTAACCTGGCTGACAGTAGCGGCAAACTCGCGCTTGCTCTTGGCGGTCCGGTTAACAACCTGGATGATCTGGTAAAGGGACTTAAAAAACTAAACAGCGAAGGAATAGACTTGAACAAGGCCCTTGAACTGACCGATAAACGTTCCGTTGCAGCGTTTAACACTTTCCTTAACGGTACCGATACCGTGCTGGCACTTTGCGACGCGGTGACAGGTGCAGAAGATGCCTTTAATGCTATGTCCGAAGAAATGGGTGATAACGTTCAGGGTGCATTAAACCGGCTAAGTTCAACTATTGAAGGGGTAGTTTTACGTTTCTATGAATCAAAGGGTATTCTCCGGGATTTAATAGACCTTGTTACGCTTATGGTGGAAGGTGTGGGTGGTATGATCGACATGTTTAATAAATGGGGTGTTGTCACTTATACCGTTACCGCTTATTTGGTTTCCTACTATGGAGGACTGAAAATCGCTACCATGTGGCACGCCCGTTTTAAAACGGCGACCCTTGCTTCGGTCGTTGCAGAGAAAGCGCACGCCGTACAGCTTTATATCAGCCGGGCGGCTACTCTGGCTTATGCGGCGGCCCAGGCATTGCTGCACCTGAATATTAAAAGATGTACCGCCGCCCTTCGGTTAATGAGGATCGAACTTTTGAAGAATCCATATACGGCCCTGCTCGCGTTACTCGTGGCAGCCGGTGTTGCTATCTACCAGCTTGCAAAGAAGACGGAACAGGCTTCGGCGGCGATGAAGGCCCACCAGGAAGTCGTAAAGAAAGTGAATGAAGAATATGCCAGCCAGGAAGCAAAAATAAAAACTCTTGTAGCTGCTATCAATGACGAGAACCTTTCCAACTACACCCGTAAACAAAGGCTCGCTGAATTAAAAGAACTGATACCGGATTATAATGCGGAATTGAATGAAGAAGGCAGGCTCATAAACAACAACAAGGAGGCTATAGATCAATATTTAGTTTCCTTGGAAAAACAAATCAAGTTGAAAGCTTACCAGGAGGAACTGGAAGAATTGTACAAGAAAAAAAGGAATCTTGAAAGCCAGGAATCAGAGCAAAGCGACGCTTACTGGGACACCCGCCAGCAAAATACATTGTCAGGATATAACCGGAACAGTCTTACCGCTAAAATAAGCCGTTTATTTGGTACGGAAAAAGAGGCTAACCAGTTGAAAGCCCTACAGACGACACAGAAGGATTTGGCCGGTATAGAATCAGCAATCGCCCAGATCAATAATGATATCTTAAAAACAGAGGCGACGGCCACTTCATTAACCGGGACCAATAAAGAAAATATAAATACTGAAACATCCCTTATAAAGAAACTGGAGGCCGAAAAGAAAAAGGTTCAGGAGCAATGGGCGGAAGACAGCGAAGCGAATATCGCCAAGAAAAACAAGGAAATAGAACGTATCGACGCCGAAATAAAACGTTTAAACGAACTGGGGAAGGTCAAAAAGAAAGTGGAAGCAGGGGAGTACAAAAATACGGAAACGGCCGCCACATTAAAGCCTCTGGAGATCGAGCACGAAAAACGTATGCTTCTAATCAAAGAGAACCGGGAAAAGGAAAATAAGACGGAAGCCCAGTATATTCTTGAAGGGACGGCGGAAAACCTTCGCTATTACCGGGAACGTATTGACGCCCTCCAGAAGCTGGAAGCAAAAACGCCGGCCCAAAAGAAGAAGTTACTCGATGAAATCCACAAGCTCGAAACGGAAGCGCAGACGGCCATTTTTACGGAAACCGGCAAGCAGGAGGACGCCCGTATAAAACTGGCACAGGAGAAACGGGATGAACGGTTAAAGATCGAAACTGCCTATTACAACGTCCAGAAGGACACCATGGAAAAAGCGGTATTAAACCAGAGAATAACGCAGGAAGCCGCCGACGCCTATATGCTGGAAGTTGAAGCGGAGCACGCCGCAGAACTTCTGGAGATAAACCGTACTTACCAGAATGATATTGCCGCTTTGGAAATTACCGGCAAACAGAAACGTATAGAAACAGCGACGGAAGCGGCCGACGCCGTGCGTGAGTCTGAAATGAAGTTATTGCGTGATCGGGCGGCCATTGCCCAAAAAGTACGTGAAATAACTTCCGTTCCGGTAGGAATAACCGGTATGCAGGAAGCACACCGGAAGCAGGTTCAGGATGTAGAAACGACTTATAATGCTATAATTGAGATAGCGAGGCAGGCGGGAATTTCTACCGTTGGTTTGGAGAAACAGAAACAGCAGGAAATTAGCCAGCTTGAATTTGAATACCAGAATAGTTTATACCAGATTCAATCCCAGATCGGCGTATCATGGGCACAGGAATACCAGAATGAACTGGCCCTGTTAAAGAATCTGCACGATCAGGAATTAATAGACGAAAAGACATACCAGCGTAAAAAGCTGCAAATGCAGATGAATAACGCTAAAAAATACTTTGACTATTATTCCGGCCTTTCCTCTTCCATGGTGGAAGCCATTCAACAAGCCGAAATCGACCAGGTGGAAGCAAAATACGATGTTCTCATACAGGAAGCCGAGAACAACGGTGAAGATACTGCCGCCCTGGAAGAAGAGAAGGAAAATAAGAAACTGGAAATTCAAAAGAAGTATGCGGATGTAAACTTTGCTATCAAGTGTTCCCAGATCATAGCAGATACGGCCGTTTCGATTATGAAGGCGTACGCGGACCTCGGGCCGATTGCCGGAACCGTTGCTGCAGTAATGCTTGCGGCTACCGGTGTGGCCCAGCTTGCATCGGCCAAGGCAGAACGGGACAGGATTAAAAACATGTCCTTGAAAAACACCACCGGCAGCAAGACCGCCACGGCTGAACGTGTTGTTTCCGGTTCTTCCGGTGGTGGATATTCGGAAGGTGGTTACACTGGTCCCGGTGGGCGTTATGAAGTGGCCGGCGTTGTTCATAAGGGAGAATATGTGGTACCACAGCCGGAAATGAATAATCCTAAAGTGATCGACGCCGTTAGCACTATCGAAGCGATCAGGCGGCAGCGTACCAGTGCCAACCCGTTACCACAGAATCCGGGTGAATATTATGAAGGCGGTTACGTGACTTCCCCTGCAGGTGATTCTTCCTACCGGGAGTTCCTGGAAGCGGCAAAGGAGCTTCGCGCCTCCTGTGAGGCTATCAAATTGATAAAGGCCTATATCGTTTACCAGGATTTGGAGAAGGCCAAAGAAACTATAGATAACGCCCGCGACACCTTTACACGCGGAAAATAAGTAATCATTATGCTAAAGATTAAGACGAACAAAGGTTATCTGGACTTAGGGGGTGACTTTACCGTACAGATCGACGAGAAATCCCCCGTCATGAACGACCGGGGATCACAAACCGTACCGGTCACGGTTCCCGTCACTGCCAACAATGCAGGGATAACCGGTTTTGCCCACCGGCTCGACATGGGTGTAAAACCGATGAATGAAGATCAGACATGTACGGTATTGGACGGGGTGTATAAACGTACCGGAAAGATAAATATCGTTTCCGCCGGCAGGACGGAAGGAATTACTTTAAATATCGGTTTTGACAATTCGGAAGCCTACAGCGCCTGGAAAGCAAAGAAACTGAACTCGATCACATTACCCAGCATAAGCGGCGGTACCGTTAGCGGTCTTATGTCCTCTATAAACTGGTTCTTCACGGATTCCCATGAAGATTTTGCCATATTTCAAATAGTAGTCAAAAATGATTCCAAGGACGGCACGTATTACCCGCAATACATAAACCGTATCACTTTGGATTCAAACGGTGAATATGCCTTATGCTATCAGGCAAGGACGGAAACACTACTGATAAATGATACCCCGACCGAAACGAGTTTACCGGAAGGGTACGGCGTGGCCCCCTTCTTATACGTGCACCGTGTCCTGGACTTTATATTTTCAGAATTTGGTTATACTATAACCGAAAATCCTTTTAAGACGGACAAGGAACTTTCCAGCCTGGTAATCCTGAACAATGCCGCCGACTGTTGCGTGACGGGTGTCCTCAATTATGCCGATTTAATGCCGGATTGTACGATTGAGGACTTTTTAAACGCGCTGTATGTACGTTTCGGACTGGTTTATAATGTCTCTTCCGATACGAAAACGGCCACTTTAAGACTGATCCGGGATATAATGGAAGATGAACCTGCCGTTGATCTGTCCCGGAATCTGACGGCGGAACCCCTTATCAATTATGAAACGGCCCGTCAGATAAAGTTATCGGCCAAAACGTCTTTTACCGGTGCCGCGCCTTCGGTGGAACGGTACGAGGACTATATCAAGGGGAACGAAAAAATGGTTATCCGTGTAAGCCGTTTCGATCCTTCCCAGGCCTCCGTGTGGCTGAACTACGAGAAGACCACCGGCAACTGGTACAAATGGGATTCGGGCAACAAGAAGCATACGTTATCATCATCCAGTTTCTTTAACTGGGACCGGAAGACGGAAAACGTAGAGGACGAGGAGCTGGCGAGCGATGATGAATGCGTGTTTATGGATTTTGCCCCGAACGGCCTTCTTTCCCCGTATTACCTGGCCGGGTATGTGCACCGTTATACCTACCTGAAAACCTCTTCCGATGATGAAGAGGATTCGGAAAAGGAGGAGACGCCGCTTTCCTTCGCTTTCGCTTTTACAAAGGCCGTTACGGAAAGTACGGATTATTCCTTCGGTTCTATTTTACCATACGCTCCGGACGGCGGAGAAATTACGTTAAAAGACGGCAGCAAACATACGATATCGCTTTTATTCCAGTTTGAAGACGGTCTGTTTGCCAAGTTCTGGCAGAAGTATGACGCCGTATTAAGGCACTCTTTTAACCAGGTGGACACAAACACCCTTTTACCGGTTCACCAGCTTATGAAAATGGATGTCTTGACCCCGGTAGCCCTGCGGGGGCAGTACATGCTTCTGGACGGCCTTTCCTATTCGCTTCCTGCGGGTAAACTGGTACCGGTAAACATTACGTTGCGTTCCCTGCGTCTGATCGGTCCCTATAATCTGGATAATGAACAGGGCATTCCCGTGTGGGGCGGTGCTTCCTACGTGTGGGTCGTATATTCTTCCAATTTGCAGAGTGTACAGGCCGGAAGGGTGGAATATTGGGAAGATTATTACCGTTATCACTGGATGTATGCTGTGTACGGTTGCCGTGTATCGAATACGATATATGACGGGTATGTTACGCCGTCAACGGATGAGGATATATTAAAAAATCCGCCCACCGCACAGGATAACATCATAGAAAAAACTTACAAATGTAAGATAGAGGTTGAAATCGAGGTAAACGAGCGTTCCGGCGCGGCCAACTATTTTTGTTACGAAACGGAAGAAGTCGAATACCAGGTAAGGTTTGTCGCATCGAGGGTGCTTAGCTGATCCCGTCCTTTATTCTTCCTTTGATAAACCCAACTTTTGCAGCATGGAAAAGCAGAATAATATCATCCTTGCCCCGTCATCTTCACAGGTGACGGAGCTTTATAAGCTTTGGAGGGAAAACCATGCGGGGCGGCTCTCGGACTTTTACAAGTTCCTGACGTCTCCCACGGATCAGCGTGATCGTTTCCTTTCCGGACTTGAAAATAAGAGTGAGTTTAACGGAATATTCATCGTTAACACCTTTGAATTATGAGTTTGACAGCAAACATTGATCCGACGGAAAACGCCTTTACCGGAAACCCTGTTTATCTTTCGGTAGAAACTACTTCTATGGCGACTTACAATATAATGTATTTCGTGAACTTTGAATTTATGCGTTCCATATTTACCGGTAACGGTAATGGAAGTTTCAAGGTGAATATCGCGGAGGTCCTGGAAACGCTTTTTGTTGATATTCCCCCGTTAACGGACAGTTCCGAGATGTTGATAAGCCTTTCCGATAAACGGTATAACAAGGCGGTCGTCACGATCACCCTTCAAAATGAGGAGGAAGAAACGGCCACTTTGGTTGTTACTGCCTGGCGTGGCGGTATATCCAAACGGGCTTTTAAGAAATTGCATGAAGAAGGTAATAACATCTTTTCTTTGAAGTTCTTGAATGAATCCTGCAATTTCTTCTTTACCACCCGGAGCAATGACTGGCGTATAACGATGCGCGAGACGGAACTTTACCCGCTCTGTTTCATCTATCCGGAGCACGAGCTGAAAATAACGGAACTTCTTACCGGACAAAGCCTTGCAGTACCAGGCACGGCAGGGAATTTCTACGCCTTGAACCTGGAGGCCGTAAGACTTAAATTCTTTACCGATTACGGGGTACTGGCCAACCTTTTTGACGTGTATAGCGGTGAAACGTTCGCTCTCCGGATCGGGATCGAGCAAAGCCCGACGGTCCGCGAGCGTTACCGGCTCCGGTTCCTGAACAGTTACGGGGTTTACGAGGTGTTTTCCCTGGAAGGCGAGGCGAGCGTAACTCCCGGCATGGATGAAGACGAAGACGCTGTTTTCCGGCGTTACGATGAAATTACCGATGATTATTATTCGGATCGCATACGGACGGAGATACAGGAAGCTGTAACGATTAAGACGGGATTCAAACGCCCGCAGGAAATACGTTTTCTTCTTGATCTGCTTTCCTCTGATGATGTTTACCTGGCAGGTTACGGCCGGGAAGAAATAAAAGTCATTCCTTCGGCGGAAGAGTTTTCTTACCGTGTCCGTCCGGACGCACCGCAGAACGTGACGTTAAAACTCATGTTTGCCGACAAAGAGTCCAACTGGACGGGAGAAATTACGGAAAGCGGCTACCGGAAACCGAGGGTTCATTCCAAAGAGTTTAGTAAACAATTTAATTAATGTATCTATATGGCAACACAGGAGTATATCGATGATCTTATTATAGTCATTGAAACCGCGGAGGACGCGGAAAGCGTTACCAACCAAATGGTGGCGGCGGTTCTTGGCTTCTTGAACGAACACCTGAAACTGGTTTCCCAGGGTAAGGAAATCGAGGCGGAGGAAGCCGCCCGCATTGCCGCCGATGCAGCATTACAGAAGGCTATAGACGCCGTTTCTTTACGTATCGACCGACTTGTCGGTAACAACGCTTCGCAGGCAATCGACAACTTTAACGAGATTCTTAATTTTCTGAACGGGCTTAAAGACAGTGATTCGCTGGCCGCATTGCTGGCCGATATCAACGCCCGTATCGGCAGCGAAGACGGTTCACAGAGTGAAGACGGTTCCCTTTGGGGAAAGCTGAAAAGTCTGTCCCAGGATATTAGCAGTTGTTCCGAGGACATAAGCACGTTGCAGGCAGACCGTGACGAAATGAAACAGGAGTTGCAGGAAACTGCCGGGCGTCTGTCTTCCACCTTTACCAATGTAAACAACCTTTTGAACGCCGGTACCGTTTATAGTGATCTGTCGGGGGTGTTTGCAGCATTGAAAACGGCGGGGAAGATTGACGATGTCCGGAAAAACGGCGTGATCCTTTCTTTCCTCACTGCCGACGGCTGGGTGACGAAACAATTTAAAGGCAATCCGGACACGGATTTTGAGAATGTCGAAAAGTGGGAGGATTTCGGCAGCGGCGGTTCGGCCGGCGGGAATACTTATAACGTAACCGGTAACATACCACTTGCAGAAGGTTTCTATACTCTTGCTTCCGCCATTGCCGCGGTACCGGAAAAACAACGCGGCCGGGGGCGTGTTATCACCTTTGAAACATCGCTCGGCAAATGGGAGACGTACCAGTTTACCGGAACCGCCCTGGATGCCTGGGACCAGGAGGCGAGCTGGGAAGAGTTCGGCGGCAAAGGAACGGTAAAGAGTGTAACGGTAAACGGCGAGAAGCAGACGCCGGACGCGGCCGGTAATGTGAATGTAAACGTGGATATCCTGGAAGTGGACGAGACTTTGTCCGCCGATTCCACCAATCCGGTAGAAAACAAGGTAGTAACCGCCCGTTTTAACGAGGTGGACGCTTCCACGCTGTTTAACGTAAATGCGGAGGTAAGCGAGGATGAAACATCCGTCCGTCTGTCTTTCCAGAACAAAAGCGGCGCGGAAATTACCGCCGTGGATATCCCGGCCGGTTCCGGTGGAGGTTCCGGCGAAACGGTGGCTACTAAAATTGTCTTGAATGCGGCTGTAGATAACGCCATAATCAAGGAAGGCGGAAACGCCCGTCTTACTTATACATACGATCACCAATACACCACGGGGGATGAAAAGGGGGAATCTACCGGGCAAAAGGCAGATATCACCGTTACGATCAGGCGTGGAACGACTACCATGTATTCCCAGACGGTCAGCGATGTTTCTAAAGGCAGTTACGAACTGGACCTTTCAAGTTACTTGCTTGTTGGGAATACCGATATTTACGTAGTGGCAACCACAACCGATCCGACTACCGGCAAGAAACAAACCCGGCAGGCGTTTACATCCGTAAAGGTTGTTAGTCTTTCCCTTACCAGCTCTTACAATCTGGCCGGGGCTATAGCCACAGGCGGTTATACTCTGGCCGACACGATTAATATTCCTTATGCTGTCAACGGTGCCGGAACAAAGGTCGTCACACTTTATCTGAACGGTCAGCAACAGAACGCGCACACTATTACAAGATCAGGAACGACAAACGGCAGTTTCAGTTTGTCCCCCTCTTCGCTTGTGACCGGCCGGAATACCGTTCAAATGGTTGCCGAAATGGAGGCTTCCGCCGATCTCGTGTTAAAGTCTGAAAGTATCTACATTGATATCCTGAAATCCGGAGGATCGGCACCGTTCATCGGCACGATGATAAGTTTTCCGGACGGCCGTATTTTTACGGAGGATCATCTTGTTCCGCGCCTGGAAGCGGGGCAGTACGAACAGGTGAAATTTAACTTTGTGGCTTATGATCCCGCCGCGACGCCGGCCAAAGTGGACGTTTACCGGGACGGGGTGAAAACGCAGTCTGTCAGTGTGGCCCGTACTACGCAGACATATACCAACCGTTTTACGGAACAGGGTGAAATCAATATGAAATTTAAGACGGGAGCCACGGAATACCCGTTTTATATCGACGTGACGGAAAGCGGCATCGACTTGCAAGAAACTACTGCCGGGCTTGTACTGAAACTTTCGGCAGCCGGGCGGAGTAACAGTGAATCCGATCCGGGAGCCTGGGATTATGGCGACATACATACAACGTTTGCGGGTTTCGACTGGAACAGCAACGGCTGGACGGGTGACGCCCTGAAACTTACAGGAGGCGCGAAGATTGAAATCGGGTACCAGCCGTTCTCCACAGATGCAACCACTACCGGGGCTACCTATGAAATGGAAATTCTTTGTTCGTCGGTAACGGACCGGCAGGGGGTAATACTGGACTGTATGGCCGGCGATATCGGTTTCCAAATGACAACGGAGCAGGCCCTTATGCGTGTTTCTGGCGGTACGGAAGTAAGTACAAAGTTTGCAAGTGATATGAACCTGAAAATAGCCTTTATTGTCGGGTCCAAGGCTGGCAAACGGTTGCTGGAACTTTATGTAAACGGAATCCGTTGCGGGGCTGTACAGTATGGGGCTACCGAAGGACTACTGCAGGCGGAACCGGTGAACATCCGTTTGTTCAGTGATACGGCGGATGTGGAGATCAGGAATTTCCGTATTTATAACCGTGCGCTTACGGATGATGAAGAACTGAACAATTACATGGTAGACCGGACTACGTCGGACGAAATGGTCCTGTTATTTGAAAAGAACGATGTTACGGGGGACAACGGTACGGATATAGACATAGACAAGCTACGCGCCCAAGGAAAGGCGGTTATGCGAATTGTCGGCGATGTGAACCTTGTCAACGCCACCAATAACAAGAAATTCGAGGTCCCGGTCGATATCTATTTTTATAGCCCGTACGGTAAGGAATATGACTTTGTAGCAAGGAATGTCGGTCTAAGAATACAAGGTACATCATCCACCACTTATCCGCGTAAGAATTACCGTCTTTATTTCTTGCGCTTGGAGAAATACGGTACCACGCTGGAAGTTAACGGCGTGGATGTGCCGTCTCTTGAATACAGTTTCAAACCGGGAGCACGGCCGATCAGTATATTCTGTTTGAAAGCGGACTTTTCCGATTCTTCCGGTACACATAATACCGGTGCGGTGCGTATTGTGAATGACATTTGGAAGAAGTGCGGGTGGTTGACGCCGCCGCAGGCTGCATATAAGGGGGAATATGACGTACGTATAGGTGTAGACGGTTTCCCTATGGACCTGTTTTATGATAACGACGGCACCGGTACGAATACTTATCTGGGAAAATACAATTTCAATAATGAGAAGTCGGAAAGTGCGATCATTTACGGTTTTGAAGGAATTGAAGGATTCAACGACGAAGCGTCCCTGAACGGGCAGCGTAACAAATGTATTTGTCTGGAGTTCCTGAATAACTCCGAGGCCCTTTGTTTGTTCGGGACTACCGACATGTCTTCTTTTGATGATGCGCTGGAATTTCGTTTCAAAGCAGATACTACCTGGGCGGATGCACACGAGGACGACAAGGCGGCAGTTATAAGACTTTGGAACTGGGTAGATTCATGTAAAGGTAATCCCGCCAAGTTCCTGGCGGAATATAACCAGTATTTCGGTAATGACAGCCCGTTTGCATGGTATCTGATTACCGATTACTTTATGGCCGTGGATAACCGGGCAAAAAATATGATGCTGGCGACCTGGGACGGCCTGATCTGGTATTTCCTTCCTTACGATATGGACACGTTGTTCGGTGTGCGTAATGATTCGGTACTGAAATACGAATATACCATTACCCACGCAAGTTTTGACGATAGTATCGGTAGTTATGCTTTTGCCGGCCATGATTCCGTTTTATGGGAACTGGTACGATCTTGTCCGGACAAATTACGTGAAGTGGCGGAAACCTTGCGTAGTAATATGAGCCTTGAATATGTCCTGCAAGTATTTAACGAGGAGCAAATGGGTAACTGGTGCGAGCGGATTTATAACAAGGATTCGGAGTATAAATATATCCTTCCGCTTACCGAAGGTGTGACAACCAGCAGCGGAACCAGTTATTATAATTATCTGTATGCCTTGCAGGGCAGCCGTTACGCGCACCGTACTTATACCATTCAGAACCGTTTCGCCCTTCTGGATAGTCAGTACGTGGCCGGTACTTATCGTCGTGACAGCTTCGCGGCTTATTTCGGGTATAAGTTCGGAAACGATAACCGGAAAGTTCGGATTACAGCCTCCGAACGGTATTATTACGGGTACGGGTACACGTCCGGAACACCGCACCAAAGCGCGGTACTTGCAGAAACGGCCGGTAGTGTGGTGGAACTGACAATGGACACGGATTTGATTGTAAACGATCCGCAATATTTCTACGGTGCAAGCCGTATTCGCGGGCTTGATCTGACGGATGTAAGCCACGCCATTGTCGGCACATTGAACCTGAATAACTGTACGGCCTTGCGTGATCTGAATATTAGTTGTGAGGCCGGACAAACGACACTTAACGCCCTTCTGGTGGGTAATTGCCGTAATCTTCGAAAACTCGACATATCCGGGCTTAAATCCTCTTCCTTTACCGGTATGGACCTTTCAAGCAATGCTAAACTTGAGACCTTCCTGGCCGGTGATACATCCCTTACCGGTGTGACATTCGCCGGCGGTGCGCCTCTGGCCGTTTGCGTCCTTCCCGCAACTTTGCAGACGCTGGAACTCCGGTACCTGAACAAACTAACCAATGCTGGGCTGCAGCTGGAAGGCACGGCAAATATCACGCGCCTTGTGATTGATAACTGTAGCCTGATCGACTGGAACACGTTGTTACAGCAATGCAGCGCGACCAGCTATCTACGAATTACCGGTATAGATATAGACGGGAACGGTAATTTGCTTCGCAGGCTTATGACAATGGGCGGCGTTGATGAAGACGGGGGAAACGTGCAGACGTGCCGCCTGGTAGGTACGTACCGGCTCACCCAGTCCATGTCGGATGAAGAGTACGCCGCCACCTGTGCACATTTCCCGGAACTGAATATCATTCAGCCGCAGTTTGTCGGTATAAAAATAGATCAGACGGTAGGAGACGGGGAAAAGATTACGAATCTGGATAACTCAACCGGATATGACTATAATACGGAATTTACCCCGTCTTCCCATATCCTGGAAGTGTTGGCGAAAAGGCCTTGCGTTCTGGCCAAAAAGACGGCGGAGGGTGAAATGACCTGTTACCCGCTTCATGATGAGAACCGAAATAAATACGCGGATAGTGACAGCGTGGAGAACGCCACGGATGCAGTATTAACCGGATCGGAAGGCGAAGTTTACGTATATGAACCTCATTACTGGTACAAGGGAGTAACGGACGTGCTGAATCAATGTCTTTACGGTTTTATTTCAAGTAATGAGGATGCGCCGGCAGCGGCAGGGTACACCAGTGTAAAATTTACCCGTGAAGAGCTGGACGTAACGGAAGGGATCGGGATTCGTAAGAATACGGATTACACGACCATTGAAGAGGCAAAGAACGAATACGAATCCGGATCGTTCGCCCTGGTGGATGTTCGGGATTACAAGCAGGTTCGTTTTCCCGGTCTGGCTTCCACTCTTTACGGGGCTGTATTTATAGATGATACGGGCAAAATAGTAAGTCGGGTCAGCGTTTCAAACGCGAACGGTTTTATCAATGGTATGTACTTGTTTTGTGCCGTTCCTGTAGGGGCAACGAAACTGGCCTTTACCTTCCTTAATTCGGCGACATTCGATTTCGTTTTACTCACAACGTCGGAAAGTGTAGAAGCGATCGAGCCGGACTGGGTAGAGCATACGGAATGCCTGGGCGGTGCTTATGAAGCCTACTTGATTGATGATGTGTTGCGTTCTGTCAGTGGTGTTTCAAGTGTAGGAACCATTTCACAAGCCCAGGCAATCAAATACGCCCAGAACCGGGGCAAAGGTTTCCAGCTGTTTGACTGGGAAATGCACAAGGACGTGGGTAATCTGCATTTCTTTAAATACGGTAATACCGATTCGCAGGGAGTTTGCGGATATGGAACAAACAATTACCAGAAAGTGACGGGCCTTACAAATGCGTTGGGAATACGTGATACGGTTTCTTATTATAAAGAAAAGGGCGGTTCCAATCCACAGGCGGAAGGTGCTTACCGGGACGGTGTAAATTATCAGTCCGTCAATGTACTGGGATATGAAAATTTCCAGGGAAACAAGGCGGAATGGTTGCAGTATGTCACGGTAAACAAGACAGCAGCGGACGGAAGGTGGTTTATTACCATGCCGGACGGAACGGAACGCGTTGTACAGGGAATTACTGTTTATAATGCGGATATTTATCCTACCCACATGGTTTGGGGCCGGTATATGGATTTGATTGCAGCCAAAGAAGGCGGTTCCACTTCTTCACATTGGTTCGACAGGTTCTATGTAGGTACCGGGCTTTCTCGTGTGGTGTATCGGTCGGGCAGCAGCGCGAACGCGTTAGGCGGTGTTTCGTATGCGCACGCGGGTAGCGATTCATCGAGCACGAGTGCGGTCATCGGCGTTCGGCTTGCCTTCAGGGGCATAATACGCTGGGCGGGTAGCGTCGCGGCCTTTAAAGCCATAAATCAGGCTGATTAAAATAAAAAAATAGCAACGTAAAACGTTGTGCGGGTAGCGCGGGCGTCCGGAAGTAAGACGGGTGCCGGTGCTTCCTGAAAGTACAAAGGCGGATTTCCTCATATACACTCGTGTGGTGTATCGGTCGAACAACAACGCGAACGCGTTAGGCGGTGTTTCGTATGCGAACGCGAATAACGATTCATCGAACACGAATGCGAACATCGGCGTTCGGCTTGCAAACAATTAGAATAAAGAAAAAGCGCATAAGCCTTAAAGATTGGCGTACAACAGTGGGGACGTGTCCCCGACGTGGAGCCAAGAGGAATGAGCCTCGCCAACAGCAGCCGTTTACGGCTGGAAAGGGGAAAAACAAAGCGCAGGGCAATGGGGTTTGGTAGGAACTTTTTTCGAAGAAGCCCGGCCCGGGGAATTGAAGGCTAATTTAATTATCATGTGGAGAGAAGATAATATTATAGAAGAGATTGTCGAGGACTCCAATATAGAGGACGCCATAAAAACGGTATTGCGCAAAAGAAGACGAAAGCGCAGCTTTGCCGGGCGTAGAATACTGGCGGATGTTCCGAAGGCGGTAGAGAGGATCAGGCAGCGGATCAGGAGTGGGCGGTTCAAGCTCGGAGGATATCGGGAAATGACCGTAGACGACGGGCCGAAGGTAAGGATCGTACAATCGGTTTCCCTGGAAGACAGGATCGTTCTTAACGCTGTTATGAATGTGGTGGACCGGCATTTGAAAGTACGTTTTATCCGGACTACTTCCGCATCCATTAAAAACAGGGGTACGCATGACCTTTTACAGTATATCGTTAAAGATATAAAAGCTGATCCCGAAGGAACCCTGTTCGGGTACCAGTTCGATATAACGAAATTCTATGAGAGCGTAGACCAGGACGTTTTGCTGGATGCAGTGAAAAAGATGTTCAAGGATAAAATATTGATCGGAATCCTGGAAGAGTGCATCCGCATGATGCCTAAAGGCGTGAGTATCGGACTAAGATCATCGCAGGGGCTTTGTAATTTGCTTCTGTCTATTTATCTGGATCACCGGTTAAAGGATCAGGAGGCAGTAGCACACTATTACCGGTATTGTGACGACGGTCTGGTGCTTTCTGGTAGCAAGAAATACCTTTGGAAGGTTAGGGATATCATTCATGAACAGGCCCGTAAAGCCCGCCTGGAGATTAAAAGTAATGATACCGTTTTCCCGATTACCGAAGGTATCGACTTTCTGGGATATGTAACCCGCCCGGATCATGTGCGGTTAAGGAAGCGTAACAAACAAAAGTTCGCCCGCAAGATGCACAAGGTTAAAAGCAAGAAACGTAGGCAGGAGTTAACCGCTTCATTTTACGGGCTTACAAAACATGCTGATTGCAAGAACTTATTTTATAAACTAACAGGAAAGAAAATGAAAAAATTAAAAGATTTGGGCTACAAGTACAAGCCTAAAGACGGACGGAAACGATTTACCGGGGCAAGGATCAAGTCGCCCGAACTGATGAACAAGGATGTGATCGTACTTGATTATGAAAAGGATGTTCCGACGAAAAACGGAAACCGGACTGTTATAAAGCTGGAACTCGACGGCAAGGAGAGAAAGTATTTTACCAGCCTGGAGGAAACCCTTTTCATTTGTGAATCAGCGGCAAGAGACGGAGAACTGCCTTTTGAAGCACATTGCGAAGGTGAAGTAAGTGAAAAAGGATTGATAATTATACATTTTACTTGAAATGATACGAATTTATGCAGACAGCAAGGCGGAACCGGTAAGATGCACCAACCGCCGCCGGGGAATCTGGCGTATTACGTGGGATTACCAGGAAACAGAGACAGCAGAAGGAGTGCAACGCAGTTACATGGAAGAGACGTTCGATCATCTACCCGCACTGGCAGAAATCAAGGCGGTTATTAATGAATGGTATAACCGAAAGATAACTGACACGATCGAAAGCGGGTACGTATGGAACGGCCTGAAAGTCTGGCTTTCCATGGAGAACCAGATGAATTATAAGACGGCGTACGATCTTGCCTTGCAGACAGGCGGGGAAAACCTTCCTGTTACTTTCAAGCTCGGGGAAGAAGACAACCCGACGTTTTACGAGTTTGCAAGTATGCAGCAACTACAAGAGTTTTACACCGGTGCCGTGAAACATATACAGGAGACACAAAAGGAAGGCTGGGAACTTAAAAAGGCGATAGACTGGAGTGTTTATACGTTGGAGTAGAAAAGTGAAGGGGGAAGCAGGAAACACGTTTCCCCCTCACTTTTGGGGTTATAACATATCATCAAAGGCGTGTATTCCCACTTCGCGTTCATCCTCCAGAACATGTGCGTAAACCATTGTCATAGTTATAGAACTATGTCCCAAAAGGTGGGATAGTGTTACGATATCATGTGTTTTCTTATAATACAGGGTAGCGAATGTATGCCGGCCGGTTTTTGAACTGATATCCTTTGTTATTCCTACTTTACCGGCTATAGTTTTCAGTACCCGGTTTATATCCTGATCCGTGGGAAGGTTCATAAACAGGTTGCCTTTTGTACGTCCGGCCCGATAATATTCATAGATATAACGTGCCGGGTCCGATAAAGGTACAGTTACCGGTATTTTGGTCTTGCCTCGTGTGTAGTGTAGTTCATTCCCTATGAACTGGTTTATCTGCAATGCTTTTGCATCGCCTATATGCAAAGAAGTAAAACAAAGAAACAGAAAAAAACGGAGTACGTTCTGGGTACATTCTTCCAAGCGGCCGGACCGGTACAAAGCGGTCAGGCGGAGGAGTTCTTCTTCCGTCAGGTATATAACTTCACTTTTGGGGCGACGTATCTTTATGGCCGCGAACGGGTCATGGTCCATATAACCGCCACGTATGGCGGCACCTACATATATTTTGATAGT
>OHMI01000374.1_pt1 | contig 18189 bp, 16 predicted proteins | sample 1569271 | NCBI WGS metagenome assembly OHMI01 (sample SAMEA3879529, study PRJEB24766) | human gut metagenome | biome: human-associated habitat; feature: feces | place: USA | collected 1985/1987
ATGAGGGAACCACATTTACTGTGGATATTCCTTTGGAAATTACAGATCAGGAATGTAATAAGTCAGACACAGGTTTTTCGGAAAAGGTAAATCTTACAGGTGTGAAAGTTCTTCTTGCAGAGGATAATGATCTGAATGCAGAGATTGCGATAGAACTGCTTGCAGAACAAAAGCAGCCCAATCGGAATCAGCGCCGCGCTGACGATGCGAATCAGGCGGTTGACCTCCGTCATCAGCACCGATTTCGGGCGGCGAATCTCCTTCGCGGAACGCGTCAGGCGGGCGGCATAGCTTTCGTCGCCCACATAAACCAGCTGCGCGGTGAAGGTTCCCTCTAAAATATAGCTGCCGGACAGAAGAAAATCGCCCGGCTGCTTGCGCATGGGCGTGCTTTCCCCCGTCAGCAGGGATTCGTTCGCCGCACCCTGCCCACTGGTGACGACGGCATCCGCCATCACTTGGTCGCCCGCGCGGAGAATCACCAGATCGCCCTTGACGAGCGCATCCGGCGCGCAGGTCTTTTCCTGCCCGTTGCGCAGAACATGCGCGGTCGGGGCGTTCAGCAGGGACAACTTGCGGATGGTCTTGCGCGCGCGAAGCTCCTGCACCGTGCCAATCAGCGTGTTCGACACCACGACACCCAGAAACAGCATGTTCCGCCAGCTGCCCACCAGCGCCAGACAAACCGCCAGCGCCACATTCAGCCCGTTGAAGGGCGTGAAGAGATTTTCCGCCAGAATCTGCGCGGTGGATTTGTCGGGGCGGTGGTGGGAGATGTTCGGCTTGCGGGAAGCCGCCTCCTCGTCCGTCAGGCCGCTTAGTGCGGTCGGGGTGAAATCCGCCGGAAGCTCCGTGTTGACCTGCAAGATATCCGCCATAATTTGTTATGCTCCTAATACATCCGCCGCCGCGCGCAGGGACGGCAGCACTTCAACGCCCGGCACCTGACGCAGCACCGCGTCGCACTGGTGCCCGCCGGAAATCAGCAGACAGCGGCAGCCGATGGCGCGGGCAACCTCGGCGTCGTGGCTCGTGTCGCCCAGAAACACCGTGTCCGCCGGGTCGTAGCCCTTGCGCGAAAGGTAATCCTTCGCCAGCTGCACCTTTGACACCGCGTAGACGTCGCCCAGCCCCAGAATGTCGTCGAACATGCCGTTCAGCTCCGGAAACTTGACGACCTGCGCGCGCAGCTGATCCACCTGACTGGCGGAGATAATCGCCTGATGGAAGCCTGCGTCGTGGAAGCGATGAACCGCCTCCGCCGCCGTCTTGTGCAGCTGTGCCAGATGGAAGTTCGCGACGTAGCCTTCGTTCCATTCTTTCGCCACAAGCGGGAAATCCTCGTCCGTCACGCCGATGTCGGTATAGTAATCCTTGACCGGAAAGCGGAAAATCCGCCGATATTCCTCTTCGCTTGTCAGGCGATAGCCGTGGTGCGCGAAAACTTCATTGTTGATTTTGACAACCAACGGTACGTCGCTGAGCAGCGTGCCGTTCCAGTCCCACAGAATCGTCATTGCTTCTTAACCTCCGAAAATTTAGTGTAACGCTGATTATACCACATTTTCAGAGGAAGGACAAGCGCTTTTTTGCAAATTACTTGCTGTAATAGCTCTTGAAGGTTTCACCGTTGTCCATGTGGATGACGCGCGGTTCATCCGCCTTCGCCTGCTTGTAGTTCTTGCGGCGCGTAATCACCAGCGCCACCAGACCGACAACCAGCAGCAGCATCCCCAGATGCAGCACCAGCCCCAGCAGTCCGCCTAATACACTGAACACAAAGTGGAACACGCTGGCGACCGCGCCGAACACCATGTTGATGAAAGAGCCAATCATGTTGAAAACCGAGCCGATGAATGCCATCATATCTGTATCCTCCTGCGCCGATGAGGGGCGCGTCCTGTCGTTCTGACAAGAATAAGGATAGCACAAGCGGAATGGAAAATCCATCGAAGGATGATTAGAAATTCATGAGGAAATTCTCATTTTTGCGGAAATCCCCCGATTGCGTTTCCGTGTTCATTCTGCTATACTCGATAGCAGAAATACGCAAAGGGGGATTTTTTCGCATGAATATTACGGCTTATCTGGGGGCGAACGAGGGCAACGATCCGTCTTTTCGGCAGGCGGTGGAGGAACTCGGACGCTGGATTGGTGAAAGCGGCCACGCGCTGGTGTATGGCGGGTCGAAATCCGGCTTGATGGGCGCGCTGGCGGCCAGTGCGCTGGCGGCTGGCGCGGAGGTGACGGGCGTTGAGCCGGAGTTTTTCATCAGCGAGAGCTTTCAGATGGAGGGGCTGACGGAGCTGATTGTGACGAAGGACATTCCGGAGCGCCGGACGAAGATGATAGAACTGGGGGATGCGTTCATTGCGTTTCCGGGCGGCACGGGGACGCTGGAAGAGGTGTCGGAAGTGATGTCGAAGCTGGCGCTGAAGCAGATAGATGCCCCGTGTGTGCTGTATAATTTGAATGGGTATTATGAGGGATTGAAGGCGCTGCTGAAGCATATGGTGGAGATGGGGCTTTCGACGGAAGAAAAACAGGAAAAAGTGTATTTTGCGGAGAATTTGGGGGATATTAAGGCGATTTTAGGGGCGGAAAAATAATAATATAAAAAAGCGGGATTGCGCATTTTTCACGCAACCCCGCTTTTTGTCCCTATGCAATTCTCAGAAGCGCTGTGCGCGCCTTATTCCCCCATGCCTTGGTCGCGCGCCTGCGCGGTGTACAGCTCGTAGTATGCGCCGCGCTTGGCCATCAATTCGTCATGAGAGCCTGCTTCCATGATGCCCTGATTGCCAATGTACAGGATGCGGTCGCAGTTCTTGATGGTGGACAGACGGTGCGCAATGATGAACGACGTGCGTCCCTTCAGCAGCGCCTGAATGCCGTCCTGCAGCAGCTTCTCCGTCTTGGTGTCGATGGAGGAGGTTGCCTCGTCCAGTATCAGGATGCGCGGGTCGCTCAGCAGCGTGCGCGCGAAGGCAATCAGCTGCTTCTGCCCCTGCGAAAGGCTGCCGCCGCGCTCGTTCACGGTCGTTTTGTAGCCCTGCGGCATTTCGCGGATGAAGTCGTCCGCGCGGACAACCGCCGCCGCCTGACGTACCTCGTCGTCTGTCGCGTCCAGACGGCCGTAGCGAATGTTATCCAGAATCGTGCCGGAGAAGATGAAGGAATCCTGCAGCATGATGCCCATCTGCGAGCGCAGGGAGTGCAGCGTCACGTCGGTAATGTCGTGCTTCACGCCGGATTCATCCGTCAGCGTGATGGAACCGCTGCGCAGGTCGTAGAAGCGGCAGAGCAGGTTGACGATGGTGGACTTGCCCGCGCCGGTCGGGCCGACAAGCGCAATGCTTTCGCCCGCCTTGACGTGCAGGTCAACATCCTTGAGGACGGTCTGCCCTTCCTCGTAGCCGAAGGTGATGTTGTTGTAATCAACAGCGCCGGTAATGGGCGGAAGCGTCTCGGCATTCGGCTTGTCGTCAATCACGACCGGTTCATCCATCGTCTCGAAGATGCGCTCCAGATACGCCATGTTGTTCACGAAGCTGTTGTAGATGTTCGCCAGATTCGTAATCGGCTGCCAGAAACGGCTGACGTACTGCCCCATGGCGAGAATTACGCCGAAGGAGACCACCGCGCCGCCCAGCCAGTACACGCCCGCGTAGTACATGAGGGTGAAAACAATCTGGGTGATGATTTCCGAAGAGAGCCAGACGCTGTTGGAGATGTAAATCGCCTTCAGCCACGCCGCGCGGCACGCCGTCGCCAGCCGCTGCATGATGGAGCAGTTGACATCCTGCCGCGCGAACAGTTCGCTCACGCGCACGCCGTCAATGGATTCCGCCAGATACGCGTTGTAGTTGCTGTTTTTGTTCGACTGATTCTGCCACGCGCGGCGCTGACGAGGCTTCAGGATGATGATAATCGCCACGAAAATCGGCAGACCCGCCACAACAATCGTCGCCAGCGTCGGCTCGGTCGTGTACATGTATACGACGATGAAGATGATATTGATGATTTCCAGAATCGAGTTGATGATGCCGTTGGAAAGAATATCCGACACACTGTTGACGTAATTGATGACGCGCACGAGGATTTTGCCCGCCGGACGGCTGTCGTAGTAGGCAAAGGGCAGCTGCTGCAGGTGCGCGAAGAGGTCTTTGCGGATGTCGTAGATGATCTGCTGACTGACGAACGCCATGATGCGCGAGCGGATGACCGTGAAGACGATGCCGACGATGATGATGCCCATGAACGCCAGCGCCATCTTCAGCAGCAGGTCAACGTTTTTCTGCGGCACAGCGACGTCCATGACGGTCTGGGTGATTTTCGGCACGGCGAGGCTCGTTACCGATGCCAAGGCGGACAGAAGCAGCGCCAGCAGCATCTTCCATTTGTGCTTGCCGATGTAAACGCCAACGCGCTTCAAGTGCCGGAAGTCAAACGGGGTTTCCAAGCGCTCGTCTACGTCAAATTTGTTGCGCGCCATGTTACATCACCTCCTGCGGAGCGGTGTCGGGCGTGATGCCGTTTTGCAGGCAGTACGTTTCGTAGTAGTAGCCGCGTTGACGCAGCAGTTCCTGATGCGTGCCGCGCTCGGTCACGACGCCGTCCTTCAAAATCAGGATGAGGTCAGCATCCTTGACGGAGGAAATGCGCTGGGCAATGATCAGCTTCGTGCAGTCGTAGGGGAGCTGACGCAGCTGCGCCTGAATGTATTTCTCCGTCTCCATATCGACGGCGGAAGTCGTGTCGTCCATGACGAGGATGCCGGGCTTGACTGCCAGCGCGCGCGCCAAGGCAATGCGCTGCTTCTGCCCGCCGGAAAGCCCCACGCCGCGTTCGCCGATAATCGTGTCGTAGCCCTCGGACAAGCCCTTGATGAAGTCGTCTGCAGCCGCGCGGCGGGCGAAGTCGTGCACTTCGTCCTCCGTCAGCGTCTGGTCGCCGAAAGCAATGTTGCCTTCCACCGTGTCGGAAAAGAGGAAAACATCCTGCGTCGCCGTACCGATGCCGTCGCGGAGCTGCTGCAGCTTCCACTTGCGCACATTGCAGCCGTCAACGGAAATGCTGCCGCTGGTCACGTCGTAGCAGCGGGCGAGCAGCTGAATCAGCGTCGTTTTGCCGGAACCGGTCGGCCCCATGATGGCGACGGTCTGCCCCGGCTTGGCGGAGAACGTTACGTCGGACAGCACCGGCTGCGAGCCGTAAGCGAAGGACACATGGTCAAAGGAAATCGCACCCTCGATGTGGTCGTGATTCACCGCGCAGGAGCTGTCCACAATCTCCGGGCGGGAGACTTCAATCTCCATGACCTTGTTCGAGCAGGTGATGAAGCGCTGCCAGTCGTTGAGCAGGTTGCCCAGCTGCCGCATGGGGACGCTCAGCGTCCACGCCAGCTGGGTGAAAATCGTCAGTTCGCCCGCCGTCATGCCGTCGGTAATCATCAGGTAGCCGCCGAAAAAGACGGTCAGCAGCGTCATGGCGTTCGCCAGAATCTCGATGAAGGGGTAGAATGACAGCCAGCGCTTGTTGATATCCAGATTCGCATCGCGGAAGGCGCGGGAACGCTCGTCGAAGCGGTTCTCCTCGTATTCCTCACGCGCAAACGCCTTCACCACGCGGTTTGCCGCAATGTTCTCCTGCGCCTTCGCGTTCATGTCGCTCATCTTGTCGCGCATGTCCACGAACATCCGCCGCGCGCCCTTGGAGTACACTTTCGTGATAATCATCAGCAGCGGCGTGACGCAGACCATCGCCAGCGCGAGCTTCCAGTTCACCGAGAACAGGTAAATCGAAGACGACACGAACATGACGATGCTGTCTACCGCCACATAGTCTATGTATGCCAGAAAATGGCGGCACCAGTCCGTGTCGGCGGACAGGCGCGTCATCAGGTCGCCGGTGCGGTGAATGTCGAAGAAGCGCATGTCCTGATACTGCAGACGCGTGAACAGCCGCATGCGCAGGTTCATCAGCGTGTTCTGGGAGGAATGCTCCAGCAGGACAACCATCAGGTAGCGCAGACCTTCGCGCGTAACCTTGACAATCAGCATCGCCAGCAGCAAGCCGACGAGCGGTTCGGGGTTCTGCGCGACAATGACGTCATCCATCAGGCGCATCGTCAGGTAGGGGTTGATGAGCAGCATCAGCGACGTGACGGCACTGATGATGAGGCCAAGAATGTGCCACTTGTGGTAGCGCTTGTCCATTACGCCCCACAGCCATTTGATATTCTCCATCGGTTACTCCTTATACAGGGTCGATTCGATTTCCTTTGTCACAAAGTCAGCAATGCGGATTTTCCATTCCTCGTCCGGGTGGACTTCGCCGTGAAAGCGGGCAACGCTGCGGTCAAAGCCGCTTCCGTAGAAGCTGTCGATGCAGTGAACACCCGTTTTCTGCGCGACTTTCTGGATGACGCGGCGCTTGAGCAGCCCGTGAGATTCGTCCATCCATTCCTGCGGGGTGTATGTTTGCAGCGGCGTGGCGAGAAAAATCGCTGCGTTCGGGCAGACCGCCTGCAATGTCCGCACCGCCCAGAGCAGCGCAGATGCCATCGACGTGCGGGTCAGGTCGGCATAGGGGAGTTCACAGACGGCTGCAAAGTCATCCGCCGGGGCATTTTCCGGTTGATTGCCGTCATTGCTGGAGATGGCGATGTAGATGACGTCCGGCGTGCTCAGCGTGCCTGTGCCGATACCGATTTCCGCCGGAATCGCATACTCGATGCCATCCACCGTCCAGCGGATGAGGCTGCCCTTCGGCGTAAGCGCCTGCAAAACGCGCCGCACCTGATTGGACAGCACGTTGTCCGCCGTGTTCGTGTTCGGCGGCTCGATGAGCGTTACAGGCGTGATGTTCCTATCGCCTTCGTGCCAGTCGGAGCAGGTTGCGTACCCGCAGGCGGCATTCAGCACCTCCTGCGCGTTCAGCCGATGCGCCACCATCGTGCCGATACCGCTGACCTGGTCGCTGGTGATGCTGTCGCCCATGCAGCAGAAGCAGCGGATGTTCATGGGGTTGTCCTCCCTTGTGGTGGTACTATTTTCCGCATTCGCCTGCGCCATCTGCTTGCGCCTTTTTCCTTCTGGCGTCCGCTCATTCCACTTAGCGTAGCGCTGCTACGCTGCGTTTCATTCGCGTTAGCCAGAAGAAAAAATTCGCGGCGCATCTTGGCGCATTCTCATTTGGAAATAGTACAGACGGGTCGTTCAGTCGTAAAGCCTCATTAGAAACGGTTTGATGATAGCACGGTTTTTTCCTTGTTTCAAGGGGGCTTTTGGAAAGATTTCGACAATATTTCTTGCCCATCAGTTAAGTAACAAAAAGCCGGAAAATTCAAGGACAAAAGACACAAAGCGGCGATAAAAACCAGTGACAGGAGTGGCGAAACCGAAGGTGCCCAGCGGGCAACCGCGGACTTTGTCCGTTTTCATTGCCCTCTGGAAGCATGGAAAAGACCAGTTCAAACATGCCTATCAGCATAGAATCAGAAAAAACCACCCAACGAAACCATTTTCGTTCTGGTAAGAAATCAGACATTCTTGACAAAACACAATTTTTGTGTATAATTAAATTGTTGCATCATCCATTCCATAGACCCCCCAAGACGCTAAGGGAGGAAATTAAACATGAAACACTGGGTCGCACAAGCGCTTTCTCTGCTGATAGCACTCTGCTTGTTTCTGCCCTGCTTCGCCGCAGCGGAAGAAGCCGCGCAGACCGCCGTCACCATCGACTTTGAGGATGGCAACGCCGCCGCGTTCAGCCAGTCTGGCTCCTGCACCGTCGGCGTGACGGAATCGCAGGCACACAGCGGCAAGCAGAGCCTGCGAGTTTCTGGACGCGGCAGCAATAACTGGGATGCCGTTGACCTCTCCGCTGCGTCGCTTGGCATTGAAGCCGGCGCGAAAGTCCACCTGTCCGCCTGCGTCTACGTCGAAAGCTCGGAGGACGGCACTATGGCGATTGGCAAGGCGGGCGGCGATTACGCCTACTACGCGCAGGTGAACGTCAAGGGCAAGGAGTGGACGGAAATCTCCTGCGATTTCGAGGCGGACGCGGGCATCAACATCCGCTTCCTCACGGCGTCGGATAACTATCTGGGCAAAAACTACTGCCTTGATGACGTCACGCTGACCATCACCGCGCCCGAAAAGATGGATTACTCCGACGCGCCACAGATTCACTACACGTCGGACTTTACCAGCGGCACGGACGGCTGGTATGCGCGTTCTGCGGGCAGTGCTACCATCGAGACGACCGCTGACGGGCTGTACATCACCGGGCGTACCGCGACGTGGAACTCTCCCGGCCGCGACTTCGACCTTGTGCCGGGGCGCGCCTACAACCTGTCCGTGCAGGTGAAGCAGGACGAGCTGGATTCGTGCAGCTTCATCCTGTCCGTCGCCCATACCCGCGACGGCGAGGAATCCTATGAGAACATTGTCACCGGCACGGCGAAGAAAGGCGAATGGGCAATGCTGTCCGGCGCGTACATTCCCGGTCGGTATGACAAGTATGTGCTGTACATTGAGGGTGCGGGCAAGGAAACGTCCTTCACCATCCGCAATTTCACCTGCGACGAGAAGATTGACTCCTTCGACACCACTTCGCTGCCTGCCCTCAAGACGCTCTATGCGGATAAGTTCGATTTCGGCACGGCGGTTGTTGCCAGTGAAGTGGCGGACAGCAAACGCATGGCGTTCTACGGCAGCCAGTTCACCATCATGACCGTGGGAAACGAGATGAAGCCGGATTCGCTGCTGGACATGGCGGAATGCCGCAAGCTCAGCCGCACGGACGACACGGCCGTCGCTGTGAAGTTCGACAACTGCATTCCGTTCCTCGATTGGTGCCGCGACAATGGCGTGAAGGTGCATGGGCATGTGCTGGTGTGGCACTCCCAGACGCCCGAAGCCTTCTTCCATGAGGGCTACGCGACCCACAAGCCGCTGTGCAGCCGCGAAACCATGCTCGCCCGCATGGAAAGCTACATCCAGCAGGTGCTGACGTGGACGAACGAGAATTATCCGGGGCTGATTGTCTCGTGGGACGTTGTGAACGAAGCCGTGGCGGACGGCAGCGACCAGCTGCGCGAATCCAACTGGACAAAGACGGTTGGTCAGGATTTCGTGAACCGCGCGTTTGAGTACGCCCGCAAGTACGCCGCGGACGGCGTGAAGCTGTACTACAATGATTACAACACCCCCCTTGACCCCAAGCTGCACGGCATCTGCGTCCTGCTGGACAGCCTGATTGCGGATGGCACGATTGACGGCTACGGCTTCCAGGCACACTACTCCGTCGGCAGTCCGACGATTGACCGCGTGGATTGGGCGTTCCAGCAGATTGCCAAGCGTGATTTGCTCCTGCGCGTGTCCGAACTTGACGTGGGCATTGACGATACAAGCGAGGAAAATCTGCAGAAGCAGGCGAAGTATTACGGCAACCTGATGAAGATTTTCCTGCGTTACGCCGACCGCATCGAAGCGGTGCAGGTATGGGGCACGGTGGACGACCTGAGCTGGCGCGCGGACGAGTACCCGCTCCTGTTCGACAAGGATGCCCAGCCGAAGCCCGCGTTTGACACGCTGGTGGAACTGGCACAGTAAATCCATCATAAAGGCAGCACCGCACAATCCATTTGCCAGCCGACCACCTCATTTGTGCGGTGTTACCCTAACTTTAAGGAGGCGACGAAGATGAAGAAGAAGAGTTTTGCCATATTGCTGGCTGCGGCGCTGCTGCTGTACCTGCTGCCGGGAATGGCGCTGGAAGCGAAGGCGGAAACCGTCCGCAACATATGTTTTTTCTGTAAGAAACAGGCAGATCTTGAGATTACAGGATTCGAGCGATACAACGACGATCAGCATTGGGTAATTCACAAATGTCCAAACTGCGGTGAAAGTGAACGTACCATATTTCTTGGCAATCCAATCAGCTATCACTCTGGCGGCACCGAAACGCCGACCTGCACCACGGGCAAAACCTGCGCCCAGTGCGGCGCTCAATACGGCAAACTCGGTCACGACTGGGGCGCATGGCAATCCAGGGGCAACAACAGTGCGCATTTCCGCACCTGCCAGCGCGACGGCTGCGATGCGGTCGACACCGCAAGCTGCTCCGGCGACAGCAGTGCGACCTGCATCACCCTGGGAACATGCACTACCTGCGGCGGGCAGTACTACAGCGCACATACCTTCCCTGCGAATCAGGGCTGGGATTCGGATGCCGAAAACCACTGGGTTAGCTGCACCGTCTGCCACGAAGCGAAAACTAAGGTGGGCGCACATTTCTTCGTTCAGGGCAACGATAGCTCGTGCCTTAAGTCCGCAGCCACCTGCGTTTCTCCGCCCGTGTACTACACAAACTGCGCTTACTGCTACCGCAAGGGAACGGATACTTATGTACACCCATGGTATGGACCTGACCCGAACAACCACGACCTGGTGCACCACGACGCCAAGGCGCCCACCTGCACCGAAATTGGCTGGGATGAATATGACGCCTGCCAGCGTGAGGGCTGCGATTACACCACCAAGGTGGAAATCCCTGCCCCCGGGCACGATTATACCGAAAAGGTCGTCAAGCCCACCTGCGGAAAGGGCGGCTACACGCTGCACACCTGCAAAAAATGCAATGACAGCTATAAGGATCACCAGACGAAGACGCTGCTGCACTGGTATGGCGAATGGACGAGTAACGGCGACGGCACGCACAGCGCGACCTGCAAGCGCAAGGATTGCAAGCACGTCAGCAAGACCGAATGCGCCATCGTCGAATTCAAGCAGGATGAAGCGACGCGCACGCTCTGCCCCGTATGCGGCAATGTGAGCGATGGCACACATCTGGCGCTGGTTGAAGAAGTGACGGCGGAGGGCGAGCATCTGCCCTATGGCGAGCTGGTGCTGCGCATGGGTGAAACTGCGAACGGCAATACGCTGCTGAGCGTCTGCTTTGAAGTTTCCGGCAAGCTCTCCCGGCCGAAGGGCGAGGTAAAAATCACGCTGCCCGCCGAGCTGCTGAACGGCGGTACCCTGGCGCTGCTGAATGCCGACGATACGGAAATTGATCTGCCCCACATCGTGGAAGGTGAAAACGCAGTGTTCACGCTGGACTTCACCGATGCAGAAATTCCCACCGCGCTGATTCGCCTGATACCGACAGCAGAATAATCCCATTGCATAGCGTTTTTAAGGCCGTTGCAGAATATGAATCTGCAACGGCCGCTATGGTGCGCCCGGCAGTAGGAAGTGTTACCCGAAGGCAAGGGTGTCCATCGAGAGGCGGAGTCTGAAGGAAGCCGGATGCCAGCGGGCAAACTCCCGAACCGACGAACAGAAATCACATAGTAGACCGTAGAGGGGCGGACGAGTGTGCCGAGCAACACAAGATCCAATGCTGCCTGAATCCCGTGCGGTAAATGTGGCGGTTATGTGGAAGAAAAAAAGGCGACTGCCAGGCTTATCCCCCCTGACAGTCGCCTCACTGTTTACTTCTTTTCTACTTTGCTGCTGCCGCGGATGGTCGCATCCGGCTTGGCGGCCTGCTTCATGAACGCCGACGGGCTGATGCCGACGATGTTCTTGAACTGCTTGGAGAAGTGGTACGGGTCTTGCATCCCGACTTCGATGCCTGCCTGACGAACCGTGTGCCCTTCCTCGCGCAGCAGCTCCTTCGCGCGCTCCATCTTGCAGTGCAGTACATACGACAGCGGCGGCATACCCACTTCGCTCACGAAGCGCTTGCGGAACGTTTCCATCGGCATACGGGAAATTGCCGCCATCTCCGCCAGAGAGAAGTTGTCCTTGTACTGATTCGCGCGCAGGGTGTCCACGACCTTCGCAATCTCGTGCGAAAGCATCGCGTCCATGGCGACCGGCTGACCCCAGTGGCTTGCCAGCATCCCGTACATCAGGTGCTGCAGCTGATATGTCGCGTCGCTGGTGTCCGTGTGGCGGACGATGACCTGCACAATCTGCTTCGCCAAGTACATCTGGCTCGGCAGCGCCCCCTGCTTCAGCGGCATATGCAGCAGCGCGCCCATCTTGCGTACGACCATCGGCGCAAGCGGGCCTTCCAGCGCAATCCATACGCAGCGGACGCTCTCGTCAATCTGCAGGGCGGCGTCGCGGTTGCCGGCGGGCAGGAAGCACGTTTCCTGCTGTTTCAGCGTCAGCTCATGCCCCTGCCAAACCAGCGTCGCTTCGCCTGCCTCCACCGCGAACCAAATCCACTGGTCATGCGGCTTAATGGGGCGTCTCCCTGCCTCAAACATCGCCGTGCCTGCCGCGTGAATCCATGCACCGCTGGAGCGGGTCAAGCTGCCCGGCTTGTGGTATCCTTCCACCACCATAGTATCCGCCGCAGCCTCTACGTCTGCGAACAGGTAAGACTCCATGCCCTTCATCCTCCTTCAACCAAATGGCACAATTGTCATTATGGCTATTATAATGCCCAAATCGGTTGATTGTCAAGAGGATTACACGATTTTCCCGAAATTTTTCTGAAGGATAGCTGTGCGTGCCCGAGTATAGATGAATGCCATTCGATACAGGTTAGCTTTGACAAACTTTTTGCCCGAAAAACAGCAAATGTACAATCCTGCCCTTGACAAGCGCGGGATGAGCGGACTATAATAAATGCGGATATGCGGCAATGATGCCGCCGAACGGAGGAATTTTCTCCATGATGCTGTCTGTGCTGTTTCCGTTTACGTTCCCGGCGTTTTTCGCCGGGCAAATTGACGTACCGTGAAGCAGCAGCCGCAGCGATTGAGGAAAACATCAGGCGCGGAAGCTCTTTTGCGGGCTTCCGTGCTTTTTTTCGTCCATTTGAGCCAATAATGATTTTGAGCCAATAATGATTGACGCAGGAGGTTGAACACCATGATTATCGTCTTGAAGCAGGGTACGACCCAGCAGGAAATCGACACCGTCACCAATGCCGTGGTTGCGCGCGGCGTATCCGTCAGCCCGATTGTAGGCACGGAGATGACCATCCTTGGTCTGACTGGCGACACGAGCCGCATTGACCCCGACCAGCTGGAATCCTTCCACTGCGTCGAACGCATCATGAAGGTTGCCGAGCCGTTCAAGAAGGCAAACCGCGCGTTCCATCCCGCGCCGAGCGAAATCAAAATCGGGAACACGGTTGTCGGCGGCAAGAAACTGGCGATTATGGCGGGTCCCTGCTCCGTGGAGAGCAACGAGCAGATTACCGCCGTGGCGCAGGCGGTGAAGGACGCGGGCGCGACGGTGCTGCGCGGTGGTGCGTTCAAGCCGCGCACGTCCCCGTACTCCTTCCAAGGACTGGCATACGAGGGGCTGGACATGCTCTGCCATGCCCGAGAGCAGACCGGGCTGCCCATCGTGACCGAGCTGATGTCTCCCTACGACATTGATACCTTCGTGGATAAGGTGGACTGCATTCAGGTCGGCGCGCGCAACATGCAGAATTTCGACCTGCTGAAACAATTAGCAGGTGATTCTGTGCGAGCGCGGCATCCGCACGTTCGAGACGTACACGCGCAACACACTGGATTTGTCCGCCATCTGCGCGGTGAAGAAGCTGAGCCACCTGCCGGTGATTGTTGATCCGAGCCATTCGACCGGCAAGAGCTGGATGGTGCAGCCGATTGCGCGCGCGGCGATTGCGGTCGGCGCGGACGGCGTGATGATTGAGGTGCACAACGACCCGGCGCACGCGTTGTGCGACGGTGCGCAGTCGATTACGCCCGCTGCGTTTGTGGACGTGATGGCGGATATTCGGAAGATTGCAGAAGCCGTTGGGCGCGAGGTGTGATGATGAAAAAAACTCCCCTGCTTGATATGGACAGGGGAGTTTTGAATATTGACCTTTTTGTTTATTGCGTGATGTTGCCGCGGGGGGAATCGCCGCTGCGGCGGCGACAAGGGGGCTTTCCGATCGCCCCCTTGACTCCTTCGGCGCGGTCACTCCCATGTTGCTTGGTTTCTACCGGAAATTTAGCGAACCGTAGGTTCGCTGGATAAACACGCGGACACTGTATGCAGAAGTCACCAACTGAATCGCGCGCGGAAGGGTCAAGGGAGGAACTCCCTTGCGGAGTCCAGAGGCAGAGCCTCTGGCACCTCCTTTACCCCCGTAAGAATTCAATCACTTCCGGCACATACTTCTCCATCACATCGTTCGTGGACATGTAGATTTCGTGCTTCGCGAGATAAACGGAAAGTTTCGCACCGGGGATTTGCGCGACGAATTGTTTCTGCTCCGGCAGACAGACTGTCTTGTCCAGTGACGCTTGGCAGAGCAGCAGCGGCGTGGTAATCTGCTTGTCCTTTACCGGGTCAAGCAGCACTTTCGTCACGCCAATCGCTTCCTGTACCCAGCCATAAGTGGGTGAACAATTCTGCAAGTGCGCGTTGTCGATGCGCTTGCGCTCGTAGTAGTCAAAGCGGACGCGGCTGGTGGCGCAGGATGTCTCGAACGGCTCGTTCTCCGGGCTGAACGGCTTGCCGATGAATGCGCGGTCTTCCCGCTTGCCGATGGCGCACATGAAGTCCGCCGCGAGTTTGCCCGCCCAGCGCGGCAGCGGCGCACTCGACGGCGCAATCATCGGCGCAGTCAGCACCGCCCGCGCGAAATACTCCGGGTGATTCATCAGCGTCATGCCGCCAATCGCGCCGCCCATCGAGTGCGCATACAGCACGCGCGGCAGATGTTCCGTCCTCGGCAGGACGACACCCGACATGAACTCCTCCAAATCGCGCAGATAATCCGAAAACGCATCGACGTGCGTGATGGAGGTGTCAGAAATTTTGCGGACGGATTTGCCGTGCCCGCGGTGGTCGATGGCGTAGACGTTGAACTTCTCGTTCAGAAAATACCACGTCATTTCGCGGAATTTCTCGGCGGATTCCGTGTAGCCGTGCAGGATGACGACGGCGCGGGTCGCATCCGGCTGCTCGTAGACCTCCGCGTGCAGCGTTCCGCCCGTGGAGAGCGGCATGTCCATCTCCTGACGGCGCGAATCCAGATACGGCTCTACCGTCTCGGTCATGACGGCGGCATAGTTGCTTTCGGGCAGAATGGAAATCATAGCGTCCTCCTGTGATCATAATGCTTGACATGTCTATTATATCAGAAAAAGAACGCAAAATGCAAGGGCTGCACCGACTTTTCCGGCACAGCCCTTGATGTTATTTGCTGATTTCCTGCTGAAGCACGTCAAGGAACGCTTGACGGCGGCAGTTCTTGAACGAATAGGTAAATCCATCTGACGTAAAACGGAACGTGTAGCCTTTGAGGATTTCGCCCATCAGGCTGGTGGTGCTGAAGTCGGTCACGCCCTTGAGCGGGATGGTGTGCATCAGCTTGAGCGGCTCGGACTTCATGTTCGTGTCGTAGATGAGCAGGTCATTGCCCTTCACGCCGAGCAGCACCATGCCGAAGCTCCCGTCCGGCAGCTCCTTCACCGTGGCGCAGAGCGCCGCCCCGCGCGCATCGCAAACGCCCGCGTCCTGCATCTGCTGGGCGTATTTCTCCTGATTCGTCATGAAAAATCAAACCTCCTTCGTTGGCTTTGCGCCTATTCCCATGATAGGACGATGCGGTTGATTTGTCAAGCGAACGCGGGAAAATTTACAAGTGGAATTAGTTCGGCACATACATCGGTGTCAGCCCCATTTCGAGATACACCGTGTTGACATGCTCCTGACACGCGCGGGCGAACCCCTCCGCGTCAAACGCGCCGTTCAGGTAGCGCTGCATGAGCGTTTTGAGGGCATCGTCGAAGGTGACGGGGGAGTCGCCGGGGATGTAGGCGTACTGGACAAGCTCCTGATAGTAGGCAATGTCCTCCGGGGAGACGGAATAGGGGTGTTCGGTGATGTAGGCTAAACTCCGGCGAGCGCGGTCAAGGTCGTCTTCATCCTGCGTGGTGCGGTTCTCCTTTGCTTCCAAGCGGGCGATTTCGGCTTGATATTGTGCAACCTTTTCGTCATAGTCCGGGCGAATAATGGGCTTGCTGAGAGACGAATCCCAGAGGTAGGCAATATCGGACTTCCAAGCTGCCAAATAGCGCATCAGGTCGATAGCACCATCAATGTTGTTGGAATAGGGGTTGATGATGGCGATGTCTGCAATATAGTATAGGCTCGAAGGTGCATCGTCAAGGACGGAAGGAATCAACTCCATATCTGTGGCGGGAGTGAAAGAAACCATCGTCGTTGTAAACAATTCATAGTCGGCGAGACGATTTTCTTTTATGTTCTCCGGAACAATTTCCTTGATTTTTGCCGTCATTCGGGAAAACTCTGGGCGTAAGAAATTCACCTGCCCATCAACACGCTCTGAAGCAATGATAAACTGTTCTATAAAGAATGACAACATGCCGGATGGCGTGTACGGATATTCGGAGATTAGCAAATAGTCCCTGCCTAAAATACCGTCGTCAATCAGTGCAGTGCAGACATCTAATAATTCCTCAAATGTGTGCGGCGCGCTGACTCCTGCGTCATCCAGTACATGGGGAGATAATACTCGCCATCCTAAAGGCTGTGCATCAGCATACCAGCCAATGATATGGTTATCATCCAGCAAAGGAAGCTGAAAGGCAGGATATAAATTATTAAGATGTTCTTGAAATGTTGAATCTTCTGGCAAGGGCAAATAGTAGTTTAACTTCTTTATTTGATCAAGACCAGAGTAAGTTTCAAAGATGAAAACATCAACGTCTGGATTTTTTGATGCAATAGCAGCTGCAATATCAACAAATGAACTGTAACGGAAGTCAATATTGTGACCAGCAGATGCGTATGATTGGATGGATTCGTCGTAATATGCTCCCCAAATACGAAGTGTAGGTGTATCGTCAGCGAATGCTGCAGTAAGAATCAACAAAAAGAACAAACAGACACAGATAAAACGTTTCACAATCAATACCTCCCGTATAGTATAGCGTGACGGGACGTGCGCCAACGGTATCACCTCCACTTTCTATCAATTGTTCCACTGATACAATACCACATGATGTTCTTATTGTCAAGATATTGACATAAAAAGTACATGCGAAAATTTCCCGAAAATATCAGTTCGGCACATGTATCGGCGTGAGCCAACATGAAAAACAAATCCCCCGACTGCCTTGCAGCAATCGGGGGGATGAATCAGCACCTTATGCGTTGAAATTCAGGTATTCTTCCTCCGGCGGGGGGACAATCTCCGCACGGGCTTCCTGCAGCATCAGCATCTTTTCGCCCTGCGCGTCCACTGCCTTGCACTGCGCGGTCAGGCGGAAATATGTCTTCGTGCTGGGCTTCTGGATGCCTTGCGTAATCCAGCCGATGGGCTGAATGTCGTTCGCGCAGCACGTCATCGCCATCCGCCCGAACATGTAATAGCCCTTGGGCAGCGAGCGGTCAGCGAAAGCCTGCCCCACCAAGCGCACAGTCTTGCGGTCGTAGCGGTCGGCATGGTCAAGCGAATCCAGATAGAAGGTCGGAATGTCCTCGTCCTTGATTTCGATGACAGCGGACTTCATGTCGTAGGGAAGGTCTTCGTCCGCCACGCCGTCTTCGCTCGTGCCGTCGGTGTTCTCGAAAATGATGTTCGTCTTCGGGTTGACCGCTTTGAGCTGGCGACGCCACGGGCTCTTGTTTGCGCCGGGCTGGCAGCGGTTGACCAGAATCAGGTCAGCGACCTTCATCGGGTCGGTCAGCATCTGGCGCATGTTGGTGAAGTAGTTGTCGAAGGTGTTCGCGTCCACCGTCGTGATAATCTGCACGACTTCCCACTTGCGCGGCAGCATACAGCTGCCCAGCCGCTCAATCGTCCAGATGCTGTTGTACTCGATGATGACGCGCTCCGGCTGATACTCCTTGTCCAGCGCCTCCATCTTCTTCGTGTTCATCTCGTCCGCTTCGTCGAGGACGACAACGGTCGTGTTCTTCGCCGTTTCGTATTCCTCAACGCCCTCTTCGCAGCAGATGACCAGCGTCTTCTGCCCGCGCGAGAAGTTGTCGTCCGTCAGCATGGAGTTGATGAGCTGGGTTTTGCCGCTTTCGAGGAAGCCGGTAATCAGGTAAACTGGCGTAAATTCCTGTTCGCTCATGCCTTGAACAGCTCCCGCAGTGCTTTTTCGTCGATGTGCGCACCGATGACGCACAGGCGGCCGGTGTAATCCGGCGTACCCGGACG
>OHMI01000385.1_pt1 | contig 17967 bp, 16 predicted proteins | sample 1569271 | NCBI WGS metagenome assembly OHMI01 (sample SAMEA3879529, study PRJEB24766) | human gut metagenome | biome: human-associated habitat; feature: feces | place: USA | collected 1985/1987
TTCACATAACCTGCATTTGGATATTTATTCTATCTCATTGACATTCAGCAATATGCACCAAATCCCGACATGCAGGTTGTTCGAAAACACATGAAGCTATCCTTCCCAAATCACCCATCAGCCACCTGCTATTAGCAATCGCCAGAGAGCAGTGGCTTTATCTATCGATCCGAACTCTCACATGAAAGGAGGACCTGTCATCCAGTACTCATCGCACGGCAAAAAACTAAACATCCATGCTGACTCAACGAAGCCATTGTGGACGGCAACAAGGTTGCCCCTGTGGGGACTTGCCGCCCTCGGCACTAGAGGGAGGGGCCCACGATAGTGGGAGGGCATGGTCCTCACAGGGGCTTCTTGTTGCCGGCTACACCTGGAGTTCAGCGGCACGAGGCGCAGCGCGTAAGTTGCAGATTATCAATTATTTAACCAAAATCAGAGTTGGGAAAAACACAACTCTGAAAATGGTTAAACAGTTATCACACAGCGACTTACAGGTTGCGCAAAGTGTGTCGTCCTGAAAAAAGTTTACCAAAAAAGTAAACTATTATGGAAGCTAAATGTTATCGGGCGATGCGGCGCGCCCAGGGAAAAATGCTGCGCGAGTACTTCTCGGGAGTGTCTGTAGAAAGCCTGTCAAGGCGGTATGGCTACAGCGTGATAAAAATCAAGACGATGGCCAGCGACTACAAACAGGGAAAAATTGATATCTTTGACGATCCTCAGAAACGTAGAATAGCGACATCAATTATGACACACCAAGAAGAAGTACAGCTTCTCCAGGATAAGATCAGGGCCCTGGAGCACGCCCTGAAACTCTCGAACATCGAGGCCGAGGGTTACGAGGTGATGCCACACTCTATTTGTAGTACTTGGGCCAGCAGGATTTGAGGTAGGCGGCGAGGACGTCTTCGTGGCGGTTTTCGGCCGGCTGGTAGAAGACTTTGCCCTTCAGGCCTTCCGGCATATATTCCTGATCCACAAAGTGGCCCGGAAAATCGTGAGAATATTTGTAGCCGTCGTGATAGCCAAGCTCTTCCATAAGTTTGGTCGGGGCATTCCGAAGCGGCATCGGCACACTTTCAGCTTGAGTCTGCGACGCCACCTGCATAGCCTCGTTTATGGCAAGATAAGCAGAATTGCTCTTAGGAGAAGAAGCCAGATATATAGTCGTCTCCGCCAATGGAATCCGGCCTTCCGGCATACCGATAGAAGACACTGTCTGGAAACAGGCATTCGCCAGAAGAAGAGCATTGGGATTCGCCAGTCCGATATCCTCAGAAGCAGAGATGCACAGGCGCCTTGCGATGAATTTCGGGTCTTCGCCACCGTCAAGCATCCTCGCCAGATAATATATGGCAGCATTCGGATCCGAACCTCTGATACTTTTTATAAACGCGGAAATGATGTCATAATGCATATCGCCGCCCTTGTCATAACGCGAAGCATTGGTCTGAAGACAGGACTCCACAGTCTTGTTGTCAATTACGATATGCTCCGCACCAGCAAACGAATCCACCACTATCTCCAACAGATTCAACAACTTACGCGCGTCACCGCCGGAATAGCGGAAAAGCGCCTCAGCTTCATTGACCTTGATATCCTTATGCTTTAGAATCTCGTCTTCAGTCAGCGCCCTGTCGAGCAGATGTTGAAGGTCATCCTTTTCCAATGACTTGAGCACCAGCACCTGACACCTCGAAAGCAGAGGATTGATAACCTCGAAAGACGGATTTTCCGTAGTCGCGCCTATCAGGACTACAGTCCCATCCTCCACTGCTCCCAGAAGAGCATCCTGCTGAGCCTTGTTGAAACGATGGATCTCATCAATGAAAAGAATCGGAGCACCTTTTCCCGAACCGAACATTGAAGACTTGTCGGCCTTGGCCTTGTCGATGACTTCGCGCACATCCTTGACGCCGGAACTGACAGCGGACAATGTGTAGAATTCCCGGTCCAATGAATTGGCCACAATCCGGGCCAATGATGTTTTTCCCACACCCGGAGGTCCCCACAATATGAATGAGGACAAATTGCCGCCGGCTATCATATTCCGCAGCACGCAACCATCTCCTACAAGGTGTTTTTGCCCTACATATTCGTCCAGATTACGCGGTCTCATCCTTTCCGGAAGGGGAGGAAGCAGTCGATTCATCTTTTCAGTATCCATATCGCGAAATTATATATAAACCTTTGTAAATCAATAATTATAACAAACATGTTAATCAGTATAACTTTTTTGTTATACGCATTTTTCAGCAATCTTGAGGCAAAATCAGCCAGTATTTCCTGTCCTGACAGCCCTGAAACTGCAAAAATAATGAATGGCTGGCGAAAAGGAAAGAGGAATCTTTTTTTCCTCACGAACATTACACGAACAATATCGGAATTGTACCATGATTGTAACATAATTTCGGTTGAAAGTTACTACATTTGTACTTGGAAAATAATATGGAAATGTTTGAGAAAAAGACAAAGATCATCTGCACTATTGCAGACAACAGATGTGATGAAGGATTTATCAGGCAGTTATACGAGAACGGAATGAACGTTGTCCGTATCAACTCCGCACATGCATCACTTGAGGGTGCACAGATGGTAGTGGACAATGTACGCAAAGTATCAGACCGTATCGCCATACTCATTGACACGAAAGGACCTGAGGTCAGACTTACCCAGATGGCAGATGCCGTGGGGTTCGTAGCACATACGGATGAAATCATAGAAATCATTGACAATCCTGCGGAAGCATGCCGGAAGGGGAGACTCTACACTACATATCCGCACATGGCCGAAGATGTTCCTGTAGGTTCAGACATTCTGATTGACGACGGCTCCGTGGATTTGTCTGTTATCGGCAAAGAAGAGGGCAAGCTTATATGCAAAGTGATGAACGAGGGTGCAATCAAAGGACACAAGAGTGTCAATGTCCCGAATGTCCATATAAATCTGCCTGCCGTTACGGAAAAGGACAAGAAATTCATTCATTGGGCAATCAAGGCCAATATTGACTTCATTGCACATTCTTTCGTGCGCAGTGCCAAGGACCTCCAGGAAATCCAGGAGATTCTGGATGCCGAGAACAGCCATCTGAAGATAATTTCCAAGATAGAGAACCAGCAGGGAGTGGACAACCTCGACGACATTCTCACATACTGCTATGGCGTAATGGTCGCGCGCGGAGACTTGGGAGTGGAGATTCCTGCAGAACGTATTCCACTGGTACAGAGGGATATAGTCAAAGCCTGCCGGGCAAGGAAGAAACCGGTGATCATCGCCACCCAGATGCTCCAGAGCATGATTGAGAACCCGAGGCCGACAAGAGCAGAGGTGACGGACGTGGCCAATGCCATTTTCCAGAGCGCTGATGCGATTATGCTGAGCGGTGAGAGCGCATACGGAGAATATCCGGTAGAAGCTGTCAAGACAATGACCAAGATCGCGCAGCAGACCGAACAGACTCTCGACGTTAACCTGGACCTTGATTTGAGGAAAGTAGTGAAACCGGTCGCCGTGGTACTTGCAAGATCATTGGTTGCGGCAACCCAGGAGCTTCCTGTCAAGGCTCTTGTCTTCGATACATATACAGGAAGAGTAGGACGCTATATCTCCACATTCAGACCTGAAGTTCCGGTTTATGCAATGTGCTATAACGATTACACTATGAGGGAGTTGTCACTCGTTTTCGGAATCAAGGCATACCCATTCCACAAGGTAAGGGACAAGGAGGAATTCGCAGCCGACTCCATCAAGATCCTGTGCGATGAGGGCAAACTCCAGAAAGGTGACCTCGTAGGCTTTATAGGAGGAGTTTTCGGTGCTCAAGTCGGCGCCACATATATGGAATTGAAATACATTTAACACGCATTGAAACAATCCCTGACAATATTCATGGCCTGCGTGAGTCTTCTGATATGTTCAAAAGGCTCTGCGCAGGTAGTGGACATCGGTTTGCTGTCGTCTCCGAAAAGCGTCGGCTTCAGTTTCCGCCACTTGTCAAGGAACCAGAATCTTTCAGTCGCCAGACTCTCGGCAGACATTCTTGATGTACTTTCGCACAAGCATGACAATGCCGGTATAAAATGCGATTATGCAATGCTGATGCCGCTGACTGCAGGACGCATAGGCGAGGACACGCAGTTCAGCGTTATGGCCGGACCCGGAGCATCTGCGTGCTATGTAGCAGACCACGGGACATCCAAAGGCCACATGTGTGGACTGTTGGGAGCTGTCTGCATCGATTTCGCATTTAAAGTACCGGTTCATATTTCATTGAGCGCCAATGCTATACTGGGATGCCACATAACGAAAGACGGGAAAACGCTCGAATTCTACAAGAACGGCATCTACAGAAGCTGGATTCCGGAGATAACCATTTATTACAGATTCTGAATGAAGCAGTTACGACTCATACTGGCATGTTTGGCATTGACTTTTCCGCTGCTGACAAAGGCAGGGGAGAGAGCGTCATTCAGATATGGTATGGAATGGGGTGTGAATTCGGCCATCCTCGTCGGCAGCCACAGTTCATACATCTCCGGAGAAGGGTATCTTGTGGACAGCAGAAGTTTGGATTTCAGGTCCCATATAAATGGTGAGGTGATGGGGCTTATAGGATTGGAATACAAGCGTTTAGGATTATATGTCCGAAGCGGGTACATGGGGCTTCAAAAAGAGGAATGCGTCGTTCCTGTTCTCCTGAGGAGTTCTATTGCGCTGTCCAGGTACGGAGTCGAAAAACATGGTTCCATATATATTGAAGGCGGCTGTGGACTGCAAAAGTCCAAACCAGTATCAGCAGTAACCGGTACAGGATATGTTTACCGCCTGAGACTTTCCGAGAAATTGGCATTGGACCTGAACGGCGGACTACGCATATCATATTCGCATCCTGACGTTTACGACAAGTATGCCGAACGGAAAGTTCCGAAAGAATCACTCGGCCAGAGCAAAAGCTTGAATATCGGCTTGGCCTTGACAATCGCGCTGGTTTTCTGACATGACAATGTTTTTTGGAGATGTTCCGTGCGCGACTGGAACGAAACTGAGTTATTTTACGGCTATATGTAGCCATAAAATATTATCTTTGTATTCCCATACGGGTTTGCCGTTGTTATACAATTTATATTATGTTAAGTTAAGTATGTTTTTACAGATCTTCTCCCTACTCGGTGCCATTGGATTGTTCCTCTACGGCCTCAATATGCTGAGCAACGGACTTCTCAAACTGTCCGGCGACAGACTCCAGAAATTCCTTCCCTGGATGAAAAAGAATCCTGTCAACAGTATTCTGTCCGGATTTTGCATAACGACAATCGCCGAATCATCAAGCGCGGCAACCGTAATGGTAGTAAGTTTCGTCAATGCCGGCGTACTTGCACTGAGCCAGGCCATTCTCGTCATAATGGGAGCGAACATCGGTGCATCCTTCACCACTTGGATAATTGCCCTATTGGGCTTTCTCATTGATATAAAATACGTTACATATCCACTTATTGCAGCCGGATTCATTCTGACAATGATGAAGGGACAGAAACGCAAGGTGTTCGGAGACGTTCTCCTGGGATTCGGTCTTCTTTTCCTCGGCGTATCCTTCATAATGTCCACATTCCCAAGTACCGGCCAACTTCAGGGACTCGCCTACCGCATTTCTGAACTCCAAACCAACAATTTCCTCGGCGTTCCAATGTTTATGGCCATCGGATGTATCCTGGCATTCGGAATGCAATCAACTGGCGCTGTGACACTTACGATGGTTATGCTCAGTTGCGGATGGATCAATTTCGACCTTGCTGCAGCTATGGTGCTCGGTGAGAACATCGGAACCACAATCTCCGCAAACATGGCTGCCACAGATGCAAATATACAAGCAAAAAGAGCTGCATTGGTACATACATTCTTCAATGTTTTCGGCGCCGTACTTGCACTTATCGCATTCAAACCGCTGATTGGCCTTGTCGGCTGCATAACGACAGCATTGGGAATTGCTCCCGGCATTTGGGCGGGAGTTTTCGGAATAGCGCTTTTCCATACGCTCTTCAACCTGTTCGACACCTGCATCCTCGCCTGGTTCACCAAATTCATCGAGAAACTTGTCACCAAATGCGTCCAGGAATCTGACAGCGAAACAAATGAATACAGCAATCTGATTTACATCACCTCCCGCAACTTCGGCACACCTGCCATAGCCATTTCACAGGCATTCAAAGAGGTCGTACACTTCGCTGAAATACTCAGAAACGGCTTCGACAATGTGAAAAATGCTGTTATGGAAAAAGATCCTGACAAATTCGAAGAATACCGGGTGAAACTCGTGCACCTGGAGGAACTGTCCGACAAACTCGAATATGAAATCGCAAGTTTCCTGAGCAATGTCTCCACAGGCAATCTCACAGAAGAAGAAGCAGAGCAGGTCAAAGTGCTCTACCGTGTCATAGGCGAGCTCGAAAGCCTCGGCGACAGTGGAGAAAACATAAGCAGGATATTGGAAAGAGAACGCGTGCATAACAGAAAATTTGATGACGACTCCATATCCAAGATACTCACATTGAGTTCTAAAGTCGAAAAAGGCTATGACGTAATGGTTGAGAATCTGAAAAACGCTACGACTCTGAAAGGAGTCAAAGACATTTCCAATGCCTATGCCTCAGAAGATGACATCAACGAAACTCGCAACAAGCTGAGAGAAGAAGGCATTCTGCAGATAGAGCACCACACTGGAAACTATCAGTCTCTCAACTATTTCCTCGATATGATAGCAGAATTGGAGGCAATGGGAGACTTTATGATAAATGTATCACAAGCCATCGTTAGAAACGACAATTGAAATGGGACGTAAAAAACTCGACCTCATACTTGAAAATGTTAAGATAGAAGCTGTTGCTGCAGAAGGAAAATCACTTGCCCACGTGGATGGGACAGTGGTTTTCGTAGAATTCGCAGTTCCGGGAGACATTGTCAATGTCAAGGTGACAAAAAAGAAAAAGAACTATATGGAAGGTTTCATTCTTGAGATAGTGAAACCTTCCGAGGACAGGCTTCAGCCTTTCTGCGAGCACTTCGGAATATGCGGAGGATGCCGCTGGCAACCATTGCCTTACGATATGCAGCTGAAAGCCAAACAGCAGCAAGTCTGGGACCAGCTGGTCCGCATCGGACATCTGGAAATTCCGGACATCTCCCCTATCCTGCCGTCAGACAAGACCAAATACTACAGGAACAAGCTCGAATTCACATTCTCGAACAAAAGATGGATCTACAACAATGAAGATCCGGACAGCCTTACTGACGAGGAGCGTCTTGGACTAGGCTTCCATGTAGGCAAATTCTTCGATAAAGTATTGGATATCAAGCATTGCAGCCTGCAGCCGGAGCCTTCAAATGAGATCAGGCTTTTCATCAGGGAATACGCCGTCACTCATAACCTCGAGTTCTACAACATCCGGGAAAATACTGGTTTCTTGAGAAATATCATTGTCCGAAACAATCAAGTCGGCGACGTAATGCTCACAGTATGTTTCGCTTACGACGACCAGGACAAGATTGTCCCGATGCTGGATGCCATTGCAGCAGAATTTCCGCAAATCAAGTCGCTGCATTACGTGATAAACGAAAAGCTCAACGATTCGATTTCCGATTTGGACTGCATATTATATAAAGGTGAAGACGCCATCTGGGAGACCATGGGCAAACTGAAATTCAAGATCGGTCCCAAATCATTCTACCAAACGAACAGCGAACAAGCCTACAAACTGTACTCAGTAGCCAAGGAATTTGCAGCATTGACAGGAAATGAAGTCGTATATGACCTCTATACCGGCACTGGAACGATCGCCCAGTTCATTTCGGACAAAGCATCCAAAGTGATTGGTATCGAATATGTTAAAGAAGCCATCGAGGACGCGAGGATAAATGCGGAGGCTAACGGAATCACCAACTGCACATTCTTCGACGGCGACATGAAAGATATCCTGACAGCCGATTTCATAAAAGAGCACGGCAAGCCGGAAGTGATGATTATCGACCCTCCAAGAGCCGGAATGCATCCGGACGTAGTAAAAGTCATTATGGAGGCCGCTCCTGAACGCATAGTATATGTCAGCTGCAATCCTGCCTCACAGGCAAGGGATCTGGCAATGATGTCCCCTATGTACGAGATTACTGCTGTGCAGCCGGTAGATATGTTCCCTCATACGATGCACGTGGAGAACGTATGCGCATTGAAACTAAAAGACAACGAAGAAGAATAATTTTAAGGTAACATGCTGATAGAGTGTTTATTGCTAATAGTCGGACTTGCACTTGTGGTTCTCGGTGCTGACTTTCTGGTAGATGGAGCATCATCCATTGCCAAGAAGTTTGGAGTCAGCGACTTCGTCATAGGACTTACGATAGTCGGAATGGGCACATCAGCACCTGAGATGGTAGTCAGTTTCATCGGTGCCCTTCAGGGAAACGGAGATATCGCTATCGGCAATGTAGTAGGCTCGAATATTTTCAATGTCTTCATGATATTGGGAGCTACAGCATTGATTTTGCCGATGGACATTACTCCGATGAACAGGAAAAAGGATATACCTCTGAACATAGCCATAACATTGATATTTATCGCTTTAGGAATGAGTCGTACCCTTTTCGGCATCGGTGACGACGTGCTGGGCAGAATGGATGGAGCGATTCTCCTCGTGCTGTTTGCTGCGTACATTTATATGTGCTTCCGTTTCGACACGGCAAATCAGTCAGAAAGCAATGAAAATGAGAAGGTTATAAAACCGACATTGGCAGCAGTGCTGATAGTTGCCGGACTTGCGGGACTTGTTTTCGGCGGCAGAATGTTCGTCAATTCAGCTACATCAATAGCCAAGATGCTCAATGTCAGCGACAAACTCATTGCCATCACAATTCTTGCCGGCGGCACGTCAATGCCTGAACTTGTGACCTGCATCGTAGCCGCATTCAAGAAAAAGGGACAGCTTGCTCTTGGCAACATTTTGGGCTCCAATGTGTTCAACATTCTCCTGATTCTTGGAGGCTCCGCACTGATACATCCGCTCTCCATGGCGGGCATGAGTTATGTGGACTTGGGCGCCCTGCTGCTCAGCTCACTCGTGATATGGGCAAGTATCCATACAAACAAGAAGAACCAGCTGGACCGGGCTGACGGCCTGCTCCTACTGCTTCTCGAAGCAGCATACATGACATTCCTGATAATCAAGAAATAAATCTAAACCAATATGTTCAAGCCAATCGATTATAAGTTGATCAATGTATCAAACGGTCGAATTTTCGATGATGAGGGCTGGTCTCTTGCCGACCCGGAAGCAACTGCTCCTTCTCTTGTAAGAGCTGTTTACAATAACACCAAATTCACCCCGAGAGATGACCTCAAAGGGCTTTACAGATACGCAGAATGGCTTCCAGTGCGTAAAACTCTCAGACATTCACACGCACCTGTAACGTATAAGAGCAAGGGTTTGGCCAATATGTTAGGCCTTGAGAATTTATACATTACATTTTCAGGTTATTGCCCTCGCCTTGGCGCCAGAATGGAAACCTGTTCATTCAAAGAGACTGAAGCCTATTCCGTATGCGCAAGACTGCCGAAGAAGAACAAGAGAATCCTGGTTGTCCAGTCTGCCGGAAACACAGCAAGAGCATTTGCCAAAGTATGCTCTGACAACAACATACCTATCGTCATCTGCATTCCTTATGACAATATCAGCGACCTCTGGTTCAGAAAGAAGCTGTCATCTTGCGTAAAGATAGTTGCAACCCCTACAGGTACAGACTATTATGACGCCATCGCATTGGGAGACAAACTCTGCAAGGATCCGAGATATATGGCTGAAGGCGGTGCCAAGAACGTGGCCAGAAGAGACGGTATGGGAACCACAGTACTGTCAGCCGTGGAAGTGATTGGCCGTATTCCTGATGCATATTTCCAGGCTGTAGGTAGCGGCACGGGCGCTATTGCCGCTTGGGAAAACGCAGAGAGGCTCGCTGCCGACGGCAGATTCGGCAAGAACAACATGAGGATCTATGCTAGCCAGAACGCTCCGTTCACTATCATGTATGACTCTTGGAAGAATCACAGCCGTGAACTCGTATCGATGACTCCTGAAGAGTCCAGGAGTAAGGCGGAAGTCATTCTCGGAAAGGTTCTCTCCAACAGAAAACCTCCATACAGCATAGCAGGTGGCCTGTTCGACGTGCTGGAGAAATCGGGCGGCGATATGTTCAAGGTCACCAACGATGAGATCGTATCATGGGTTGTACGCTATTACAGCGCAGAAGGATATGACATTTTCCCTGCCTCAGCATGTGCGGTGGCCAGTCTGAAACAGGCAATCGACTGCGGTACCGTGAAGAAGGATGAAACCATAATGCTCAATGTGACAGGGGGCGGTATGCTGAGCGCTACGAGAAAAGGGTTCATACTCAAGGAACCGGATCTGGTTCTTAGTCCGGAACTGCCTACAGAAGAAATAATTGCAGCAATCGACAAATTGTTCTGATATAGATGATTCTACAAATTCCGCAAATAACTTCGCAGCTGGATACCGCAAAGTTCAATCCGGACTCCGCGAAAGTTGCATTGAGCAATATGGCTAAAGAACTGACCACCAACCCTGATCAGTTCTTCCAGAGCCTTATCCATGATGCCATCACATTCGGATTCAAGGTGCTGGCCGCCATTGCAATATACGCAGTCGGTCTCTGGATCATAAAGCGGGTAAAGGTACTGCTCCGAAGGATATTCGAACGCAAGCATACAGAAAAGACACTTGCATCGTTCGTCACCAGTCTTATCACCATCACATTGACAGTGCTGCTCGTCATCATCACGATAGGCACATTAGGAGTGAACACGACTTCCCTTGCGGCCCTGCTCGCTGCAGGCGGTATGGCGATAGGTATGGCGCTGAGCGGAACAGTGCAGAATTTCGCCGGAGGTATTATGATATTGATGTTCAAGCCGTTCAAGGCTGGAGACTATATCAATGCTTTAGGTTTCTCCGGTATTGTGACAGAAGTGAATATCTTCAGCACCAAGCTCAGGACATTCAACAATGAAACAGTCGTCCTGCCTAACGGTGCGCTTTCAAACGGCAACATAAAGAACTTCTTCGAGAGAAACGTGAACCGCTGCGAGTGGTTTGTTAATCTCGACTACAGCACGGACAATGCCAAGGCCAAGGAAGTCCTGATGAATATCCTGAAATCCGACAAGCGTATCCTTGACGGGACAACACCAGGCTCCGCTGCCCCTTTCGTAGCACTTAATTCGATGAAAGACAGCAGCATAGAATACGTAATGAAAGGCTGGGTCAATGCTGAGGACTACTGGAATGTGATGTATGACATAAACGAGGCCATATTCACGGAGATTCCCAAGAGCGGTCTAAGTTTCCCGTTCCCTCAGATGGATGTGCATATAAAAAATCAGTAGCCGGTTTCGACTACTGATTTTTTATATATGTTCCGCACATTCTCTTACTGCTGGGAAGCAGCTGCACGTTCTATCATAAGATTCTCAAGACTGACTACAGGATTCGCATATATCCTCAGGAATATATCTCTCAAATCAGCCCTGCACAGAGACTTCTCCACCTTATCGAGCTGATGCTCAACGTAATCCGTAAACTGAGCAACATCTTCCGGAGTATATTTGTCACGGTATTTGAAAGTGTGGTTCACCATATCATAACCGATATAGTTGGTCTTCCACAACTTGTAACCCTCTATAATCCTGACGTCAACTGCATGTCTGATCGCCTGATAGCGGTCATTCTTGTTACAGCATGACGCAGCCTCGATCTCATCATGAGTGAGCGGCGAACCGATATTCAGATGGATATTGCCTTTCTGCTGCTCGATTCCGGTCATAATGCTTATGAGATCCTCACGGGAGCCCTTGACATATTTCTGTGTCCGTGAAATCAGGCGCTCACGAGCCTTGAGGATATCGCACGGCTCATATTCGTATGAAATACTGAGCGGAACAATGTTAAGTTCCTCAAAATTCGTAGTGAAATCAGCAGTACCGCTCATATCCAGCATCTTGAGCAGGCCCTGCTCAGTAGTGTCGATACCGTCCTTGGCCCTGCCTTCACGCTGGGCAATCCAGATGGAACTGCGGCCGGAGGTGATGCACTCTCTGATATATTTCGAAAGGACCTGTGATGAAAGATAGAGCTGTCTCGCATTGATCCCGCGAATGACCTTGATCATCCTGTTCGAGCGGATGAGGTATTCTATATACTTGTTGGTCAGTAGGTTGCTTCCCACTGCTATCTCTGTCATAGGAATCGCATTGCGGTAAAGCACCACCTGAGTTATCGCAGGGTCAAGAATAATGTCGCGGTGATTGGACATCGCCAGGAACTTGCCGTTGATTTTCTTGAGATTCCCGATACCGTCATAAGAGAAATTGTGCGCTGTCGTGGACAGCACCCATTCTACAGCCTTGTTCATTACAAGAACCTGGAACTCGTCAATGCTCTTTACGCTCTTTAGTATTTTTCTGAGGAATTCAGGCTCTTTGTCCGGAAATATAGCTTTAGACACTTCCACAACAGCGGGATGATCTGCAAGTTTACCAAGCGCCTCTACCGCTTCCGCATCCGTATAAGGACTGATGTCGGTGAATTCATTCAATTCTTCACTCATAATCTTAAAAAATTGGTTTATGATATCATACATTCGCGGATATCTCCACAAAATGCAGTATCAAGGGACAAAACTAATAAAAACCACGTGAATATGCAAAAAGTTCTATTCCAAAGGCTGCTCCAAAAGTAATATTATGGATTTCAAATAGGTGATTTTGTCGGCAGAATTGTTATATCTTTGTAAGAAATAATGCAACTGCATAGCACTGGACCAATGAAATTCAAGAACACTATCATGCGTATCGGACGCTCGATGAGCGCCATGGTAATGCCCAACATAGGAGCCTTCATAGCCTGGGGACTCATCACAGCCCTCTTTATCCCTGACGGATGGCTGCCCAACGACAACCTGGCAAAGCTAGTTTCACCCGCATTGACCTATCTCCTTCCGATTCTTATCGCCTATACGGCGGGCAAGAACATCGCTGGCGACAGAGGCGGAGTAACAGGAGCGATAGCGACAATCGGCGTAATCGCGGGCAGCGACATTCCGATGTTCATAGGCGCGATGATTATGGGGCCGGCTGGCGGTTTGGCCATAAAGGAGTTCGACAAGCTGACCAAAGGACGTGTCAGGAGCGGCTTCGAGATGCTGGTGAACAACTTTTCGGTCGGCATTATCGGTATGCTTCTCGCCATCGCCGGCTTCCTTGTAGTGGGCAATGCGATAAGTTCCCTCACAGGACTGGTCAGCCGCGCCGCAGAAGCATTGATCGCACATAAAATGCTGCCGCTGATATCGTTAGTGGTAGAGCCAGCCAAGATCCTGTTTCTGAACAATGCCATAAATCACGGGATTTTCTCACCCATCGGAATCGAGCAGGTACACGAAATCGGCCAATCGGTAATGTTCCTGATCGAAGCAAATCCAGGTGCAGGACTGGGTATGCTGCTTGCGTACTGGGCTGTCGGCAAAGGCAGTTCCAAGACATCGGCACCAGGAGCGGCCATCATACATTTCTTCGGAGGAATCCACGAAATCTATTTCCCGTATGTACTCGCAAACCCTCTGCTGCTGATATCAATGATTGCCGGCAGTTCCGCGAGCCTCCTGTTTTTCAGCATATTCGGCGGCGGACTGGTAGCACCGGCATCCCCCGGAAGCATAATTTCCGTGCTCGCGATGGCGCCTAAAGGCCAGACACTCATCGTATTGGCCGGAGTTCTGATTGCCGCTGGAGTCTCATTCGCCGTCTCGCTCCCACTCATAAAGGGACGCAAGGCCAATGCCACTGACAATCAGGTCAATGCAGATGTAAGCATATCCAAATCCGGCACAAGACAGCGCATAAAGTTCGCCTGTGACGCAGGTATGGGGTCAAGCGCTCTCGGGGCTACAAGGTTCCGTAAAAGAGCCGCGTACGAAAACATTGACGCGGATATCAGCAACTGCGCCATCGAAGATATTCCTGCTGATACCGACATTGTGGTCTGTCAGAACCATTTGAAAGACAGGGCATTGGAAAGAGTGGAAAAGAACAGTGCAGAAGGCGGAAAAAAGACAGTCGTAATAGGAATTGAGAACTTCATGGATGATCCGGCACTGGACAGGCTCCTGGAATCGCTTAAAGGCGGCAACAATGAAGTGCTTGCCAAAGACAACATCCTTACCGGGCTCAAGACCGAAAGCAAAGATGACGCAATACTTCGTGCCGGGCATCTTCTCGAGCAGAAAGGATATGTCCTGAAAGGATATGCAGAGGCTATGCTGAAACGAGAAAATGAGTCCACGACCTATATGGGCATGGGAATTGCCATTCCTCACGGCACGGATGAAGCCAAAAAGGACATCATCCGTTCAGGAATCGTCATTCTTCAATATCCTGAAGGAGTGGATTTCGGGGATGAGAAAGCATATCTGATCGCAGGAATTGCAGGCAAAGGCGATGAACATATAGAGATTTTGGCATCGCTCGGCGAGACATTTGAAGACGAGGACAAACTTAAGGCCCTGATGTCTGCAGAAGATCCGAATACAATTTATAACATATTGAACAACAATGAATAGCGTAAAAGTAACTGTACATGCGGAGAACGGCATCCATGCACGTCCTGCAACTGAACTCATCAAACTCATCAAGGAGTCCGCTCCGACAAAAGTAACATTGAAGGCCAATGGAAAATCCAGCTCGGGAACGAGTATGATTTCGCTTCTTACTCTCGGCCTCAAGAAAGGAACGGAACTGGAGATCATTACTGAGGGCGACAATGAAACTGTTGTGGCAGAACGCATTGCAACATTCGTACAGGAACTCAAATAGCATGAAAATCCTTACATCACCGGCAAAGTCCAGAGGATTATGTGCAGGGAATGCATTCATTCTGCATAGAAGCAAACTCGAGAGCACTGAAACGATGGATATCGACGAGAGCTTTGCAAGGCTTTCGGAAGAACTTCGGCATCTCGCTGAAAAAGACAGCATCTTCGAAGCACATGCGGAAATTGCAGAAGATCCGATGCTGCGGGAAGCCATTGACGCTGCCATAAGCGCAGGATTATCCGTCATGGAGGCGACAGACAAGGCATGCGGAGATATCTGTGCAATGTTCGACGAACTGGATGACGAATACCTGCAGGCGAGAAAAGATGATGTCAAGGATGTTGTCGCAAGACTTAAACGGATACTTGCCAGAGAAGCTGACAGAATGCTGCAACTTCCTGATTATGAACATATAATCTTAGTGGCAGAAGAATTCTACCCTTCAGATTTGGAAGCCCTGGACTTATCCCGTATAACGGGAATGGTGTCGGAAAAAGGCAGCACCACAAGCCACGTCTGCATTATCGCCCAAACCAAAGGGATACCAGTCCTGACAGGCGTATGCAGCTGCACGACAGAAATTTCTGACGGAGAACGCACTATCATCGATGCTGAAAACAGTCAGGTAATCATCTCGCCTGACGATGCTGCCGAAACTGCATTCCAGACGAGGATGGAGGCAAAACTGACGGCAGAAAGCACTGTAAGCCAGATAAATAGAGAATATCCAGGAGTCAAGGTCTATGCCAATGCAGGCAGTATTGAAGATGTACGCAATGCAATAGGAAAAGGAGCTGAGGGCATTGGCCTGTTCCGCAGTGAATTCCTGTTCATGGAAAGCAAAGACGGATTTCCGGATGAGCAGACACAGTTAGACGCATACCGCGAGGCGGCTGAAATCTGCGCAGGCAAGACATTGACTATAAGAACATTGGACATAGGCGGAGACAAACACCTGCCGTACTTTCATATGGACCATGAGGACAATCCGTTTCTCGGGCTGCGTGCTATAAGGCTATGCCTGCACAAACCAGAGATTTTCAAGACTCAGCTGAGGGCAATCCTACGTGCATCCGCCTACGGAAATGTCCGCGTCATGTTCCCGATGCTCAGCACGTTAGAAGAATGGGACAGGGCCATTTCGATATTGGATGAATGTAAAAAGGAACTCACCGCCGAGAAAATCAAGTTCAATGCTGACATTCAGGCCGGAATGATGGTAGAAACGCCGGCAGCTGTGCTTATGGCCAAAGAGTTCGCATCCAGGGCGGGATTCTTCAGCATCGGCACTAATGATTTGACGCAGTACATTATGGCATCTGACAGGGGAAACAGCGCAGTGTCCTATCTATATAGATATGACGATCCGGCTGTGTTGTCCGCAATCAGCATTGTCTCGAATGCTGCTGAAGAAGCCGGGATTGAAGCAGCCGTGTGCGGAGAAATGGCCTCAGACAAAAAATTTATGCCCACACTGTGCAGCATGGGCATCAAAGAACTAAGTCTGAACATTTCAGCATTATAAATCACTGGGCATTAACAGTTTCTGAACAGCAGTGAACTGTCCCCATAGCTCAGGAAGCGGAAATCGTGGGACAGCGCGTAATCGTAAATTGTACGCCAGTCTCCACCCACGAAAGCGGACACGAGCAGGATCAATGTACTCTCAGGCTGATGGAAATTCGTCACCAGGACATCCACAAGACGGAATTTGAATCCAGGGACAATGATGATGCGCGTCCCGACCTTGAGTTCTGTCAATGAATTGTCCTCCAAGTATTTGACAAGTGCCGCAATGGCTTCCCGAGTGGTCGGTTCATACTCGCGTGTGTAAGGAGCCCACTGCTCCACATCCTCAGGATGACCTTTTTCAATACAGCTCACGCCCACATAGTACAGGGATTCAAGAGTCCTTACAGAAGTGGTTCCGACAGCGATTATCTTTTTTCCTGATTCCAGAATGTCCTTAAGGAAGTCCAGGGACACGACAAACGGCTCACGATGCATTGGATGTTTGGAAACTTCCGAATCCTTTACTGGGAGGAATGTACCGGCACCTACGTGCAGACACACGGTTTCCATGTCAATGCCTCTGGCCTTGATCTCCTCAAGAACTTTCTCCGTAAAATGAAGACCTGCCGTAGGAGCTGCTACTGAGCCTCTTATCTTGGCATAAAGCGTCTGATACCGTTCCACGTCCAAAGCCTCGCTTTCCCTGTTCAAATATGGTGGAATAGGGATTGTTCCGCAGATCTCAAGCACACGGGAGAACGGATGGCCGCCATCCCAGCTGAAGCGTACAATGCCGGTTTCGCCTTCTCTTGAGACCAGTTCAGCACGCATGTTCAATGCCGTAACTGCCTCATCTTCCTGCGGGTTATAGAGCGAAAGTATATCTCCTTTCCATTTCTTGGCATTGCCGATCACGCATTTCCAAGTGCAGGATTCAGTTGCTGCAAATGAGAGGTTGTATTCCTCAGGTTTTACCGGCTGCAAGCAGAAAATCTCGATTCTGGCACCGGTAGGGCGTACAAAATGCAGACGCGCAGGAACGACTTTAGTGTCGTTGAATACCATTATGGCATTGTCAGGAAGCAGACCGGGAATGTCACGGAAGACATATTCGGAGACTTTTCCGTTCTCGTATCTCAATAATTTTGAAGAATCACGCTCTGACAGGGGATATTTTGCAATCCTTTCATCTGGCAGCGGATAGTTATAATCTTCTATTCTCAGTTCAGGTATCATAATCAATGTATTTTCTTATGTACGATTGCAGACAATATGTCTTTCATCGTTAGCGGCTGCAAAATTACGCATAGATTAAGAATATCGGAAGAACTTTTGAAAATTCTGTGAATTTGACAATGACACGGAGTTTACCATTTGTGTATTCGCTCCGTTTACAAAGTTAACTTTAATCCCGTTACATCATTGTCACTTTTGTTAATTGTTGTAAATTTAACATAAGAATGTATTTATATTTGTAAGTTTTAACCAATGTAATATAAGTGTTTTTTATAATGTATTTTTAA
>OHMI01000439.1_pt1 | contig 16170 bp, 12 predicted proteins | sample 1569271 | NCBI WGS metagenome assembly OHMI01 (sample SAMEA3879529, study PRJEB24766) | human gut metagenome | biome: human-associated habitat; feature: feces | place: USA | collected 1985/1987
ACCAGGCAGTTGTTGATGCAATAAGAGATAATGATGTTAAACTGTGCGGATTATCAGCTCTTATGACAACAACACTTGTATCTATGAAGAAAACTATAGAGCTTATCCATGAGAATAATCTTGACTGCAAGGTTATGGTTGGTGGAGCTGTGCTCACACCAGAGTACGCAAAGGAGATACATGCGGACTTTTATTCAAAGGATGCCAAGGAGTCGGTAGATATTGCAAAGAGGGTTCTTGGATAAAAAAGTTTTGTAATATATGATGATGGGTTTTTGCATTTTGACATAATCCGGGAATTGTTATATAATTAACAGAGCGTTTGTTATCCACTTAATAATCAGGATAATATATAATGAATGCCCATGCAGGGTATTTACCGGATTATAAAATGTAATTTGATAGAAACAGAGGATAGTTATGGAAGACAGTAAGAAAATATCATCAGCCGTTATAAGGAGATTGCCAAGATATTACAGATATCTGGGCGAATTGATAGAGAGCGGCGTGCAGAGAATATCATCTAAGGATTTAAGTACCAAGATGAAGGTTACAGCATCACAGATAAGACAGGATCTTAACAATTTTGGTGGTTTTGGCCAGCAGGGTTACGGCTACAATGTTAAATATCTATATGATGAGATAGGAAAGATTCTTGGAATAAACAGAAAACATTATATGATTATTATTGGTGCTGGTAATCTTGGAAAGGCAATCATTAACTATGCTGACTTTGAAAAAAGAGGATTCGTAGTGTGTGGTGTGTTTGATAGCAATCCAGAGCTTGAAGGCCAGGTTATACGTGATGATATAAGTATAATGATGATGGATAAGCTGGAGGATTTTATAAAAAATAATAACATAGAGATAGCTGCACTCACGATTCCTAAAGAAGCAGCAAGAAAAATAGGCCGTCGTGTAGCAGATGCAGGAATAAAGGCTATATGGAATTTTGCACATGTGGATCTTGAAATTCCAAATAAAGATGTGGTTGTGGAGAGTGTTCATCTGTCTGACAGCCTTATGCAGCTCAGCTATAATATTGTTAAAAACTCCAAAAATAAATAGAAGGTGAGTCTTATGAATGATAAAAAAGATTTTGAGGCTGCATTAAAAGGAAAAAAAGTGCCTTTACTGGTTTTAGACCAGAAGTGGCACAGACTTTTTGCCATTCATGGTAAGACTGACGAAATATCAGCCACGGAAAAAGAACTGGATGAACTGTTAAAGCTGCAGGGAAAGTACAACAATGAGCTTAAGAATTTAAAAAAGCTTAAGTCGAAAATTATGTCTAATATTGTTGCCAACATGGGAGATGACGGCGATGAAAAGCGTGACAAGGATAAGCAGCTTATAGATGAGATAAATGAGAAAGCTGACAACATTGAGGGAGAGCTTATTGAAATCCAGAAGAATATAAAAGCTGTAAATGACAGGCTGATGCTTTTGTCGATGGATTACTTCAGTGAAAAAATCGAGAAAAATAAACTGGAATCAAAAGAAATTGACGACTGGATTGCAAATATAAGAGTTGAACTTAAGAAAAATGTAATCAGAAAACAGAACAGAGATATTAACAACAGGGAGATTTATTCGTATCTTCATGATATTTTTGGCGCTGAGGTTTTAGATCTTTTTGATATTGAATATGACGATCCTATGGTTTTCAATGCCAATAATGCAAATGCTGATAATGCAAACAATGAGAATAAGGGGAATTGATATTGGAATATATTGTTACAGGTAATGAAATGAAGCTTCTGGACGATACAACATCACAGGTCTTTTTGGTTCCTTCGGTGGTGCTGATGGAGCAGGCTGCGGCCGGTGTTGTCCGGGAGCTTGTTGCATGTTTTGATAAATCAAAGGAGTTTGCCGTGATATGCGGCAGAGGCAATAATGCAGGAGACGGTATCGCGATAGCAAGACTTTTAAATCAGGCCGGATACAGATGCATGGTGTACTATGCTTTTGGCACAGATGAGGCAGGAAGCGAGCTCTTTGAGCTGCAGAAAAATATATATGCAAGGTATGGCTTTAATGTGGTCTCTGATATTGAGTGTGTGTGTAAAAGTGACGTAATAATAGATGCACTGTTTGGCACAGGGCTTAAGCGAGCCATAGAAGGCTCTTTAGCAGATGTGATTTCAGCCGTTAACAAGGCAAATGCTTACAGGGTGGCGGTCGACGTGCCGTCGGGAGTGGATTCTGATAAAGGACATGTGATGGGATGCACTTTTAAAGCAGATTTCACATATACTTTTTCTTATAAGAAGACAGGTCTTCTCCTGTGGCCGGGCTGTGATTATTGCGGTCTGGTTAAGGTGGTGCCTATAGGCATAGATGACCACAGCTTTTGTGGTAATCTGCCATCAGTAAGGGCTCTTGATGAGTCTGATTTAAAGAAGCTTGATAACAGACCGGCACACTCCAACAAGGGAACTTTCGGAAAACTGTTAGTTATAGCAGGAAGCCGTAATATGGCCGGTGCGGCGGTGCTTTCGGCAAAGGCTGCATACAAAAGTGGAGCAGGGCTTGTGAAAATTATAACGCCGGAGTGCAACCGCTCAATAATCCAATGTGCTTTGCCGGAAGCACTGCTTTGTACTGATATCGCGTCAGCTAAAGCACTTGAGACAGAGCTTGAGTGGGCAGATGCAGTGGTGATAGGTCCCGGTCTTTCAAAGTCTGATAATGCCAAAATGTTAGTTGAAACAGTACTAAAAACAGCAGAGATACCTCTTGTTATTGATGCGGATGCGCTTAATATCATATCAGACAACATGACTTTACTTAATGAGCATAAAATGCCTGTCATTGTGACTCCGCACCTGGGCGAGATGTCCAGACTTATGAAAAAGAGCATTGCTAATATACAGGAGGATATCATCGGTGTGGCAGGAGAATTTGCATGCTTGTACAATGTGACTTGTGTGCTTAAGGATTTTCGTACGATTATCGCAGCGGCTGATGGCGAAAAGTTTATCAATCTGTCCGGCAACTGCGGTATGGCAACTGCCGGAAGCGGAGATGTGCTAAGCGGTATCGTGGGAGGTCTTCTGGTACAGTGGCGTGACACCAAAAAGGCCGCGGCATACGGTGCATTTATTCATGGACTTGCCGGTGATATGGTATTTGACAATACCGGCTCTTATGGTATGATAGCAAGTGATATTATTGATGGATTAGATAAAGTTTGGATTAAGGTGGAAAAAAATGGCAATTAACAGAATCAGAGCAGATATAGATTTGGATGCAATTTTATATAATATGGAGTCGATGCACAATAAGCTACAGCCGGGGACAATGATGGCAGCAGTTGTAAAGGCTGATGGCTATGGTCATGGTGCTGAGGCTGTTTCAGAGGTACTGGAGCCGCTTCCGTATCTGTGGGGCTATGCCGTTGCTACAAGCAACGAGGCAATGCAGCTTATCGCGGCAGGCAGGAAAAAGCCGATACTTATTTTAGGACTCAGCTTCCCGGAGCAGTTTGAGGAGATAGTGGACAATGATGTGCGACCGGCGGTATGTACCTACGAGACCGCTAAGGAACTATCGCGTATCGCTGTCGCTAAGAATAAAACCTGTAAGATACATATCAAGATAGATACCGGTATGTGCCGTATAGGCTTTCAGGTGACTGAGGAAAGTGCAGATATTATTGCACAGATTGCTAAGCTGCCGAATATTATGATAGAGGGAATATTCACTCACTTTGCAAGGGCAGATGAGCTGTCAAAGGAGCCTGCCTTTGAGCAGTTTGATCTTTTTAAGAGGATGATAGCTCTTGTTGAGGCAAGAGGAGTCGAGATCCCGATTAAGCACTGCTCAAACAGTGCAGGAATAGTAGAAATTCCGGAGTGCAATATGGATATGGTAAGAGCAGGCATCACACTCTATGGTCTTTGGCCGTCAGAGGAGGTAGACAAGAGTAAAATCTCTCTAAAGCCTGTTATGTCGCTGCACAGCAGGGTTGCTTATGTAAAGGAGCTTGAGCCGGGCAGGCATATAAGCTACGGCGGCACATTTACAGTAGAGCATCCTATGAGGATAGCAACTGTCCCGGTGGGATATGGTGATGGATATTCAAGAGGACTTTCAAACAAGGGCTGGGTTCTCATAAAAGGGAAAAAAGCACCTATATGCGGCAGAGTCTGCATGGATCAGTTTATGGTTGATGTGACAGACATACCTGACGTGAAAATAGGCGATGCAGTTACTCTGCTCGGTAAAGACGGGGATGAGACAATCACAATGGAGCAGTTAGGTGAGCTGTCAGGCAGATTCAACTATGAGTTTGCATGTCTTATCACACCGCGTGTTCCAAGAATTTACCACAAAAACTAAAAAAGTGTAACTTTTAAGAATACACTCGAAAAATCTGGAGATACTTTTTGTATACCATAATATGGAGTGTATTCGTGTATGATTATTCAAAGAGGAGATATTTATTACGCTGATTTAAGACCTGTTGTAGGCTCAGAGCAGGGCGGGATAAGACCTGTCCTTATAATACAAAATGATGTCGGAAACAGACACAGCCCGACGGTAATCTGCGCAGCAATAACCTCGCAGATGCATAAAGCAAAGCTGCCCACCCATGTGGAGCTTGCCTGCAAGGAGTATGCGCTTGCAAAGGATTCGGTTGTGCTTTTAGAACAGCTTCGCACAATCGACAAAAAAAGGCTTAAGGATAAGGTGTGCCATCTTGATGAGGACACATTGCTTAAAATAGACAGGGCGCTTGAAATCAGCTTAGAACTTATTACATAGGATAATAAAACATTATGTTATATGCAATTATAATTTTATCAATACTTGTAGTGATACTTCTTTTGTGTATTGGAGTATTGCTTTATGGAATGAAAAACAACAAAAAGACTCTCGATGGAATACTTGGAAATGATGATGTTACAGAGGAAGAAATTATTTCCATGGTCAGGGAGGGGCATGAGCAGGGAACAATCCTTGCATCTGAGGCAGAGCTGATACACAATGTGTTTGAGTTTGATGATAAGGAAGTAAAAGATATCATGACTCACCGCAAAAATATCGTAAGCCTCGACGGCAGTATGTCCTTTATTGATGCAATCGAATTTATCATAGATACCGGCAAATCTCGCTTTCCGGTCTATGAGAATGATGTTGACAGTATCATCGGAGTCTTACATATCAAGGATGCTTTTACATTTTTTGAAAAAAATGAGGTTTACCGCAGCAGTATCAAGGACATAGACGGGCTTATCCGGCCGGTGGACTTCATACCCGAGACGGTAAACATCAATGATCTGTTTAAAAAGATGCAGTCTAAAAAGAGTCATCTTGCGATGGTTGTGGATGAGTACGGACAGATATCGGGACTTATCGCGATGGAGGATATACTCGAGGAGCTTGTCGGAAATATCGAGGATGAGCACGATGAGGAAGAAAACTACATCAGAAAAAATGATGACGAGACATTTATAATGGACGGTATGACTGAGTTTTCCGATGTGAAGGAGGCGCTGTCGCTGCCTGTTGATGATGATGCCTACGAGACGCTTAACGGCTTTATCATATCGCTTTCGGATAAGATTCCGGAGGAGGGGGATAAGACTGTGATTAGCGCATATGGCTACAGATTTTCTGTTATGAGCGTCGAGGATAAGGTGATTAAGCAGGTAATGATTAAGAAACTTGCGCCGGAAGAGAAAAAATGATATTATAAGGTATGGATTATTTTTAAAAGTAGAAAAGAGGATACAAATTATGTCAGGACATTCTAAATTTGCGAATATCAAGCATAAGAAAGAGAAAAATGATGCTGCAAAGGGCAAAATCTTTACAATGATCGGTAGAGAGCTCGCAGTTGCAGTTAAAGAGGGAGGACCGGATCCTGCCAATAACTTTAAGCTTGCACAGGTAGTTGCCAAGGCAAAGGCCAACAATATGCCAAACGATACAATCGAAAGAGGTATCAAGAAGGCGGCAGGAGACGGCAACAGTGTAAATTATGAGACAGCTACATATGAGGGCTATGGACCATCAGGCACAGCTATTATCGTAAAGTGTCTTACAGACAATAAGAACCGTACAGCGGCCAATGTCCGCAATGCCTTTACAAAGGGACAGGGAAGCATCGGTACACAGGGATGTGTATCATACATGTTTGACGAGAAGGGTCAGATCATCATCGACAAGGAAGAGTGCGATATGGATGCAGATGACCTTATGATGCAGGCACTCGATGCAGGGGCTGAGGATTTCGCAGATGAGGATGACAGCTACGAAATCACAACTGCACCTGCTGATTTTGATGCAGTCAGGGCTGCTCTTGAGGAGGCAGGCATCACAATGGCTTCAGCAGAGGTCACAATGATTCCACAGACATATGTCACACTGACAGATGAAGCTGACATCACAAATATCGGCCGTATCTTAGACCTTCTTGACGATGATGATGACGTCCAGGAAGTATACCACAATTGGGAAGAGTAAACTAAATATTATATATCACGGGTTTTAGCGGGAGGAGAATATGAAGAAGATTCTATTTGTAGCTTCAGAGTGTGTACCATTTATAAAAACAGGAGGTCTCGCAGATGTGTGCGGTGCACTTCCTAAAGAGTTTGACAAGAACTATTGGGATGTAAGGGTTGTAATACCTGATTATAGCTGTATACCGGAGCAGTATCGCAATAATTTTGAGTATGTTACCCATTTTTACATGAGCTCAGGTCCATACGTGCAGGACAAGTATGTCGGAGTGCTCAAATATGAGCAGGACGGCGTTACATATTACTTTATTGACAATCAGGAGTTCTTTACAGGATTTTCTCCATATACTTCTGACACTAAGTTTGAGATTGAGAAATATACATTCTTTGACAAGGCTGTACTCTCAATGCTCCCACTTATTGATTTTAAGCCGGATATTATACACTGTCATGACTGGCAGACAGGCTTTCTGCCTGTATACTTAAAGAATGAGTTTGCCGCAAATCCATTCTTCTGGGGTATCAAGACTATTATCACTATCCACAATCTTAAGTTCCAGGGTATCTGGGACAAGGAGTGGGTACAGGGTGTTTCCGGTCTTACAGACAATCTGTTCACACCTGATAAGCTTGAGTTCAAGAAGGATGCAAATATGCTTAAGGGTGGTCTTGTATATGCTGACTACATCACTACTGTCAGTGATACATATGCAAACGAGATTCAGACAGAGTACTATGGTGAGGGATTGAACGGACTTTTAAGTGCCAGACATTTTGACATGCAGGGTATCGTAAACGGTATTGATTACAATGCCTATGACCCACAGACTGATGGCAGAATCTATTGCAATTACAATGCTTCCGATTTCAGAAAGAAGAAGTTCAACAACAAGACAAAGCTTCAGCAGGATCTTGGCCTTGCGGTTGACAAGAAGAAGTATATGATAGGTCTCATTTCAAGACTTACAGACCAGAAAGGTCTTGACCTTATCAATCATGTGATTGAGGGTATCGTGGACGATTTTACACAGTTTGTTGTTATCGGTACAGGAGATCCTCAGTACGAGAATATGTTCAGACACTATGCATGGAAATACCCTGACAGGGTTTCAGCAAATATCTGTTACTCCGATGATCTGGCTCACAAGCTCTATGCGGCTGCTGATGCATTTCTGATGCCGTCCAGGTTTGAGCCTTGCGGTCTGACACAGCTTATCTCATTCCGCTACGGTACCGTTCCGATTGTCCGTGAGACAGGAGGCCTCAAGGATACGGTTAAGCCTTACAATGAGTATGAGAATTCAGGAGATGGCTTCTCATTCTCAAACTACAATGCCGATGAGATGCTTGCAGTCATCAATTATTCTAAGCACATCTTCTTCGATAAGAAGCGTGAGTGGAACCAGATTGTGGACAGGGGCATGGCTAATGATTTCTCATGGAAGGCTTCGAAATTCAAATATGAGGGATTATACAATTACCTTATTGGTGAATAAAATATTTTGATGAAATTGTGGTTTTTGCATAACATTTTGCCCCGCCATTCATGGTGGGGTATTTTGCACATCATTTATGATTAATCAGATTACTACATGCTACGCATTCCCGTAATCTGACTCCACCTCGAAATCCGCTAATTTGCTACGTCCCCGCAGCAAATTGCTACTTTCTCGGTGTAGTGCGGGTCAATAAGGTATACATCGAATTGCATGCAAACATGCATCGATGATACCTTTTGACCCTTTAATCACAAAATCGAAAAATTACTTTAGAAAATTTACACAGAACAGAAGAAATATGTTATTATATACTCTGTAAATCAAAATACGGAGGTTAGTTACATGGCAACGAGGAAGAAATCCTCAGCAAAAAGACAGACAAAAAAGGAGAGAATGGCTCAGATAGAGAGGCAGCAGGCCTTTAAAAAGGAAATATTTCTCTGGATAGTAGTAGCTGTTTCAATCCTTTTATTTATAAGCAATTTTGGAATAGGCGGTAATTTGGGAAACGCAGTAAGCGGTTTCCTTTTTGGTTTATTTGGAATGGTGGCATATATTTTTCCGCTTGTGCTTCTGGTGGGCAGCTTTTTTGCTGTGTCCAATAAGGGCAATTCATATGCTATCATGAAGCTTGTTATGACCATAGTTCTCATATGGTTTATATGTGTGTTTATGTACCTGGCAGTGTATGGTGAATTCGCGGTTTCGCCGGTGCAGTCATACATTGACAGTGTTGAAAGGCATTCAGGTGGTGGCTTTATAGGTGCTCTTATAGGCTGCATTTTAATCCCGGCTGTAGGAATTATAGGTGCATACGTGGTGACAATAGTTGTGATGATTATCTGTCTTGTGCTCATTACCGGTAAATCATTCATGAAGGGTATGAGAAACGGTGGCCGAAAGGTATACGAGTCAGCGCGTGAGAATAATGAGAGATATCAGGAGTATCGGCAGTATAAGTCAAGAGAGCGTCAGACAAGAGAGGGTTTAGCTTCAGATGATACAGACAGTGACATAAAGGAGGCTGCAAAAGGTGGCAGAAGGAGTAAGCGTGCCGGCCGAAGGATGGACAATAAGATAACAGGCGTGTCACTTGATACAAAAATTGATGGCAGTGAAAATGCACTAGATTCAGGCATGGCAGGTGGTGATACAGCGCATGTGGGAATATTTGGACAAGGTGCAGCTGCTACAGATGCGCTTGGTGAGATAACTATAGAGAATTACCCAAGTTCACCTGCAATAAAGGAGAAAAAGACGACAAGCCTTACATCAGGGGATGCAGGGGAAATAGTGCAGACACCGGACTTTGGTGTGGCATCGGAGCCTGTTTCGGTTTTGGGTGGCACAGCCGATAGTGATAGTGCAGATGAGCTTGGCAGAAAGACCCTGCAGCAGATTAATGGCATGAAACCGGACGGCTCGGGTGCAGCAGCTGCAAGCCATGTGTCGCAGATACCTATATCGGGTTGCGTGGAGCCTGATATATCTGATGATTTTGGTATACAAAAAGATAATGAGCTGCAATCAAAATTATCAGCTCCGGCTGCAGATGCGGTAATGACAAAACCACCTGCAGCAGAGCCAGGTAAGAAAAAGGTCAAATCAGACAAGGATGAGCTCGCCAAAGAGGTTGAAAAAGTCAGCGAGCAGATAGCGATAAATGACGCAGAAAATGCAATCCAGCAGAAGCCGTATGTATTTCCGGCTGTTGATCTGCTTAAGGCTCCTGACAGGGGTAAAACCGGTGATTCGCAGGCTCATCTGCGTGAGACGGCGGCAAAGCTTGAACAGACTCTTAATGTGTTTGGGGTGAATGCGAAGGTGAATAATATAAGCTGCGGTCCTGCTGTTACAAGGTTTGAAATCACACCGGAGCTTGGAGTGAAGGTATCAAAGATTGTGAATCTGGCAGATGATATAAAGCTTAATCTGGCAGCAGCGGATATACGAATCGAGGCTCCTATTCCGGGAAAAGCCGCTGTGGGTATCGAAGTGCCAAACAGCCAGAGTGTTGCTGTTTCCTTTAGGGAGCTTGTGGAGTCTGAAGAATTTAAAAATGCCAAATCAAAGATTACCTTTGCAGTGGGAAAAGATATTGCAGGCAAGGTTAAGGTTACGGATATCGCAAAAATGCCACATCTTTTAATTGCAGGTGCTACCGGCTCAGGTAAGTCAGTTTGTATCAATACAATTATCATGAGTATACTATACAAGGCAAAGCCGGATGAGGTAAAGCTGATTATGATTGACCCGAAGGTGGTTGAGCTTAGTGTATACAATGGCATACCTCATCTGATGATTCCGGTTGTTACAGATCCTAAAAAAGCTGCAGGAGCATTAAACTGGGCGGTTTCAGAGATGACAGACCGATACGAGAAGTTTGCAAACAGCGGTGTCAGGGAAATAAACGGTTACAATGCCATGATTGATGCAATGGATGGCAAGGATACAGAAAAACCGCCAAAGATGCCACAGATTGTCATTATAGTGGACGAGCTTGCAGATCTTATGATGGTTGCATCAAAGGATGTAGAGGAGGCAATATGCAGGCTGGCACAGCTTGCGAGAGCAGCCGGTATACATCTGATTATAGCTACACAGAGGCCTTCTGTTAATGTTATTACAGGTCTCATCAAGGCGAATATGCCAAGCCGTATCGCATTTGCGGTTACAAGCGGTGTTGACAGTCGTACCATACTTGATATGAATGGTGCGGAAAAGCTCCTTGGAAAGGGAGATATGTTATTTGACCCACAGGGTGTTCCGAAGCCCCTTCGAGTACAGGGCGCATTCGTTTCAGATAAGGAAGTTTCCGATATTGTGAAATTTATTATTGAAAATAATGAGAATGCACAGTACAGTAATGATGTGGCACAAAAGATGGAGAGCCTGTCGAATGATACGACAAATACAACCGTTACCATTTCAGATGTTGAAAACACGGATGATGGCAGGGATTCTTACTTTGCGGAGGCGGCGTCAATTATCACAGATAAGGAACGGGCTTCAATCGGAATGCTTCAAAGATACCTTAAAATTGGCTTCAACAGGGCGGCCCGCATCATGGATCAGCTCGAAGAGGCCGGTGTAGTGGGACCTGAGGAGGGGACAAAGCCCCGCAAGGTTCTGGTGACTAAAGAGGAATTAGATACTATATTAGAGAATAATTAACACAAAGGAGCAAAGAAAAATGAAAACAGATATTCAGATCGCACAGGAAGCTACAATGCTTCCAATCAAGGATGTAGCAGCAGCTATAGGGATTGAAGAGGATGATTTAGAGCTTTATGGAAAGTATAAGGCAAAGATTTCCGATGAGCTCATCAATCGCACAAAGAAAAATCCTGACGGAAAACTCATACTTGTTACAGCTATAAACCCGACTCCTGCAGGAGAGGGAAAGACAACCACAAGCGTCGGTCTTGGAGAGGCATTTGGACGCCTGGGAAAGAAAGCACTTATCGCACTTCGTGAGCCGTCACTTGGACCTTGCTTTGGTATCAAGGGAGGAGCAGCCGGTGGCGGATATGCACAGGTTGTCCCAATGGAGGATTTAAATCTTCATTTTACAGGAGATTTTCATGCAATTACATCTGCGAACAATCTGCTTGCGGCACTTCTTGACAATCATATCCAGCAGGGAAACGAGCTTGGTATCGACCCACGCCAGATTGTATGGAAGAGATGTATGGATATGAATGACCGTGTCCTTAGAAATATCGTTGTTGGTCTTGGAAGCAAGATGGACGGAATGGTCAGAGAAGATCATTTTGTCATCACTGTAGCATCTGAAATTATGGCAATACTCTGTCTGGCCGATGATATGGCAGATTTAAAGAAGCGCCTTGGCAGAATTATCGTGGCATACACCTTTGACGGAAAGCCTGTTACAGCCGATGATCTTCAGGCTACAGGCTCTATGGCAGCTCTCTTAAAGGATGCCTTAAAGCCGAACCTTATCCAGACACTTGAGCATACACCGGCAATAGTTCACGGTGGACCTTTTGCCAATATAGCACATGGCTGTAACAGTGTCCGTGCCACAAAGACAGCATTAAAGCTTGCAGACTATGTTATCACTGAGGCAGGCTTTGGCGCAGACCTTGGCGCAGAGAAGTTCTTTGATATCAAGTGCCGTATGGCTGGGCTTAAGCCGGATGCAGTTGTACTTGTTGCAACAATCAGAGCATTAAAATATAATGGCGGTGTGCCAAAGGATGAGCTTTCATCAGAGAATCTTGATGCACTTAAGGCTGGAATCGTAAATCTTGAGAAGCATATTGAGAATCTTCACAAGTTTGGTGTGCCTGTAGTTGTCACATTAAATTCATTTGTCACAGACACCAAGGCTGAGACTGATTTTGTAGAGCAGTTCTGTAAGGAAAGAGGCTGTGAATTTGCACTCTCAGAGGTATGGGAGAAGGGTGGCGAAGGCGGAATTGACCTTGCCAACAAGGTACTTGAAACAATCGAGCACAAGGAAAGCAATTTCAAAGTACTCTATGATGATAGCCTGTCACTTAAGGAAAAGATTGAAACTGTTGCAAAAGAAATATATGGAGCAGATGGTGTTACATATTCTCCGGCAGCAGAGAGAGAACTTAAGAGGATTACAGACCTTGGAATGGGAGATTTTCCAGTATGTATGGCAAAGACACAGTATTCGCTTTCTGATGATGCAAAGAAGCTTGGCAGACCAAGCGGCTTTAAAATCAACGTACGTGAGGTTTATGCGTCAGCAGGTGCAGGCTTTGTTGTAGCAGTAAACGGTTCTATTATGACTATGCCGGGACTTTCAAAGAAGCCGGCTGCATACGGCATTGATGTGGATGATAATGGTGTGATCACAGGATTATTCTAGGAGGAAATATGGCTAATCTAATAGACGGAAAATTGATTTCAACACAGATTAAGGATGAGCTTAAGGAAGAAGTGACAGAGCTTAAGAAAAAAGGTATCGAGGGCTGCCTTGCGGTGATTCAGGTCGGAAATGACCCTGCATCATCAGTGTATGTGCGCAACAAGAAAAAGGCGTGTGAGTATGTCGGAATTAAATCGCTTTCATATGAACTTGCAGAGGAGACTACGGAGGATGAGATATTAAAACTTATCGAAAAGCTCAATGCTGATGTTTCCGTAAATGGTATTCTCTGTCAGCTTCCACTGCCAAAGCATATCGATGAGGACAAGGTTATTGATGCTATTGACCCGAAGAAGGATGTTGATGGCTTCAGTCCACAGAGTGTTGGAGCGATGGTTATAGGAAAGCCTGGTTTTTTGCCGTGTACTCCGGCCGGTATCATTCAGCTTTTAAAGAGAAGCAATATAGATATTGATGGTAAAAGCTGTGTTGTGGTTGGCAGAAGCAATATAGTCGGCAAGCCTATGTCACTTCTCATGCTTAGGGAGAATGCAACTGTTACGGTATGTCATTCACATACAAAGGATTTAAAAGATGTATGTAAAAATGCTGATATACTTATAGTGGCAATAGGAAAGCCTAAGTTTATAGATGCTTCATATGTGAAGGATGGTGCGGTTGTCATTGATGTTGGAATCCACAGAAATGCCGAAAATAAGCTGTGTGGTGATGTGGATTTTGATTCTGTTGTGTCTAAAGCGTCACATATCACACCTGTACCGGGCGGTGTAGGTCCTATGACAATTGCGATGCTCATGAGCAATTGTGTTGAGGCTATGAAGAGATAATTAGACAATAAGTAAGAGGATTAGATGTATGAGATGTGCCAATTGTGGTAATGAATTGAAGGCGGGCAGTCTGTACTGTGATGTCTGTGGGCATCCGGTTCAGATAGTGCCTGATTACAACGAATTTGATGATTATCTTGATAATCTGGTTGGAAATGATGACAGGCGAACTGATGGACAAAAGACTGCAAAGCCTGTGTCTGATAGGACAATCAGGTTTGATGAGCCGGTGAGGGAACAGCTTCATAGTGCCGGTCAGCGGGACGGACAAAAACCGGACAGAATGTCACAGTATGAAAATAAACAGGCTCAGACAGGTAAGCAGCAGTCTCAGACGAAACAACCGTGTGAGAAGCCGCAGTCTGACGGACAGAGGGCAAAGAGAGCGCAGCAGAAGAAGATAATTATTATATCAGCTGTAGTGTGCGCTGTAGCAATTGTAATACTTATTGCAGCTATTACACGTAATGTAAGCAGATCACATGACAATTCATTTGATTATCAGGTGAAGCAGGCAAAGGCAGCTTATTCGGCGGGGAATATAAATTCCGCGGTTTCTTATTATGAGAAGGCTTTGTCGATTGATTCGGATAATACAGATGTCAGATTTGCTTTGGCTGATATATATATGTCGAAGAAGGATTATGATGCCGCTCTTGTGCTGTATCAGGAAATTATTAATATTGATCCAAAGAGCAAAGAGGCTTATAAGAAGCTTATCTCGATTTATGAATCAAAAAATGATTATGATGCAATTGTTGCGCTGCGTGAGAGTGCTAAGGATGCATCTGTTTTAAAGCTTTTTGCGGATTATACTGTATCTAAACCGCAGTTTAGCAAGAGCAGTGGCAAGTATGGAGAGACTATTGAGCTTTCTATAGATGCAGACAGCGATACCAAAATATACTATTCATATGATTCGGATGATCCTTTGACCAGAGGAGAAAGATATTATAGCCCGATCACCCTGGACAAGGAAGGTACATATGAGATAACAGCTGTTGCGGTTGATGACAGAGGAATCAAAAGCGAGGTGGCATCTGCCAAGTATGAAATCGAGTTTGAGGCGCCGGATGCACCGGAGATAGACCCTGACGGAGGTACATTTGGTGCACAGACAGACATTACAATCACAGTACCTGAAAATTGCAAGGTATACTATACCTGGGATTCGTCAGATCCGAGTGCTGCATCAACAGAGTATACAGCTCCAATACCTGTTCCTGAGGGAAATAATGTGCTTTCTGTTATTGCGATAGACCAGAATACCGGAAAGTGCAGTGATATATACAGATCAAGATTTGAATTTTATATGAATTAATAAAAAACACGCATGAGTTGATTAATCATGCGTGTTCTTTTTAATGAAATTATCTGTTATGGCTGTAAAGCCTTTATTGTATCCGGATTCTGTGTGGATGTACAGTACTCTTTGTTCGAGACAAAATCTGTGAAATACACATACTGTGATGTTACGTTTATGTTGCAAAACTCACCCTTAGCAAGCTCTTTAAAGCCGGTGCCGTCATTTTTTACAACACACAGTGCCGGATTATCACCACCGCGCTGATAGAATATCAGACTGCCATATACATTGTAATGCTCAATATTGGCCTCCGTTAAAACTACAGGATTTGGATTGTTGATATTGACATGGACAATCGCATTGTCACGATTTACATCCATGTAGTATACATTTGTGTCATCCAGCACAACCGGCTTGTAGCAGTTGCAGTCGTAGAATAAGGCTTCACTCTGTGAAGCAGTGTCATATCTGTATAGCTGTCCGTTTTTTGGATTATTATAATAAAAATACCGGTCTGATGTGTTGCAGGTAAACAGATAGTGATTTTTTATTTTCTTTTTTTCTTCTCCATCTATTCTGATGCGGTATAGAGAGGTAGCTGTTTGTGTGTCATAGTGCAGATAATATATGTAGTTGCCTATCAGGGATGCATAGATGCATGGGTCAGGATCCAGCACGGTGGAGCCGTGGCCATTTCTTTTTATACGGCAGAGACTGTTCCTGTCATATGAAAAGAAGGTCTGACTTGTGATTTTCTGATTGTTGTTTCTTACGTAATAGACATAGTTTTTATCTGCGTTTATGTACATGGCTGTGTCATTGCTCAGTTTATGTATATTGCTGCCGTCAATATTCATGGCATACAGCCTGCCGTTGTCGTTTGTATTTGAGAAAAATACTTCACCGTCACTTTCACAGAAGAGCCCGGCATTGTACAGATTACCTGCAGTATTACCATTTACATAGGATGAATTAAGCTTTACCTTTGATACAAAATGGTATATAACAAGGCCTGTGATGCATATTAAAATTAGTGGAATAATTATTTTTAGATATTTTTTCATGTAATTCTCCCGAGGGTATTTGATATTTATGCTTAGCTATTAACTAAATTATATCTATATATGATAAATCTTTCAAGGATTACTTGCCTTTCTATAAATTTTGTAATAATATT
>OHMI01000455.1_pt1 | contig 15825 bp, 8 predicted proteins | sample 1569271 | NCBI WGS metagenome assembly OHMI01 (sample SAMEA3879529, study PRJEB24766) | human gut metagenome | biome: human-associated habitat; feature: feces | place: USA | collected 1985/1987
TATAGTCCGTTACGGTAGACCGTACAGTCCACGGTAACGGACTGTACAGTCCATTGCAGTAGACTGTAATAATCTTCCGTTCAAAAGGACTTGGCCGGCCCTAAGAAACGCCTTACTCTTTCCTCGACCAGTGATATGATATGTTAAACCCTCAAGAGTGACAAGTGGTCCGCTACTTCACGATTAACCGGACTGTTCCCGTTAAATTGCTGTTGACCCATTGTCGGCCGGGGATATTTCACCGCTTCCCACGCAAATTTCCGCATCTTTGTCATACAGCACGCCGAATTGTCCGGGCGCAATGCCCTGCAAAGGTTCGTGGCTGTGGATTCGGAACAAGTCATCTTCCCGTGTCAGTATCCCTTTCATAAACGTATCGGTATGCCGGATTTTGAAAGAAACGTCTACAGGAGAATTTCCCTTCCATAAGTCCTCCGTGATGAAATGGAAACCACGCAAGGCAAAGTCCGTACCGTATTGCTTCTCAGTATTATAGCCTCGTGAAACATAGATAAGGTTTTCGTCTATGTCTTTGCGGATAACGAACCAAGGTCCGCCGCTCAGTCCCAGTCCTTTGCGCTGTCCTATGGTGTGGAACCAATATCCTTTGTGAGTGCCGATCCGTTTTCCTGTTTCCACTTCAATGACGGCTCCTTCTTTCTCGCCCAAAAAGCGGCGAAGGAAGTCATTATAATTGATTTTTCCTAAAAAGCAGATACCCTGACTGTCCTTGCGGCGTGCACTGGGCAGTTTGGCTTGTAAGGCAATATCCCTGACTTCATTTTTCATCAGTCCGCCAAGAGGAAACAGCAGTTTGGATACTTGCAGATAATCTATCTGTGCCAGAAAATCCGTCTGGTCCTTGACCGGATCTTGTGCGGTTCCGAGCCATATTTTTCCATCTTTTTCAATACCTGCTTTTATCTTTTTATTATCCCATTCATTTGAAAAACTTACTCCATCACTATTCATTTCCGCTGATAAATTTTCAATCTCAAATTTCTGTGCATTAGCAAGCACTATTTGCTGCTGATCAATCGTTACATTTATCGTTTCACTGCTATCTGTCTCTGCTGAACCTGACACAGTTACATTATAAGTAGCAGACATATCCACACCGAGCGGTACCGTTATCTCATATATTCCCTCTTCCATTTCAACATTAGGATATAATGTAGTCAGCCAATTAGAAGTTCCACTTAAATATGCCATCTTCTCCTCATTGCTTAACGCCATAAATTCATCATATGTCAAATCAAGATTATCAACTACATCCGCATAATCAGTTGCTTCATCCACTTTTCCATCACTTACAAGTGTTTTAACCACACTCATATTTGCTGCATTCAATTTCTCTTTATCCGCATCCAAAATTGCTTTATATTTTTTAATATCAAGATTTCCGCCATTCGGATCAATTAACCCCGAAAGATCATCTATATATTTAACCCACAGGTTTCCTGTATTTATATACTGTGAGAGTTTTCCCATATATTTTGTGTCTACGCTTTGTACATTTGCAAATATTTCTTCTATCTGCCGTTTTGTTGCCTTGTTTTTATTGATCAAATTACTATAATAATTTCCAACACTATCTATACATCCCTTAATTCCCAACCGGCTAACTATAACGGGAATACTGACATTATAAAATACTATTGTATTTGCTATTTCTTCCCATCTTTGTTTTGATATTATACTATCCACATATTGCAGGAGTTCCTGTTTTGCCTCGCCTGAAAAGTCTCGTACCATTGCATTATTCTCCTTATCATTCATTCTCATATAGGATATTGAAGGTAAATGCGGCAAATGCCGCATTTACCTTCAAAAAATGACTCTGATTAGCCTCTTACTGCTGCGGCTCCTCTTGCATCATCGTCCTGTCTGCTCTGCATGTAGCTGTTGATGAAATCAGAAATACTCTGTACAGCTTCTTCTACCTTATAAAGGGCAGGCTTGTATTCACTTTCGAATCTCTCGATGAATGCATCGGCTGTCTGGTTTGTCCATCCATCTTGTAACTGTCCATTCATATTTACGAGGGTTTTGATGACATCATCAATTGCTCCCGCCTGATTTGAGTATACTGATACTCCTGTTGTTAATACGTCATAATCGACTTTGTTAATTGCCATTTTCATTGGCCTCCTTTAAATTTATTTATGGTAAAACTGCTAAGCAGTATTCCATCATGATTGTCTGACAACCTTAATCTTTACCAATTCATTGTCCTTTATATAATAAGCATCCCCAGTCTCTATAGGTTTTGAATATTTTTTACTTGCACTAACTGAGATGTCACATATCTTAATATTACATACATCATCAAATACCATGTAATGCCTGTTATCTTTCACTATCTTAAGCATCTCAGGAGAATTAAAGCTGATAGAATTATTTTCTATATCTGGCATAAATACGAATATTTTCATGTTCTTATATTTACCGAGCCATTCCTTCATATATTTCATTATTTTATTATCTCCACTCATATTCAACATGATATCTGCACTATCTATCACAAGAATAATCCATGGTTCCATCTCTAACTCGTCAAACATTCCTGCCGAATACATCTCATATCGTTGCTCAATTCTCTGATTTATTTCCTCAATCATAGGTGGTACATCATGATATGAGGTCAGATACATTGCGGTGTTAGGCTTAAATTCACATTCTCCCATTTTCTTTGTCGCATCATCCAATACATACAGCTCCGTATTGCCGGATGCCTTTTGAACAATTGTATCCATGAAATATTTTGCAAAAGTCTCCCTGTCTGTCTGATTCTTTCCTGTCAGGGAGAGCACATCTCCGCTCTTTAATTCAACTGCCACCGGTAATATACTTGTATAATCCAGACCTATTATCACTTTGTCATCACTTATGCTTTCCGTAAATTGTGACTGAATATATGTCAATGTCAGTTCTTTTGGAATTTCTGGAATAACTTTTGCTTTTTGATTTATATATTTATCGTTTTGCTCATCGACAAAACTCTTTATCTTCTGTACACGTTCATATTCTTTTTCTCCCTCAAATGATATAAACAATTGTGCCTCCAATACTTCTTTATCCAACTGCACCATGCATCGTCCCGGTGTATTAGGAATAGACAAACGTACTCCGTTTAACATCATACTGTATTCTGAAGAGTCATTACAAAACAATGTTATTCTTCCTTCAAAATTGCTTAGATACCTCTGTCCAATTCCGGATGTCTGTAAATTAGCTACTACAAATGTCATTCCAACAGCAATTCCATCCCTGAATAAAGGCAATAAATAATCTATATCCTGTAAATACATCTCCTTTAAAGCTGTCATATTATCTATCAGGACAATTATCTGTGGAAGGTCTGTTTTTCCGGCTTCCTTATATGCCAAAAATGAGCTTACACCTATCTCTGCAAGTTTTTCCTTTCTTAAATTAATCTCTTTATTCAATAATTTAAACAGATTCTTCAGCTTTTCATCATCATCAGAACATACCACTCCTCCACAATGATTTAAATTTGCATAGTTTCTCAATATCATGGAACCAAAATCTATGATATATAAATTAACCTCCTGAGGAGTATAATTTTCAGCTACTCCTCTTATGATTGTCTGTAACAGATTAGTCTTTCCACTCTGTGCTGAACCTATAATCATATAATTCTGCGTTGAAAGATTTAATTCCAGTTTTTCCTGAAGCTGACGCTCCGGTTCATCAACTATACCTATGTTTACCCATATTTCACTTCCTGACTTTTTCTCTGACTGTTCATAAGCAATTGTTTCCGGAAGCGGTGGCATACATATACTTGGCAGCCTCTCTATACCTGTCTGCTCACAAAAATCTTTTATATAATCCACAACTGCTTCCAACTGTGTTTCGCTTTTCTGTTTTTTCTTCTTATTCTGATAAACAAGACTTCTTTTGCCAGAAAAATCCAACTCATAAATTGAAAATTCCTTATCTTCTTCCCCTTCTGATACAGCCGCTGCCCCACTGTATGCTGACTGTAGTAACTCGAATATTTCATTATTTCCAACTTGGAGATAAGCACGTCCTGGTTCCTTTATTTCAGCCGCCAATGGTGTTTTTAATACTTCATTACTATCCTCTTTTGATTGCACCTTCAAACACAGCTTAAACTTTGAATTTGACCATATTTGTCCATCTACAACTCCACTTGGTTTTTGAGTGGCCAGTATAAGATGAACCCCAAGACTTCGACCTATTCGTGCTGTACTAATAAGCTCCTTCATAAATTCAGGCTGTTCTGCTTTAAGTTCTGCAAATTCATCAACTATTATCACAAGATGTGGCAATGGCTCAGATACCTTATGCTCTTTATATAACTGAATATATTTATCTATGTGATTTACACCGGCCTCCGCAAAATAATTTTGCCGCTTCATAAGCTCTGCTTTGATAGATTTTAACGATCTCTGTACTTCATTTCCATCTATATTAGTTATAGCTCCAATCAGATGTGGTAAATCCTTGAACTGATTTACCATTCCTCCTCCTTTGAAATCAATTATCAAAAATCCAATCTCATATGGATGAAACAATGTAGCTGCTCCAAGTATAAATGTCTGCAAAATCTCGCTTTTTCCAGAACCCGTTGTTCCTGCCACAAGTCCGTGCGGTCCATGAAATTTTTCATGAAGATTCAGATACACAATTTCATCCTTAACATTTACACCAAGTGGCACAGCCATCGTCTCATATATCTTTGAATTTTCCCATCTGCTATCAAGATTCAATCCTTCCACTGAATTAACTCCAAGAAGTTCAAACAATGAAATATTTTTTCTCAATGCTCCTGCAAGACTGATTTCTTCACACTCTACCGGTGCCAGAATGCGGACTATATTTTCCATACTTTCATCATCTATACTCTCATACTCAAAGTATTTCTTATGCATCTTATTCTGCGAATCATATACCATGGCACTCTCATAATCAAATATATCTATGATATGGCTACAGTAAAGTGGCAACAGTGAAAGCTTTGACTCAAAAAACAAAAATACTGTATCAAGTTCTGAAGCATGCTCTATAAACTTAGAAATTGGATGACTTTTTATTCCATAGTCTTCCATAACAACGACAATATTAAATCTTCCACTTGTATTTTCATCCTGTCTCAATGTCAGCTCTTTATAGAGATTATCGAACACCCTGTTTCTGCTTTCCTGATCACAAACTATATTTCGACATCCTCCGGTTCCCTGTATTGATTTTAGGTTTTTTAACCATTTGTATTTTTTTTCATCCTTATCTATCAATGCATAAAGATTAATATCTCCATAATATTGCCTACTTATTATATCCACTATTATATTTTTCATCATGCAATAAAGTGATTCTTCATTACCCACTATTCCAACAGCATTAGCATCCCTGAGACTCAATGTAAGAGGGGCTTTTTCTATATCTCTGTATTCATCGGCAACATGATTTGGAATACAACTTAATTCATCTCCAACCTCCAGCTTCTCCTGTTTCTTATAATTAATCTGACGTAATGACTCTACATTTCCACGTCCTAAGTACACTTCCAGAAAATCATGATCTGTTGGAATACGGTCAAACAAAGTTGTATCAAAATTTTCTATATGACTTATATCCTGTACTGTACTGTAATACTGATCATTTAGGCAATCCAGCTCCTCTCTTCGAATATTCTCAATTTCTTTACGTTTCTTTTCGATATATAATTTATAAGTATCTTGTCGTTCAATACAAGTCTTCTTATACTGCTTTTCTCTGTTTACAATACCAAATATTGATGTAAGTACACCCACTCCCATTGAACATACACTAAACATCATAAATGAACTACTTGATCCGCTCATTGTACCTTTAAGTAACATCATCATTGCCATCATAAATACTGGTGGAAACAATGTTGTAATCAAATTTAATTCTGGCTTTTTAGGTACAGTTCCGGGTTCAAGTATATCTATCTGAGTCTCATCCATTTTCACCTGTATCCTGGTATTACGAATAAAAACAGGGTATGTTGTCTGTATACTCATACTTTCCGGTCTGACATCTACACCATTAGTTTTGATAACTCCATAATCAAAATAAATCTTTCCTCTATTGTAATATGCCATAAAATCACCTATCGATATAAAGTCATGATTATTTATCTTAGCGGATTTCTGTATTATTTTATCATTAACACATGTATCGTAATCACCACTATACTTTGATAGTATCGAATACATCATGCTTTTATCCATCTGCAATGCTATTCTTGCTGCCCTTCCATAAGCCCCCTGCAGCTGTATATGAGCATCCGGCGTATCTCCTATAATAAGAGGTGTTCCCGGAACTAAAGCTATTGACCATCCAAAATTATCCATTTTCATTATCTCCTGAATATAATTGATGAACCATTTCTGATTCCAAAATCTGCAAGTGTCCTGTTCCCTTTTAAAAATGCTATTGGATATTCACATGCCATATAACACTCTGTAGTATTATTCTCATCTAAATTTAAATCATATGCTCTTTTTAATGCTATTATTAAAGTATTTGCAGATATATTTATGGGTATCTCCAATTCGTGTGTCTGCCCCCTGATTTCGTCTATAAAATTTACTATTTTCTTTTCATTCTCATCCATTTTCGCACTCCAATACTTTTCTATTCATTAAATATAAATTCCTCATTAGCTAACATCAGACAGTCTCCCGGTAATATCTCTGTTTCCTGCCCCGCCTTTATTATCCTTCCATTGATAAATGTGCCATTAGTAGAATTTTGGTCCATTACATAATAACGTCCGTTTCGCGTGGTTATCACTGCATGCACCCTGCTGATATTCGTATTGTCTGCTACCGCATAATCTGACTTTTCCGGATTCTTTCCCAGCACAAACGATGGTTTGCCAAGCTCTATCTTTTCACCTGTTACCTGCCTTGTAAGACTTGCAAAATGATAGTTCACCGGTTGCATCTGCTGTATCTGTTGTACGGATATGCTATCATCTGACAACACTGTAGTTCCATCCATGCTGCCCTGCATTACCTGCTGCATTATCTGTTGCTGCATTGTCTGTTGCATTGTTTGTTGCTGCATTATCTGTTGCTGCATTATCTGTTGCTGCATTGTCTGCTGCATTGTCACTGCTTTGTTTTTCAGCACGTTCACAACTGCACGCTCTTCGCGTGAGATATATTTTTCTATTGCATTGCCGTTGAAGCCATGGAAGCTTCTGACATAATACATAAATCTGGATATATAATTCGTATCCTCATTGATAACAGGTGTCATTGTATAGATTATGTTTTCTATAAACCCGACAATATCTGCACTTTCCTGTCCTCCTACTATCGGAAAATATATAAAGTACATCTCTTTTGTCATCTCGTTTATGTATACGTCATCCATATTAAAACGAACACTGTTTACGTTCAGTCCGTTGTTGTATACATCCTCAACCATTATTACTATCTGTTCAATCATGAAAAAGAAATCATATTTGCTTATGGCTTTTTTCAATCTATCGGTAAGATTTATATTTGCAGGGCACGTATATATGACACTGTCTTTTTTTGTTTTTGTCACATGCATGATTCCACATGGTTTTATTCTGGCTAGCTGGCTTAGTTCGGTTTCATTTATTCTTTCCTTTCGTCCTGCCTTCATCATGGCAGTAACGGTCGATTTTTTTATGCTTACTTTTAATTTAGACATTCGCTATTTTCCATTCCTTATGAGATACATTCTGTCGTATGTAAAAATTCTATTTTCTTTGTTACTTCGAACCTGATATTGGTTTTTTGCAGCTTTTCGGTTATATCTTCCAATACTGTGGTTTCATCCTGCAATACTTCTGTCGGTGCATCCAGCACAGTAGTTTCATCTATATTTTGTGTATATCCCGGCTTTTTCTTATTCTCCCCTGCCAGGTTATATGACGGTGCTATCGGACCGGACGATGTTATGTCAATATGTCCCGCTGTCTGCTTTTGTACAATTGCTGCAATTTCTTTCCGGGCAGATTTTCCGGTAAGTGCACCTATGACCTTAGGTATTTCAAGCACTATAAGTATGACTATTGTAGCTATAAGCATTATGGCAAATGCCGTGAAGGATACGTAAAATATCATCCTGTACTGATTATAAGTCATCTTTGTTTTCCTCCTTCACGCTCTGTGCCTTCTCAATTGTTTTGTCTATATTATCCTGCAATCCTGTTATCTGCTCGCGCATTATGGATTTATCCAGCTTTTCTGTTTTGTCCTTTATTGTCTGTAATAAATCCATAACTTTATCCTTATCTGTCACTGCTATAAATGATGTGATATTTGTGTCAACTATATCATCTATCTCATTCCATACCTGAATCTTTGCGTCTAAGCTGTCAAAATTCTCTGATTTTGCATATAGCTCATTTATTTGCTTCCATAGCTTTTTGTATTCTTCATATGTTTTTTCTGTCTGTTTTATCTTTGCTCCATCATACTGGCTAATCAATGTCAGACAATCTGATATCTCACAGTATATTCCTGCCTCCGGATGATTCTCCTTTACTTCCTTGAACCACTGCGCCGCACTGGAGTATCTGTCTTTTTCCACATTGATTTCGTAGTAGAATAAAAAGCTTTCACCAATCTTATAGCATACATCCTCATATCCCTTTGGATTTTTTTCTTTCAGCTTTGCCATGACATCATATGTATGCACCCGGCCATTGTGGTCCTTGCAATCTATACCTACCATCAGCCTGTTCAATATCTGCGCCTCATCCCTGTTCAGTACAAAATCGTCTGTCAGTTTGTCATTCAGCTTAAGATACGCCTCCGTCCTTGTCGGGTCGGTTACTATAGCCGTGTAATATCCGTTGTCATAATTGTCATAGGTATCCGCTTCTTTTAATATGCTATTATAGTTTTCATTTTTTTTGTGTTCTGCCGCACAATAGCTTAATACTGTACTTGTTCCAAGCAGCAGCGTCAAAGCTGATGTGGTGATAAATACCGCAAGCTTTCTCTTTAGATTCTTCCTATACATGTCATCAATCTCTGTATAGTGCTCAAGGTCATACATCAGCTCAGCTGCGCTCTGATATCTGTTGTTTGGATCCGGCTGTGTACACTTTGTAATAATGCGTTCAAGACCACCTGACAATGTTGGGTCAATTTCTCTGATCGGCCTTATTTCGTAAGGTGGCTCACAGGGATTCATTCCCGTAACAAGATGATACATTGTGGCTCCCAGACAATATATATCTGTTCTCGCGTCTGTCTGCCCCATTCCACCAAACTGTTCCGGTGCAGCATATCCCATCGTGCCAAGACATGTCGTATCCTCTATGTTATTTTCCTTATATTCCCTTGCTGTTCCAAAATCTATAAGCACCACATTTCCATCCGGCTTTAGCATTATGTTTGCCGGCTTCATATCACGATATATGATTGGCGGGTTCTGTGAGTGCAGATACCCAAGAACGTCGCATAGCTGTTTGGCCCACTTTATCACATTTTTCTGCGACTGGGCTCCGTACTCCTGCAATGCTGTCTTGAGAGAATTTCCCTCTATATAATCCATTACGATAAGGAATCTGTCATCCTCATCTATGACATCGACAATATCAGGAAGACTGGGATGGCTCAGTTTTTTGAGCATATTGGTCTCCGCAACAAGACTTTGCTTTACCACCTCAAAATCCTTTACTCCATCCTTTCTGACCTCTTTTATTGCCCACTGTTTGTTTGCCCTTTCATTCATAGCCAGGTACACAACGCTCATTCCGCCGTGTCCAACTTCGTTTAGTATCTTGTATTTTCCGTCAATTAAAGAGCCTATTTCAAGCATCTATTCCTCCTACTGTGCCTTTATGAGCGCTGCTGTTATATTATCGCGCTCTCCTCTTTGCATGCTGAGTCTGATGAGCTGCTCCAGTCTGTCGTGCATATTCTGCCCGTCTACAGTTGCTGCCGTTTTCAGCATCTCATAGATTTCCTGTTCTGATACCTCATGCCTGAAGCCATCTGAACAAAGCAGAAGTGACATTCCATTTTTCATTGCCCCGGTCCTGTACTCCGGCTTTACTTCTGCTGATGCCCCGACACACTGCAGCAGTACATTCCTTCGCGGATCTCTCATAGCCTGCTCCTGTGTCATATTTCCATTCATAATTTCCCGCTGTACATATGTCTGGTCTGTCGTAAGCCTTTCTATATGGTCTGAAAGGCTATATATTCTGGAATCGCCCACGTTTATAATGTAGTAGGCTTTTTGCGTGACAAGCAGCGCTACCACTGTTGTTCCCATGTTTACTGCATGTGCTTTGCCATATGCTTTTATTTTTTCGTTCTGCTGCTGTATTACTTCATCCCACTGTCTTTCCAGAATCAGACTGTCAATATCCGGGGTCGACGATTTGCAGAGCTCAGGCAGCTGCTCGTCACTCCATCTGTCAAATGCCCTGACTACAGTGGCACTGGCCAGCTCACCCTTCGATAAACCGCCCATGCCGTCACATAATACTGCAAATGCCATGTCTCCTTTGCATGTTGAGAAGCACTTTACCAGCAGACTATCCTGATTAGTTTCTTTTACGATTCCTCTGTCCGTGTCAGCTGCTATTTCAAATCTCATACACACTCCTCCCAGAATTCAAAATCTTCGTTGCCAGGTCTGCCTTGAAGGGCATGCGCTTTCGCGCATGCCACAGACATTGTTGTTTTTCCCACACCACCACATGGTGATGTAAACACATAGATAATTATCTTATTGCTCATCATTGTCTTTTTTTTCTTTCAGCTTTTTTCTCATGTAATAAGCGATTATCAATATAGCAATTATAAGTACAAATAATATTATTGCTCCAATTATATATACTGCCTTATCATTGTTTGTTTCTACTGATTTGACATCTGACGAATTTGATTCCATAGGTACATCATCTTCGGCAATCTCTGTATCTGCTTCTGTATCCTTACCATATATTTTTTTCACTTCATTGGTCTTTCCACCTTCGTCAACAGAACAGTCTGCACACTCTACCATAAGCCTTGAATCACCGTCTTTTGCAGAGAGCACCTCCTTAGGTACTTCAAACTCTATCTTTCCGTCATGCTTGTCCAGATAGTCAAGCATATCGTCTCCCGACATTTCCTTGATAACCTTTTTTTCTTTGTCATCCTTGCCCACTACAGTAATCTTTACACGTCCAAGCTTTCCGCCATCATCCTTCGGCATCAATACTGCATTCTTTGAGCCAATATAGTTTTCATTGTTTTCATCTACGCCTGTCAATGTATATGTAGGTGCTGTCTTGTCCACAATAAATTCAATATTTACACTCTTCACATCACTGTAGGCAACTGAATCTGCTTTGTCCTTTGTCTCCACAACGATATTGTACTGACCCTCTTTTTCAAATACCGCATTTGATATCACATATTCGTACTTATGCCAGCCATCGCTTTCACTTACATTATTCACACTGAAGTCTGTTCCCTGCTTAAGTGCTTTTCCATTTACTTTGACAGTACAGCTGGTAACTTCATCCGGATTTATCTCTCTGACTACCACATCATGGTATACCTTCTGCACATAGTAATCCTTTACAAGCTTCATCGTATTGTCATCCAGCGAGAAGATTGAACCGCCTTTGTTTATGGAGAAATCCATCAATTTTTCTCCCTGCCCTGCAGTCTCTGTCACCTGCTTTCCGCCTGCATCTATAATATTGACTGTTTCATAAGAATTTCCGGCCTTATCCTGTGCATGGCATGTCAGTGAATACACTCCATCCTCATTGAGATTTCTAAACTCTACACGTTGTCCGTTTGAAATTGATATCACATTTCCGGTAATCGTTTTTCTTACGAATCTGCTATTTTCATATACCTCAACTGTAAGCACCGGTGAAAAGGATTCAAGATTAGTATCTGTGCACTCTATTACAAATGACATATTTCCTGAATTATTGTTTACTGAGCCCGGGGTTACACCTTTGATTGTTACAACAGGCTTTGTCGTATCTATGCAGAACTCCTGCTTTGCAAGGTCTTTTGCCTTATTGCCGGCTTTGTCTGTATATGCAAGTGACCATGTATATGTGGCATCCGCATCAAAGCTTAATGTTGCCGTATGTGTATCACCATTATCTGACCAGCTTCCAAATGCCGGTGCTGCTACTGATTTTCCTGCATCATGTGCAGTCATGCTCAGTACTATTCTGCTTGTATCAAAATTGTGCTCTGTGATTGTCACAGTTGCTGTTCTCTTGTTATTATAATAGTTTCCGTTTGATGCACTGTTGTTATCATATGCTACCGAAATAACAGGTGCTGTAGTATCAATTGTAAATTTTGTCGGTGCAAGCGAATTTGCATAATCCACTCCTGCTGCGGCATTTCCCGCAATGTCTTTTACTCCGATTCCAAATGTGTAATCGTCATCATGTCCGTAATATATTGTTGCAACATGTACTGTATCATCACCGTTACCGCTTCCACCTTCTGTGCTCCAGTCTGAAAGAGCAGGTGCCTTACCTGCTGCGGCTTTTATTTCCGCTGCTACCTTTGATGCATCAAAGTTACGCTCTGTTACTTTTACGGTTGCTGTTCGCGGTGCTTTGAAGTATGCTGTGTCTCCAAATGATGTATCTGCACTGTTATTGTCATAGCTTACCTGCACTGTTGGTGCTGTTGTATCTATTTTTATGTATTTTGTTACTGTGTATGCCGTTCCTGCATTGTCTGTTGCGGTAACATCTATACGCACTTCATTACTGTTGTTTGAAGCCGCGCTTATGTCAAATTGCTCTGTTACATGATTTTCCAGATCTTTTAAGCCCGCTGCTGTCTTATCATAGCTATATAATGTTCCATCCTGTGTCGGCTGTCCCATATTTGTTACCGTATAGTTTACGCTCTTTATTCCTGATGCAACTCCTGTGGCATTCTCATCTGATACCTCTATACTTACCGGCACATCTGCACTGTACATTCCTGATGCTGTCTCAGGTGTGATGACTGATATTGCCGGTGCGCATGTATCAACTACCAATCCATTTGTGCTGATATATGAAACATTACCGCTTAAATCTGTAACCCTGACATATACCACGCAGTTTTTGTTCTCGCATTCTATCGGTTCACTGAAGGTGCCATCCTCATTAAGGCTGTCAAGTGTCTTCCAGTCAGCCTCCTGAATACTGTCTACGTCAATTATTGCATCCTCTGCTGAAACGAAATACTCTGCTGACTTGATGCCGCCATGCTCATCTCTAAGCTGTCCGGCAATATTAACCTTCTTGGCAGCAAATCTTGAAATCTCATATTTGTCTTTTGGCAGCAATAAATCCCACACGGTATCCATGCCTGTTGAAAGTCCGTCAAACCTGATATTTCCTGTCGGCGACTGTACGTCAATTACAAACTCTGCTGATTTGTCTCCTTCTATCTCAAATCCATTATCTGAATTACCACACAAATCTTTTGCACTGACACTCAGCTCATACTTGTGTCCTGCATTGAATACGAGCTGCTTACTGTAAACAGCTTCTACTCCCTCGCCTGTCTTTACCCAGTATGACTTTTCAGACCATGCATCTGACTGTGTCTGTTCATTTCCATCAACCTTTACATTGATTTTTGTTTCATCTGGGTCAAAGAAAAGCTCATTCTCTTTTACCGAAATGGTTGCAATCCTGTTTTCCCTGTAATACTCAGTGCCTTTTACACTGCTGATGCACTGTGGATCCGGCTGCTCAGATGTACCATATGTCACTGTTATTACAGGCGCTGCCTTGTGAATATAAAATGGCTGGCTGCCGCTTGCTGTCAAATCCGCTACAGTCACGTTTCCTGCCTCATCAACAGCTTTAACATATACATCTACCTTTTTATCCAGATAAGCCTCAGCCGATACATTTATGATTCCTGATTCATCAAGCTCATTCCATGCACCTTCATCATCCGATACTGACTGATCATCTGTCACTATCTGGTATTTTGCTGATACAACACCTGAAATGCTGTCAGCTACACTTGTTTTTATACGGACATCGTCATTGAAATATTTTCTGTTTTTGCCCGCTTCAGGCTCTATAATGACATCAGGTGACTGACTGTCCATGCTGAACTTGAAGCTGTCACCTTTAACCTCTGTCTTAAGACCGGCATAATCAGTTGCCTTTACTGAAAGCATCAGATCAATTCCGTTAAACTGCTCTGCTGCCGGAATGGTTATCCTTCCTTCCCCGCTTGCGTCAAGCTCAACAGTCTGTCCTGATACAATTTTCCTTTTCCCATCAAATACAGTGTATTCAACACTCTTAATTCCTGATAAGCTGTCATCAGCCTTAACGATATAGCTTATATCATCCTTATGCCAGCCTTTTTCATCGGCTGCTGTCATGGTATCCTGGGACACTGTAAGCTCCGGTGGCAGGGTATCAACAACCAGCTTCGATGTGGAGAAAAATGCTGTCTCGCCATTACAATTGTCCTGAGCCTTTACATATACGTTATATGAAGTATCCTTCAGATCAGATGTATTAATCTTGTACTTATATCGGGCATCATATGTATCCTCAATAAGCTCTAACGGCTTCCATGCTGAATCATCAAGCGCTTTTACCTGCTCATCATTTAAAATACTGCCACTTTCATCTGATTCATTCACATAGTAGAATGCCTGCTTTATTCCGCTGATATCCTCCAGCTGTCCATATACATTTGATGCCTGCTGACTGACCATATTCTGCTCGTCTATTAAATCAGCATCATATCCAATAGTACCTGAAGGCGCTTTTCTATCCACATAAAACGGCTGCTCTATTGAGCTTGTATCATTACACTCATGCTCCGCCTGATCCTTCGCATACATTCCGATTATCTGATATTTGTGTTCCTCATCCGCTTTTGTACCAAATGTGATGCAGCTGCTATAATCAGCCCCTGTCACGATCCAGTCACTATACTCTATTCCTGCATCAATCAGCTTCTGGGCATTATCGACATCAAATACATCGAATTCTTCCCGGTCATCAACCTTTACCCAAAGCTGTGTGGAACCATCATCCAAAGAGACATCGTGGATATTCATGTCTACTTTTCTGACATTTCCATAATAATCCACAGCATCCTTTGTGAAAGCAGGTTTATCATCCTCCTTTGGATTCAATGTTATCTTTGGAGGCTGTGTATCATATTTGTAGTCGAGCCGCAGACTTCCAATATCTGTGATAGCTCCGCTTTCCTTGTCCTTACGTGCTATTACAAGAGTCTGTCTGTTATCACCCTGCTGTGGCATAAGCTGATATTTATCAGCTTCAATCCATTCATCACCTTTTCTAACCACATATACCGCCTGATTGTCACTTGCCAGCGATAATGTAGGTGCTTCTACATAAAACTGTGTACCCTGCAGCATTGTCCCTGTCAGGCTGTTATTCATACTGCTGTAATCATATTCTTTGATGGTAACAGTATATTCTGCCTCTGCTGACTTATATTTGTCATCTTCTGCTTTTGTCACCTTTATCCTTACAGTTCCGGTATCCTTTGCTGTCCATATACCGTTTGATGCAAAGTCTGTATCCTTTTCAATCAGATTTTTGCCTTCTACAACAGTGTATTTTAAATTGTCAACGGCTGCATCCGCCCTGTCGGATTTTACCACCGGAACAACTTTGTTCCCCACATAAATATCATCCGCCGGTGTATACTCTACCGTCAGCTGCTGTGGCTGTTTTTCCTCGGTGGCATTATTATCCGAATCCTGTTCATCTGGAATTTTACTGTCAGATATATCATCCGAAGCTGCGTCGTTAGATATATCATACTCTGA
>OHMI01000456.1_pt1 | contig 15809 bp, 10 predicted proteins | sample 1569271 | NCBI WGS metagenome assembly OHMI01 (sample SAMEA3879529, study PRJEB24766) | human gut metagenome | biome: human-associated habitat; feature: feces | place: USA | collected 1985/1987
GAAATTCTTGAAAGTGTTCTCTCGGAGTAAATCTCTGCTATCTGCTCCAGATTCAGATTAGTGGAAATAATAGTAGATTTCCGGCGCAGTATACGCTCATTTACACAAAGGAAAAGCTGTGATGTGGTAAATGAGTTGGAAAGCTCGGTTCCGAGATCGTCTATGATAAGTAAATCACAGTCGAATATATTCTGGTGCGCTGCGATGGCATCTGCATCCTTTTCAAACACACCTTTGCTTAATATATCAAATAATTGGAATGCTGTAAAGTAAATTACGGAGTAACCTGCATCTAAAAGCTCTTTTGCAATGCAATTAGATAAAAAAGTCTTTCCGACACCGGTATTACCGTAGAAAAATATGTTTTTAGGTTTGTTTTCAAAATTGTCTATAAATTCATGACAGTTCGTCACTGCAAGCTTTGCTGTGGCAAGAGCAGACAGCCCTGTCGCAGGATTTTTCTGCTCATCTGAGTAATAATCAAATGAGAGAGTGGAAAAATTCTCTCTTGATAAAATTTCCCTGATATTGGACTGTGAATAAACGGTATTGATGATAGCCTGCTTGAAGCAATGACATTTCTGACCATCTATATACCCGGTATCATGGCAATCTGGACAGGTGTAAATAGGCTCAAAATAATCAAGCGGATATCCGAGTGTGGATAGCAGTGCAGCACGCTCCTCCTTATAGTCCTCGATTGCAAGGCGTAAAGCGGCAAGAGCATTCTCATCGCCGTCCATAAGCCTGTACGCCTGCCTGACAGATGCTGATGCAATCTCTGAGTCAATCTCCCTGAGGCGGGGCGCCTTGCGATAGGCTTCCTCAATACGCTTGTCATGTATGTATTTGTTCTGAAGCTGGCGTTTATCGTAGCCTCGCATTATCTCATCATATTGAGCATTGGTAAGTGCCATATATCCTCCTTGGGATGTGTAAATCTAACTTGAAAAATCATACCGTAGAATTCAGAAACAGCTTCTCCAGCTTGTCGTAATCATTGTTGCGCTGATTGAAGTTGTTAAATTTATTCTTGGAACTTGAATTATTGCTTTTTGGTTTTGAGGAACCGTTTGCAGCATTTGTGCCTTGTGATGAGCCGGTAGCAGAGGCCTTATTGGCCTTGGCAAAGTTGGCATCAAGCACTTCAACATCCTTTAAAGTATGTACATCCTTTTTCCTCCAGTTCGCGAGTATCGAGTCTGTGTACTCGAAGCTTGGCTTCTGGATAGCTGAAATAGTTTTACTGCAGGCGGCTTTTACAAGCTCTATATCGAAACCGTATTCGCCGACCCATTTGTTTATGAGCGACACCTCAGAGTCAACCAGATTGCGGCCTGTGATGCCTAGAGCCTTCATTACAGAATAGTAAATCTGTGAGTGAGCGGCTGCATCGTCCTTTGCCTGGTCTACGGTCTTTATGCCGGCATCGGCCCAGCCGAGAGCGACCTTGTTCATGTACCGAAGGCTTGAATGTCCTTTGGTAATGCAGTACTCTACGAGATATTCTACCAGGTCGGTAGAAAAATGAAGCTCGTCCAGCCAGTAGAGCACCATATTGGTGTCTGTGGATGAGAGCGTATGCTTCAGATATGTCTCTATAATAAAGAAAAGCTCTGAAATGTCAGGATTCTTTCTAAACTCCTTAATCTCATCAAGTGTGTATTCCTTCTGTGAAGGAGCAGGCTTGTCAGTAGCCTGGCTCTTAAGCTTTTCCACAACAGAATCCTGCATACGAATATCTGCGGTAGAAATATTCTGTGCAGCATTATTAACCACGCCGTTTTGCAAATTATTCTGTGCAGCATTATTAACTACGCCGTTTTGCAAATTATTCTGTGCGACATTATCAGCCACAGCGCTTTGTATATTACTCTGAGCAGCATGCATACCGGATACAGCAAGGCTGCAGAGGTTGATTCCGGTAATCTGACCATCAGCGCCGGTTTGCACCTGCAAAATGCCTTCAGATGCCCAGTAATTGAGGGCGCGTACGATATCGGCCTCGGTGTTGCTGAAATGATCGGCAATCTCTGAAATAGTTGCTATGCCTGCCCCGGAGCCTGTCGCACGGAGCAGATAAAGGTATACCTTGACAAACTCACCGTTTGCCTTTGGCATGTATTGATCTATAAAAATATCTGACACAGTAGTGAATGATGTTGCTATGTCACTGCTAATGTTTATCGCTGTCATATAAAAAACTCTCTTTCGCTTAACCTGTGAGCAATTATAGCACAATATTTTAACCGTGTGAAGATGGTAAAAGTGCTACAAGCCTTGTAAACTCGGGCTTTCTGAATCCACAAAAAAATGTGGATAATGTGGATAACTGTGTAAAATAATTGATAAATCAATGTATCACAGGGTATATAAGCTGTTGAAAATTATTTAAAAAATCCACACACAAAATGAGAGTTGTTAACATTTTGTATGTGGATAACGTGGATAACTTATTTCTTAAGCAGGTCTTCGCCGATTTCTACTACATTTCCGGCACCCATTGTTATCAACAGGTCGCCGTTTACACAATTTTCTGATAAAAATTTCTCGATTTCCTCAAATGATGGGAAATAGTGCGCATTCACACCTTTTTCGAGCAATAAATCAAGGATATCCTTAGATGAAATGCCATAGGTGTTCTGCTCACGAGCAGCATAGATATCAGCTAGCACCACAACATCTGCCATTGAAAGAACATCGGCAAAATCATTTAAGAATGCCTTGGTTCTGGAATAGGTATGTGGCTGGAAGCAAAGGACAAGCCTGTCATGTGGATATTTTTGTGCGGCTGTCAGGGTTGCACGGATCTCGGTTGGATGGTGAGCGTAGTCATCAATGATTGTGACGCCGTTTACCTTGCCCTTGTACTGGAAACGTCTGTCAGCACCGCCAAATTTGTCGAGGCCTGTGAGGATAGACTCCTCATCAAGACCGAGTGTGGTGGATAAAGCTATGGCTGCGAGCGCATTGCTTACATTGTGAGCGCCCGGAACAGAGAGTTTTACGTCGAAAAGTGGACTACCCTGTCTCATAGCTGTAAAAGATGCACAAGCTTTATCGTCATAGGTTATATTTTCCGGATAGAAATCATATTTTGAATCAAAGCCATAGGTGATAATCTTCTGAGGAAGACCTGCGACAATCTCTTCATAGCGGTCAATCTCACCGTTGATGATGGTAGCACCGCCTGCAAGAGTGTTTGATGCATACTCGTGGAAGGAATGTCTGATGTCGTTGATATCCTTGAAGAAATCCAGATGCTCAGCCTCAATATTTAAAATAATACTGTAGCGTGGTCTGAAATTCAAAAAGCTGTTTGTGTACTCACACGCCTCAGAGATGAAGTACTCTGAATCGCCCACACGCAGATTGCCGTGGATAGATGACAAAATACCACCTACGGAAATGGTAGGATCTGTCTGGGCGGCGAGAAGAATCTCGCTGATCATGGATGTGGTGGTAGTCTTGCCGTGTGTACCGGCTACAGCGATGGAATAATCGTAATTGTCCATAATCTGTCCGAGAAGCTCGGCTCTGGTAAGCATCGGAATACCGGCTGCTTTTGCTGCGGCAAACTCAGGATTGCTTTCGTGGATAGCTGCAGTGTAAACCACCAGGTCGATACCGGAGGTGATATTGTCTGCGCTCTGGCCATATATGACTTTTATGCCCTTGGCAGCAAGAGTTTTTGTGAGGTCTGATTCCTTTGAATCGGAGCCGGAAATTGTAAAGCCCTCCTCATGCAGAATCTCTGCGAGACCGCTCATGCTGATACCGCCGATGCCTATGAAATGGATGTGTATTGGTTTGCTGAAATCTATTTTATACATTTATTTTACCTGCCTGATTTATTATAATTGTAACTATTAAGAACTGCTGAGAACAAAAAGCCGATGCGTCATGATTGCATGTAAGCGACAGATTTTCTTGTTCTGAATAGTTACTTTAAATTAATTATACAACTAAATATAGTATTTGCAAAGGAAAAATAAGGTGAAAGCAGGCATGACTTTCAAATGATAAGAACCCTTGCAGGTTAAACAGATATACGATAAATGACACTTGTGCAAAATGTCAAAAAAAAAGAAAAATATTATTTGATTTTGTGAAAAATGTTGAAGTGATAATGCGGCTGTGGTATAATTTTTTTATATAAAAAGAATTCATCCGGACCATATGAATTTGATGGGTTTAAAGTATATGGCAGTAACTGCAATTTATGCAGCGGCAACTATAATTTATATGGAAACAATTGTGATTTATTATAGAAGCATTACAGATACGGTTATTACAGAAACTAGTGGTGGGGACCGGATGGGCACAACAAAAATTAGGACAGACGAGGAGTGATAACGTGATTAAGAAAGAAATGATAGCCATGCTTTTAGCAGGCGGTCAAGGCAGCAGACTTGGTGTTCTGACAGCGAACGTAGCAAAACCGGCAGTTTCGTTTGGTGGAAAATACAGAATCATAGATTTTCCGCTTAGCAACTGCATCAATTCAGGCATTGATACAGTGGGTGTACTTACACAGTATCAGCCACTCAGACTTAACAGCCACATAGGAATAGGTATTCCGTGGGACCTCGACAGGAATAACGGAGGAGTGGCAATACTGCCTCCTTATGAGAAGAGCGGCAACAGCGAGTGGTACACAGGTACAGCCAATGCAATCTACCAGAATATGAGGTATATAGACAGTTACAACCCGGACTATGTGTTGATACTGTCAGGAGACCATATTTACAAGATGGACTATGAGGTGATGCTTGATTTCCACAAGGAAAACAATGCAGATGTGACCATAGCAACCATGCCGGTGCCTATCGAGGAGGCCAGCCGATTTGGTATCGTCATAGCCGATGATGATAAGCGCATCAATGCATTTGAGGAAAAGCCGGTTCATCCGCGCAGCAATCTCGCATCAATGGGCATTTACATATTTTCATGGCCGGTGCTAAAGGAAGCCTTACTTGCACTAAAGGATCAGGAAAACTGTGATTTTGGCAAGCATGTCATACCATACTGCTTTGAAAACGACAGACGTATGTTTGCATACGAGTTCAACGGATACTGGAAGGACGTAGGTACACTGGGGTCATACTGGGAGGCCAATATGGAGCTTGTAGACCTCATTCCGGAGTTCAATCTGTACGAGGAGTACTGGAAGATTTACACAAAGAATGATGCAATCGAGCCACTTTATATAGCCAAAGGAGGCCATGTGGAGCGAAGCATCATGGGTGAGGGCTGTGAATGCTACGGTCATGTGGAGCATTCTGTCATAGGTGCCAACGTCAAGATTGGAAGAGGCGCAGTAATACGTGATTCCATCATCATGTGTGACACGGAGATAGGCTCCAATGTCACGATAGACAAGTCCATCATTGCCGAAAATTGCAAGGTGGGCGACAATGTGACACTTGGCTTCGGACAGGAGAAGCCGAACGTATTAAATGAGAGCATATACTCATTTGGGCTTGTCACTATAGGAGAAGATTCTGTGATACCGGACGGGGTAAAGATAGGCAAAAATACAGCAATCTCCGGTGTTACATACGAAGAGGATTACAAAGATGGTGTGCTTGAGGGCGGAGAAGTTATTATCAAGGCAGGTGACGGAAAATGAAGGCAATAGGAATAATTTTGGCCGGCGGCAACAATAATAGGATGAAGGAACTGACAGCAAAACGAGCAGTACCGGCCCTGCCGGTAGCAGGCAGCTTCAGAAGCATAGATTTTGCGCTCAGCAGCATGTCAAACTCACATATACAGACTGTCGCAGTACTGACCCAGTACAATGCACGCTCACTGAATGAGCATTTAAGCTCATCAAAATGGTGGAATTTTGGCAGAAAGCAGGGAGGATTATTCCTCTTTACACCTACAGTCACAGCGGACAACAGTGACTGGTACAGGGGTACGGCAGATGCGATGTATCAGAACATTGATTTTCTCAAGAGACGCCATGAGCCATATGTCATCATCAGCAGCGGTGACTGTGTATACAAGCTGGATTTCAACAGAGTGCTTGATTTTCACATCGAGAAAAAATCAGACATTACAGTGGTATGCAAGGACATGATGTACAACGACGATGTCAGCCGTTTTGGTGTGGTACGCATGGATGATGAGTCAAGAATCACAGAGTTTGATGAAAAGCCAATCGAGGCCTCATCCAACACCATTTCCACAGGTATCTATGTCATCAGGAGACGACAGCTCATAGAGCTTTTGGAGGCGGCAGCTGAGGAAAACAGATTCGATTTCGTAAATGATATCCTCGTGCGCTACAAAAATGTAAAGAAAATATATGGCTACAAGATAAATTCATACTGGAACAATATCGCCGATATTGATGCATACTTCAAGACCAATATGGATTTCTTAAGACCTGACGTCAGAAGCTATTTCTTCAGGGAGGAGCCGACCATCTGCTCAAAGGTGGACGACCTGCCACCGGCCAAGTTTAATCCGGGCTCAGACATTTCAAACAGCCTCGTATCAAGTGGCTGTATCATAAACGGCAGAGTGGAGGATTCGGTGCTTTTCAAGCAGGTATTTGTGGGCAAAAACACCACAGTGAAGAACTGCGTGATACTCAATGACGTCTACATAGGCGACAATGTGCACCTCGAAAATTGCATCGTAGAGAGCCGTGGAACCATCAATCCAAACACCTGCTATTGTGGTGAGGATGGAGTCATGATAGTAAAAGAAAAAAATGTAAGATATGTAATTTAAAAACAGACCAGGGGGACAAAAATATGCAGATTACAGACATCAGAATTCGTAAGGTAGAAAAAGAGGGCAAGATGAAGGCGGTTGTGTCAATCACAATCGATGATGAATTCGTGGTACATGACATCAAGGTAATCGAAGGAGAAAAGGGACTTTTCATCGCCATGCCAAGCCGCAAGGCAAACGATGGCGAGTACAGGGATATAGCCCATCCGATTAACTCTGCCACACGCGAGAAGATCCAGAATATGATTCTTGAAAAGTATAAGACAGAGATTGAGAATGCATAAAATCAAACAATAACTTTGAAAAAGCGATGAGCAAAGCAGGATATAAAATACCTGAGCTGGTATAATAATCCAAATATATTTCACACAAACCGGTCTATCCGTGGTACAATAAGCCACAGAAAGACCGGCTTTTTAGAGTATAGCTACAATAAAAGAGGATGGACAAACAGATATGTACAAGACGAAAATAGATAATCTGGATTTAAAACAGATTGCTGACAGTGGTCAGTGCTTCAGATGGAAGAATACAGGAGAAAATGAATACACAGTAGTGGCATTTGACAGGGCACTTCGGATTAAGCAGGATGGGAATGAGTTTGAGCTGGACTGTGATGAGGCAGACTGGAACAATATATGGAAAAGCTATCTGGATATGGATACGGATTATGCGGGGATTGCAAAGCTTATAGCAGACGGAGATGACGCGCATCTGAAGGAGGCGTATGCATATGGCAGTGGTGTGCGCATTTTAAGGCAGGATTTGTGGGAGATGATTGTTACTTTTATGATTTCCCAGAATAATAACATAAAGCGAATCACAAACAGTGTGGATTTACTTTGCAGGCGGTGCGGACATAAAATAGACGGCAGTGCAGAGGGGGAAGAACTGTATACATTTCCCAAGCCTCTTGAGGTACCGGATGAGGTATTTGATGACAGGAGCATGGGCTTTGGCTATAGGGCACCGTATCTGAAGGAAATATATGAGTATGGTGCTAATAATCCTGACTGGCTTGATAATCTGCGCAAAATGAGCTATGATGAGGCGATGGAAAGCCTGCTTTCTCGCAAAGGAATTGGCAAAAAGGTGGCGAACTGCATATGTCTTTTTGGTTTACATCATGTGGATGCGTTTCCGATAGATACGCATGTAAAGCAGCTTTTGGACAAATATTATAGCGACGGCTTTGATTTTGAGCGCTACAAGGGTGTGGCGGGAATTATCCAGCAGTATTTGTTTTATTTTGAATTGTAGATTCTGGATAGATACGTAGATGACATGTGACAATATGCATATGACATGTAGATAAAATAATATTAGAGAGAGAAAGGATAAACGATGTACGTTATAGTAGGACTTGGAAATCCTGACAAAAAATATGAGCACACAAGGCACAATATCGGATTTGATGTGATAGATGCGCTTGCGGATAAATATAATATAAGTGTGACAGACAAAAAGCACAAGGCGCTCTGTGGAAGCGGAGTGATTGAGGGCATGAAGGTGCTGCTTGTGAAGCCGCAGACATACATGAACTTAAGCGGCGAGTCTGTTGCTGAGGTGATGAATTTTTATAAGCTTGATCCGGATGAGGAAATGATCGTTATTTTTGATGATATTTCGCTCGAACCGGGGCGTATCCGTATCCGCAAAAAGGGCAGCGCCGGCGGTCACAACGGGATTAAGAGCATCATTGCAATGACCGGCACACAGGGCTTCAGCCGTATCAAGGTCGGTGTTGGAGAGAAGCCGCAGGGCTGGGATCTTGCTGACCATGTGCTCGGGCGTTTCAGTTCTGAGGACAGGGCAAAGGTAGAGGAAGCTATAGGTCATGCGATGGATGCAGCAGTTCTTATGATGCAGGGCGAGACGGATAAGGCTATGAACATATATAACTAGCTGGAAATCGACAAGGTGATTTTGAACAGACAGAAATGGAGAATTGAAAGTGAAAGCATTTACAGAGCCACTCCTTTCCCTTGCGGGCTTTGAGGAGATGACAAAAACGGCAGAAAAATCGTCCGGACTTATATCTGTCACGGGATGTATAGATGCGCAAAAATCACAGATGATATATGCCTTTGGAGGTCACAGGAAAAACAAGCTTATTGTGACCTTTGGAGAGCAGAAGGCGAAGGAACTGTACGATGAGTACAGTTTTTTTGACAAAGAGGTGGTGTATTATCCATCAAAGGATGTGCTTTTTTACCAGTCGGATATCAGGGGCAATCTCCTTACAGCAGAGCGTATCAGGGCTTTGAAGGCTATCCGTGAGCAGGAGAGAGTGACGCTTGTGACCACCTTTGATGCGCTGATGAATACAATGGCGCCGATAGAAAAGATGTGGGAAAACGTGCTTACACTTGAGCAGGGACAGCTTTTGGATTTGAAGGAAATTCAGGCTGCTCTTATCAGAATGGGCTATGAAAAAGAGTATCAGGTCCAGACTATGGGACAGTTTTCTGTCAGGGGCGGTATTCTTGATGTTTTTCCGCTGACGGAGGAGAATCCTATCCGAATCGAGCTGTGGGGAGACGAGATAGACACCATCAGATATTTTGACTGCGAGAGCCAGAAATCCATTGAAAATATTGACCGGGTGAGCATATATCCGGCGGCAGAGCTTGTACTTAGCGATGAGGAAAAGGCCGGGGGAATTGACAAGCTTAAGGCAGAGGCAAAGCGTGTGTCTGACAAGCTTAGAAAGCAGATGAAGACAGAGGAAGCACACAGAGTGACTGTGATGGCAGACGAGCTTACCGAGGAGTGGGGAGAACTGTCCATGTATGCAGGCATGGATGCTTTTTTGTCGTACTTTTTTGACGAGAGAGTCGGGATTTTGGATTATTTTAATCCATCGGACAGCCTTATATTTTTTGATGAGCTGACCAGATGTACAGAGCAGGGAAAGCTTACAGAGACCGAGTTTTCAGAGAGCATGAAGCAGAGACTTGCGATGGGATATATACTTCCGGGGCAGATGAACGGTCTTTTTACAGAGAAGGAGATAGTGGCAAAGCTTGGGAAGTATTCGTGCATCGCACTCGCTGCGCTTGATAATAAAGCAAACGGACTGCACCAGCTGGGAAGCTATGGTATTCACTGTCAGAGTGTCAGCCCATACAATAACAGCTTTGAGCTTTTGATAAAGGACTTAAAGCGCTATAAGAAAAACGGCTACAGAGTCATTCTTTTATCCGGTTCAAGGACGAGGGCAAAGCGGCTTTCAGAGGATATCACAGATCAGGGAATCACATGCTTTTACACTGAAAACTACGACCATGAGCTTTTTGAGGGGCAGATTATGGTCTGCTACGGCAAGGTGAGAAGAGGCTTTGAGTATCCTATCCTAAAGTTTGCCGTGATTACGGAGTCAGATATTTTTGGGGCGCAGCAGAAGAAAAAGAAGCGTCACCGCACCTATGAGGGTGAAAAAATACAGAGCTTTACCGATTTGTCGGTTGGGGACTATGTGGTGCATGAAAACCACGGACTAGGTATTTACCGCGGCATTGAAAAGCTTGAGGTGGACAAAAAGGTAAAGGACTACATCAAGATAGAGTATCAGGGTGGCTCCAATCTCTATATTCTTGCCACCCAGCTTGACATGATACAAAAATATGCCGGAAAGGATGCCAGAAAACCAAAGCTCAACAAGCTTGGCGGTCAGGAATGGACCAGGACTAAGAACCGTGTCAGAGGTGCGGTAAAGCAGATTGCAGGAGACCTGGTGAAGCTGTACGCCCAGCGTGAGCAGCAAAACGGATATGCCTTCGGCGAGGATACGGTATGGCAGAGAGAGTTTGAGGAGCTTTTTCCTTTTGATGAGACTGAGGATCAGATCCTTGCAATTGAAGCCACAAAGACTGATATGCAGAGCCATAAAATAATGGACAGACTGATTTGCGGTGACGTGGGTTACGGCAAGACGGAGGTTGCGATCCGTGCGGCCTTCAAGGCGGTGCAGGACAGCAAGCAAGTGGCATATCTTGCTCCGACAACCATTCTGGCACAGCAGATTTACGATACGTTTTCGCAGAGGATGAAGGATTTTCCGGTGAATGTGGATTTGATGTGCCGTTTCAGAAGCGCAGCAGAGCAGAAAAAGACGATAGAAAAGCTTAAAAAGGGTGAGGTTGATATCATCATCGGAACACACCGTATACTCTCAAAGGATGTGCAGTTTAAGGATCTGGGACTTTTGGTAATCGATGAGGAGCAGCGCTTCGGAGTGACTCACAAGGAGAAAATTAAGCAGATGAAGGTCAATGTGGATGTGCTCACACTGACTGCTACACCGATTCCGAGGACACTCCACATGAGCTTAATCGGCATAAGGGATATGAGTGTGCTTGAGGAGCCGCCGATGGACCGTGTACCGATTCAGACATATGTCATGGAGTACAATGATGAGCTTGTCAGAGAGGCAATTAACAGGGAGCTTGCCAGAAACGGACAGGTGTACTACGTATACAATAAAGTGCGCGACATAGCAGAAATAACGGCAAAGCTGCAGGAGCTGGTGCCGGATGCGACTGTTGCATTTGCGCACGGACAGATGAAGGAGACGGAGCTTGAGCGCATCATGTACCGTTTCATCAATGGTGAAATAGATGTGCTTGTATCCACGACCATTATAGAGACCGGACTTGATATCTCAAACGTCAATACAATGATTATACACGATGCGGACAACATGGGACTTTCACAGCTTTATCAGCTCCGCGGACGAGTCGGCAGATCTAACCGTACTGCGTATGCATTTCTCATGTACAGGCGCAACAAGATGCTAAAAGAGGTGGCAGAAAAGCGTCTTGCAGCGATAAAGGAGTACTCAGACCTTGGCAGCGGCTTTAAGATTGCCATGAGAGACCTTGAAATCCGAGGTGCTGGCAATCTGCTCGGTGCGGAGCAGAGCGGCCATATGGAGGCAGTGGGCTATGATTTGTACTGCAAGATGTTGAGCGAGGCTGTAAAAGAGGCAAAGGGCATCGAGGATATCAGTGATAAATTTGATACGACCGTGGATATTGTTACCGATGCTTATATTCCGGCAGGTTATATTGCAAACGAATTCCAGAAGCTGGATATATACAAGCGTATTGCAGGCATAGAGACAGAGGAAGAGAAGGATGAGATGCTCGAGGAGCTCATAGACAGGTTTGGTGAACCACCAAAATCAGTGCTCAGCCTGCTTCGCGTGGCAAGGCTTAAGGCGTTGGCACATGCCGTATATATCACTGAGATAAAGCAGACCGGCTCACTGATAAAGCTTACCATGTTTGAACGGGCAAGGATAAATCCGGAGAAGATACCAATGCTTGTTGCCCAGTATAAATCTTCCCTCAAATTCAATATGGCAGAAAACCCATATTTCACATTTGATTTAAAAAATGGCAGCGTGGCAAAGAAGCGGGATGTGCTTGATGTGGTGGAGGAACTGATTTCGCAGATGCGTAAGGAACTGATTACGGCTGAATAGTTACCCGAATTTTGGAATCATGTAGCATATAGCATAGGAAACACCACATGCTTTACGCGAAATTGACGATAATTTACAAAGTTTAGAAAATGCTTGCCAGCAGGCCCGAAAAGCTCTATAATATACGAGCGATACTATACCAATTTTAAAGAGGATAGATACAATGAAAGCGAAAAAAGTAATAGCTATGTTATTAGCTGCAACACTCTCAGTTACAGCTTTTACAGGATGTGCAATAAATAAAACCGCAACAGTTGCGACATTAGATAAAGAGGATATCAAGCTTGGGCTTGTTAATTTTATGATAAGGTACCAGGAGGCCGGTTATGATGACATGTATATACAGTACATGGGCGAGGGCTACTGGGACAAGACAGTATCAGGCAATAATACTGTGCTTGAAACATGGAAGAAAAATGCTATCGAGGAGGCTCATGAGCTTTACACATTAAAGGCGCATCAGTCAGATTACGATGTAGAGGTTTCTGATGATGAGAAAAAGGAAATCAAAAAGGCCGCAGAGAAGTTTATGAAGGCAAATTCCGATGATGTGATAGACGAGATGAGTGCTACAGAGGAGATTGTCGAGGAATATTTAGAGCTTCGCCTCATAAAGAGTAAGATGTATGCTGCAATCATCAAAAATGCTGATTCAAGCGTGACGGATGAGGAAGCCAATATGGCTGCATACACCGTTGTGAAGCTTGATTACAAGGGTGCATATGACTCTAATTACCAGTATCAGACATATACAGATGAGCAGTCAGCACAGATAAAGGCACAGGCAGATGCAGTGGTAGAGGCGCTTGCAGGCGGATCATCCTTAGAGGATGCAGCCAAGGCTGCAGGCACTACAGCCACAACAGGCACATACGCCACATACGTTGATCCGGATGCGGAGAAGACAGATGATTCAGATAAGAAATCAGATGACACAGAGTCTAAAGAGAGCTCAGAGTCATCGGACAGCAAGACAAAGGACAGTGTATACACTACAAACAATCTTGATCAGAGCGTTGTAGATGCACTCAATTCCCTTGAGGAGGGACAGACCTCAGACCTCATCACCACAGACAGCACTTACTATATCGTAAGGCTCGACAAAAAGACCGATGATAAAGCAACAGAGTCAAACAGGAAGACTGTAAAGGGCAATAAAGAGGACAAATATTACAATGGCATCCTTTCAGGATGGCAGGACGATGAAAAATGGTCTGTAAAGCAGAAGCAGCTTGACAAGATCAAGATTCACAATTATTTTACTACTACCAAGAAGGACAAAAAGGCAGCAGACACAAGTGCTACAGAGAGCACACAGCAGTCAGAAAGCACCAATAGTACAGATACAGAGAATACTGAGGCAGTAGATGGAACAGAAAACTAATATCGTACTTATAGGCATGCCGGGAGTTGGAAAGAGTACCATAGGCGTAATACTTGCAAAGGTGCTGGGATACAGCTTCCTGGATGCGGATTTACTGATACAGGAGCAGGAGGGAAAGCTTCTGCGTGAGATAATTGAGGAAAAGGGCACGGACGGTTTTATAGAGGTAGAGAACCGTGTCAATGCCTCTATCAGGGCTGATAGGGCCATTATAGCTACAGGCGGTTCGGTGGTATACGGAAAAGAAGCCATGGAGCATCTTAAGGAGATAGGCAGAGTTGTGTATCTCAAGGTTTCTTATGCTATTTTGGAAAAACGACTTGCAGACATAAAGGGTAGAGGTGTAGTATTAAAGAAAGGGCAGACTTTAGAGACCCTTTTTGAAGAGCGCTCAAAATTGTATGAGCAGTATGCAGACATCGAGGTTTCCGAGGAGGGGCTTGATGTGGAGCAGACAGTAGAGAAGCTGGTGGAGGCACTTGAATTATAGTGCTTATTTATCGTGATATGATTAGATAATAGTAGCTGCTGCGTCATTTATTAAAAGCAGCACCGGCACAAATGGCGGCTTAAATACGTCGTCATAAATGAAATTTGTAGTTGGATGTATAACAATAGTGTAAATTGAGAATAGTATATTAGGAGGAAGTATACTCCTGAATTCATAGAGGTGGAATATGGAACAGTACGTAATCAAAGGTGGAAATCCTTTATACGGTGAAGTTGAAATTGGTGGAGCTAAAAATGCTGCACTTGCTATTTTGGCCGCTGCCATAATGACAGACGAGACTGTAACAATAGATAATTTGCCAAATGTAAGGGATATTAATGTCTTACTTCAGGCAATCGAAGAAATCGGCGCACATGTGGAGCGCGTGGATATACACAAGGTAAAGATAAACGGTTCATTTATCAGGGGCGTAAATGTCGATAATGAATTCATCAGACGAATCAGGGCATCATATTATTTGATTGGTGCATTACTTGGAAAATACAAGCATGCAGAGGTTGCGCTTCCGGGAGGCTGTGATATCGGAAGCAGGCCGATTGACCTTCATATGAAGGGCTTCCGCTCCATGGGAGCAGACATAGACATAGCTCATGGCCTTGTCATCGCCAGGGCAAAGGAGCTTAAGGGCACACACATATATATGGATAAGGTTTCTGTAGGTGCCACAATCAATATTATGATGGCTGCAGCCATGGCAGATGGCAAGACTGTTATCGAGAATGCGGCTAAGGAGCCTCATGTCGTTGATGTGGCAAACTTCTTAAACAGCATGGGAGCAAATATCAGGGGCGCAGGAACCGATGTCATCAGAATTGTAGGTGTGGAGAAATTACATGCTACAGAGTATTCTGTCATTCCGGATCAGATTGAGGCCGGTACATTCATGTTTGCAGTTGCGGCAACAGGAGGCAATGTGCTGGTAAAGGATGTCATTCCAAAGCATCTTGAGGCCACCACAGCAAAGCTGTTGGAGGTAGGCTGCCAGGTAGAGGAGTTTGATGACTCAGTCAGAGTAATATCAGACGGACATTTAAGGCATACACAGGTCACAACACTTCCATATCCGGGCTTCCCTACAGATATGCAGCCACAGATTGCTGTGACGCTGGCACTTTCAGAAGGAACCAGCATTGTAACGGAAAGCATTTTTGAAAATCGTTTCCGCTATGTGGACGAGCTGACAAAGATGGGAGCTAATATTAAGGTAGAAGGCAATACAGCCATTATTGAGGGCGTTAAGAAATATACGGGAGCCCATATTGATGCACCGGATCTCCGTGCAGGAGCAGCACTTGTCATTGCAGGTCTGGCAGCAGACGGAATCACTGTTGTTGATGATATCGTTTATATCCAGCGTGGATATGAGAGATTTGAAGAAAAACTGAGAAGTCTCGGTGGAATCATCGAGAAAGTATCCAGTGAAAAAGAGATACAGAAGTTTCGCCTGAAGGTAGGGTGAAGAAAGAAGCAGTCGTTTCCGAGCAGGAACGGCTGCTTTTTAAGTGCAGAAGTATGTGTGAGAAGTTTTCGGTGGCAGATTCTCTGTATGGTGAAACCGGTGTACGATAAAAATGGTTTTATAAAAATCAAAAAAACATATAAAACATAGTTGACAGATAGGTATTCGCAGTGTATAATGCAACTCATAAAACATACCAATCAAGTAGGAAAAAGAA
>OHMI01000466.1_pt1 | contig 15708 bp, 19 predicted proteins | sample 1569271 | NCBI WGS metagenome assembly OHMI01 (sample SAMEA3879529, study PRJEB24766) | human gut metagenome | biome: human-associated habitat; feature: feces | place: USA | collected 1985/1987
AGGTTGAGATGACAATGGAAGAGTTTGAAACACTTCTAAAGCAGCAGTAATGTAAGTAATATATACTATAAAATAAGGAGACTAATGTATGAAGCTTTCAGAGATATTAAAAATATGTTCAGAAAATGAAGTTGCAGACTTCAAGTATAGTGTTGTATGCGGAAATACTGATGCAGATGTGACAGGAATTACATCTGATTCAAGAAAGATGCAGGATGGATATGCATTTGTATGCATTAAGGGTGCTGTGAGCGATGGACATAAATATATTGACCAGATTAAGGATAAGGCATCTGTAATTGTTGTTCTTGATGGTGAATACGAAGCTAAGGATTGCAAGACAGCAGTTGTAAGCACAGATAACACAAGACTGGCACTTGCACTTATGTCGGCAGCAGTATATGGCAGTCCTGATAAGAAGCTGTTTACAATAGGAATAACAGGAACTAAGGGAAAGACAACAACTACTTATATGGTTAAAAATGTTCTTGAAGCATGCGGCATTAAGACAGGACTTATCGGAACAATCGAGACTATTATCGGTGATGAGGCAGTTCCGGCGCATAATACAACACCTGAGTCAATAGAGATTCACCAGTCATTTGCAAAGATGGTGGACGCTGGCTGTAAGGCAGTTGTTATGGAGGTGTCTTCGCAGGGACTTAAGCTCGACAGAACAGCAGGAATTATGTTTGATATAGGTGTATTCACTAATCTTGAGCCAGACCATATTGGACCTAATGAGCATGAGTCATTTGAGGATTATCTTAATTGTAAGGCTAAGTTATTCAAGCAGTGCAAGGTTGGTATTGTTAATGCTGATGATAAGCATACCAAAGATATCCTTAGGGGAGCAATATGTAAGGTTGAAAGCTATGGTATCGGAGATAATGCTGATATTAAGGCTGAAAATATTGAACTTTTACATGAACCGGGTAAAATTGGTCTTACATATGACTGTACAGGACTTGTTAATATGAAGGTTGAACTTAATCTTCCGGGTAAGTTTTCTGTATACAATTCATTATGTGCAATAGCAATTACAAGGCATTTCGATGTTGACGAAGAGGCACTTAAGGAAACTCTTAAGCATGTTAAGGTTAAGGGAAGAATTGAGCTTGTAAAGGTTTCTGATGATTTTACATTAATCACAGCAACCATTATGATTGTGACAGCCGTAGGTATCTGGTATATGCCAAATAGTAAATCAATTAATAAATTTAACAAGAAATGAGAACATTAGAAGAAATTTTAACGTCAGAAAGACCTCAAGTGGATGAAACTCCTAAACGCAACTATGAGGAAGTTATAGGAGAAATTAAATCTCATGTGGCTAGAGCTCTTGATGAAGTAGAATCATTCAAGAAAGGTATTTCATGGGGAGTAGGAGGAGGTATCACAAAAGATACCAAACATACGGTATATGTCCTTAGAGAGGATAACGAGCCTGTATTCTATCTGGAAATGAGTGAGCCTCCTTGTATCCAAAGCTCTGAACTTACTGACAAGAATGGCGGTTTTGATATTACTGAAGAAGACGCTGCCATGTTAGTAAAGGCATTTGACAGACTGAATACAAGTATAGATGTCTATAAGGAACACTTTGGAATGAATGATATTACTGAGAAATCAGGCATTGATACACTTAAACTCTTAAAGAAATTGGATCCGGATACATTTGACAAAGCTTTGGAGAAGGCAATGGATGAGACCAAGAACTTCCGTGAGGACGTCATTAAGAATAAGATGAAAGAACTCGGTATTGAAGCTCCAGAAGTGGTATCCGAACTAAGAGAAGTATTTGATACTTTATTCAAGGCTAAACATGGACTCTAATCTAATGACTGAATAATATGTTACAAATCTAAGGCAGACATGTTGTGAAACACTCTGCCTCTCTTATTTATTAACTATGCATAAAGTTATAGAAGGTTCTCACATCCTTATATGTGATGTAGACAAATTTAACAAGGAGCTGCTTAAGTTCCTTATTACTAATGTGTATGGTATTAGGCTCTATGTGTCTCTGGAACGTATTAGAGACAATATTGAAGCGGAGCTTAAATGGCCTTATGATGAGCATATAGACATGAAACAAGTTATTGAGGAATGGGTATATACTTCTAAGTATCCTTCTGTAATAACCACTTCGATGTCTTATGAATCCTGCATTGAACTTATTAAGGATATACAACCAGAGATTATAGTATATAGCTGGATGCGTAAACAATCTAACATACAATACCCATTTTGATGTCACATGCCGAAATATTTAATGCAGTAATGACTGCTCTTGATATGTACAACGAAGGTTGGAAACCTGACTGGGAGGATGGAACTTATAAATACTGCGTCACTAGATGTGGTAACAATATAATTCCAATAACATCTCGATTCGATTATCATTTTATTTCTTTTAATAGTGCTAGTGTTAGACGGAAGTTCATGAATGAGCAATGTGAGTTGCTTAAAGAGTTCTTCCGTTAACATTCTGCAGTGCTATTCATTTTTTTATTCATTGATAAGCTTTTAAGTCTGAAATGGGTACGCCAGTGGCACAGGAGGATACTGAAAGCTTTGGGTTGTTTCCCCACTCCTGGCATGAGAGTATAATCATGCTACTATGGGCCATACATGGAATTGATTCATAATGACTGGGTAGTAAGACGTGTAGAGTTCGTACCAACTCTTATAAAATGATACACAAATTTCAAGTGGCAACACTGAAGTAAGAATGGCAGCTTAAGCTGTGGCTTATTAATATTAACGTATTAATGTAGTCGGGTTAACGGAGAAGACCTAGAAACAGAAGAGGTTTGTATCTAAGTGTTATAACGAGACCTTCGGGGAAGAATCATAGTACCTACAGGTTACAGTGAAGCTTAGATGCATTAACTTGAAAGCCAAAGGTTAGTAGAGCTGAAATCTCCACTGCCTATCTATGGGCTACAAATAGACGTTCTCCAACGTAAATGGAGTGGTGGAGGGATGACTTCGGTCAGCTCAGGTTTGGTAGCGTCAGCTTCTGAACCTTTAAGTTTGGAAGCGTCAGCTTCTGAACCTTTAAGTTTGGTAGTTTGTAAATTAGCTTTTGGCGTACTGGTTTGGCTATTGCAGCCTAATTACCTGGTTCCAGGATAAGACTAATAAAACTGTCTACATGCTGAACTCAACAGCTGATGTAATAAAATAGAGACACACGTAATCTTATTATTTAAAGTTGTGAAGACCGCGGTTCGAGTCCGCGATGGTCCACTTATTAACTAATTAAATCACTTTGACATGGAAAGAGGTAACATTGATTTTGGTAAACTTCTAAATGGAGTTACCACAGAGAACGTTTATGTTCTTACTAATGATAACCGAAAGGTTATCGAGGCTTTGAGGTTCTTACCCGGAAATAGAGAAATCAAACCCAAGAAGGTTGAGGACTTAGTAAAAGCTTATCAAAACAAGGAGTATATTCCTCCTATTCTAGTATCAACTCCTTTCAGATTTGTAACTGAAGGTAATCACAGACTTGCAGCTGCTTTGGAATGTCTTAAAAGGAATATTCCATTTACGTTAAGAGTATACTTCTATGCCGACGAATCTGCATTAGAAACTGCCCGTCTCATTAATAATACTCAGAATAGATGGAAGGCACATGACAAACTTATGTCTTATGTATATGAGAAGAAAGAACCGTATATGATACTAAAACAGTTTATGGATAAATATCCATCTATATTTATTCGTAATGGTGAGTATATGGTACAAGCTGGCTTAAGTCTTCTTTCTGGAGGTAGGACAAGAGCATCTTTAAATACTGCATTCTCCAACGGTAAGTTATTAATTAACGAAACTCAGTTAGAATTAGGAGAGGCTATGATGGATGAATTGTCATTAATCTCAGAAGTATTAGGAACTCAATCTGTATATGCTAGAGACCACAGTACTGGTTGGATGAAAGCACGTACAAGACTTGGCATTCCTTTTACTAAGTTCATAGTAAGACTTAAAAGAAGAGCTGCAACTTGGGAAGAGCCCAAGGACACTACTGAAGCATGGTTTAATATGTATATGAAGATAGCAAGTTTATGAAATTAACAATTAGTAGTCAATCCCAATTTGGGGTGCACATCTGTCAGTATCTATATGATATGGACAGCAATTTCGCTAAAGAGAATCAATCACTTCCCTTACAAGATATTGTAGCGCATATCTTATATGCTACGAATAGAATTAGAATGGGAAATGAGCCAATCACAACCAAAGCAATTGCTAGGATTACAGACTTTATAAATGAAAGCCTGCCAATCTCGGTAGCTTGTGTATTTGGCGATGAAGAATCTGAGAAGGATTATATTGACATCTCAGAACTGCAATCACTTCAAACACTAAAGGATATTAATTCCAGAGTTAAGCAGTTTTACGCTCCAGGCTTGAAGATTTCTTTGCAAGTAGTTGGCAGAACTTCTTATGTTGAGAAGGTTACTAAATTGGCAACTGTATTGGGAGGTTTTACTATAGGCAACCTTTCTGATGTTCCAATCACTGTATCATTCGCACATTATAGAACAGCTGACTTCTACTATAAGAGCATTCCCTCCAAGAATATCTTGAGAGGAGGTTATATACCTGCTTGGAACGGTAAAGGCTATTTGCACATTGAGTCTCCACATGAGATTAGAAGTGCTATCGTTAATAATGGTCAACTGGAAACAATATCCACAACGGTTACTCTAGAAGACAACGGAACGTCCGTAGATTTGCAAATTGCATATTTAATAGGGTAACTTAATCTTAGATAATTCTAAGCGCAAACTTGGTCTGATGAACTAAGAGTATATTCCGGAGTATACTTTGACTTAAAGGCGTTATAAAGAGTTGAAACCTGTACTATTCGAATAACGGAAAGTTCACCTAGGGGTGGAGATGGTTTGAGTCCATCATAGTATTGTGTGAGAGAGAATCTGCACGGTCTACGTTATAATCAGCACGTAGATAGGTCATCAAGTGAACCTCTTTCCTCATTTGATATGGGGCATGTAGTGTGTAAGTAGCGAGTTGTATTAAGCTGGCTCAATGTCTATGTGTCCCATTTTATCAATTAGAATAAAGAACTCTCAGATTAACCTGCTAATTTAATTTTACAAGATGGAAATGAATGAAAGGCCTAAAAAGGCTTGCTCTAAGCCCTCTCAAGGTGGGGGACGAAGGTATACAAATCCTACTAAAGTATTTGTGGACCAATTCGTAAACCTTGCGCACTATCTTGAACCACGTTCTTATGAAGACGTTAGTCAAGATATGTATGAACTGTGGAAGGCCAATCCAAAGCTGTGTGTCAAATTTACTGCCTATGTAAGACTTATTACACGTAAATGTAGAGTAGTTACTCCTAATGGAGTTATTTACTTAGACACACAGCGAGGAGGTGGTCTAAAGAATGAAGGTTTATTAAGAATGATGTGGTTGGCAACATATCATAAATCTACATTCCATGCCAATATGCCTTACTTTGCGGCAGCAGGATGCTGGAAGGACTTTATTAATATGTTAGTAATGGATGCTCAATTACATGGATACAAGCATAGACTAGATTGGGATTTCTTTAGAAAGACTATTTATGCTGGTTTAGTAGAAGGGCAAACGTGTGACTTAGTAAAGAAGTATCTTCCTAGAGTTCGAGCTAATACTATATGTAAAACAGACGAGGCGAAAGCCCGTAACATAGTTGCTAAATATCTAGCTGAAGGCCTTTATGGTAAACCGAAAGAGGAAGGAGACTATTCATCTTATCGTAAGTATAGAAAGATGAAGAACAGCGGTACAGTTATGAAATGGCAGCAATTAATAAGCCATAAGAAATTACTCGACATTGACTTTGATACAGTTCCAGGAAAGGCTCTAGCACTGCTAGTAGGCTCTAAATTCCTCAAACAACAAGGTCTTACAGAGAAGTATCAGAAATGGCTGAAGACTCGTAGAAAGCCCTGTAATGACGGATTTGTGCATAATTTATTTAAGCCATTTGGACTTGATAAAATTGCAGAGTTCGTACCAGAATTCATGGGTTCTTCTATAGATGTTAGTTTTAATACATTCGTGAAGAATGCTAAGCTAAAGAAAGTATCACCACTATTAGTAATTAGAGACATTAGTAATTCTGCTTATTCTGAGATAGAAGCTACTGAAACTTCTGCTTATAGTGTTGGTAAGGCTTATGCTATGTATCATTCCGAATTAATGCCTGTAGCGTTCTCTGGCATGTATGGTGTATTTGCCAACAATAGATGTGATTTACGTAAGTGGGAAGGTACAACTCCTACTAATAAGTGGATTTCAGATACTGAGGAAGCCTTAGTAACTAGTCCAACTCTGTCTATGATTGCAGATATGCTTATATCTATTAAATCTGGAGGAATTCGGGAAGGTGAATTTCCAAATGGCTGTTTGGTAATTAGCGGAGCATTGGGACATTTAAGAAACACCAGTGAACAATTCATTGAATTTAAATCTAAACTCTTAAAAGCTGGATTTAGCAAAGAGTTTGTTAAACAGTTTAAATTAATTATTTGGCATTTAGCCTCTAAACAGACTAAGTCTAAAGTTGAATTGATTCGCAATGTTTCTAACTGTTTCTTTGTTAACGGATTAAGTCAGTCCACTGCTGGATTTATAACCGGAGAGAAGAGATTCCAGAATCCTAGTACGCCTAAAGAGTTGTTCGAGTACATGATGAATCAAGAACTCTTGAATATGATGGTGTTAGAGAAGGACACACCGAGAAAGAATGCAAGCGTGCAGAGTAAGCCTGCAAAGGCTGAGAAGCCAATTTATAATAAGCGCACTGTGTCCACTCAACAAGGCTAGAAGATTAAATTCCTTATGTAATTAGAAGTGCATTACAAATCAAAGACAGTCTAATTACATATCTAATCTATTAGATGGGATTTATTTGAATGATGCCTGTGAGCGGTAAGGCTAGTAATTTAAGTTAGAAGACTTACAAATTATGTAAGTGGTGTGGGTTCGAATCCCACCTAGCTGACTATTATTACTGTAGTTTTAAATTACTCATAAAGAATTTCCGATAGTTGCATCTGTGTCATTGCCATTACTACTTAAAACAGCAACTATTGGAAATGGTCATAAAGGCTTACAGTCTGTGAAGATAGTAAGTCTATATCCCCATGTTGTATTTAATACATATTAACTTTTATATGTGAGAAGGATTACTTATCTTTGCACTCACAATTCATCAGTTAATATGGATTGTGTGATTTGGGCACGTAACCGGTAATTGGTAGCCGCGTAGACTGTAAATCTACTCCTTAATTGGACTGGAGGTTCGAGTCCTCCCGGGCCCACCCCACACTGCGATAATTAAATATAACATCTGTTGAGCATTCGCTCAGCAAACCCTTCTATGGTTCGCGAGAATAGTAGAAGTAAACTGCGGGATTCGTATAATGGTTATTATAACAGCCTTCCAAGCTGAAGATGACAGTTCGATTCTGTTATCCCGCTCTCGTTTTAAATTTGAAGTATTATGAACAGTGAAAGTGAGTGATGAGTAAATGCTGTATTATTAAAAGTAATACTCCAGAACTTAGACAAAGGTTAGAGCAATCTGGAATAAGTGTATGTATATGTTCATCGTTTAAAGAAGCTGATTGGCTCTGTTGTTGGGAATCCAATATGGCTTATGACGTGCATGGTGTTTACCCTGATGGGATAGATGATTTGTCCAAAGAAGCTTATCAGGAGGATTTTATTAAGGAAATAAATCCGATTATATGCGAATCGGAAGATGAGTTTATTAACATGTGCAAACAATTTAAAAGGAAATGATTATGCGGTAGATTTCTTACAAACCACCATAACAGTTAGTCTGTTATTTAGAAATTACAATTTTATTAACAACTAATTATTATGGCAACAATTAACGATTTTAAAAGAGAAATTAGCGAATTAGTAAAAGCACAGAAGGTCGCTAAAAGAATTAATCATAAGTATATCGTAACAGAGGCTTATTACATGCAATGTATGTAGCTTATTACATTCTAAAACATAAACTGGTTGGGGATGCACAAGAAGCTTACTACAAGCAAGTATTAGATTCTTGGAACATCCTAATCAGAATTGGAACAATAACTACTTAATCTACTTATATGCTGACTTGGATAAATGGAGAGTTAGATTAGACCTTACTAATAAGGATTACTCTATGTTCCGTGAACCAGACCTTAATAACCAATTAACAGCAATCGCATTACAAGATGATGGTCGTATGTTCAAGAAACTTAAATTAGTAAGAGAATGAGTTATAAGAGAGATTACTATATCAGTGTAAATGACGAACATGTAGTCATTACTAAGAATGCAAACACTCCATTTGAAGTTGTAGCTGAAGACATTAATAATGCCTCTATCCGTTACACTTATAAAGTAGGAGATAGGATTCTAACTCCATCGAAACCATTAAGGAGATTATAAAGGACTACAGTTTACAACATGGTTATGAATGGCTAATCCTTGTAAAAGAGAGCGGCAATCAGTATAAACCATGTGAGTTAAATGGTGTAGTAGTCAAGGAACTTACACTTGAACAGTGGAATCAAATTATTGAATAGGATGAATTGGCGGTGCACCTTAAAAGCATTGCCACACGCTCCATTAGTTCAGCGATAGAACAGTAGACCCTAAACCTACGTGTCACAGGTTTGAATCCTGTATGGAGCACTTTGCGGAGGAATGAAACGGATATATAAATCATACTAGTCTCATAAGCTAGTTATATTGGGTTCGACTCCCATCTCCGCAAGAATCTCATAGTCGAAACCTCCACGTGGTGAGATTCGGGTAACGCTAATTCGACTAAAGCTTGATGTCTTATATTTACTGCATAACTAACCATGAATAAATATGGAATTGATTCATTTAGCATAGAAATGCTAGAAGAGTGCTCGTCAAAGGAATCTAGCGGAAGAGAAACTTACTGGATAAATGAATTTAAAACCTATGGTAATGGTTATAATGCCACTACCGGTGGAGATGGTTCTATTATTTGGAACTATGATGAAATTCGTGAGCTCTACGCTGCTAGACATTCGATGAAAGAGACTGCTAAAATAGTAGGATGTCATCCAGATACAGTGTCCAAAGTAGTGAAGGATATCAAGAGATCCCACAGTAATAGCGAGTCACATTGTGGCTCCTGTAAACCTCCAGTAAAGATAGAACAGTACAACGAAGATATACTTGTGCAAGTGTTAGAAGCCATATCTCTAATGCAGCTAAGCACAAGACTAAGACAGCATACGGATATAGATGGGAGTATGCACAATAGCTCCCATCTCCGCAACCATATAATCCATAAATGATTATTTTATTTAAGAAGACGTACAGCACATGCCTCTTATATGATTAGTATTGGTAGCGTCTTCTGTGGATGGGCAAGTAGCTCAGTAGGTCTAGAGCACTACTCTGATAAAGTAGGGGTCATAGGTTCAAGTCCTATCTTGCCCACGTCTTGATTTCGAATTAATAGGAAGTCTTACAGCATAACCCATGTCAAGCATATTTAGACTTCCGCACTCTGGGTATAATTCAGTAGGTAGAATGCTAGGTTTGGGACCTAGATGTCGTGTGTTCGAGCCACACTACCCAGACGATTTATTTGTATGTTTGTTTAGTTTCACTAGATCCAATCATTAAAACCTTAATGATTAAACCGTTTCACTTTCGCCTCACATTAGTCCATTGACATGTGGGCGTGCTAGAGTGGCTTAATAGGCAGGTCTACAAAATCTGTATTCCTCGGTTCGAATCCGAGCGCCCACTCTTCGATTTAGTGAAATATAAGAAGACGTCAGCACTTCATGACTTGGCAACCGCCAATTTATTCGTGTGATTTAATTCTGTCTTCTGTAGGATGACTCCATAGCTCAGCTGGCTTAGAGCAACGGACCTTTAATCCGTGGGTCGAGGGTTCAAGTCCCTCTGGAGTCACTGGAAATGTTTTAATTAAGCAACTTGAAGTACAAATAATTGTATTCGACCACTCGGTCTGTGAAGATATAGTGGTTTCTTTAGATTATTAATTTACTGACTAAAACTGAGTTATTATGAAACTATTTAAGTTAATTAAGAAAGCAGTTAAGTGGTATTTCATTCAAGTCTCTAAGACTTATGTAATGACTCCCACAGGCATGATAATTCCGCATGGATAATCATGCTGCCGCCTGTCAGTAGGAAATATATAGATTTTATGACACACAGATTTATTAAAGGACTTATCATGTTTCTAATTGGATGCATGATTCTATTGTTGCCAATACTAGTAAACTTAGGAGATATTATAGGAGTTCCAATCATAATTGGTTCTATGATAGCCATTATAGGTTTCTTAATAATGCTAGATGGTGTTTAAATGGGAAGGAAGCTTAAGTGGTATAAGCTACTGCTTGTTAAGCAGAAGACAGCGAGTTCGAATCTCGCCCTTCCCGCTATGACAACCAAACAATTAGGTAATATCGGAGAAGCTAAAACATTAGCTAAGTTAGTTTCAATGAATGTGCCAGTTTATGTCAGTTTCGGTGATAATGAGAAAGCAGACTTAGTTGCTGATTTCAATGGTAAGCTCAATAAACTACAGGTTAAAACTTCAGAGAAGTTTGAAGATTTACTGTTAGTTTAAAAAGCAGTACTATCAGAAATCAAGTAAACTATGTTCACAGGTATGATGCGTCAGAAATAGATTACTTCGTAGTCTATAACTTAGCTTCTGATACTCTTCTCATGTTGCCAATAAAGGAATTTGAGGGAAGAAATGCTGTTTCTTTTAGAATTCCTTATGTAGAAACACATAATCAACACAAATCATTAAACTATGAAGATTATCTATTTGACAAGATAGTGAATGTTTAATTTTAAACGTATTTGATTATGTTAACAGAATTTGTCGTAGGTGTGATTATGATCATATACATCATGTGGATTGCTAATTCTGGAGATGCGTGATTATGAGAAATGTTAAGTACAACTATTATTAGGATTTGTATTAATTCTAATAGCAGTGTATTCTCCACTAAATGAAGATGGCAGAGTTGCTGTAGGTACAGCGGGTTTTATAGTAATGTTCCTTACAATCATTCAGGATTGGTAACTAAAATGCATCCTTAGCTCAATTGGTAGAGCCCCTGTCTCCAAAACTGGGTGTTGCATGTTCGAGTCGTGCAGGATGTGCTTATTAATGGAAGGGTGGCAGAGTTAGTTTAATGCGACGGACTTGAAATTCGTTGGTCGTGTAATAGCGATCCCAGGGTTCGAATCCCTGTCCTTCCTCTTATTAATTTATTAATGAAAGATTATGAAATTGAAATTTAAACACGTTGATCAGCTCAGTAACAATAAGAAAGCAAGAGTAGCTTACAGAGTCATAAGATTGTTACCAGAGGAACCTGTATTGAACGCATTCTTTGATTCCGAAGATGTCCCTGAGAACTTAGAACTTGCTGTTAGAGCCAGACATAAAGAAGCTGAAGAGCTTATGAATGTTAATCTTCCAAAACTTCCTAGGAAGATGAAGAAGAGACTTAAACGTCTTATTGGGACATTATATAATGGTTATAGTCTAGCTGTTGCTATATTAGACAATGAACGTGACACTATATTCAACGAAGTACAGCAAGGATAACAGCCGTTTGCATGCTATTCTACTTAATAAGTTTAAGGGAAAGCGCACACCTATATTATACGGGTATTTCTCATTTGTTAAAGAACAATTCTACATATCTAATACAGCACCTGGTGTGCGTCTCACGTATGAAATACGAACAGAACTTATTAAGGAGCTGAGAAGGTTTCACTGGAATTATTCCTATAACATGGATGCTAAAGTATCACAGTGTATTTAACTATTAAAATTTAATTATCGTATGAAGACAATCAATTTATCGGGACTAGATATGAAGAAATTCATTGGTACTGGTTACAATCCAAGTCAGGATATTGTTAATATCAGTGGACGAGACGATGGAAGAACTAAACATGAGAGAATCAAGAATTCACAGAAACAAATTGTGGAGGAACCTAAAGAAAGACCAGAAATATATTACTAGGATTAAACGGTCATTTCCGCATTGGTATATCTGTAGCAGTAATAAGTGGCGTAAAGCAATAAGCTGGACTGAACTTTATAATGCTAAGAATACCTTTAGGTTTAAAACCATGAGTACTCCCTGTAGTTGTGCAATATGTAAGGGAGAAAGATATAACAGATTGCAATATAAAAGGACTACTAAAGAACTGATAGCTTTATATTCATAAAATAGTATCGCCTAAGAAGACATACAGCAGGTGTCATGTTACATATGATTACAATGTCTTCTGTTAATGCCTCGATAGTTCAAGGGATAGAACAGTGGCCTTCATACGGCTGGTGAGTCCGCAACTCACTGTTATTAATTTCAACAAAACATCCATTTACTTGTTTAATTCGTAATAGATTCGTATCTTTGAGGTACGAATTTCTAATTTAGACGAATATGACAAGTAAATGGATTGACGAGAAAGCTCAGTTATGAGGAAATAGGAAGAAGATATGGTTGTTCAGGTACTAATACTGTTTAAACTGTGGTGCAGAACTTATTAGTTATAACGGAAGTTATGGCAAGTACTGCGGCCCTAAATGTCAATTTGAACATGCTCATATGCTTGCTTACAAGAAGCTTTTGGACGGTGATGAAAGTATAATGAGAGCTAACTACTCTCCTAAGGCTTTCAAGAAAGATATTCTAAAGGAGCAAGGTGGAGTATGTGCTATATGTGGTATGAAGCCTATCTGGAATGGTAAAGAGCTGGTCTTTATCATTGATCATATAGACGGACATGCATCTAACAATCGTAGAGATAATTTACGATGCATATGTCCTAACTGTGATTCACAGCTTGATACTTATAAGTCTAAGAACAAGTGTGGAGAACGTTCCTACTACCGTTACCATAAAAATGAAATTAATAACAATAAGGATTAGGTTCGACTCCTAGTTCTTATACTAAGCCACATATCTGCGTTCGAATCGCAGTCGGGGTACTTATTAACTAATAATTAAAAATGTATGATACTGATTATTTATATTATCGGATGTGTAGTTGCTTTGATGGCTGTGTGTTTCTATGAATATCGTGACTATAAGAGAAATTCTAATTACACTTACAACTTGTGTGACTTATTAATGGAATTAACTCTTGTAATAACTTCATGGATTGGTGTTGTTGCAGTTATAGTATTTGTATCTCCAGGTATAGTGATGTTTAGAAAGAAGTAGTATGTTGTTCTTATGGATTTATTCGGCTGGATGCATTGCTACTTTATTACGTACCATAATCGGATTAATTATTGAGTACAAAGTAAGGCAAAGAAATAAAGAACGTTACGAGTTCGACTATGGAATGTTACCAGTTCTGACACTGTTTGTAATTAGCTCCTGGATAGGTGTAATGATCGTAGTATCTAGTAGTAGCGAAGATGTGTACAGGTACTTAACTAAGAAGTAACAAAGCATATAAAATGAATAATAGGTTATTAGACCGGTAAATAACCTTCCGTAAGCAATCGGACGTTGAGAGTTGATAGCCCTACGATAGTGTGGCTACATACGGGCTGTGTAGTGTAATCCGGGAGCACATCATCCTTGCAAGATGAAGGAGGAGTTCAAATCTCACACGGTCCACTATTAAACTAAATTGAATAATATGAGTGAAGAACTACTTGAAGTATCATGTGAACAGTATGAGAAAGAATTAGAATCGTTTAACAAAGTAAAAGAGGAAGTTGATAATTTATTATCATACCGCAAAGCTTTCCAATCTTTAAAATGGATGTTTTATGCTAATACAGTTGTGTTAGTTGGCACTATAACTCACAGTGTCTTGTGTTACATAAATGAAACATTCACTATCATCACACTTATATGTGCATTGGTAGTATTGTACTCTAATCATACAACCTATAAGTACTATAAGAGAAGCAATGATAGGATAGCCATTATTAATAAAGTTGAGGAAAACTACAATAGATGTCTTGAACTACTAGAATACTTAATAGCAGTACTAAACGAACTTGATGAAGCTGATAACCGAGACAAGTTTATAGAAGACGTAGGAGAAGACTTAGCACTAGCCATTCTAGAATACGAGATGTGTAAACAAGTATTTGCAAATGCAGTGCGCGAAGGTTACGAGAATGAGTAACTATATATGGTGTTATTAGCTCAGTTGGTTAGAACACTTGATTGTGGTTCAAGAGGTCGTCAGTTCGATTCTGACATAACACCCTTAGTATCTTATAGACATAATATTAACTTTAAAATTAATTTCCAGTTTGTTTCATTGTTTATTATTCACTAAGATACTATAATGCCGAGGATGTGGTCTAGGTGAAAGTCCTAGAGGTGGATGTGGATACGTTGCGTGACACGGTAATGGGAGTAGGTGCGATGGCAGTCTGTATGGCGCCTTTAAGATTGTACAGCACTGAAGGATTTAGGTTGTCCAAAGCAACTGGCGTAATAAAGCATAAAATCCAGTGAAGACGTATGTGTAGGCAGTAAGGGACAGTAGCGCAGGTGGTCAGTTCGCGCTGGACTGAAAATCCAGAGATAATGGTTCGATTCCATTCTGCCCCACTATTTATTAACAGATTAAATTATTAACAAGATGAGTGATGTGTATTATGTCGTAGGTGGTGTTGCTTATGGTATCTTTATCTTGCAATTCATAATATCATGGGTTACAGGTGAACTTGATGTTGATGTGGACTTCGATGGAGATGCCGATTTCGACATTGGTGATGTTGTTTCATTTAAAGGTCTTATTCACTTCCTGATGGGATTTGGAGGATGGACTTCTATTAAACAACTACTAGGTTATGAGATAACCTGGATTGATTGGTTAATAGGATTCTTTATAGGTCTTGTATTTGTGTTTATGCTGTATCATTTATATAAATTCTGTATGAAATTACAGAACTTTCCAACCGACGAACCTCTTGTATACTTAGCAGGAAGACCAGCTAGAATATATGTTCGCTTAGATGATAAACGCTATTTAGCTTTTATAAATATAAGTGGAGCATCTAGAGAAGTAGAACTCGTTTCTATTTCAGGTACTTCATATGCGGTTAATCAAGTGGTTACAATTCGTGAGGTTATGGATAACACATTGTACATAGATTAAAGACTCATAAGATGGAAATGACAACATTAATTATCGTAGGAGTAATTGTATTAATAGCAATTATTACTATCATTGGGATTTTATCTCGTTATCGTAAATGTAAATCTGATGAACTATTAGTAGTTTATGGTAAAACTGGTTCTCACAAAGAGAAGGTAAATGAACTTGATGCCAAAGGGAACCAAGTCAGCAGGGAAGTAGAAATTAAAACTGCTAGAGTGTATCACGGTGGAGCTGCATTTGTATGGCCTATCATTCAGGGATATGAAGTAATGTCAATGCGTCCTATTCAGTTGAATTTAACTCTCAAGGATGCATTATCAGCCCAGAATATTCGTGTTACTGTTCCTACTACAGTCACTGTAGCAATCAGCCAAGATCCATTAATTATGCAGAATGCTGCTAATAGATTGCTTGGCGTTGATGATACAGATAAAGAGAGTTTAATTTCAGACATTGTATATGGCCAAATGAGGCTTA
>OHMI01000470.1_pt1 | contig 15646 bp, 8 predicted proteins | sample 1569271 | NCBI WGS metagenome assembly OHMI01 (sample SAMEA3879529, study PRJEB24766) | human gut metagenome | biome: human-associated habitat; feature: feces | place: USA | collected 1985/1987
ACAAATCTGCAATCAGAAAAGCTTCTATCTGATCCCCGGGATATTTTAAATCTGTAAATCTGTTAATATATTTCTTTTTATAATCATAAAATTCATATTTTAATAGTTTTGATGAGGTATGTCCCGGCATTCTTCCATTTTTGTAATCTTTAAATCTGTATTCGCCTGTAATTTCTTTTCTGTCAACATTGCTGTCATTTCCGTTTTGATCAACAATATTAATCCAATGGCTTACACCTATATATTGCGGATGTTTTTCGATAAACTCAATCTGTTTCTGCAATTTTTTGTCATCACACCAAAAATCATCACCTTCAAGCACGATATAATACTTGGTTGTTATTCTCTCATACATATCGTAGAAATTCTGTATTCCCATATTCTGTTCTCTATACAGAAAAATAAAATTTTCAGGTAATTTTTTTTGCAATTTTTTAAGTATTTCCCTTGAATTATCTGTAGACTTGTCCTCTCCAATTAGGACCTTATATTTATAATCGGTTTTCTGATTATATATACTCATAATTGCCTGTTCGATATATCTTTCGTGATTATATACAGGAACTACAACTGTAACAATATAATTATCTTTATCCATATCCGCCTACTTTCTTACTATTAAAACATCTTCCATCTTTTTTCTCTGCGATACCGCTGTCTTGAAATTCTCTTTATATGCTCCAATAGCAATAAAAAATACTATTCGTTCGCTTTCAGGAATACCAAGTCTTTCCTTCAATGCATCTGTTGCTTTATAATCCTGTCCGTTTTGTAGTATGCAGGAAGCAATACCATAAAAATGCAGGGCATAGGTTAAAACAGTTCCGAATATGGCACCGTCGATATATTCCTGATTAATTTCCATTGCATTATAAAAGCATGCTCTGTCGGCAGTTACTACAAGATATTTATCAACCTCTGCTTCAAAGCCCGTGTTGCCTTTTACATATTTACCTATATATGAATTGTCTTCGCTGTTTTCAAACACATATACCTTTGATGCCTGTCTGTTACATGCGGAAGGTGATTTCTTTGCCAAAGCAACGGCTTTTTCTATATCTTCAACAGCAACTTTTTTGGATGTGTCAAACTGTCTTACTGAATGTCTTGAAAAAACAAATTTATCGAAACTTTCTCCTGCAGCCTTTTTTATTGACATATAATCCGCTTCCTTTGCACCGGCATCCACGTTTTCGTTATGCTTGTAGAAGGTATGGTACTTTTCTGCACGTTTTTCAATCTCCGTGACATCATAATCAACGGAATGTTGGAACTCAATATATCTGTTTAAAGCCTCTATTGCAGCCTGAAATACATATTCCTCAGTATCAAATCCAAGTGCCAGATACTGGTCCATCATAACAAAAAGCTCCTGTACTCTTGTCGTTCCAAAGCCTTTTCTTGTATTGGAAAGAGACAATGCTTTTTCAATAACATGAATCTGTCTGTATATCTTTGCCTGATATGAATTAAAGGATTTCTGATTAGGGTTGTTGTAATTATACTTAATGTATTCCTTACATTCATGTCTGAATTCTCTCCTTATCAGATAATTTCTTTTTATACATCTTAAAAAATCTTTTATTTCCATAATATTACCTCAGAGTTTCCAATGTCTTAAACAACTCATCTGTTGTTATGTGCGCCTTATTTTGAAGCACAGTCTTTAACTGTTTTAATTTACCCACATATTCATTATAGTTCTCAACAAGATGATTAAACTTTTTCCAAAGAATGTCCGCATTAAGTTCATTCACATCAATGCAATACTCTTCAAGTCCCGATTCTTTCATAAAGCCAAGCATTTTCTGTTCATAAGTGATTGATATGAACGGCGTAAGCTGCTTTGCTGAAAAAATATTGCTGTGATATCTCATTCCTATTACAGCATATAATTTTGATATAACATACTGCTGGAACTGTGAATCGTATTTTTCCGACTTGGAAGTAATCGTAAAACAGTTATCATTTATACAATAGCCGTTCATTAATTTTTCATCATCAAGTATTCCGTATAACTGCGGGATAAAAACAATTCCGTAACCTTCAGAGGTAAGTTTTTCAATATTTTCCTTAAAACTCTCCTCTATTTTACTTAATAATTCTTTATTATTCCTATGTTTCGGATGCCATAACAAATCGGTTATCGTAATACCTATACACTTCTCATGCTTTGCCATAAAATCTTTTAATTCAGTATAACCGTCATATAATTTTTCATAAACATCCCCATCAATATTGTTCTGGAATGCGGAGTCAAGTGCCAGCACCGCTTTATCCTCGCCGAGAAACTCATTTACATATTTGAGTGAGATTGGATCCCTAAGCACAATTTTCTCTGCATCCTGTAATATCGCTTTTCTCTGTTTGTTCCTCTTTTCATTCTTAAAGGGTCCCATGGACGGTGCGTAGAACATATAAGGAACACCCATTCTCTTTATCAGTTGAAGTCTTTTAAGGTATAACCATTCGGATTCTTCATAAATATCTCCGATAGAAGGTCCTCCCGGTGCGTGAAGAACGATGTCCGCTTTTTTTACTTCATTGATAAATCCCCTGCCCTCTTTAGTGACGGATAATTTCCCTTTAGTCATAAGTATTAAGAAGAAGTCAAGCTGTGCAAGCCTTGACGCAATCTTAGGGAATCTGCAGATTTCTTTTACATTGTCCATATTAGGATAAAACGTAGGTCCGTTATAAGAAATACATATATTTGCATCAGGTTCTTTTTCTTTTATGGCGGCTATCATTGCTTTAACAGCAGCTTCATCGCCTCTGTTTTCCGTATGTGCATGTATAACTAAAATATTATGATTTTTCATATTATGACTTCTCCTTATGTTAAATTCCTTTGAAAACAAAATGGTACACTGTATTTATAAAGAAAATTACAGGGTGTTTCATTATTATTAACACCTTTTTACTTACGCTTCCAAACTTATAATCATATTTGAACTTTATTACTTTTTCGATTTTTTCTGCATACTTTACAAACTTAGGGTCAATATTCTTCATCACCTCGATAAAGCTCATTGAGGACTTCAGCATTTTTTCTTCATCAAAGGATAAATTAGCTCCCGTGTCCTTGTGAATATATTCTGTTTTATAAAGATAGTTTACCTTTTTTTTGTAGTAAAACATCAGAAGCCACAGGAAATAATCATCAGACCCGTTTATCTTCATAAAATTGTTTGTCCACTCTTTAGGAATTGAAGCCTTTTTAATAATGCAATGTCCCGGAGATACTATAAGGTTTCTTACATATACATATCCCAGTTTTTTGGAAGCAAACCACTGGGACCTTTTGGTTCGGAATATAGGCTTTTTCTCATCTTTTAACTCGTAAATTCCGTTTGCAATAATTAAATCTTCATCAACAAGCTTATGTTTATAGTCTAAAATCGTATCAGGCATAAGTAAATCATCCTGGTCAACAAAAATAACGTAATCACCTTTAGCGTGTGACAATCCGTTTACCCTTGCCTTATGGATTCCCGAATTAACTTCATTGACTATAACCTTTATATCAATATTACCATATTCAGGCAGTGCCAAAGGTTCCTCCGGACTGTCATTTACCATAATGACTTCAAGACTGTCATCGCTTTCCAGTTTTAATGATTTAATCATATCAATATATTGGTTAATATATTTATTTCCGTGATAAAAAGAAGTAATTATTGAAACATTCATTGTATTTCACCCATTGTTTTTGTATAAAGTCTGTCAAAATTATTTATATATGCCGTAAGTGAGAACATACTGTGCTGTCTTTCAACGGAGTGTCTGCCAAATTCTTTTCTTAATTCCGTATCGGTGATAAGCTTTTCTATTGCCTCTGCCATGGCACTTGGATTACATACCTGCACAAGTAGACCGTTGTAGTCTTTTTTTACCATTTCACATACACCGCCATGCTCATATCCCACAACCGGCAGTCCGTTTGCCATTGCCTCTAAAACAACGGTTGGCAATGGGTCGGGATTGGTGCTTGGAAGTACAAAAATATCCATAAGCTTATATATTTCATTTATATCATTTCTGAAATCAGATACTACAATTCTGTTTTCAAGGTGGAGTTCTGAGATTTTCTTCTTTAATTCAGTCATTCTCCATTCTTCGCCTTCAAATACACCGCCTATCATAAGCGCTGTTACATTATCATGTTTTTCAAGGACAGGTTTGAGTGCGTCCACAAAGTCATTCTGACCCTTCCACGCATTAACCCTTCCTACCATTCCTACAATGATATTGTCCCCTGTTATGCCAAGTTCTTTTCTCTTTGCATCCAAATCTGCTGTTTTATCGTTAAACTTATTATTGTCAACGCCGTTATATATTACATTGACAGACTCGTTGGTTGTCTTAACCGCTTCACATACCGCATTGGATACGGTTACAATCTCATCCGACCATTTATTTACACAGTAATAAATAAGCTTTGCGACTTTTCTCGGTTTGACAATTATCTCATGAACGTGCCATACAATCTTGGCTTCACAAAATGCCTTAATCATAATTCCTTCAAGAACCGCTGTGGTATTAACGTGAACCACGTCAATCTTATGTTTCTTAACATAATGAATCAGCTTAAAGGAATAACGTATATAATTAAATGCGTATGAAACCATTCCTTTAAGATTGAAATATTTTCTTCTTAAAATCGGATATGGCATAACCTCTACATTAACCTTGTCTATTCCGCCAATTCTATTTACCAAAGGTCCGTCACATGGCAATACAACATCTATATTGTATTTGTCCTTATCAAGACCTCTTATTAATTCATACATAACATTATCGGCACCATACAATTCGGCACCTGCATGTAAATATAAGAGATTAATCTTTTTATCGCTGTTGTAAACTGTTTCGTCCTCTGTATGTCTTTTCTTTTCATATACGGCTTCGCTTAAAATCAGTCCATAAATGAGCCAGATAACGCCGTTGGTGAAATGGCTTGCCAATAACTGATAAGTAACAAGAAATGCTACCATACCGATACGAAGCGTATCTTTTTTCTTAACACATGCCTTAATAAGCAGGACTAAAATCGCCGCAAGTACAATTATGCCAAAAATACCTGTCTCAATCACAAAATACATAAAGGAATTGGCAAGTACTTCATAAAGACCGAGATATGAATATTTTGCCCTGAATTTCGGTGTGTTGAGATTACCGAATCCTACACCCATGAATTTTGTATCTTTAAGACTTGCTTTAAGGACATCAAAAGATACACCTATTCTGTAACCGTTGGACGCATCTTTTCCGTTTATTGTATCAATAATTCTGTTGGCAATGTCACTTTTGGTAATAAACATAAGACCTATAGCTGCCAATACACAACATATGATAACAATATTGATTATATTTTTTTTCTTACTGTCATGATTTCTGATCCAGTCAACAATAAACATTACCGCAAACGTAACTGCGCCTATGCATATTGCTCCCATTGACCTTGCAAAAAACAGCACAATACCGTTTAATGCAAACATAATTATTAGCTTAAGCTTTTCTCTTCTGTTCTTTTCCTGAAAGAAATAGTGAAGAAGTATTATCATAATAAGTACAAGATGAAAACCCAACTCACTTGGTTCAAGATAGAACAACTGAAGTCTTGTTGTTGTGTATTTATTAATATAATCATGTGTTCTCCATAAGAAACAATTTCTGAATATTAATGCAAATACAAGGGAAATAACATTCATATATGTTATCGCATATGCAATCTGTTTTAATCTGACCCTGTTGTAATACTTTATGCCGTACATAAGCACAACCGTGCAGATTAATATTTTAAATATGGTAATTAAACCTTTTACCTTATCGACATCCTTATTAACCAGAGTCTGCAAAGCAAAATAGACCGCCATTGCACCGAAAATTACTGCAATGCTGATCCACATCTTTTTATTTTTTCTGTTTTCAATAATGTATGACGGTGCAAATAGATATGACGGGTCTAAATTCCCCGCATAAGTAGCTCCTCTTCTTTTAGATAAAAACTTAGTTGCCTGTCTAAAATAGTACAGTATCGCATAAATAACGCTCATATCATTCTCTCCATATTGCTTCGTACATATCAGAAATCTTCTGCCATGTATATTCTTTTCGTACTCGTTCTTTAGCTTTTTTTCCAAGCTCTGCTATTTCTTCGCTGCTAAGGTGGTCTGCCTTATTTATCAGTTGTGCCAGAGAACCTTCTTCCCTACCCCAATAAAGAGCACCGTCCTCGGCTACTTCTTTGTTAAAGCCTACATCCACAAGTAAATTCAGGTCGGTACTTCCAAGAGCTTCAATAAGAGACGGATTAGTTCCTCCTACAGTATGTCCATGAAAATAAGCATAGGCATTTTCCCTGATTTTTTTAAGTAATTCCTGGTCATATACCGTTCCCACAAACTTAATACGCTTATCTTTTTTGTAATGAAGCCTGTCCTCAAGCTGTGCTTGAAATTTTTCATCAGCAGTTGTAATAATAGCAAAATCCCTTTTAGAATCCGACTTCATAAACTCACGAATCATAATTTCAAAACTGTTTTCCGGAACAAATCTTCCGACTACCAGATAATATTCTTTTTTGCTTAAATTCTTTTCCTTATACCATTTAACCAGCTTCTCATCGTCATCTGACAACTTACTTGGGGTAAGGTCGGCGCCATAAGCGATAAATGTAGTCTTTGGACTGTATTTTTCATAACACTTGTGAATATATTTTTCTATATTTCTGCTATCGCATATTAAAAGGTCACAGTTTTTAACCATTAACTGTTCAGACTTTTTCCAGTACCATCTTATCGGCTTACTCCATTTGGCTCTCATCCATTCGTGTCCGTCAGGATTTACATACATCTTTCCGCCAAGATCATTAATCTGTCTATGAAATTTCTTTGCAAACGGTCCTATACGGCAGGCAAGAACATACACAATAGGATTGGCAATATTATGTTTTTTGATATATTTAACACAATACTTCAATGCTGCCACATCATAATAAATTGCCTGAGCCGGTCCTATATTAGGTACTTTTATCTGAAAACAATGTGCGTTATGGTATTCAAACTCCTTACTTTCCGTTCCTTTCCAGGCTATATGGTATTTAATGTTCTTATTATCCTGATGATACTCTGTTAATTTATCCAGGAATGTCTCATATCCTCCGTATGCCCCACAATTTTTTGCTCCAACAATAAAAATGTTCTTCATTTTTCGCTCCATTTACAACAATTTCACTTAATGGTGTTTAAATTTTCTTTTAATTCGGTATATAACCTTCCACATCAAGATTGACAATTTCTTTGTATTTCTGTATCTTGCGTAATACTTTGCAAATTCTTTGCTGTAATACTCAGGTTCATATCTTTTCTCGATATCGTCTAATTTATTGGATATTCTCAAATATTTCTTAATATCATGTAAATTATTCCGTATACTCTTTTTGTCATATTTTATCTCAATATTAAACAGCCTTTTCAGATTATCGCTCTGAATGTAATAAAACGGTCCTTCCCATGGATTATTTCTTCTTACAAGTACTGAAAGACTGGAATCAACATAATATATATTCAGATTAATCACTTCACCCAGTGCTACCTGATAACCTGTCAGATAAAAAGACCTCGGAATTAAATATACGCTTGCACCCTCAGGAAGAAAAATTATATTATGGGAACATGAGCCTATTGTTGATGCAAAGCACTCACAATTCGCTAAAATATTAAGCTGTTCCTCAAAGCTGTATCTCTCAGGTGCTACAATCTTATATCCTAAACCCGCGAAAAAGTCTTCTAATTTATTTTCACCGACCTGCTTGTCTGAACTGAATCTTGAATATGTGAAATACACTTTTTTATAAGTCTCATCCTTAACAAACTTTTCTTTCTGATATTGGCGGATTTTATTAACTGTATCCTTATATTCTTTTGTAAAAAACCTTGTCTCATCCTTGTCGTTATAGAAGGATTCATCCGGCACAATAATCTTTTTGAACTTAGTTATATCGGTAACGGGAGTAATGTTATTCTCATCTATTCCCAATATACTCAGTAATTTTCTCATGTTTAAAGGCATGTCTTTATATGAAGTCTGTCCTTCTGCAGAAACATACACAAGCTTACATCCTGAATACTTACTCTTATACTCATCCGAATCAAAAAACCATAAACGCTTTATATTATCCGTCAGATGATGTCCCCATACATTAACCAACATTCCGATATATATTACCGTGTCATCTTCTGTTGAACCGGTAACAATCCTGCTTTTATCATTTACCTCGCCTATTCCTCGTCTTATAGCGGTTCCGTCTACAAAGTCCAGACTTTCCGTATAAACGCCACCCACATAATGTCCGTTTTCCATATAAGAATTAACTATATATGAGTTGTAGTATTCTTTATAAGACAACTTTGAGGTTTTATCATAGTGGTCTTTTGAAAAATATTTTTCAAAAAAAGTATGGTCATATAAATAATCGGTATTTACCATATTATGTTTCCTCCAAAAAAGTAAAAATATTTTACCACAAATAAATATGTTTGTCATCTATAGCTTAAAATTATCCTAACAGCCTATATTTAAGGTACTATTTTCTTCACCACCGGTATCTTCCTTATCAAAGTGACAATAAGTACACTTAATCCATATATAATAAATGTTCCAGCAATTCTATATAAAGTACTTCTTGGGTCAATTCCAAAATGCCTGATTGAAAAATCTTTAAGGTAATAATGGATAAGATATACCCCAAAGCTAGCTGCCGAGAGATTTCTTACAAACTTAACGGCTTTTTCATGCTTCTCTATGAAACTCCATTTTCCGTATTTAAAGAACACAAAGACTGCTGTTCCCATAAGCATCGCAGGTATATTCATATATCCTGCATAGGTTTTGTCAAAGCTTCCGGCTTTAAAGGATTTTTGTACTGTCAGGTAAAAATACATAAAGAAACCGAGCAGTCCAAGAATATATATAAAGATTCTGAAGCTCTTTTTAATATCAGTATTAGCAAGGTAATATCCTGTAAGTATCCACACCGTATAACCGCCGCAACACACCGTACTTAGCGAATAGTTCCACTGTATCTCTGCCTTTTTGCATATAAAAGGCATTAGAACATTTAATATAAGATACAAGAATATAAGATATGTGAATACTCCGTTTTTGCCAATCCGCTTATCTTCATCCACAAGAGAAAACAGTGGAATTGTCAGATATACCGAGAACAATGCCGGAAAAAACCAGTATATTCCCATTCCTTTACAATTAATAACGGCACTGATAAATTTTGCCGGTGTATTGATATCGGAAATTTTCATTCCTTTTGTATAAAATATTGACCAGCATATTCCTATGATACTCCAAATAATGAACGGAACAAGTGTTTTAAGTAATCTTTTCTTAAAAAATGTTCCTGTGCCATATCTTTTTCTGTAATTTATAAGTGTGGCACCCGTCAGCATAAAGAACACGGGTACCGCAAAGTAAAACAGAGCTTCAATAAACATACATGAAACCCAGTTTCTTGTCTTTGCAAATGTATGAACTGCTCCGTTTACATGCAGTGCAACCACAGCAAAGCATGCAAATATATTGAGTAGATCAAAGTATAAGATATAGTTTTTTTTACCTGTTTCCATAATAGCCATTACCTTCTGTTATTCACCTTTTAAATATTTTTCGGCTTGCCTGTCAAATTCAGATACATACATAAAAATCTCATCCTCAGCCATAAGTTTTATATGGATTTCTTATTTCCGCGTGTCATAAGCGCATAACATATTCCATAGCCTGCTGCTAACATTACAAATGCGGTAATAATTAATACTGCTACCGGAATTCCTGATTTTTTGGTATTTTCGGATGCTGCTTCATCAGTTTCTGTTGCAGATACGCTTTCTGTTGTGCTTTCAGTTTCTTCCACCGTTTCTGTCTCAGCTTCCGTTACAGTTTCAACTCCTGATATAGATGGAAGTTTTCCTTTGTATTCCGGCATTACAACGACGTTAATGTTATATACCTTCTTTGAATCATCTTCAGCGACACCCGTGACTGTCATTTTATTTTCACCCTGTTTTAATGTTTCTACAAGGCCGTTAAGAACCTGTTTTCCTTTTTCATCCTGCAGTGTTCCTGTTGCGGAAATTGTCTTTGTCCCAAATGGTACATATATGACATAATCTGTTACCTCAGGTGAAAATTCCGGAGATAACTTTCCTTCACTGACAGTTATACCGCTAAGATTGGCATTATTGCTTTCCTTGTAATCAGGGTCCTGCTTTCTGTTGGCTGTTATAGTGTATGTCTTAACAGCACCATTTTGTGCAGTTACGTTGATTGTAATTGTATTAGCACCTACGTTAAGTGCAGTATTGCCTACCGATACTTTAGCGGTTGCGTCTGCCGGTGCTGCACTGATGTTAAGACTGCTTTCCGAAAACTCCACAGTTCCTATATCATAGGATGTCTGCGATGTATTAAAATTAATGTTATGTCCGGCTATCGACAATGAGCCAAGATTATTGTTGCCGGAGAGTGGTGCGGCTACTGCAACCGAATATTTAGCTGTTCCGATACTGCTTTCATTGTTACCATCCGATACAACAATATTGTTGAAAGAAATATTTATACCGGTTCCGGTTGCCACATTATTTACCTTAAATACTGCTTTTATTACGGTTGAGTTATTTCCAAGAGGATTAGACAGTGCATCATCATATACTACAACTCTGCTTCCGTTCTGTTCAAGCTTCCAGCCGCCTGTTCCTGCACTCATGCTTACGAGTGAAACAGAGCCATCATAGGCAAGGCTGCCTTCAAATCCGTAGCTTCCCGGTGATGATATATTGAGATTCAATGTAATTGTATCTCCGGCTCTTACTGTTCCAGGACCTGTAAGTGCCGCAGATGCCGCATTGACATCTGTTTTCTTAAATCCGCAAATCACACAGAGTGTGAATACAACTATAAAAGTAAGAATCTTATTTATTTTCTTCATTGGTAGTTATTCCCTTCCAAGTATTTTTGCTTTTACTTTGATAAAATCGGTAATATTGACTTTTCCGTCATTATTCATATCTGCTGCCTGTTTCTGTATGTTGGACAATGATGATCTTCCAAGTATACTCTGTTTAACCGCAATCAAATCAGTGATATTGGTTTTTCCATCACCGTTCGTATCCCCGGTGACGATGATATTATAAGACTTGACTACTTTATTATTGTTAATTACGCATAACTGCATTCCGGTTCCTACCGACACATTTCCAGACTGTTTTACATTGTTTTTCCTGATTTCACAATATTGCTTTTCATTGATACTCTGCAAAAGTGAATTAACATTTGTTCCGGATTTGATACTTCTGGCAATGTTTCCTGACTGGTCAATACTTACTTTAGATGAAGTTGCCTGAGCAGGTAGCTTCACCGCCGGTTTATTTATTGTGAAGTTAATTTTCCTGCTTCCGGTGTAATAGCCTTTTCCGGTTATGGTTACTGTTGCCGTTCCCGGATTAATATGATTACTGTATGAAACTGTATAATCCGTTCCGTTAGTAAGTGTAATTCCGTTATACTTCACGGTAACAGAAGGTGTTATTCCTTTTCCGGTATATGTCTGTGCTGCAATACTGCCTATTGTTGCACGGCTGAGAGGGGTTGTTACTCTTACTTTTGCACGATTTGTTGTTGTAGTTTCGGTATATCCGTTCTTAGAGACTGTGACATTGCAGTAATAGTATTTTTCTCCGTTTTTGCCTGTTGCAGGTGCATATTTTGCGGATGTGGCATTGGCTATTGGGGTTCCTGAAGCGGTCTTTGAAGATGCTTCGTACCACTGGTATGTGTATGTTGCTGCCAAATCTATATTGGTTACTGTTGCAGCGAGTACAACTCTGCTGCCGATTTCTATATTTTTGTCACCGATAGACGATAATATTGGCTTATCAGGTTTTACGATGACTTCAGGTTCCTTGCCTATTATCAATGCCGATGACTGGAACGCTGTCAATTCCCTTCCTGTACCCTGCAACGGATTTCTGGCATAAGCTGTTACCCTGACATAATATGTCTTGTTCTCATCATAATCCGGCATATTAAAAGTATTGGTATATGATTTATAATAGCCATCATTTACATCTTTTGATTCTGATATGTACACATGATACATTGTATCTATATATTTATCAGGAAATGTATAAGCATCCCACTTAATTGTATTGGTATCTTTATTATATGTAAGATTAGCAATTGGCTCACACCTTACATACATTGGGTTAAACGCTATTCCCTTTCCCTGTTTATAGACATTATCTTCTATTACATACGGAATTATCTGATATATCACCTGAGTGTTTTCTGCAATTGATTCCACATCATCAATGTATGAATCTACGTCTTTGGCATCTATTGTAACTGTATCCTGATTTGTTATTATACGTTTTACATAATATCCTGATGCATTTTTAACTTTGTCCCACGTAAGTTTAAATTTCTTGTATTCATCATTATTAATGTGTCCGTTTGTTGGATTATTAAGTTTTTTATTACCAACATAACGCGAACTTTTTGAAGATTCTATATCCTTACTTCCATCATTAAATACCGTAATGATGGAATAATAGTATGCCTTGTTATACTTTGGCACATTATTATCTGTATATTCATTTGTAACCGCGGATGCTATTTCAGAGTAATTTTCTCCATCTTCCGAGCGTAATACTTTATAGCCCTTTGCACCACTGATTTTTTCCCATTTAACAGAAATTCCTGTTCCTGTGGATTCAACATTAGTTATTCTCGTTCTTGGAATGTCTATTGATATTTTCTTTACCTGCGACGGAGAAATAGTATCCATGCCATGACTGTTGTTATAGGCTTTCACATAATAGTAATATGTCTTTCCAAAAGCAAGACCGGTATCGGTGAAGGTCACATCCGTTCCATTATATACAAGTGAATAGTCCGCGTCTCCCTCAGCTTTTCTGTAAAGTGCATACCCTGTTGCATCGCTTGTCTTTTTCCATGTAATAACTGCTTTATCAAGTCCCGACTGTTCAGTACCCGTTATTTCCGAAGCCTCTATATCTTTTTTAGCTGTAGTAAATGCTTTAATACAGAAGTCCGCATCCGGATATCTGTCATAACTGTTTTCATTAATATCCACCCATCTGTTGTAATAATACAGATAACTGTGTCCCGGTGTTGTGGAATTAACCACATCCCAATATATATGATCATTATCTGCGGTCTGATATTCACTTATTGAATAATTAATTCCTGAGGCATTATCAAAAGTAACTACAACGGAGAAAGTATCTCCGCGATGTAATGTAATACTTTCAGGAAGCTCCGTTGTATAATATCCGGCATAAGTTGTTTTTCCTGTATAGGATGTAAGCAAGGTTCCGTTCTCCGGGGTTATGGTGCCTGCTTTAGTATCTACTTTGTAAATGTCAATCGTGTATGAAAGATTAGAATTGCCAACAGCAAAAGCCACACTTCTAAGGATCTCGTCGGTGCTTCCGTTTACCTTGAATATATTGGCAAATTTCTTCTCGTTCTTATAAAACGAAGCATTATTCTGGATAAAATGATTAAAAATCGTGCTTCCGTCATACTGATAATTATAATCATATGTATCTGCCGGAACGATTTCATATATAACCGCATTCATATTCTGGATACTTGATTCATAGTATGACATCCAGAAATATCCGTTATTGCCGGCACTGCTGCCCCAGCTGTTCTTAATTAACCATGCTCCGTTTCCCGGAGGGGTCTCATAACCATTCGCAGCAAACAGGGATTTATCAATATTGTCATCCCAGCCTACAATGGTTACTTCATGTCCCGAACCTGTTGGTTCGGAGTAGTATACATACTTATCTGAATATTTCTGATTGGTGGTATATATTGTACTTACGGCACCGTTTTCAATAATTGCCTGCTTGACAAGGTCACGTTCCTTCATATTGATATACTTCTGGCCGGTTAAAATATATGACACATCTTCTGCCTTAAAGGTATATGTTGTTTCCTTCGTATTTTCCTTATCCGAATATAATGCTTCAGGAACACTTTTCTGATTCATAACACCCGCCCACTTGCTAAGGGTCTTAAAAGCATACTGGTCATTGCCACCATTAGCAAAAGAATATGTCATGTTATAATTGGTTGACTTATCGCCCGTTGTACCGCCAAGTGGGTCTGTAAATGTGCTGTCATTGAATGTCATATATGCAAGTCCGAATTCTGACAAATCTATATCATCCGGGGATGACACATATCCGTGGGATAATGCGTAGGATTCCATTGCAGCACACGCACCGTATGCCCAGCAGATTCCAAGGCTTCCCTGATCCTTGACACTTGTCACATAGCCTCTGTCCACAGATGAATATGACGACGGAATAGCCGTGCTCCTTGCTAATCCATAAAATATTGCCGAATTTGCTACATATCTGCTTATATTGCCTGAATTACCTACTAAAGGTGCTTCAAAGCTATGCAGTACTGCCCCCGAATTGCCACTCCTCGTATCTGCTTCAACAGTATCTTTTACATTATTAACACCCTCTGCCGCTTTCGTTCCCATCGCGGTGAAATTAACCGATGATGTTACAGTAACTGCGGAAATAAGGACAGCCAATAATCTGTTCATTCTTCCTGCCATAAATTATCCTCCATATTCTGTTTTCTCTTGTCCCGTCCCTTAAACTGATATTATTATACAATAATTCCGGCAGGATGTCACATACTTCTTAACCTTTTTATTAGCTCTTTTGTTGCAAGTGATTGTGGTTTTCTCCCATCATATAAAAGACATATCAGACGTTTTGGCAGCTTATCTTTTAATTTTATAACGGTTACATTCCCACCCATCATACTTTCCGGTACAAAACCTATTCCAAGTCCTGATTTTACCATTGGCATAACCTGGTCCGTAGTTGCCGCAATTACATTAGGTTTAATATCCATTCCTTTTTCTCTGAAAAGTTCCTCATAATACTCCCTTGTTGCTGTCCCTTTTGAAAGAAAAATAACAGGATATTTTTCCAGTTCCTTAAGGCTTATTTCTTTATTATCAGGTATTCCAAACATCTTATGTGCTACGGGATATTCCGTGAATTCACAAAGATTTTCACAGGATAAAGAATCATTTTTGTTAATATTTATGGGTGTGGTTACAAGTGCCAGCTCCACCTCATCATTTTTAAGGCTTTTTATCGCAGATGGTGTTGACTCATTGGTTATCTGGACCATGACATTGGGAAAATCTCTCCTGTAGGCAGCAAGCACCGGCAGAAGGACTTCGTGTAATGCTATCTCACTGACTCCGATTTTGACACTGCCGCTATCCATTCTCTTAGTCTGTTCCAGTTCATGTTCCGCTAAGGATATCTGTTCAAAAGCAATATTCACCCTTTTAAAAAGCATTTCACCCTCCCTTGTAAGCTTAATTCCCTTTCTCGAACGGTAAAACACCTGTACTCCAAGCTGTGATTCCAGATTGTTCATAGCCCTTGTTATATTGGGCTGGCTGTTATCCAGAGCCTCTGCCGCCTTTGTAAAACTTCCGAACTTCACAACGTAATAAAATATCCTATAATAGTCATAAGTAATATTCATAAATCTCCTATAT
>OHMI01000471.1_pt1 | contig 15611 bp, 13 predicted proteins | sample 1569271 | NCBI WGS metagenome assembly OHMI01 (sample SAMEA3879529, study PRJEB24766) | human gut metagenome | biome: human-associated habitat; feature: feces | place: USA | collected 1985/1987
TTGCCAAAATCGAGGTTGGGCAACGGCACGTTTATCCTGATGAAATTAAATTGATAAAAGAAATACTGAATGTTTCATTTGATGAAATTTTTTACTGTGATTAAACTGTATTTCTCTGCTGCTTTTTGCGTTTCTGCCAACTGATAAAGCCGAAAAGGTCGTTGACGAGGAAGATTACGAAGCAGATTACCATCGGCACATACTGAATATTTGTGATTGATGCAAGCACCCAGAGAATGATAAGCACCACATCATTTGCCGCACAGGCAACAGCGTAATACGAGCTCCAAAAAGAAAAGCATTCATATACTTACCTTCAAAGACCTAACGGCAAGTATGTGAATGCTTATTTGCATTTTTGCTGCCCGATGGCAGCGTCTTATTAAATTAACGGTATTATAAAATACGCATAGTAAAAAGTCAACAGATTTACGTTAAATTCTCGCTACGCCGTCCTTTTTGGCAGCCTCTGCAACTGCTGATGCGACCGTATCTTTAATTCTTTCATCAAATGCATACGGAAGAATGTAATCTTCATTAAGGTCTTTATCATCAACAAGTGATGCGATTGCACGAACATCAAGAGCACCGCGGAAAATGCCAGGAAATGCAACAACGTTGTTAATCTGATTCGGGAAGTCCGATCTGCCTGTGCCGACGATTTTAGCGCCTGCTGCCTTTGCCTCATCAGGCATAATTTCCGGAGTCGGATTAGCCATAGCAAGCACAATCGGGTCTGCATTCATAGTTTTAATCATATCCTGTGTTAAAACGCCGGGTGCCGAAACGCCGATAAACACATCTGTGCCGACAACTGCGTCTTTAAGGCTGCCCTTTGTCATACCCCGGTTAGTAACCTTTGCAATAGACTCTTTTGATGCGTTAAGATTTTCTCTGCCCTCGTAAATTGCGCCCGTTCTGTCGCAAAGAATAACATCTTTAAGACCGAGCGTCATAAGAAGTTTTGCAATAGCAATGCCTGCTGCGCCTGAGCCGTTGATAACAGCCTTGCACTCGCCGAGCGGCTTACCGGTAAGCTTTGTTGCATTAATAAGAGCGGCTGAAACAACAACGGCAGTGCCGTGCTGATCATCGTGGAAAATCGGTATATCCGTGCGCTCCTTGAGCTTGCGCTCGATTTCAAAGCAGCGCGGAGCCGCGATATCCTCGAGATTCACTCCGCCGAACGAACCTGCGAGCAGAGCGACGGTGTTGACTATATCGTCAACGTCCTTTGAACGCACGCAAAGCGGTATCGCGTCGACTCCGCCGAACGCCTTGAAGAGCACGCATTTGCCCTCCATGACGGGCATGCCAGCCTCGGGACCTATATCCCCGAGACCAAGCACCGCGGTGCCGTCCGTGACGACGGCAACGGTGTTCCAGCGGCGGGTCAAGTCATAGCTCTTGCTGACATCGTCCTTTATTTCGAGGCACGCCGCCGCGACTCCGGGGGTGTAGGCAAGGGACAGCTCGTCCTTGTTGCTGACCCCGGCTCTCGGCTGTATCTCCAGCTTGCCGCGCAGTTTATAGTGCAGTTTGAGTGATTCGCTCAGATAATCCATTTTCGTTTTCCTTTCGTGTTCAAGAATACCCGGTTATTTTTACGGCCGCCGATCAGAAAACCGGTCGGCGGCCAGATAATATCAGTCCTTCGCCCAGTCGCGCGAACGCTCGACTGCGCGCTTCCAGCCCTTGTAGAGCTCGTCGCGGTGCGACTTCTCCATCTGGGGAGTGAAAATCTTCTCGATCTCGCGGTTCTGCGCGATCTCGTCCCTGTCCTTCCAGTAGCCGACGGCAAGACCCGCAAGGTATGCCGCGCCAAGAGCGGTCGTCTCGACGGTCTTGGGTCTGTCGACTATCGTGCGTATCATATCCGACTGGATCTGGAGCAGGATATCGCTGACGCTCGCGCCGCCGTCGACGCGAAGCTCGGTGAATGTTATTCCGGAGTCGTCCTCCATCGCCTCAAGAAGGTCGGTCATCTGATAGGCGATAGCCTCGAGGACGCTTCTCGCGATATGGGCGCGGTTGACTCCGCGCGTGAGTCCGACTATGCAGCCGCGCGCATACATATCCCAGTATGGCGCGCCGAGTCCCGTGAACGCGGGAACAAAATATATGCCGTTTGCGTCGGGCACGCTCTCGGCGAGCTCGTCGCAGCGCTTTGCGTTGTCTATCATATGCAGCTCGTCGCGAAGCCATTTTATGACCGAGCCAGCGTTGAATGCAGAGCCCTCAATGGCATATTCGACCTTGTCGCCGATACCCCATGCGACGCCCGTGAGCAGGTTGTTCTTTGATTTAACGCGCTTTTCGCCCGTGTTCATCAGCAGGAAGCAGCCGGTCCCGTAGGTGTTCTTCGCCTGACCGGGCTCGAAGCATGCCTGACCGAACAGAGCCGCCGGCTGATCGCCTATAGCGCCCGCGATCGGGATACCCTCGAGATCCTCAAGACCGATTATGCCGCCAGCGACCTTGCCGTATACCATGCTCGAAGGCTTGACCTCTGGCAGAATGGACATCGGTATGTTGAGATATTCGCACATCTTCTCGTCCCAGCAGAGATTGTCGACATCGAAGAGCATCGTTCTCGACGCGTTGGAGTAGTCGGTTATATGCACTCTGCCGCCGGTGAGATTCCATATGAGCCATGTCTCGACCGTGCCGAAGAGCAGCTGATCCGCCTCGGCGAGCGCACGTGCGCCCGGAACGTTGTCAAGGATCCACTTTATCTTTGTGCCGGAGAAATACGCGTCTATGACAAGACCGGTCTTATCCTTTATGTATTCCTCCATGCCGTCCGCCTTTATCTGCTCGCAGAGCTCCGCTGTACGGCGGCACTGCCAGACGATGGCGTTGTAGACGGGCTTGCCCGTCTCCCTGTCCCACATAATGGTGGTCTCGCGCTGATTCGTTATGCCGATAGCGGCTATATCCTCAGGCTTTATCCCGCCCGAAGCAAAGACGGAAGTCACCGCCTGGAACTGGCTGAAAAGTATCTCCATCGGGTCATGCTCGACCCAGCCTGCGGCGGGATAGATCTGATCGAACTCCTTCTGCGCCTTGGCTACGATATTGCCCTTTTTGTCGAAAACGATGGCGCGTGAGCTCGTCGTTCCCTGATCGAGTGCAAGGACGTATTTTGCCACTTGTATCCTTCCTTTCAAATATATATGTCCGTTCTCTGCGCGGGCGTCCGTTCAAGTTATACGCCGCCGTGCAGAGCAAAATACCACTATAAAATAATAGCTCCAAACATACAAAAAGTCAATGTTATTGGCGAAACACTTCGGCACTTTGACTAAAAAAATAAATAATTATCTTTTTACTGTCAAATAGTTCTTTACCGTAAATATTAAAAAGCTTTTCTGATATATAATAAGCTCCGTAAGCTTAAAAATTAAAGGAGTGTTAATTAATCATGGGAGACAAGCTTTCAGTCGTCACGGGCGCTACGGGTCACGTCGGCTATGCACTCGTTAAAGAACTCGAGGCACGCGGCGAAAACTTCAGAATACTCATCAGAAAAGACAGCAAGATTTTTGACGGCATCAATTGCGAGCGCGTATTCGGCGATGTCACCGATCCCGCTTCTCTCGAAAAGGCTTTTGAAGGTGCGGACGTCGTCTATCACCTTGCAGGCGTTATCGAGATAAACAAGGGCAACGAGGACATGACCTGGAAGGTCAATGTCGACGGCACAAAGAACGTCGTTGAGGCGTGCAAAAAGTGCGGCGTAAAACGCCTTGTCTACGCTTCCTCCGTTGACGCTTACCCCCCGCTCCCCGATAATCAGGTTATGCGTGAGATTTCTCACTTCAATCCCGAGATTCTTGACGGCACCTATGCAAAGACTAAGGCTACCGCCACAAACTATGTGTTTGAGAATAACGACGACAAGCTTGAGACAGTTGTCTGCTATCCCGGCGCTTGCTGCGGCCCCTATGACTTCAAGGTCTCTTCCGTCGGCGAGATGGTCAGAATGTTCCTCAAGGGCAAGTTCCCCGTATCGCTCTCCTTCGGCGCATATAACTTCGTTGACGTGCGCGATGTTGCCAAGGGCATGATCGGTGCTGCTGAAAAAGGCAGACCCGGCGAAGGCTATATCCTCACCGATGAGGTCGTCACCGTCGACCAGCTGATACATATGCTCGCAGACATCTGCGGCTTCAAGGCTCCGAGCCTCAAGATTTCTCTTGGCCTTGCAAATGCGTTTGCTCCTCTCATGGAGGTCTATTACAACGCCGCGAAGAAGACCCCGCTCTTCACCCGCTACTCCATCCGCAAGCTGACCTCGAACTGCAACTTCAGCTGCGAGAAGGCGAAGGAAGAGCTCGGCTACGCCCCCATGGGCGCAAAGCAGTCCTTCACCGACATGGTCGCATGGATAAAGGAATACGAAGGCACCGGAAAGAAGAAATAATCTTAACCGATAATTGAAATGACCGTCCGTTTATTCGGGCGGTCGTTTTTTCATATTCTGTTGAGTATAAAATGATTCTTCTTGAACTTCAATATTCCGTCGTCCCTGAGTGCGCAGAGCTGGGCAGACATTGCACTGCGGTCAACGCACAGATAGTCGGCAAGCTGCTGGCGGTCGAACGAAATGTCAAATTCATTTTTTCCGCTCTTCATCGCCTGCGCCGAAAGATATGACATCAGCTTTTCGCGCGTCGTGCGCTTGCCCATGTGACCGAGCTTCGAGTTGAAATTCAGATTTTTGCGCGCAAGCTCGGATATCAGATTGCCGACGAGCTTTGCGTGCCCGGCGCACGACTTCGGACACGAGCCGAGCACATGTCCGACTTTCAGCCGCATTATCTCGCATTCGCTCTCCGCCTCCGCGCCGACGGTCAGCCTTTCGCCCGTGCAGGCGAACGACTCGGCGAAGATTCCACCCTGAGTTATCCGCGCCATGATATTGCGGTTGCCCCAGAAATCGTCCTGCACTATCAGAACGCTGCCGCTCATCACGAGCCCGAGCGAATCCGTCTTTTCGCCCTCGGGCATTATTATTTCTCCCTTTTGATATCTGCGGCTGTGCGCATCGAGGGCTTCGAGCAGTTCGGGCAGCTCGGCTTCGTCTATTCCGAAAAAGAGCGGCGCCGCCTTTATTTTTTCAAAATTTTCCGACATATTTTTATCACTCCGTTGTTTTTGCAACAGTATTTTTGTCCTGATTCTACTATAATAAACGCGTCAGGTCAAGAAAAAAACAAATTTTACGCTCGGAGGAATTTTTATGAAGCGCAGAATAATCCATATTGACGAAGAAAAATGCAACGGCTGCGGAGCTTGCGCCGCCGCCTGCCATGAGGGCGCGATAGCCATGGTTGACGGCAAGGCAAGGCTTATACGCGACGACTACTGCGACGGGCTCGGCGACTGCCTGCCCGCGTGCCCCACAGGCGCGATAACCTTTGTCGAGCGCGAGGCAGCCGCCTACGACGCGGAGGCGGTCAAAGAAAACATGATGAAGAAAAGAGGCGGCGGACATCACGGCGGATGTCCGGGTTCAAGGCTCATGACGATGAACCGCGAGGAAAACGCCCCGTCGGCTCAGCCCGCCGAAATGCAGAGCCGACTGCGCCAGTGGCCGGTTCAGATAAAGCTCGTGCCGGTAAACGCTCCCTATTTTGACGGCGCAAAGCTGCTCATCGCCGCCGACTGCACCGCCTACGCCTATGCGGCGTTCCACGAAAAATTCATCAAAAACCACATAACCCTTGTCAGCTGCCCGAAGCTCGACAGCGTCGATTATTCCGAAAAGCTGACCGAGATAATCGCAAACAATAACATACAGTCCGTAACGGTCGTCAGAATGGAAGTCCCCTGCTGCGGCGGGCTCGAACACGCCGCAAAAACAGCATTGCAGAACAGCGGCAAATTCATCCCGTGGCAGGTAGTGACGATATCGACCGACGGGCGCATCCTCGACTGAGCGGTTGATTTATCAGCCCCTTTGCGGTATCATATACTGCGGAGGCGTTGAGATGAACAAAATCAACTATCAGCTCGAACTCGACCGCGAAATCGATGAAATAAAAAAGCAGGGGCGTGTGCCGTCCCTGCTGCTGCACAGCTGCTGCGGACCGTGCAGCAGTTATGTGCTCGAATATCTGACAAAATATTTTGATGTCACCGTGCTCTACTTCAATCCGAACATCTACCCCGCAGAGGAATATGAACACCGGCTCAGCGAACAGCGCAGGATAATATCTCTCCTGCCCGCGGAGCACAATGTAAAAATGCTCGAATGTGAATATAATCATACGCAGTTCACCGACGCGGCAAAGGGATATGAGCAGGAGCGCGAGGGTGGTTCGCGGTGCGAAAAGTGCTTTTATCTGCGGCTCGAGCGCACGGCTCAGGAGGCAAAGAAGCACGGCTTCGACTATTTCACGACCACCCTTTCCGTAAGTCCGCACAAGAATTCGCAGATACTCAACCGCATCGGCGAAGAGATGGGCGAAAAATACGGAGTGCGCCATCTGCCCGCAGATTTCAAAAAGCGCGAGGGCTACAAGCGCTCGATAGAACTTTCGAAGCAGTATGATCTATACAGACAGAACTACTGCGGGTGCGAGTTTTCGATTGATAAGTAAAAGATGCTGCTAAATGCAGCATCTTTTATATTATTTAATTTTCCACGAATATCCGCAGCTTTGGCATACGCATATCTTTTCATTTTTAAATTTGGTCTTAGATTTGCCCTTGCTTTTTCCGACAAGCAACCATAAACCGCATGTACAGATTATGAGAAACGCTCGTCCTATTTTCCACATAATTCCTCTGCCTCTTTTTCGCGTTTTACCGCCTGTTTGGATAAATTGTATTGATGTGTTTGTGCTTCCGCATTTAGGACACGCCATCGAACTTTGCTTATCACTTGATGTGTCTGCTCCACACGAAGGACAAAACTTGGCATTTTCATTCATACTCGCACCACATATCGGACAGTTCTTATTCATATCATTAACCTCCTCGTTTTTTCATATGATAACATATAAATCACGCTTAGTCAACTAAAAGTTGACATATGTATATGAATAGTTGACCGACTATAAGTTAAAATAACTCAGTAGGTGGTGATCTGTTGAGTTACTATGATTTTGGTGAAACACTAAAAAGACTTCGTGAATCGCACGGTTTAACACAGAGTGAGCTCGGCTCGCACATTGGAATTTCAAAAGCTGTCATCAGCAAATATGAAACCGGCATGGGATATCCCTCTCTTGATGTTCTTACTCGCTTTTCAAAGTACTTCGGCGTATCAACAGATTTCTTACTCGGCATCGAAAGGGGCAAAACTATTGATGTCTCCGGTTTGACCGACCGCCAAATTGAAATAATACATCAAACAATTGCAGAATTTAACAAAAACAATAAATCATAAGGTGCGTTATATAACAAAATCAGGTGATTCCGATTCAATCAGAACCACCTGATTTTTATTTTATCTTCAAAACACCACAACGAGAAGCATCTTGAACTGCTCCTTGCCGTAGACCGCATGCGGGTGTCCGGCGGGCATGACTATGCTCTCGCCCTCGTGCAGCTCGTAGTCAACGCCGTCTATCGTTATTTTTCCGACTCCCTCGAGGCAGGTGACAAATGCGTCGCCGCCGGAGGCGTGGGTGCTTATCTCCTCGTCCTTGTCGAAAGCGAAAAGCGTTATGCTCAGCGCATCATTCTGGGCGAGGGTCTTGCTGACCACCTGCCCGGGCTGGCAGAGTACCTGATCTCTCAGAGTCAGGACCTCTGATTTTGAAATATTTTTCATGAGCTCTTTCATTTTCTTCTCCCCTTTATTTCATATATATTATCTGCGCATAAGACTGAATTATGTCTGAATACAGTATACCACCGCCGCTTGGCAAACGCAAATATAGCTATAGAAAATCCTTGCGTCTTATGTTAAAATAGTATACGGATAATTTCAAGGGAGTGTGCCAGATGAAAGAGAATAAGAAACTTGTCAACGAAATAATCAGCGATGTCAAGCACGACATGAGCAACGAGGATATCATATCCCTGCTCGCCGACAGCAGGATATCGGCAAACCCCGACAAGGAGAAATACACATTCGGTCAGCGCGCCGCAGATAAAATCGCGAAATTCGCCGGCAGCTGGGCATTCATATTCTCGTTCTCCGCCCTGCTGATACTCTGGATGGTCGGCAATGTTATACTCGCCAAACGCGCGTTCGACCCCTATCCGTTCATACTGCTCAACTTAGTGCTCTCGTGCGTCGCCGCGCTGCAGGCTCCGCTGATAATGATGAGCCAGAACCGTCAGGAGGAAAAAGACCGCCGCCGCGCCGAGAACGACTACAAAGTCAATCTCAAAACCGAGATAATGATCGAAGATATCCACGGCAAGATGAACCGTATACTCGCCCGTCAGGCAATACTGATGAAGCTGATGAAGATAGACGAAAACACGATGAAGCAGATAACGCTCGAAAAGCAGGAGGAGATGTGCGCCGAGGCGTGCAGAGCCGAGAAGATCAAAAACGAGCACAGCGAGCATAAAGAACCCGAAGAAAAGCCCGAAAGCTGAATTTCGCCTTGCTTTTGAATCACGTTTATTGTATACTGACCCTTGATAAAAGCCCTTCGGAGGAAAAGAAAATGAAGCAGCTCAATATTATTCCCAATTCCAACAAAATCGACTATCTCGGCGGAAGCGTCAAGATGGAAAACATCGATTCCGAAAGCTTTTCTGCGCGTCTGACAGACAAACTGCCCGAAGAGGGCTATGTGCTCGAAGTGACCGAAAACGGTGTCGAAGCCACCGCCGGCGGCGAGCGCGGAGCCTTCTATGCGAGCCAGACATTGAAGCAGCTAAAGCAGCTCGATATCTGCCCGTGCGTGAGAATCGAGGACGCGCCCGCGTTTGAATACCGCGCATTCATGCTCGACTGCGCGCGCCACATGACGACGGTCGAGAACATCAAAAAGCTCATCGACGCCGCCGCACTCGTCAAAATGAACACCATGCACTGGCATCTGACCGACGACCAGGGCTGGCGCGTTGAAATTGACAGCCACCCCGAGCTCATCACAGTCGGCTCCCGCCGCCGCAGCTCGGATTTCGGCCAGTACCACTTCGCAGAGGAATATTCCGGATATTTCACAAAGGATGAGATCCGCGAAGTAGTCGCATATGCCGACGACAACTATATTGAAGTTATCCCCGAGTTCGATATGCCCGGACACACGCTCTCCGTGCTCGCCGCCTATCCCGAGCTCTCCTGCAAGGGCAAGCCCCTCGAGGTCGGTACGAAGCAGGGCATCTATGACGATATACTCTGCGCCGGAAACGACGATGCATTGAAGCTCGTCTTTGATGTGCTCGGCGAGATGATCGAGCTCTTCCCCGGCAGATATTTCCACATCGGCGGCGACGAAGCGCCCAAGGTTCGCTGGAAGAACTGCCCGAAATGCCAGGCGCGCATGAAAGAACTGGGTCTCAAGGACGAAGAGGAGCTTCAGGGCTGGTTCGTGCTTCAGGCTGTTGACTTCCTCAAAAAGCACGACAAGACAGCTATAGTCTGGAACGAGAGCCTCAACAGCGGCATGATGCCCAACGACATTATCGTTCAGCGCTGGATGGACAAAAAGGATCGCTCCGTCGAGTTCGCGAACAAGGGCGGAAAGATGATAGTCTCCGAGTTTTACTATTACTACTGCGACTACCCCTACGGCATGACCTCGCTCAAAAAGACCTACAGCCTCGATCCGTATATAAAGGGACTGACCGAGGCGGGCAAGAAGAATGTCTACGGCGTCGAGTGCCCGATCTGGGCGGAGTATGTCCGCGACTTCGACAAGCTCTCATATATGTGCTTCCCGCGCTTCTGGGCTGTCGCCGAGGCGGGCTGGACGAAGAGAGACAATATGGATTACAACAGCTTCGAGGAGCGTTTTGAGGCTCTGCGCCCGATGCTCGAAGAGATGGGAATAAAGCCCGCTCCCCGCTCGGATTGGAACCCCAACTTCCTGCAGTCCCTCAAGGAGCTCAGGCAGTTCTTCAAGGGCACGACGAATCTCGGCAATATCCTCAACATGATTCGCAACAACCAGGCATAAATAATATAGAGAAAGCTCCGCACTCGTCTGCGGGGCTTTTTTTGTTTTGCAGCTCAAATCTTTTGGCAAAACAACTAAAAATCTATTGTAACCCCCGCGGCAATAATATATAATTGTCATGTACCGCAGGTTAAAATTATTTTGACGGATAAATCAAAGAATTTTCCGAAAGGAGCAATCAAATGAGTCATGTAGACATCCGCTTCACGGACAAGAACTCCGAGCGCTTCATGCTCGCCAGAAGGGTCTACAAGGTCATTGAGGACCTTGAGAATGAATATCTCTACCCCGACAGCGAGACGCTCGGCGGCTTCAAATTCCGCGACGGGCAGTACAAATTTTCACAGATCGACGAGGGCGAATGGACGGACTTCGACTCGGAGAACGACTACTGGGGCTATAAAGAGGACTACGCGTGGTTCCGCCACAGCTTCACAGTTCCCGAGCGTTTTGCCGGCAGACCCGTGGTCTATCAGCTGACCCCCTCCGCAAGCGGCCCGTGGAATCGCAGCAACCCGCAGTTCATCATGTACTTTAACGGCGAGCTCCGCCAGGGCGGCGACTCGAACCACAGCGAGATACGCCTGCTCGACTGCGCCAAGGGCGGCGAAGAATTCGACTGCTGCCTCAACGCATATTCGGACGCTTGGGAATTCAAGGGCAAGCTCAGAATGGGCGCGCGCCTCAAGGTCGTCGACGACCTTGTCAACCGCCTCATCTTCGATCTCAAAACCCCGCTCAAAGTCGCGTCCCTCTATGACGCGGACGATCTTCCGCGCATCGATATAGTCAAGGCGCTCAACGACGCCGTCAATCTTATCGATTTCAACACCTCTGATTACGATACATTCGCTGCCTCCGCCGAGGCGGCAATCGACCTGCTCGACAGGGAGATATATTCAAAGGACGCCATGGACGCCACAGCTTGCTGCATCGGTCACACACATATAGATGTCGCATGGCTCTGGAGACTCCGCCAGACAAGAGAGAAGGCCGGCCGCTCCTTTGCGACCGTCCTCAAGCTCATGGAGGAATATCCCGAATACAAGTTCATGTCCTCGCAGGCTCAGCTCTATGCCTTTGTCAAGGAGGACTATCCCGAGGTCTATGAGGGCATCAAGAAGATGATCGCCGCAGGGCGCTGGGAAGTCGAGGGCAGCATGTGGGTCGAATCGGACACCAACGTCACCTCCGGCGAATCCCTTGTCCGCCAGTTCCTGGTCGGCAAGCGCTTCTTCAAGGACGAGTTCGGCGTTGACAACAAGATAATGTGGCTCCCCGATGTTTTCGGCTACAGCGCGGCGCTCCCGCAGATTATGAAGAAGGCCGGCATCAACTACTTCATGACCACAAAGATATCCTGGAACGAGTTCAACAAAGTGCCCTATGACACCTTCATGTGGAAGGGCATAGACGGCACGGAGATACTCTCCCATTTCTCGCCGAGCACCGACTGCTTCGACGAAGGCGACTGCTGGCAGACTACATACAACGCCTATCTCAATCCCGAGCACATCCTCGGCGGCTGGCACAGATACTCGCAGAAGGATCTCAACAAGGAGTATCTCTGCACCTTCGGCCACGGAGACGGCGGCGGCGGACCGACCCGCGATATGCTCGAAATGGGTCACCGCATGGCAAAGGGTATCCCCGGCTGTCCGAAGGTCAAGCAGGAGTTTGCAATAGACTTCTATCACGACCTCGAAAAGGAAGTCAAGGGTTCGCGCAGGCTGCCCAAATGGGCGGGCGAGCTCTATCTTGAGTTCCACCGCGGCACCCTGACCTCGCAGGGCAGAAACAAGCGCTACAACAGAAAGAGCGAGCTGCTCTATCACGATATGGAGACTATCTGCGCCATCGCCGACTCAAACGGCATCGCATCATATCCCCGCCAGTTCATCAATGACGGATGGAAGATAATACTCCTCAACCAGTTTCACGATATAATCCCCGGCTCTTCGATAAAAGAAGTCTACGAGGATTCCAAGGAGCAGTACGACAAGCTCATCTCCGAGGGCAAAGCTGAGATAGCCGACACTCTCGGCAAGATAGTCTGCACCCCGGACGGCAGCGCCCTGACCGTTTTCAACACCTTCGGCGCAGAGCGCGACGATGTCGTTATCACCGATATGCCCGCAGCCGAGCACTTCTCGATAGTCGATGCAGACGGCAACGTCATGCCGTGGCAGAAATCCGCCGACGGACGCCTTGTGTTCTTCGCAAAGGGCGTGCCCGCAAAGGGATACAAGACCTTCAGTATTGTTCACGGCGGCGAGTCCGGCGAGAACACCGTCAAGGTCGAGAACAAGACTATAGAGAACAAGTTCCTCACCGTCAAGTTCGACAAGGACATGAACATCGCGTCGCTCATTCATAAGGCGACCGGCAGAGCAGTCGCGCCCGAGGGCGAAGTTCTCAATAAGATCTATGCCTATGACGACAGACCGTTCAACCACGAGGCATGGGATATCAAGGTCTATTTTGATCAGAAGTACACCGAGATAAACGACGTCAGCGCAGTCGATGTGACCGAGAGCGGACCCGTCCGCACGGTCATAAAGGTCACGCGCAAGTTCCTCTCCTCGACCATCGAGCAGAGCTTCATCTTCTACGCAGACCTGCCGCGCATCGATGTTGACTACACGGTCGACTGGAAAGAGAAGAAGATACTTCTCAAGGCGGACTTCCCCGTTGATGTCAACGCCACCGAGGCCACTTATGATATCCAGTTCGGCAACTACAAGCGTCCGACCCACCGCAACACGCTCTGGGATTTCGCGCAGTTTGAAGTCGTCGGTCACAAGTGGGTCGATCTCAGCGACAACAGCTTCGGTCTCTCCGTCCTCAATGACTGCAAGTACGGTCACGACATAAAGGACGGTCACATCAGAACGAGCCTCCTGCGCTGCGCGGTCAACCCGAACAGCGAGCAGGACAGAGAAGTTCACCACTTCACCTACTCCATCTACCCGCACGCGGGCTCGGTCGACACCTCCGATGTTGTCAACCAGGGTTATTCGCTCAACCTGCCGCTCTACTGCGTCAGCGGCAAGGCGGCTCACGACAGCTACTCGCTCGTGAGCACCGACAAGGATAATGTCATCATCGAGACCGTCAAGAAGGCTGAGGACAGCGACGATGTCGTCATCCGCGCATATGAGACATGGAACAAGACGACCGACTGCGTCTACACCTTCGACCGCGCTCCGAAGAGCGTATATGTCTGCAACCTGCTCGAAGAAAACGAGGAGCAGCTCGAAGTCAGCGGCAACACAGTCTCGCTCAGATTCAAGCCCTTCGAGATAAAGACTGTAAAAGTCACTTTCTAAAATCCACAGCACAAAGCCCCACCCGCCAAAACGGGTGGGGTCATTTCATCGTAGCACAAGTATCATACCGCAAATGCGCAAATAAAATTCACGGCAAATTGCAAATCCGCTTGACAAAGCCCGGCACATTTGCTAAAATATCATAGCCGTTAAAAATACGGACAGGTATCGAAGTGGTCATAACGGGCCTGACTCGAAATCTCCTTCGGCTAACGGAAGCCCGACTTCCGCAAAGCCTTTAACCGTGCGGGTTTCGGGCATTCGCCCGCCACAGGCACACCGTGAGTTCTAACAGGAATTCTAATACAACCGAATATTTGCGTTAATCTCGGTTTCCCGAGTTAACATACATGGAGAGGTATCGAAGTGGTCATAACGGGGCTGACTCGAAATCTCCTTCGGCTAACGGAAGCAGAACTTCCGAAAAGCCTTTAACCGTGCGGGTTTCGGGCATTCACCCGCCGCAGGTACACCGTGAGTTCTAACAGGAATTCTAATACAACCGAATATTTGCGTTAACACTCCTTCGGGAGTTTAACATATACGGAGAGTTGTCCGAGTGGTCGAAGGTGCAGCACTCGAAATGCTGTGTACGTAAAGTACCTAGGGTTCGAATCCCTAACTCTCCGCCACTAAGTCCACTGTGATTTATTACGGTGGACTTTTTTTATGCCACAAAATGCTCAATAATAAGAACTTTCGACTATTTCGGTACATAGTAAGTCCCGAGGCAAAGGCTTCGCGTTCGGAGACGGGCTCATTTCAAGCGTGGTGTCGCAGTATTTTTCGAGCTTTGCTTTCTGTTTCTCCGATAGACATTCAATCAGTTCCGCCTTGTTGCGGGATTGCAGGTGTTGAAGTTCTTTGTAGTGCGGATTGTTGTCGACCGGTGTGTCCTGCGAGCCCCTTTCGCCGTTCCGTAGTTCTTCGATAATGTTTTTCATTTCATCGCCTGCTTGTACTATTCATCGGCACTTTGTCTTTTCGACAGCAAAAAACGAATTTTTTTCACTTACCTCTTGCAAATCAGGAAGAAGCATGATATAATATGACCGAAAGAACCAAAGCAGTCATATTTCAGGAGGTGCAACCTTGGCTTTTACAGATTTTGAAACCGAACAGCTCCGCAAGGCGCTGCTGAAGGAAACGAGACATTGTGCCGTCACGCTGGGCATGAAGAAAACCTCCGTGGATCAACTGACACGGGCTGTCGGCATTGCGAAGGGCTCGTTCTATAAATTCTATGAATCCAAGGAAATGCTTTTTTTCGCGGTTCTGGAGGGTATCCATTCCGAGCTTTTCGAGGTGGCTGACCGGGCTTTGAGCGAAAATATCGGTTTGCCTCAATCGGAACGCGCGGCAAAGGCAACTCTTGCCGTCTGTCGGAGGCTTTCCGATACCGGCGATATGGTTTTCATTGAAAACGATGCGAAGCTGCTTTTGCAGAGACTGCCGGAGGATGTCAAAAACGTGCATTACCACGACGGCGAGACGCACATCCGTCAACTTTTGGAGAAGCACGACCTTATGCCCAAGTGCGGCGCTTCTCTTGCCGCCGCGACTGTACGTGGACTGATTCTGACCGTCTCGCACAGGGAGCAGATCGGAGAATTATACCCGCAGGTGCTGGAAACGCTGGTGTACGGCGCCTGCAGAGAATTGTTTGAATAAGGCGAAAAGCCGCAGAGATGCGGTTTTTCAAAACCACACGAGTTAGCCAAGGGTAACTGACTTTCGGCTATGTGGGAATATCAAAGGAATGTAACCATGAAAGAAAAGAAGAATTTCTGGGACAGAAATGCCCGTATTTACAACCGCTTCATGCGCAAAGACCGTGCGGCATATGAAACGATGTATGCGCTGATCCGTCCTGTCGTGAAAGCCAAAACGGTGCTGGAGCTTGCAACGGGCACCGGATTGATCGCAAAACATATCGTGAACGCGGCGGCACATATCGAGGCGACGGATGTCTCTGCGGAGATGATCGCTGAGGCAAAGCGAGATACCCACTCTGCCAAGCTACACTTCTCCGTGCAGGATATGTTCCGCCTGCCCTATGCGAACCAGTCCTTTAATGTAGTGATCGTGTCCAACGCGCTGCATATCGTGCCGCAGCCGGAGAAAGCCCTACAAGAAATCAAGCGGGTTCTGAAGGATGACGGCGTGTTGATTGCGCCGACCTTCA